>Ga0307379_10008501_pt1 | contig 13831 bp, 14 predicted proteins | sample UN2MG_FD_202237 | JGI IMG/M metagenome (GOLD analysis project Ga0307379, IMG submission 202237) | Soil microbial communities from Risofladan, Vaasa, Finland - UN-2 | ecosystem: Environmental > Terrestrial > Soil > Coastal area > Acid sulfate soil | place: Finland: Risofladan, Vaasa | collected...
ACCCAGGGGTCTGTCCAGCAGCCCTGGTGTATCAATTATCTGGTGCCTGATCCCATCATGTTGAAAATGTCCCACAGCAAGCCCTTTTGTGGTAAAAGGATATGAAGCGATCTCAGGTCTTGCACTGGACACTATAGCGACAAAACTGGATTTACCCACATTTGGATAACCTGCTATCACTATGGTAGGCTCCATTCCCACGGCAGGGAGTTTGCGAAGTTTGTTACGGGCATCGTTTAAAAACCTGAGGTTCTTATCCACATCCCTCATGATGGATGATATCCTTCCATAGGCTTTTTTCCTGAAACCAACAGAGTCATCACTGTGCCGCATCATTCCCACATGCGAGCGGCCTAACTCATGGATCTTCTCACCCGCCCATTGAACTGACGCAATATTCTGTTTAAGATCATCCACACCAACCAGGATATCTGCCAGTTCGCGGTAAAATTCAGGGATATTATCAAAACTGGGGAACTGGCGCACTACATTAGCCAGATTATCTGATAGGATATTGGTAGCGGTCAAGAGCATTGACTCGTCAGCCTGTTTCCCTGCATATGCCGATTTAACCGTCTTGCCCCTACGAGCCCTGCTGGCCTTTCTGAAAGCCTTGTCCAACAGTTCTTCTGATGTGGGAATGGTCTTTATCTTCTCAAAAATCATGAACTTACCTAATCATCGCCTGGAATCATAAAGATTCCCCATGTCTGAGTTCAATATACTCTGCCCTGAAGTCCTGATTCCTCATAAGACAGGATTTTGCCCTGTATATTCCGGTTTTCTGGATGGTTCGCCATATATCTTTTAGCTGTTCATCCTTGATATTGCCGTAAGGGATAGGAATACAGGCGCAGGGAAGGACATCACCCTGGGGTGTAACATGAAGCCAGCGCCGCCCTGCAAAACAGCCTGTTACGTTCATCACATGGGGTATACAGAACACCTTAAGCGGGCCGCTTTTCTTTCGTTGTACGAAATCATCCAGTATCTGGTGATGTTCTGGTGACAGAATATCTGTATCGCGATCGATCCACCTGCCAGTGGGTACTATCTCATAGAACGAGAGTTCATGTACGCCCATTTCCAATGCCAGGTCATAGAATGCATCAAGATCATTGATATTGTGGGGTGCCACCACCACATAGATATCTACTAAAAGACCCGCATCAAGGCTGTGTTTAATACCTGCCATAGCCTCAACGAACACACCTTCCCGGCCGCGTATCCTGTCATGCTCGGCTTTTAGCGGGCTGTCAATGGAAACATTAACTGCATACAATCCGGCGGCTGCCAGACCCCTGGCCTTTTCAGTTGTCAGGCCAGATCCGGATGTGAACACGGTTGAGATGGCCCCTTCAGGTACATGGGCTACCAAATCCTCCAGGCCTTCGTATATCATCGGTTCACCGCCATCGAATATGATCTGGGTCGCTCCCATATCCACAGCCTGGTCGATGATATTCTTAATTGTAGAGGGCTTCAGGCTTGTTTTATTTTTGGTGTCTGGCAGAGCACAATGGATACACCTGTTCGGGCATTCTTCTGTGATTGAAATGGTGACCTGTTCGGGATTTGTGGACAATGGTAAGCCCAGCTTCCATCCAGTTTCTGCTATCATGCTTCTTATCTGGCTACGTACGAGCCTGTCAAATGCAATACTGGGTAGGGGAGGCATCCAGGTTGAGAAATACAGGACATCCTGCGTGACACTGGCAGGGGTCTGATTATCAAAGATACCTGCCAGATCTTTAATAAAATGTTTCAACAAAGGTGAGACTGGCCCCTTCGATCTGGTTCTAACAAAATCGTTCTCCATGTAAGCGGATATGGAAAATAGACCGTTATGGTAGATTTGGAATTCCTGTGAAGTCATAGTTGTATCAAGTGCCAGATGTTAGAAGTTAATTGTATTTTTATTAAGCATAGGTTTATTGCTAATATTACAGATAAAATCAGGTTATCAAATGGAATTTAAAATTGAACATGGAAGATATATAATCCTGGGCAGTGTGGATGGGATTCTGGCTATTCTGGGTGTGGTCATCGGCGCATCATTGTCAGGAAATTCTTCTTTTGTAATAAGTGCTGCTATCGGGGGGGCTGTCGCCCTTGCCATGACAAACGGTGCAGGCTCGTACCTTGCAGAAGGTGCGGTAGAATACGGTAAACTTTCCATGTTAGAGAAGCCAATGCTTCGAAGTCTTGAGAACACGAGACTGGAGAAAGATACAAAAAAGAAGATACGTATAGATTCCATAACCCATGGCGGGGCAAGTTTTATAGGTTCACTGATACCCATATTGCCCTTTGTGATCCTGAAAAGCCACCAGCTTGAATGGGCAGTGGGTTTAAGCATAACAGCACTGGCTATTCTGGGAATCTATTCTGGTAAGATTGCTAAGCAGAGTATTTTGGTGCATTCTGTAAGAATGGTAGGACTGGGAATTGCTATCGTGGTTGCAGTAATATTATTAGGACTTGAACACTAATAAGAAAATATACTTTTTGTGGAGGTAAGAATATGAATGATCCTGTCAAATACAATACTATCATCGTCCCTGTGGATGAAACCATGTCGTCCCGGAAGGCTGTAAAACATGCGCTCCATATAGCCAGACTTGAAGGGAGCAAATTAATTCTGGTGCATGTTTCAGAGACTGCTGAAGTTGAAAAAATATTCCCTAAAGAACTGTCCGAAAAGATCCTCAAAACACTGGACGACGAATTGTACAAATTGATGGACTCTGTCGAAATCCTGGCCCAGGATCTATCAATCGAACTTGAAGAGGATATCCTGGATGGAGAGGATATTGGCGGTGAATTGATTAAATTCGCAAAATCAAGACACAGTGATCTTATTGTTATGGGTTCTGAATTATTGAGAAAAGACCCGATAGGCAGTCGTACCAGGCGGATAATTGCAGCAGATATAGGCCCGGTGCTGGTGGTCACAGAGGAAGATTAAATCCCATTGATCAAACCTGTATAACTGAGCCAGATAAATACCGCGTATAACAGAAGGTACATAAATCCCCATATTCGGGACAGGTTCTTTTTCTTCATAGCTGCTATCAGTATGATGGACAACATCAGCATAAATACAAGACTGAATTGGATTAAATGAACGTCTTCAATAACTACTTCCCTCATTATAGAAGCAGTACCCATGGCCAGCATCATATTGGTGACATTGGAACCAACGATATTTCCAAGGATCAACATGGTAAATCCCCGTTTGGCAGCTGATACAGAGACCACCAGCTCGGGAAGGGACGTTCCAAAAGCTATTACTGTAATGGCAATAACAGCACTTGATATTCCTAACACATTTGCAATATGAACAGCTGAGTCAACCAACAATTTGCTACCAATGAGCACCCCTGCTAACGCAACAATAATGTAAACTGTCCTTTTTAGAACAAAAGTATCATGAGTGGTTTTTTCTTCTGGTCTCTTATGGGATTTTAATGAATATAGAATATATGATACATATACAGCAATCATGATCACCCCTTCAAGCCTGGTGATATTGTTACCAGACAGGAAGATAATTGTCCCAAGCATAAGTACAATTAGATGAACAATACTGTCTTTTACAATATGGCTGTCTGATATCACAGTATTTCTTATAGAAAAAGCTACTCCCAGAATAAGTGCAATATTGGTTATGTTGGAGCCAATAATATTGCCCAGCACAATCCCAGATTCTCCTGTAAACGATGCATAATAAGTTACCATTATCTCTGGAAGGGATGTGCCAATTCCCACAACAGTAATGCCAATAATAAATTCAGATACTCCACTTGATTTGGCCAGTTTTGAAGCATTATCTGTGAAAAATTCACTTGAATATATCAGGATAGGGATTGAAACTATAAAGAGCAGTATGTCAATTAACATCGTTATTCTGGCATCAAAATGTAGCAATTGTATTTATCTTATTGTAAAAAAATAGAATTAATCGTTTTAGTGGATGATTTCCAAAATATCATTGGGATGATCCAGAACAGTGATCTCGTCAAGCCCCCTCAGTACCTGAACGTTTTTGCTGTCCAGATCCCTCACCTTGAGTTCTACTTCACCGCCCTTTATGGCATCGTACTGGCAGACCTTAATACAAATTCCACAGCCATTGCAAAGCAACAGATTGATCTGGGGTTCACCTGTGATAGCCCCTTTAGGGCACTCATCCCGGGGAGGACAGGGATCACAGTTCAAACAAATATCCCTATCAATATTGTACGGCAGCTCAGAGCGTACCACTCCTGCCACATCCACTGGCACCACATGGACCGGGACGCCGCCCTTTACGGCCTGGGTCACCGCATTGGTGACGAGGGTATCTGCAATGCCATGGGTTATCTTGGCTACCGTATTAGATGTGGCAGGTGTTACTACCAGATGGTCGTATTTCCCCATCAGGAACCTGCCGACTTTCGGGTAACTCCAGCCCTGGTCCGATTCCAGGAATATCTCTTCCATATACCCGCCGGGTGCAATACTATCCAGTCTATCGAACAGGCCGTACATCTTCAAGACCTCTTCTCCGGCCCCTGATATGAATATGGTTACCTTGAGATCAGGCATGGCCTGTTTGAGTTTTTTAAATACATCATAACTATCCTTAATATAATGACCTGCCCCTGTAATTGCCCATGCGATCCTCATAAATTTCACTCCTTAATATTTCTGTTTATGAAAAAATCCTTAATATCCATTGACTTAAATCAATATTTATTTATGTCTTCCTTTATAGATTATTCCCCAATGACAATCAAGGCCATTCTGTTCGATCTGGATAATACATTGCTGGATTTCTCTGAAATGAAACATATGGCAGTGAATATGGCTATCAGGGCTATGATCGATCAGGGACTGGATATTGACCCTAAAGAGGCATATGATATCATTTTTAAGACTTACTGGGAAGTTGGTATAGAGTCTGACAATGCGTTTTCTGAATTCTTAAAGCGCAGGTTCGGCCAGGTTGATGAGCGAATTCTGGCTGCAGGGATCAATGCATACCTGCGCACAAAACCGTCATTTTTGGAACCGTATCCCAATGTTGTGCCGACCTTGATAAAACTGATAAAAAAGGGTCTGGTCATCGGAATTCTGACCGATGCTCCCAGGTTGAAAGGCTGGCAGCGATTGTGCGCAATGAGGCTGCAGCATTTCTTTGATCATGTTATTACCAGGGATGACAGCGGTGCTCCGAAAACCGGAGGACTTCCATTTGAATATGCACTACGTAGGCTGCAATTGGATCCCGGAGATGTTTTATTTGTTGGAGACAGCGTTTTGCGGGATATCAAAGGTGCAAAGGCTGCAGGTATGATCGCTGCACTGGCAAAGTACGGTACCAAGGACAGCCTGGATGCCATTCAGGCAGCAAAACCTGATTATATATTATCTGATTTTACTGAAATACTTCAGATCATAGAATCAGAGTAATAATTAACGATATTGATAATACTATTGAAAAACATATCAATATCTGGTGGTCCGGACATGCTGATAACTGAACTTGAACGATTTATTGAAGAGGATATAGGAGCTGATGATACCTCATGCGCCATAGTGCCAGATAAATGGGTGCATGCAAGGATAATTGCAAAAGAAGCTGGTGTACTGGCAGGACTGGAAGAAGCGTACCAGATATATGATTATTTTGGACTTGAATTCAAATCAGGTTTCCTTGATGGTGGATCCATTCAATCAGGCGATGTCATTGCAGAAGTCTGGGGTGTTGCACAAAATGTATTAAGAGCCGAGCGCCTGAGCCTTAATTTCCTGTGCAGAATGAGCGGTATTGCTACACTGACTGCCAGGTGTGTGGCTGATGCAGGCGAGGTCAGGGTGGCATGTACCAGAAAGACCACCCCAGGATTTAGGAAGTTCGAGAAAAAAGCCGTCAGACTGGGTGGCGGTGATACTCATAGGTTTAACCTCTCAGATGCAGTGATGATCAAGGATAACCATATTGCCATAATGGGAATAGATGAGGCTGTAAAAGTTGCAAAGGCAGTCGCCAGTTTCACGAAAAAGATCGAAGTGGAAGTATCTGATAGCTCTCAGATGATGGCAGCTGCAAGAGCTGGTGCCGACATTATTATGTTCGATAATATGCAGCCGGAAGATGTCCAAAATTGTATCAAACAGCTGGAAGCTGCAAATCTGCACAGCGGTGTAATACTTGAAGCCTCAGGTGGTATCAGACCTGAGAATGTTAAGGAATATGCTGCCTCGGGGGTGGATGTGTTATCCATGGGGTCGCTTATCCATTCTGCGAGGTGGCTGGATATGGGTATGGATATCCTGTGAACGATATGTTTTTATAGAACCGCTAACAATGAAGATGCTGAACCAATGGGTTCTTCATACAATTTTATAGTTAGAATAGTGGGACAAGGTGATACTATGAATATAAAACCAATAGGTGAAAGAATTTTAATCAAACCGGTCAAAGAAGAAGAAAGGACCGCCAGCGGGATCTATATTCCAGAAGCTGCCAAGGAAAAGAAGAAACAGGGTATTGTTGTAGAATTAGGCACTGTCAAAAATGAAGATAAATTTCCAGTGAAAATTGGTGATTTGATCTTATATTCCGGCTACAGCTCTGAAGAGTTTGAGATCGATGGCGAGGAATATATTGTCCTGAATTGCAAGGACGTAATCGCGAAATTAAAGTAGGTGAAAATAATGGCAAAAAGAATAGTTTTTGATGATGAAGCAAGGCATGCGCTCATGAGAGGTGTGGACCAGCTTGCCAATACTGTAAAGATCACACTCGGACCAAAGGGCAGGAATGTCGTACTATCATCCAGCTATGGAAGTCCAACCATAACCAATGATGGGGTAACCATTGCAAAAGAGATCGATCTGGAAGACCCAAATGAGAATATGGGTGCCAAACTGGTCAAGGAAGTAGCCACAAGGACCCAGGATGTAGCAGGAGATGGGACCACCACAGCTACATTGCTGGCCCAGGCTATACTGCACAAGGGAATGCGCAACATCACTGTGGGAGCCAATCCCATTGAGATCAAAAAAGGCATCGACAAGGCCACTGAAGCAATTGTGGAATACATAAAGTCAAAGAGCGAAGAGGTCAAAGGCAAGGAAAAGATCACCCAGGTTGCTACCGTTTCAGCTAACAATGATGAAGTGATCGGGAATTTGATCTCAGATGCTATGGATAAAGTGGGGCCTAACGGGGTCATAACTGTCGAAGAGGCAAAATCCATGGAAACTTCCCTGGAAGTTGTGGAAGGTATGCAATTCGATAAGGGGTATATGTCACCCTACATGGCAACTGATAACGAGAGAAGGGAAGCTGTTCTGGAAGAACCCAGGATCCTCATATTTGACAAGAAGATCAGCTCCATGAAAGAATTCCTCCCCATATTGGAAGCTGTGGTGAAGGATAATAAACCGCTCCTTATCATTGCCGAGGATGTTGAGGGTGAAGCCCTGGCTACCATGGTACTTAATATCATTCGCGGGACACTGAGGGTTTGCGCTGTCAAAGCCCCTGGATTCGGGGACGAGCGTAAGGAAATGCTGGAAGATATTGCAGCAGTCACTGGCGGGAAGGTCATCAGTGAAGAGAAGGGCATGAAGCTGGAAAATGCCACATTGGCCGATCTTGGCAGCGCCGGCAAGGTCAGGGTGAACAAGGAGAAGACCATTATTATCGAAGGAAAGGGCAAGAAAGAAGAGATCGACAGAAGGGTTTCCATCCTTGAAGGCCAGATCAAACTGGAAGATTCCGAGTACAAGGTAAAGAACATGAAGAAACGCCTGGGCAAACTTGCAGGCGGCGTAGCTGTCATTAATGTAGGCGCAGCCACCGAGACCGAGCTCAAGGAAAAGAAGATGCGCATCGATGATGCCTTGAATGCCACCAAAGCTGCCATCGAGGAAGGCGTGGTTGCAGGCGGCGGCATCGCTTTGCTCAGGTCAGTCGCGGCTCTTGACAAACTCACCCTGGAAGGGGACCAGAAGATCGGGCTGGATATTATCAGGCTGGCTGTCGAAGAACCAGTGAAACAGATCGCTACCAATGCAGGAAAGGAAGGATCAGTGGTTGTAGAGCATTTGAAAGCTGAAACCAATCCAAATATGGGATATGATGCAAAAACAGATACCTATAAGGATATGATCGAGGCCGGCATCATTGATCCGGTAAAAGTGGTGCGAAGCGCATTGCAGAATGCAGCCAGTATCGCCAGTCTGGTGCTGACCACGGAAGCACTGGTATCTGACATCCCTGAAGAGAAAGGCAGCATGAGCATGCCTGGTATGGGACCTGAGAGCTACATGGGAATGTAGCTCATTTTTTTATTTTTTTCTTATTTTTTTCAGGGTATATTGGGTATTTAAGTATCTTCCAGTCAAACTAATATTAATATAATTTATAGAGTTGATAATTATGATGGGGTTTGACGAGACAGTCACATCAGCAGTAGAAAAGGTAATACCCAGCGTGGTAAACATTAGTGAAGTAAAATTCATCAAGGATGCACACTTACGTATAATTCCATTGCCCGGTGTTGGTTCTGGTTTTATTATAGATAAAGAGGGTCATATATTGACCAACGCTCATGTGGTGCTGGGTTCCTCAGAGATCAAGGTAACACTGGAGGATGGCAGGAACTTCAATGCCGAGCTAAAAGGTCTGGATACCATGATGGACCTTGCAGTGATCAAGATCGATTCAGATGATGATCTGCCAGTACCTGAAATGTCAAAGAATAGCAATCTTAAGATCGGGCAGATGGCCATTGCCATCGGCAGCCCGCTTGGCCTGGTGGGTGGACCCACCGTTACCGCCGGAGTGATCAGTGCCATGAACCGGTCCATCCAGACAGAGATGACGTTCATGGAAGGGCTGATCCAGACCGATGCGGCCATTAATCCGGGTAACAGTGGCGGGCCGCTGATCAGCAGCCAGGGTGTGGTGATCGGGGTTAACAGTGCCATCATTCCATTTGCCCAGGGTATAGGGTTTGCTATACCCATTCAACCGGCACTGTGGATTGCCGAACAGCTGCGAGACCATGGGGAGATCGTGAGGCCGTGGATCAGTATCAATGCAGTGGATATCAATCCAAAAGTGCGTAACTTTTACAACCTGCCAGTTTGTATGGGTGTTGTAATTACAAATATTGTACCTGGAAGTGAAGCTGCCAAATCCGGAATGGAGATCGCTGATATTATGGTGGAAATGGATGATATCCCGATAAACAATGTCCAGGATATGATCAAGGTGATGAATAAACGCAATGTAGGCGATAAGGTCAATGTGGAACTATTCCGGGGTCCTGAAAAAATGCAGCTTGAACTAATCCTGGAGAAGGCGCCTTCACTGCAATTACCGTCTAAGCCCGAAGAATCACCAGCTGCAACGGTAATATATGAAGCTGGATTGCCCTGAAATCATTCATGGATATATTCCACTGGCTTTTCCCTGCTGACCAAAAAAGCACCCAGCAATATCAGTCCGCCGCCTATCAGTGTGGGTATGGAGATGGGTTCGCTCAAAATGATATAGGCAAATATTGCAGCACTTACAGGTTCCAGCAGTCCCATGATGCTGGCGTTCTGGGCTTTTATATGTCGTAAACCGCTTAGATATAGAATGAGTGCAATTGTGGGTATGAAGCCAAAAGGTATCAGTAGTAACAGGTTATCAAGCAGCACGCCAGTAGGCACCATTGAATATGGGATAAATATGACCATTGTTATAAACAGGGCCCATGAGGCCTGGACTGTTCCTGTGTAATGATTCCTGAGTTTTCTGGATGTAAGGATCAAGCAGGCATAAGCCAGACCTGATACTAATCCGGCTGCCAGTCCTATGACCTGACCATCCTGGGATATGGTCTGGGGTTGGACGACCATGATGACACCTGCTATTGCGAGGATAAGAGCAGCAAGGCCATGGCGTGTAATGGGTTCTTTGAGTATTATGGGAGATAATAGTGCCACGTAAATGGGTGCTGTATAGAGCAATAACACGGCAATGGCAACAGTGGTGTATTTAATTGATATGAAAAAACCCAGCATGGTACCTGCCTGGAAAATACCCAAGAGCAGAATATGTACCTTTTTTTCATTCAGTACCAGGTTTTTGAAGCTGCCGGTGAGAGCGAAATAGAAACCGACGGTGATGGTGGAGACCAGGAGCCGGTAGAAAATGATGGAACCTACGGACATATCGGGTATGAGCTTGACAAAGATACCGATGAGGCCGAAGAGAATGGCGCCGGCTGCTACCTGGGAGTAGCCTTTGAGGTGGGAGACTGACATCTGTGTTAAGTATAAGTGCTGATTGTTTATATTTTGGTAATATCGAAGCGATAACTGCGAGAATAAGAACAATTAAATTTAATACTAATTATTAGAATCTAAGAATCAGATGGGAATTGAAAGAATATATGAATACTTTTGATAAAATATTCAGTCAATATGAACAAAAATCATTAGTCCAGCAAAAAGCTGCAGTGAAATTGCGTGATCTTCTGAAAATAACGGGCACAGAGGATATTATTGATGTGGCTTGTGGTCCGGGACATATTACCAGCCAGTTAAGAAAATTAACCAATGGAAGGGTAATTGGGATAGATATTTCCAAGAATATGATCAATCAAGCAAAAGCCCTTTATCCTGAGATTGAATTCAGACAACTTGATGCCGAGGTTCTGGAATACAGAAATGAATTTGATATTGTATTTTGTAATTCTGCACTGCAGTGGTTCAGCAATCCTGATAAAAGCATTCAGTCCATATTCAATTCGCTGAAAATGCCTGGTAAATTGGGACTGGCCAATCCAGCTACTGATGATTGGTCACCCTGGTTAAGCAGGATAATGTCTCAAGTTGAGATGGATAAAGAAATTAAGCCCATTTTTACTCACTGGAAAAATCCCTGGTTTTTTCTTCCCACTAAGAACGATTATAAGATGCTATTCGAAAAACACGGGTTTACGACGATTTTTATTGAGATCGATTATGAACAGACCGAATATACTACAGAAAAAGCATATGATATTTATCTTTCGGGCGCTGCCAACGGATATACCGGGAAAAAATATTATGATATTGAGATAAGTGATGATTTTATCGCCCTTTTTAACAAGAAAGTGAAGGAAGAAATTGAGAGGCAATCAGTAGAAGGCAAATCAATGGTAGATTTCAACCGAATGTACTACATTGGCAAGAAGTAATATCATGTATTTCGATTTTTATGGTTTTTGACAGCCTATCTACTATCATTGTATATATGAAATATTCCTCATCATATTTTATACTGATAAATCCTGGCAGTTCAGTACGATTTATCAGGAACTGGAAGAGGAATTATACAAAACCAGAGCTCATATTTTTTTAATCCTGTAGGCAACATTAAACACTGATTTTCGAATTAAGCTAGCTCTCCCACAATTTTCTCTACAGCTTTGAGCACTTCTCCAGATACCACCATATCATGTGCTTCATTAATGTCATAATGCAATATCCTGTCATCTGCAAGATGCTCAATGCTTGACCGCACCAGTTCGTATGCAGCCCCGGCTCCGGCCCCCGCTTTTAGCGGCTTCCTAAAATCAAGCCCTTGCGCCGCACACAGCAGTTCGATGGCCACTACGAATGAAGCATTATCAAAGATCCTGCGTGCTTTCAATGCTGCAGTCATACCCATGCTCACATGATCTTCCTTGTTAGCAGATGTGGGAATGGAGTCCACACTCGCCGGATGCGAAAGCACTTTATTCTCTGATACCAGGGCAGCTGCCGTGTACTGGGCCACCATGAACCCTGAATTCAGTCCCTCTTTTTCTGTCAAAAATGCGGGCAGGCCGCTGAGCTGGGGATTGACAAGCCGCTCGATCCTGCGTTCACACACGCTGGCCACTTCAGATAAGGCGATACCCAGAAAATCCAGGGATATTGCCATGACCTGTCCGTGGAAATTCCCGCATGATATGACCTCATCTTCATCAGGGAACAATAGCGGGTTATCGGTTGCAGAATTGATCTCTATCTCTACTTTCTCCCTGACAAAGGACAAGGCATCCCTGCCAGCCCCAACGATCTGGGGAATGCACCTCAGCGAATAGGCATCCTGCACCTTCTTGTCATACCTGTGTGATTCCATGATCTCACTATCGACAGTTAATCTCCTCAGATTATCGGCACAGGTCACCTGGCCATTATGGGGCCTGACCCGGCCCACTTTTTCATCGTAAGCCCTCGCCGTGCCTTTCAAAGCTTCCAGGCTCATGCTGGCAGTAATCTCAGATGACTTGATCAGTATCTGAGAATCATGTACCAGCAATGCCGCTATAGCAGTCATGACCTGGGTCCCGTTTATCAATGCCAGTCCCTCCTTTGAGGAAAGCCTGATCGTGATGATCCCTGCCCGTACCATGGCCTGGCTACCGCTCATACGTTCCCCGTGATAGAAGGCCTCGCCTTTTCCCAACATTACCAGCACCATATGGGCCAGATTGGCCAGATCTCCGCTGGCGCCCAGTGATCCCTTTTCCGGGATGACAGGATGCACTTTCTGGTTGAGCATATGGACCAGTGTCTCGATGATCTCGATCCTGACCCCGGAATATCCCTTGGACAGGGAGTTGGCACGAAGCAGCATTGTGGCCCTCACAACGTCCTCAGGAAGCGGAGGTCCCACAGCCGCAGCATGGCTGAGTATGAGATTTTCCTGCAGTTTATCTGACTGCTCCTTTGAGATGAATACGTTATCAAACGCCCCGAAACCCGTGGTAACCCCATATACTACTTTTTCATCTGCCACAAGGGATTCCACGAAGTCACGGCATTTAGTTACCTTTTTTCCAGAATCTAGTGATAGGTCTACCTTTTCAAAATAACGGGCTACTGAAACGACATCATTGATGGAAAGTGTCTCACCATCTATAATCACAGTCATGTTAATCCAATCAAATTGATTTGTACCCCATCACTTAAATAATCCTTCAGCTCACTAATTTACTTATAGTTGTAATCATAAAATAAATATCAAGTATGTGGTGATTAGAATGAATTTTCTGCAAAAATCATCTATACAGATCTATGAGATCCAGCAGGATACAAATGATCTTAAAGTGAAAAATATCATCATGCCGGGTTCTACCGAGAATCTAATAGATATTGGAATTATCGGAGTTCCTTTTGATAAGGGTGTCACATCAGGGGGAGGACGTGCAGGCGCAAGCCTGGCACCTGATGAAGTGCGCAAGGCCCTTAAGAAATATGGAACCACATTTGACATTGAAAGAAAGATCGATATCAGTAACCTGCATATTGTGGATTTTGGTGATGTAATTGTCACAGATGACATTGAAGAAACACATGAGAACATCACTCTTGCTATGGATAGTCTGCTGGCAGCAGGTATCCTTCCCATTGTGATCGGGGGAGGACATGACATCTCGATCGGGACTGGCCGGGCATTATCCCAATTTAATTACAGGGATATTGGTGTAATTAATATTGATGCTCATTTCGATGTTCGTGAGATAAAAGACGGGAACATTACCAGCGGAACACCATTCAGGAAATTGATCGAATTGGAATTACTTAACGGGAAAAATTTTGTTGAGATCGGTGCCCACGATAATCTGAATTCAAAAATATATTATGATTATCTTTTATCGAATAACGTATCAATTTTTACACTCTCAGATGTCAATACAAAGGGAATTTCAACTGTAATGAATGAAGCACTGAAAATCGCAGATACAGCTCACAGATCTGTATTTGTCAGTATTGACATTGATTCGGTAGCCCAGTGTTATGCACC
>Ga0307379_10008503_pt1 | contig 13827 bp, 9 predicted proteins | sample UN2MG_FD_202237 | JGI IMG/M metagenome (GOLD analysis project Ga0307379, IMG submission 202237) | Soil microbial communities from Risofladan, Vaasa, Finland - UN-2 | ecosystem: Environmental > Terrestrial > Soil > Coastal area > Acid sulfate soil | place: Finland: Risofladan, Vaasa | collected...
ACCTGAACGAGTGGGGTGTAGCCGTGGTAAGCGACGGCTGCCCGGACAGGGCGGAGGACCTGCAAAACCTCGAAGGTGAGGGTCAATTAGTCAAAGGCGGTATCGGGTATATGCTCCGCCGGCTTATAGCAGAGCGGGCAAAAACCGCCAGAGAAGGCGTGCAAATCGCAGGCGAACTGATCGAGCGGGTGGGCTACCCCAGCTCGCGGACGCTGGTTATTGCCGATTCGAAGGAGGCCTGGCTTTTGTCGATGAGCAGGGGCAGGCACTGGGTGGCGCAGCGGGTGCCGGATAATGCGGTTGTGCTGCTGCCCAATGTATATGTAATCGACAAGGTGGATCTTAAAGACACGAGCAACTTTCTCGGCTCGCCTGACCTCATCGAGTATGCGATAAAAAAAGGATGGTATAACCCGGCGAGCGACGAGGGATTTGACTTTTCAAAAGCTTACGGCCAATCCCAAAAAACCTTAATGGACGAACGCCAATGGCGAGGCCAGTCTTTGGTAACGGGAAAAGATATTGAAAAAGAGCCCGACCGGAAATTACCGTTCTCCGTCAAGCCGGCCCATAAACTTTCCGTAAAAGATGTGGTTTCAATTCTGCGATTTCACGGCGAAGGTTCACTGTGTAGTTATGAAACTCAGGAAGCGGCGGTGTTCCAACTACGGCAAAATATGCCGGTGGACATCGGCTGTATCTACTGGCGCTGCTCGGCTGAGCCGTGCATCAGTATTTTAACGCCCTGGTATTGTGGTGTCACCGGGACGCCGCAAGAATACTATAAGGCAGTCGATATGAAGGAAAATCTGACGCTGGAATGTCATTTTTCCGAATCGCCCGACAAATTCAAGCCCGATGCCGGAATGGCCTGGTGGATTTTCAAGGAACTGCAGGATAAAGTTAATGCCGATTACAGGGGCCGTATCGGAATCGTCCGGGCGGCATGTGACAAGTATGAAGCGAAAGTTTTTGCGGGCCAGCCGGCGGTTGAGAACAGGGCGATAGAATTGTACCGGAATAATAAGCTGGCTGCGAGGCGCTATCTTACGGGCTATTCGAGAGCTGTTTCACTCGGAGCCGTCGATAAGGCTCGTGAGCTTACAAAACAATTTAAGTGAAAAATAATACAGTAACTTTTTTAATGGAGAGTTGTCGAAATGGCAAGTGCACCTAAAGCAAATGCAGTGGTTGGACAATCAGGTGGTCCGACCGGGGTAATAAATGCATCTTTGGTCGGCGTTATCGAAGAGGCTCACAAGCATCCGGAAATCGAAAATCTCTACGGCGCGATTCACGCCGTGGCGGGAATGGTTAAAAATGAATTTATCGATTTGAAAAAGCTCTCGGCCGAAATGCTGGAAGTTGTGGCGGCGTCGCCGTCTTCGGCTATCGGTACCAGCAGGGATAAGCCCAATGAAGAATATTGTGCGAATATTCTTGAGGTTTTCAAGAAGCGGAACATCAGATACTTTTTCTACATTGGCGGCAACGACTCGGCCAATACTGCTTACATCCTTAACAAGATGGCAGATGAGGCCAACTACGACATCCGGGCGTTTCACATCCCCAAGACGGTTGACAACGACCTGCTTGTTACCGACCATTGCCCGGGTTTCGGGACCGCGGCGAAGTTCGAGGCCTGCGCCCTTATGGGCGACGATCTGGACAACCGTGCTCTGCCGGGCGTGAAAATCGACGTGATTATGGGCAGGCACGCCGGCTTTCTGACCGCCGCTTCGGTATTGGGCAGGAAACGGGATGACGACGGCCCCCACCTGGTTTATGTTCCCGAGAGAGCCGTTTCGATGGACAAGTTCGTGAGTGATGTCGTAGGCGTTTACGAAAGTCTTGGCCGGTGCGTTGTCGCAGTCAGCGAAGGAATTTGCGATGTCGATGGTGTGACCTGGGCTAAGAAACTCGCCGAACAGGCAGAGGTCGATGCGCACGGCAATGTACAACTATCCGGCACAGGTGCGCTGGCCGACTTTCTGGCAGGCGAGGTAAAAGCCAAACTTGGTCCCAAGAAGCGTGTTCGCGCCGATACCTTCGGCTATCTCCAAAGAAGCTACCCCGGCATTCAGTCGGCGGTCGATGTGGATGAAGCCAGGCGGTGCGGTCGCGAAGCGGTCAAGCTGGCTATGGAGCAGGATAACGGTTCTGTCGCCATCAGGCGGACCGGCAACGGAAAGGACTACGCGGTCGAGCTGTTCCGAACCGAGCTGAAAAATGTCGCCGAGAAGACAAAATCGATGCCCGATGAATTCATCAACGCCGAAGGTAACGGCATAACCGATGCCTTCGTAGAATACGCGTTGCCTCTTACGGGTGAACTGCCTGAGACCGAATATCTGGGTAATTATCCGAAAGTTTAAGTAGCTTTTGGCGATGGTTAATTCCCTGATTTCAGTATTAGAATTGAGCCCGGAGGCGGTTGCCTCAAATGATAAAGACCAAGATAATTGCTACGCTCGGCCCCTCGTGTGCAGAGGCCGGAATACTCGATGCCATGATCGATAATGGTGTCGATGTTTTCCGCCTGAACTTCTCGCACGGCACGCTTGATGAGCATGACAAATTGCTGGAGACGCTGAATGTCGCCCGCTCCCGGCATCATCAAATGACCGCCGTGCTGGGCGATTTGTGCGGCCCGAAAATTCGGACCAGCCGCATCGAACCGGAAGGGCAGATGCTGTATACCGGCGATAAGGTCACCATTGTGCCCGGAAATCAAGTCGGTACGGTACACCGTTTCGGCACAAACTACGAACATTTCAATCAGGACGTGGAAATCGGTCACCGCGTCTTTCTCGATGACGGCCAAATCACGCTGAACGTGGTCGGTCGAGACGGCGAAGATATAGTCTGTCAAGTTGTTGACGGCGGCACTTTGTCCAGTCGAAAGGGAATCAATCTGCCCGACACCCGGATACGGATACCGTCAATCACCGAGTTTGACTGGGGATGTATTGACTGGGCGATAAAGCGGAACCTGGATTTCCTTGCCTTAAGTTTCGTACGTTCGCCCGACGAGATAAACCAGCTCAAAGATTATATCCGCAAAGCCGGGGCGGACATCAAGGTAGTAGCCAAGATTGAAACGCCGCAGGCATTGGCACATCTGGAGCCGATCGTTAATGCAAGTGACGCCGTATTGGTTGCCCGCGGAGACCTCGGCGTTGAGATGGATCTCGCCGAAGTGCCCTTGATTCAAAAACGTATCACAAAAATGTGCCGGGATTTCGGCAAACCTGTTATCGTTGCCACTCAAATGCTGCAGAGCATGATCCAAAGCCCCACCGCCACGCGTGCCGAAGTTTCGGATGTTGCCAATGCTATCATGGACTATACCGATGCCGTTATGCTTTCCGGCGAAACCGCAATCGGCAAATACCCCGTCAAGGCGGCACAGACGATCGAGCGAATAGCAAGGGTAACCGAGGCATACCTCGATAAGCAGTTCGGTGCACACCCAAGGAGCACAACTACAGGAGAATTGGCGCTCACCGCGGCAGTGGCTCGCAGTGTCGGGCAGCTTGTCGAGGATATCGACGCCAAACTCGTTGCCGTCTGGTCGCAAAGCGGTTCATCGGCCCGCTTTCTCAGTAAGGCACGTATCGATGTTCCCATACTTGCGCTTAGCTCCGACGAAAGATCATGCCGGCAAATGTGCCTGCATTACGGAGTCATACCATGCTGCCGGCCAATCCCAGAGGACATCAGGCAGTTCACGTGCCTTCTCGATAAGCTCATTATCGAGAACAAGTGGGCACAGGCCGGCGATAGAATAGTTCTTGTGGCCGGTCGGCCGCTTAGCGCCCCCGGCACCACCAACTCCATCAATGTCCACAACATCAACGCCTGAAAGGGCGAAAGTCCGGCTTGTTTTACGATAGTTCCTCCTTAACGATTATTCCGAATTTTACTTTTTCAACTTAGATTTTTGTATTCACAAACTGGCCGATGACCGGTTTGAATTACCAGCTTTTGGCCGCCTCTTCGGCGTCAGCCAATTCCCCATCCCGGCGGTGGTAGCCGCACTCCTCGATGAGCTTGGCCGCCTCGGCCAGCGCCACCTTGTCGTGTAACAGCCGCCCCCGGTGCAGCAGTACGTCCGCCATATGCAGCCGCATCGATCCTCGCTCGGAGATCTGCCATGTCTCGTCCAAATCAGCCCGACAACCGTCAGCATCCCCCTCCACGAAGCGGAGCAAGGCACGTGAGAGGAGGCCAAGAGGAAGGAGATTCATCATGCCCGTCCGTCGGAAGAAAGCCAAGGCTTCGCTGAGGAGAGAGGCCGCCTCAGTGAGTTTTGAGTTTTCCAAGATGGCTTCGTAAAGGGCCGCCCGGCCCATACTAAGGTGCTCTAAGGCCAAGCTTATCAGAGATGCCCGGGCTTCCTTTGCCCACTCTAGTGTTTTTGCTGCCCGCTGCTCGACAGCGCGGCAAGCGGCGGTTGCAGTTTTGAGTTCTGAGCTTGGAGTTTTGAGTTGGAGCAAGCATTTCCAGGCCGAAAACTCGGATGGCACCAGGAGCAGGTCACAGTACCGAAAACCCCACAGCGAGTAGAGCAGAGGGTGTTCGGGCTCGCGCTCGACCTGCATGGCTTCGGCCTGACGGAACTTCTCGGCAGCCTCGTCTGCCTCACATGCTTGGAACATCGCGTCGGCCAGTGTGGTTCGAAATGCCATTCGACAGAATGCATCACCGCTACGGTCGGCGTAGTCCACGCTCTGCTCGGCGTCCTGTACAGCCCCAGCCACTTGGCCAAGCGTCAGTTCCAGCTCGCTGAGGTTGCTGGCTCCTCTTGCTGCATTGTACCATTGTTTCTTTCGGGCTTCTATATCCAGTCCCGCTCGCATAAGCTCCAGGGCCTCGGTCAGGCGGCCCAGTGCGCGCAGATCGAATGCGGCCACCGCGGACAGCCACGCATGGGTGGCCTCGGACAAGTGGGGCGAGATCACCATCCAGGGCTTCTCGAAGAAGCAGGCCACGGCTGCAAGGTCCGATCCGAACGCTCCGAGCTTCTTGGTGCTGTAGAAGCCACTCCCATCAGACGTGCCCCGCAGGATGCGGTTCTGGTAAAGCTCGTCGCAGGTCTCTTGGTATATCCTGGCTTGACAACCGTGCGCCACAGCTTGATACAGCGGCTGAAGACCCGCGAGCGTGTCCGGGTGGTGCTTAGTGCTCTTCGTAAGATGCTCATACAACCGCCGGTGCGATTCGCGCCACGCATCGGGACTGCCCTCGCGAAGCTGCTTGCCGAAGTACTCGCGAACGAGCGGATGACAGTCGATTGCGGCTTGATCGGTGTAGACCGAGATAAAGCCGCTCTCACCGAGATTGGAGAGGGTATAGTTCCAGTCCTCGTCATCCAGGCCGACCAGCGGCTCGGTCAGTTTTTCGATGGGTGGCTCCTTGCGCAGGGCAGTTATGCAGCCCACATCGGCAGGCCGGTCGAACAGGCCAAGCAGTCTGAGTAAGGCTAATTGACGTGCACCGTCTTCGCCGCCTTTGCCCAGCCATATTTCGTAAGCTTTCATGACCTTGAACGCGTGGCCTCCCTGGACTTTGGCGTCTGCTTTCTCGAACTTCACCCGGTCACGCCGACGGATATCACCCCCGTGTGCCTTCGCCAAATATCGCCCCAACAATTGCAGTGTCAGAGCGTGGCCGTCGACTTCACGGGCCGCATCCTTTAGCTCCTGGTCGTCGGCATTTATCTCTGCTTTGCCCGCTCTCTTGACGCCTGCCTGAAACAGCAGTTGCGCGCCGGCTTCCTCGGACAGGTGCTCCAGGTCCCACTTTGGCGCCGTCGTATCCTGCCACGGTGACAGATTCTCGATATTCTCCCGCGTGGTCACCAGGCACAGGCCGGCGTTTTGCTGGGCCAAGCCCTTGAGCAGGGCCTCAAGGGCCGGGTCTTTAAGCTTGCCTCCTACAGGTCCGGGCGGGTATTGGAGCGGCTCAACGCCGTCCAGCACCAAAAGCGTCTTGCGCTCGGCAACGAGATGCGCCAGTCGCTCGCCCTTGTCCCACGGCGAGGCAGCGCTTTGGGCCATTTCCGAATCGCCAAAGAATTCCAGCGCTTTGGCAATAAACGCATCCGAAGATGCCGAAGTTGTTTCGCTCGTGCCCTGGCTATAGAAGGACCAGTCAAAAATGCACTCGGCCCCGCGCCAGCCGTCTGCTGCCATCCGCGTCATCCAATCGAACACCATCGCCGTCTTACCCACCCCACCCCACGCTACGATAGTCACAACATGCGTCTTAGGATCGTCCCATGCTTTATCAAGATTGCCCAATTCCTTTTCACGACCCACAAGCTTCTCCGCCCCATGCCGAAGGTGCGTCGGGACAATTTGCAGTCCAGGTTCAGTATCTTGCAGCGCAAGATCGTCACGCAGGTGTCGGTAGTACTTCTGTAGAATCCGTCTGCGTAGCTCGCGGTGTGCGGTGAATTCCTCGCGAATGTCTTCCCAAGACCAGACTTCAACTGTAAACAACCCTTGGCGTTTGTGCTCCTCCGACAATTCGCGGGCGCGCTTCTGGACGCTTGCGTCTCTTGGACCCGTTGTCGCAAGGATGAACAGGCTGAGCTTCGGCATGAATCTGCACGCCGCGTTGACCTCCTGTGCCAGTTCTCTGGAGCTTACTTTGGTTCGAAGAAGTCCGTCCTTCCGCTTGCATTGGATGCCTATCCACTTTCCCTCGTGTTGAGCAAAGACGTCCACACCGTCCTGGTTCTGGCCACGACGGCCGTTCTTCTGTGCGCCCGGATCGTTGCACAGCTCCTTCCATAGATCGAGGCAAAGCGACTCGAACTCCTCTGGTGTGTCAGGAGGTAGCAGGCTTTCATAGTTCGCGCTCACTTGACGCTCCTTGGTGTACGTGTGCAGGCGTGTCTTTTCCACGACTCTGTCTCGTGGCTGTAGCTGATAAACACTTTGACAGGCTTGTTTGTGCTCTCGCTCTCTGTTATATCCATTCTCAAATTCTCCCTCTCTGCTATGTCTCCCGGTTTTACAATGCTTGTATTTGGCTAAACCTTTCCGATATAATAAATCTTCTAATTTTTTGCATTTCAATCCTCAGCGGTGAAAACTGCGATTTCAGCTAAGCCGATATTCTGAGTTTCCGGCTTGACGGAAGTTACGACAAACTTCAGCCATGTGACCTCCTTGGGTACGAATGTGATTTCTTTGGCAGCGGAAGCGTCGTCAGGAAGCTCGCCGACGTTTATTGTGCTGCCGTCACTGAAAATCAACGTTCCGGCGGTAACCTGGTCGGCGTGCGTGTTGGCTCTGTCAAAAAGCCAGATGCGGTTGATAGTATGCGCTTTATCCCAGCTCAATTTTATTGTCGCCGACGCTTTTTCGCCGTTGCTTGCCCACTCGGTTGATGTATCTTCCGGGTATCCGCCAACTACTCGGTCAATCGCAGCGCCGGCGGAGTAGCCTTTGTAGGTTGATGAAGTGACGACTTTGGCTTTCGGAGCGATGTTGCTGCTGCTCTTGAGCGGGTCTCTCTGCTGCGGCTGGTCGTTTTGCTTTTCTTTGTGCTGCCGGAATGTTGCGGGATTAAGCAATTTTACCTGCTGCAGGACAAGGCCGTAGCGGCTGCCGGGCGGTTTTGCCTTGAACCGGATGTTATTCCAGCCCTGACTGAAGTTGCCTGAATAGCACAGCCAAAGTGTCAATCCATCTTTGCTGATAAATTTGGACGGGAAGTTGAGGAAATATCCCTGCTCGCCGAACTCCTTCATATATGTAACAAGCTTCCAGGGGCCTGTAATCTTATCGGATTCGAGGATGTAGGAATTCATTTTCGCGACTGTCGGCCAGCCGTCGGTTATGCACATCAGGTATTTCCTGAGCGGTGCGTTATAGGTAATTGTTACGCAGCCCATATTATTGTTCCATTCCAGCAAAGGCCTGATGTCTTCGAAGTCATAGGACCAGATGAGCTTTCCGCTATCACTATGTCCGGCGAAGTATTCATACTTTGATTCGTCATTGATGTTTTCGATACTGGGGCTGACTCTTGTAAGATAAATCTGGTCGCCGGATATCCAGCTCAGGTTGGCGTATCGGGGTTTGGGGTCGTTTTCTTCAGCGCCATAACCGACCAGATAAGCTTTACCGTCGGGCGAGTGTTCCATATTTTTGCCGAAGTCTATGAATTTCGGTGAGCCGATTTTCAGCGGGCCCATGAATTTTGCAGGTTCGGGAAAAAGGGGCTTTGCCGGCGTGTGTGGAGAATCGGTCCATGTTTTGCCATAGTCGGTGGAGATTCGGAAGCCGGGAATTGGGCCCAATACCGGCCAATTCCATCTCATGCCCTCGTGCATGACGCTTCCGGAAGGGCCCAGACAATATGTGCCGTAATACCAGACGCCGTTATAGACGAGACTGCCGCAGGGATAGCGGCCTTCGTAGGGGCGAGGATTGCCCTTAGTCGTGCCGAGAGCCTTGATTTTTAGATTGAGCGGGTCATTGCCGAACATTACGGCCTGACCGGTAGTCGCATCGGGGCCGCCGGAGCTGGAGTTCATGCCGTCGGTTTGTCCATCTGTCCATGGAGAATATAAATTATCGTCAGCGGCCCAGGAAGGATACCATGTATCGGCGGCTCGATAGTCGCTGTGCACGCCGGTAAATAATATCCCGACGAGCTCTTTGGATTGCTCGAAGGGAATGTCCTCAGGTGGCTCCGAAGGCCAGAGCATCGGGCCGGCCTTTGGCTTGTACTGCACTACTCTTTCATCGGCGAAAATTGTGCCGGATAAAACGATAATCAGTAAGCAGGCTAACAGCATGAAACCTTCTTTTAACGCTGTTGGGATCGATGTTTTCATTTTTCGTTCCTCCGAGATGTTTCGTTAGCTAAACAATGCCTCCACGAACGTGGCCGGGTCGAACTCCGCGATATCTTCCGGTTTTTCGCCCAAACCGACGAATTTAACCGGGATATCGAGCTGATCTTTTATAGCGATGACAATACCGCCGCGTGCTGTGCCGTCAAGCTTGGCCAGGAATATGCCGGTAACGTTAATCGCTTCGGTGAACAATTTCGCCTGGGAGATCGCGTTCTGGCCTGTCGTGGCGTCGAGAACCAGCAGAACCTCATGCGGGGCATCCGGGATTTTGCGGGCAACGACATCGCGGATTTTTGTCAGTTGCAGCATCAGGTCCTTTTTTGTGTGTATTCGGCCGGCTGTGTCGAGAATCAGGATGTCCGTGTCTCTGGCGAGGGCGGCTTCGCAGGCGTCGAAGGCAACGGCCGCCGGGTCGCTGCCGCTTTGGTGCTTGACGATTTGTACGCCAATCCGGTCGGCCCAGATAGTCAATTGCTCCACAGCGGCGGCACGGAATGTGTCACAGGCGGCGACAATGACCTTTTTATTGTTTTTGTTGAATATATACGCGAGTTTAGCGATGCTCGTGGTTTTGCCGGTGCCGTTGACGCCAGCGACCAGGATAACAGTCGGGCCGGTCCTGGCAAGACATAGCTGTCTGTCGCGTTCCGGCCAATAGCTTTTTATCTGCTCCTTAAGAAACGGTATAATATCGTCGGTAGTGGCGATTTGCTTGCTGCGATAAGCCTCTCGCAGTTCTGAGACGAGTTTGTCCGTTGTCTCGACGCCGATATCATCGCTGATCAGCGTTTCTTCCAGCTCGTCGAGCAGTTGTTCATCAATCTTTCTGCCCAGGCTCAATACCGAAGAGAGCGAAGAGCTGATTTTGGCCCGTGTTTTTTCTAATCGTTCTTTGAAAAATCCCGCTGTTTTAGTGAAGATTCCCATCTTTGTTTGCCTTTTTATAAAGATTCATTCTAATTTATATTAGAAGCTGCTTTAATGCTTCCAAATGGTTTCGGCTCAGCCCTGATAGTATCGGGATTTGAGATAATTTCAAGTCCCCTTTCATCCTCCCGTTCCTTTGGGGTGGGGCGGGATACTGAAATTGGCTTTGAATTGGCTTTGTTTTTTCGGCTCTCATGGAGCATAAAAACCTTATAATCCTTTGTAAATACTGAGATTGTATTAATTTCTGCCCCCGATAAATTGGGTTTGTTTTGCATAATTGACTTATAGCCACGAAGCCACAAAGATACATAAGAAATAAAGCAGGACCTTTTCTGACCCCGCCACAGGCCAGATGAGTCGAAAAAGGCAAAATTTACCATTCTTCATTCTCCATTCAATATTCTACATACGGCATACGATATACTAACTTAGTTATATATTATACGTATATTTAGGATGAATGTCGGGTGGAATTTCAAAAAATCTCCGTGACTTCTCACTGAGTAATTTTGCATATCTCGTATCTCGAAAGTTGAAGAGTTTAGCCGTATAGGATACGATATTTCGCATTACTTCCGTTTTCCCACATGATTGGTTCCATTCTTCGCAGTCTGCCGCTTTTAGTCCGGTTGGAAAAATTTGCGATTTCCTGTATTTGTTACGGGAAAAAAATTTTCTTTGACAAGTCAGGCGGTTCTGGTTAGATTCCCGCTATCGTCCTGCAATTTTTGAGTATAAGCTCACGCGTGATTCGTGCAGGATAAAAATGGGAATCCTCTAACAAGGATGTTCTGGTGGTCAGTTGCTTTTAGCATAGAACATCGATTCACAAAGGACGGCGGCGTGGTAGCTCCGGAAGTTGAAGAAATATTCGCTGACATACTTGAGCGTTCAAAAGCACTTGATCCTGCCAACACACGCAAGTGGTTCGAGCAATTGGCGGTTTTGCATTTCGACGGCGGTTCGCTCCGAGTAGGCTGTCCCGATGAGGCAACGGTTCAGTATTTGCAGGATAATTGCAAGAGCAGTTTCATCCGTGCGGCCCAACAAATAACCGGCCATCTTGTTACGTTGGATTTCAGTGTCGATGCCGGCGTAAAGGCCGATAGCGGCGATCGACGCTACCAGCCCAGCCTAAAACTCCACCCTGATTATACTTTCGATAATTTTGTAGTCGGGCCGAGCAACCGGCTTGCTCACGCCAGTTGTATTGCTGTAAGCCAATCGCCCGGCGATACTTACAATCCGCTTTTTATTTACGGAAGCTCCGGTTTGGGAAAGACACATCTTTTGCATGCCGTCTGTTTCGAAGCCCAGCGAAGGCTAAATAACGCGGTCATTCAATTTTTAAGCTGTGAAGATTTCGTTAACAGATTTATAAGGGCGATCGAGGAAGGGAATCTGGCCGGCTTTCAGAGCCAGTTTCGCACCGTAGATTTGCTGATAATCGACGACGTTCAGTTCCTGCGGGAACGTGAGCACAGCCAGGAGGAATTTTTCCATACCTTTAACGCCCTTTATAACAACGGCAAACAAATCATTCTCAGCGCCGACAGCGCGCCCGGCAAGATTCCTTCGCTTGAGGAGCGTCTAATAAGCAGGTTCAACTGGGGCCTGGTGACCAGGGTCGATCCGCCGAGCTACGAGACAAGGGTAGCGATCGTGCAAAAAAAGGCCCATGTTCGGGGCCTGAATATTTCCGATGAAATAGCCGGATTTATTGCTCGAAAAGTGTACGCGAACATAAGGGAGTTGGAAGGGGCATTGACCAGCATTTACGCCGTAGCGATGACTACCGGCCAGGAGATTGACCTTGAACTGGCTCAGACAGCACTGGAAGGGCAAATCGAGGCGACGTCCAAACACATAAGTATTACTGATATTGCCGAGGTGGTAACGAGCCATTTTGACGTTCGACTTACAGATTTGCAGAGCAAAAAACGCAGCCAGAGCATTACCGAACCGCGTCAGATTTGTATGTATCTGGCGAGAAATCTGACCAGGCACAGCCTCGAAGAAATCGGCGGCCACCTGGGCGGACGCGATCATACGACAGTGATGCACGCCTGCAGCAAGATAAATCAGGCCAAGGACAACGATCCCAAAATGAGCGTTTTGCTGAACGACCTGACAAAACAAATCACGCAAGCCTGACAAACTTAACCGCCCGGAAATCTTCGGCCTTGTCAGGCTCAATCGAGTCGATTTGCCGGATTGTTTCAATATGGAATTTAACACGTAAAGGTATTCTGAGGGCAGCCGTGTGATTAAGAACTTTTCTCTGGCAATTCCCTTTGCCTTCTTACCCATTTCTTTCGCCATGACAGGCTTATTGAGAAAATCGGCAATCCTGTCGGCGAAACCTTCAACATCATGGGGCTCGATCTGAAGGCCATTTTCATCGCCGGTAATGCGAGCCGGCAGCAATGTGTAAACAAGCACAAATATTATGAGGACGGGTATGCGCGGTAATGACAAATTTTCCGATGGCTAAAAGAGTTTTTTTGCGATAATATATTGTCCATCTCGTGACCTGGATTATAAGGAGCGAAAGAGCTTGGCATCGGAAAATGACAAAAAGAAGTCGCTTCGGGTAGCTCTGATTGCATCGGAGCATACTATCTGTGAGTATTCGATATTCCTGGAGCGTTTGCTGGTTGGTTTGGCGGACGAGTCGATTCCGGTGGCTCTGATTTGTCCGCCGGGCTTCAATCCGGGAACTGTGTTTACCGGCATAGCTGAGGTTATTAATTATCCGATTATTGATTTGCCTTTGATAGAGCGTCTGAATATCAGGCTGCTTACTGAGCGTCTTGCTAAATTTGAGCCTGCCATTCTGCATTGTCTGTGCGAAAGCGAGGCGCCACTTACAAGGCATTTGGCCCGTCGATTGGATTTACCTTATGTGTTGATGGTCAATTCGCTGCAGAACAAATGGCACCACCTGTCCATTTCGACAAAGAATTGTGCGAAAATTATTGTTCCGGCTAAAAGTATCGCCGCTAATATGGCGAGCGTTCATCCCCGCTTTGCCGACCTTATCGAACAGATAAATATAGGGACGTTCACGGCAGAAGGCAGTGGGTGTTTTTCTGAGGCTTCCCGGCTTGCGACCATGGTGGTGGCGGATCCTCTGGATAAGGCCGATGACTTTGAGAATTTGTTTAGCGTTATCAGGCGTTTAATGATTGACGGTTATGAATTTATGACAGTGATAGTAGGCGGGGGGCGGGCGGAGAGACAACTGTGGAAATTGCTGTCTGCATTGGGTCTTCTGCAAATTGTCAGCATTGTGCCCCGGCGTATGCCCTGGCGTTCGGTTCTTGCCGCGGGTGACATATTCATTCAGCCTCAGCCAAATTATGCCTTTGATCCTGTATTATTGGAGGCGATGAGTATCGGTGCCGCGGTTGCCGGGTGCACGGGTGGTGTCGATGATCTTATAATTGAGGACCGGACGGCTGTTGTGTTTGATCCGAATGACGAGATGAGTATTATGCGTACCCTGCAGCGGCTGTTGGACAGGCGGGAGTTCGCACGTAAGATCGCAGGAAATGCACAGCAATATTTAAGGGAGAACCACTCGGTCAGCAAAATGATTGCCGCTACGCTCCAGACATATTACGAAGCACAAGAGTAAATATATCGCTGATGAGAAATACTTATATTAGAGATGATTATGATTTTATGGGACGTCCGGCGGCGGTTATCGTACGAACTAAGCAAAATGAGTGCAAGAAACTGAGTATCTCAATAGTACAAGAGCAATAAAGACGATAGAAAAATTGAAAATGTTGTATCTGAATATGATATAGTCAGATTGGTTTATAGGTTAAGTCTTTCAGCGAAAAAGGAGAGTTAAAATGCTAAAGAGACAAGTCCTTCTAATAGCGATGCTTATCGGTTCGATGCTGTTGCTCCAGGGTTGTGTGGTTGCCGCCGTTGGGCTCGGAGCCGCCGGCACGATAGCGTATGTCCGGGGCGATCTGCAAGCAGTAGAGTCAGAGCCGATCGATGTA
>Ga0307379_10008504_pt1 | contig 13826 bp, 8 predicted proteins | sample UN2MG_FD_202237 | JGI IMG/M metagenome (GOLD analysis project Ga0307379, IMG submission 202237) | Soil microbial communities from Risofladan, Vaasa, Finland - UN-2 | ecosystem: Environmental > Terrestrial > Soil > Coastal area > Acid sulfate soil | place: Finland: Risofladan, Vaasa | collected...
ATGGGCAGACGCGCTTCGACGGCGACGAGGTGTACTCGTTTCGCGAAGAGCGCGACATGCTCGTCGAGTTCACGAACTTCATGCGTGCGCTGCAACCCGACATGGTGACGGGCTGGAACATTGAGAATTTCGACTTCAACTACATATTGGAGCGCGCCGAAACGATTGGGTGCGCCGCCGAGGTGGCCGCCATGAGTCGGCGCCCCGGCGCCGGCTTGCGCGTGTCGGAACGCTCGTTTTCGTCGTCGGCGCACGGCACACACGTGTACAAGGAGGTGCGCGGCGAAGGTCTGTGGGTTTGGGATCTCTTTCAGGTGTTCAAGCGCTCGACGTCGTTCAAGTTGCGCTCGTACTCGCTCGAGTACGTGTCGACGCACTTTCTCAAGGACCGCAAAGACGACGTGGCGTACTCGGCCATCAACCGACTGCAAACGACGCCGGAGGGCCGCTTCAAGCTGATGCGCTACTGCATGAAGGATGCACTGCTGCCAGCGCGTCTCATTGGCCATCTGACGCTGCTCATCGAGTCGATTGAACTGTCGCGCGCAACGGGCGTGCCGCTCGACATGATCGCGCGCCGCGGGCTGCAGGTGCGTCTCAAGTCGCTGCTGTATCGTCACGGTCGGTACACCAAACCCGAGCGCCTGCTCTTCTACACGCGCACGGCCGCCGACCGCCTCGCGTCCGTGGGCAGCTCGTACTCGGGTGGACACGTGGAAACGCCCGAAGTTGGCTATCACGACGAAGTCATCATTACGGTCGACTACAAGTCGCTGTATCCATCGATCATGGTCACGAAGAACATGTGCCTGTCAACACTGCTGCCGGGCCGCTCTCTCGACAAGCGCGCGCGCACGCACGGCTTCAGCGTGGCGCACGACACGTGGCCGCCCGAACGCAACGCGCTGCCCGGCGACCGCGAAGACCAGCCGTCGTTCTTGCGCTCGTCGCACACGCCGGGCGTCATACCGCGCATTCTGCTCGCTCTGCTCGCTCAGCGCAAACGCGTCAAACGGCTCATGGCCGACGCCGAAACTGCGGGCGACAAGCTCATGCAGGCCGTGTACGACAAGCGACAGCTGGCCATCAAACTCAACTGCAACGCAATTTACGGCGTCTTTGGTGCGCCGTCGTCGTTTGCCTACAACGACGAGATGGCTGCTACAACCACGGCAACGGGCCGCGACATCATTCTCGAGTCGAAAGAGCTCATCGAAACGACGTTCACCGTTGCGAATGGCTACCCGTTCAATGCACGCGGCGTGTACGGCGACACGGACTCGATATTCGTCAAGCTGAGCGTCGTGGGCACCACCACGTACTCGCCACTCACGATCGAGCAGGCTGCCGAGTGGGGCACCAAGATAGCAGCGTTCGTCACGGAGCACTACGAGCGCAAGTACACGAAGCGCGTCGACAACATCATTGAACTCGAGTTCGAAAAGGCCTACTCAAAACTCTTGCTGTACGCCAAGAAACGCTATGTCGGCCTCAAGTGGCAGCTCAAGTTCGACAAGGAGCTCGGTTGCATGCGCATGATATGCAAGGCGGAGCCCGACGCCAGCGGCATGGAGACGGAGCGCCGCGACTCGTGTCTGCTCGTGTCCAAAGGCGTGGGCGACGTGTTGCGCATGCTGCTGAGCAGCGACGACCGGCGCTCGAACTTGGAGCGCGTGCGCGAGTACATTGTCAACGAAATGATTGCGCCGCTCGAGACGGGCACGATTGAGTGGAACGAGCTCATACAGTCGAAACAGTTTCGTATGCGCATTGCCGAGTACACGAATCGTGGACAGACGCCGCCCATACACATTGTGACTGCGGCGAAACTCGACCAGCGGCTGGGCGCCGGCTCGGCCGGAACGTACGTGCCGGGCGACCGTGTTCAGTACGTTGTCGTGGACGAGCAGAGGCCGGGCCAAAAGACGAGCGAGTGCGGCGAAGATCCCGACTACGCGTGGCACAAGCGTTTGCGTTTGTCGCGTCGCCACTACCTCGAAAATGGTATTCGCAAAACCATGGTGCGTGTTCTTGAGCCCGTGCTGCTCGGCAGTAACCGCGCATCACACCTCAGCCGCTTTGCCGAGGCGCAAAGTGCCGTCGATGTCGTTGTCGTCGACGACGACGGCGCCGGCGACGACGACGATGACATCAAGGCAATCAAGGATCGCGCCGAGCGTGCACAGGCGCGAAAACGTCGCCGCGAGGCTGAGCGCGAATACGACTTGTTTATTCGAGCGAAAAAACCGCGGCGACAAGTAGTGACAAGCAGTGTTGGCGCATCCGCTGGCGCCGGCGCCGGCCTAGCTGCGTTTTCGCGCAGCAAGATGGTGCGCTGTCGTCTCTGTGGTGCGCCCGCCGGCTCAACAATATGCGCTCGCCACGACGCGAACGAACGCGCGCTCTACGACGACGAGCGCGCATCGAAACGCCAGCGGCTCGACGTGACGCGCGACGAGCTGTGGCGTGTGTGCGTGTCGTGCACACAGGGCTGGCGTGCCGAAGACGATGCCGAACGCGCCGCAACCATTGCGCCAATGAGCACAACTGACATTGAATCAATCGAAGTCGGCGTGCCCTGCAAGAACTCAACGTGTGATATTTACTGGCGGCGTCGACTCAACGACCGACTGCACGCCGATTCACGTTAATAACGCCACGCAAACTGGCCGTTATAACAGTGAAACGCCAAAATTACTCGCACAACGACGACAATGTCCGAGGTGGCGCGGAGCGCCATCTCGGTGGTGCGTACGGCTGATGAGCTGGATGCGTGTTTGCGCGTGCTCCGCGCCCATGCGCAGACGGCGGCGTTCGTAGTCGACTGTGAGGGCGTCGAGCTGGGCAAGAGCGACGCGTCGCTGTGTTTGCTGCAAATTAAACCGGTTGGCGTCAAACAAATCTTCATTGTGGACGTTGTGGCACTTGGGCGCAGCGCGTTTACGCAGACGGTGCGCATGTCGCGACGCAAGGCGTGGTCGTTGGCGTCGCTGCTCGAGTCGGAGAGCACACGCAAGGTGTTCTTTGATGCGCGCATGGACATGCGCGCGCTGTACCGTGAGCACGGCGTGCGCGTGCGCAACGTGCACGACGCGCAGGTCGTGAACATTGCGCTGTCCGAATTCAGCGCGCGGCCCATGCGGCGCACGCCCGGGCTCATGACAACGCTGCGCTACTTCAACGGCGCCGAGGCGGCACGCATTGAGCTGCTCAAAGCGCGCGTCACTGACGCGTTCGACGCCAACCCGAGCGCGTGGCGCAGCCGTCCACTCAGCGCCGACTTTATCGCGTACGCTGCAAATGACTGCGTTGCCATTGAAACGCTCTTTGCCGCGCTCGCCGCACGCGTCACGCGGCGCTTCAAGTCCGCGCCCGCGCACGTCATCAGCGCCTTTTACGCGCGCGCCGACGCCGAAAGCACGCGCCGCGCCGAAACACTGTACGCCGACGACGCCGACTTGTCGCCCGAGGCCATGACGAGGTGGCGCTCCGCGCCACCTCGCAGAGAGGAGTGTGGGGTAGAGGGCGCGGAGAGTATGTGACGCGTGCGCGCCGTCCAGCACGATCACAATCCGCTGAACGACGCCAAGACCATTGGACTGAAGGCGGCGTTCATTGCGCACAGCATCGAGGCTGCAGGCAAAGTGTAAAAAATCAAGCACGATATCGATCAGCGTGATTCGCGCAAAGCATAATACGTTTGTCGCACGCTCGCGTCACTGAAAAACGGCATTCCTTTCGCGATACCACATTGCATACTTTGTGCGCACACGGCACACACGATTTCCATTGGCCATTGGAACATGGGCGATGTTGGCGCGCACAGTATTCGCATAACGACGCGGATGCGGCGATTAAACACGCTAATGAATGTCGAAATGTCTCGATAAAACAACGTCTCGCGTATCTCGTCAAACATATGTTCTCTCAATTTGAATATATTGTTTAGCCGTGGCACGTCGTGAATGCCCCAGTAAAAAAGGAGCGCGCTTTCAAGCCATCGATACACGTCGAAGAGCTGTCGCTCCGAAATGCCCGAAAAGCTTCGTTGCGCCTTATCAACGAGTGAGTACAGCCGCGAAACGGCCCAGACGCACTCGTTCTCGAGCTGTCTGCCACCTTTCTGTCGTGTATGCACATAGTTGTACGAAGCATTGTACAACTCCTCTAGCGTTACGCTTTTGCGTTCGTACGCTAAAGACATTGTGTGTAGTCAGCAGTTATGCTCGTGAATCTTTATTTTTTTTTTTCGAACAACACTCTGTTATGTAGTGTATTGGTGTCATCGTCGCACCGAATTTACATGCCCAGATCCGCCTCCAACCGTTTCATTTCGTCAGCCGAAACACCTGCGGTATGCGCAGAATCATCCGCTCGACGTACCATCACCACCGTCTCTTCCGCCACACTCGCACTTTGCAGGGGGTGTGGGGGCGGCGGCGCCGCCCCCATCATGATTTTGGCCAGTTCGTCGTCGTAGTCGTCTTCGTCGTAGCCCGTGTCGAAGAGTGGGCGCGTCATGGAGCGCGTGGCGTGTTCGGCCTCGCGCGCGTGCAGGCGCATGTCGAGCATGTCGCGCTCGAGGCCGACGGTGTCGAGTTCGGCGTGAACGCTCGACATGACCTTGGCGCCGTCGCGCATCGACGTGGCGACGCTTGCACTGAGCGTCGCTGTCTCAATGGCGCTCAGCTGGCTCTCGACATTCGTCAGTAGACCTGCGACCTGTGCCAGTTCGCGCTCGTGCGCCTGCTTGCGGCGAATGGCGGCCACGGCCATTTGTTTTTGACCCGCTTGCCCAAAGCGCAGCGCTTCGCGGTGACACTCGTCGACGAGCCGCAGCGCCGTGGCGTGACGCCGCCGCAGCGCTTCGCGCGTTTGCCGCAGCCGCTGCAGCCGCTCCTCGTTGTTGGGTTCGGGCGCGACGGGCACGCTCGGCTTGGCGCGGAACCAGCTCGTCATTTTTTTTTTGCGCTACACTTGCACCACACTGCACTGCCGTAAAATAGCACGGCGTACACGTATTTTCGTCAAGACGCGATTCTTATAAAATACACGCTCTTCTCCATTTGTCGTCGCCGTCACCATGAACCCTTCACCCGCCATCGAGGCGGAGCATAGCTCCGCCTCGTCGTGGCAGTTGATGTGGGCGCGGCACACGTCGCTGACATTTGCGCTCGTGAGCGAGTTTTTTCATGAGCGCGGCAACGCCGCCGTCACGGACGCAATCATTGATGCACTGCTGCTCAATCAGGACGACATTGGCAACGCCGTGGGCGGCGTGCTCGGCAAAGAGCTGTCGACACGCCTGCGCGACTACGTGACGGGCGTTGGCGCCGTGCTTCGCGCAATGACGTTCAACGACAGCGCCGCACTCGAAAGCGCCGAGCTGGCGTGGGACCGGACCGGCATTGACATTTCGCAAACGATTGCGAAAATGGCGCAGCGCGGCCTCGTTGACGATTTGCGGCGTCAGAACAGCGTGTTCGTGCTGCTCATTCGACCACACCTCAACAAGACGGCCGAGTATGCGGCTGCGTATTGTGCTGGCGAGTACGCGCAAGCGATTGCGCTGTACGCGCACGCGCTCGAGCATGCAGTCAGCGTTATTGGCGGCGCGTTTGAGCGTATAGGCGCGCCGATTAGCGACAAGTACCGCCAAATGTTGCACGATTTGCGTGCAAATCGACCCTAGTAAATTTTACTTGCTTTCGCCTTCGCCTTCACCTTCCCCTTCCCCTGCCGTTTCGAGCGCGCTTGCCGCGTGCGCTTCCGCCGCAATTTCGGCGCTGTAGTCGTGCAGTGCCACGGTGAGCGCCGCGCCCAGCTGCTCGGGCACGCCGTCGTACGCCAGCAGCGTGTTGCACGCCAGCGTCTGCCACGGGTTCGTGGGTGGACACTGTTCGCACAAAAAGTACAAGTTGGCACAATAGAGGGGATGCGATGTCGACGCACACCAGTAAACGTTGAGCGGGTAGAGCGCGCGTTTCTTGACAAGTGCCGCCGACTCCGTCACGACGTCGTTTGTCGAGTTCGTCACCGTCTCGACGACGGTCAGCTGGCTCTGCACACTGCACGTTTTGAGGTACAGCGCAATGACCAGCCCCAGTATCGCTGCCTGCACGAGCACGCGCCACACCCACTCGCATATGTAGCCACCCGACACGTCGCCCGAGTCGACGCTCACGGCGCCCTGCGGCAGCTGACTCAGTACGCCTTCGCGCGTCAAGGACGAATCCCACTCGACGTCGTGCTCGTCCGAATCCGTATCGAACGCCGCCGCGGCATTCGCCACTTTTTGGTACGATCCATTTTTGAAGGTTCGACGTGCTCGAACACGTTCCGTCGTCATGATGATGGTGATGTCCACGCGAACACCAAGATATCAATCAATTTATAACGGCGTTGACATGTAACGAATGACCGCTTCGTACATCACCTTTGCGTCTGGCCAGTGCTCGTCACGGTCAATGTACAATCCACTCGGTGCGCCGCCGCCGCCGCCTCCTGCCGGCACGTGCAGCCCGTCGGACGGCCGCATTTCCACGCCGCACAACTCGACGCCGCGCAGCACTTCGGGCACGTCGTGCGTCACGGCGTGCGCCTGCAGCGCCGTCATGTGTGGTTTGTACGCCACGTGCAGCGACGACAGCGGATCGACGGCGTTATCGTCGTGGTTCACCACGAGCATCGCTTGCACGTACGGCTCGCCCTCCACAATCGTTCGCGCCTGCGCCATGCGCGTCTGCATGTCCTTATTTCCCCGATACACGCGCGACCACAGACACTCGGACGCAAAAAACACCAGATCCCGGGAAACGCCCCCACCAATGGGGGCTCCGCCCCCACAGCCCCCGGTGGGGGCTCCGCCCCCACACCCCCCGGCCTCTCCACTTCCGGCTCCACTGACAGTGCGGCGGGGGGTTGGGGGGGCGGAGCCCCCCATGGACGCGAGGGTTTGTGCGCGAACGCCGTCGGTGAGTCGGTTGTGGCGCAGGCGGAGTGCGAATTCGCCCTGCAGGGCGATTGACGGGTACGTGTACTCTTTCGTGGCGTTGTTGTATCGGCGAAACAGGATACGCGGCACGCCCAGATTCTCGAGCCGCCGCAGCACGTACAGCTCGTTGTCGGGTGTCAAGATAAAGAGCTTGATCTCGGCGGGGCACAGCTCGGCTGCATCCCCCGCGGCGTCTTGGGGAGACGTTGGGTCGTCGGTGTCGGACGGGGCGTCGTCGGCGGAGAGCGCGTCGTCATCGGAGGTGTCGTCGTCGTCGTCGTCGTTGTCGTCCTTTGCCGCAGTTGTGGATGATGATGCGCGGCGGCGGCTTTTGCGCGGTTTCATCTGGAAAATGACGCAGGGTTCGCCGCACACGCGCCACGTTATCCAGTGGTTGGCGGTGATTTGGGACTCGTCAGTGGCGGCGTTGTACGGTGCGGGCAGCGAACCAATGTACGAAACGGGCGTCGATGAGGTGCTCGGGTCGGCACGCTGCACGATTTTGCGAAAGTAGCGCGATACGAGCAGCTGTTGGGCGGGCGATGCTTTCTCGGCAATTTGTCCAATGAGCGACGGCGACGACATTGATCGCTAACCGGTGCGCGTGTTGTGAAAATAGTTAAACGGTCCAATAAAATATCGTCGAAAAGTGTGCACACGATCGACGTGACGTGGCGTGTGTGTGTGTGTACTGTACACGCGCGCGCGTCTCTCGCGCATCAGGAGCAGTAGGCATTATTCAATCGACGCTCGAATTCGTTGGCGACGTGGCGCGCGCAGCGTCGTCGCGCGCAATGTACTTGCGGCGCGACGCGGATCGTTCCGCGTACGAAGTACTGTGCGCGATGCTGAGCGAGCAGCGGCGGCGCGACGTGTGGAAGTGGAAGACGGACAATCCGCGCAAACACGTCATCTATCCGACGTCGACGGTGCGCACACACGTCGACTGGACGCACATTGTGGTGTATGGCGGCGACAAGCCGGCGTGCGTTCTGTTCATTGAGCGCTCGATCTGCCGCGAGCTGTGGTCAAAAATACTGTGTGCCGTCGCCACGTCGCAACACGTGACGATGCCGACGTCGCTGATGCGCATTGCCGCGTCGGTGTGGCGCGGGCCCGGTGCCATTCACGCGAGTTTCATTGAAGCCATGCTGACGAACCGCACGGCCGTGTGGCGCCTGCATCTCTTTGACGAGGTCGTGTACGACGATAACTCGGTCTTTGCACAGCACGCACACATTACGACTGGCCCGGCGTTGTCGGCATCCACATCCTCCTCATCGATACTGCCTGCTATTCCGCTCACGCTCAACGACGAGGTGGCGCTCCGCGCCACCTCGGGCTCCGGAGAGATGGCTCTCTGCGCCACCTCTGACTCCGGGGGGTGTGGGGGCGGAGCCCCCGAAACGTCACCATCGTCGTCTTGCCTGCGCAACGATTTTTTGTGTGCGGAAGGGGGCGTGGGGGAGCTGGGCTCCCCCACAATACGACATGCGACACGTGAAGGTGCGCGCTGTGTTCCGGTAACGCTGCCGTGCGCACGAGAGTTCTCGTGTGCACTGCGAGCGGCCGTGTGTACACGGCTGTTTTGCGAGTATGCGTTGACGCAGCACTCGGTTCAGTCGAGCGCCGAGGCGCTGGCAATGACAAAGGTGGTTGACGACGAGCAGACGCTGCGCGAACTGGGCGTTGCGCTGATCGACGCGAACGTGTCGGCGCTGGCAGCGCACGCTGACACGCGCAGTTGTTTCGACGAACTCGGCACGTTGCCGGCGCTGTACGAAACAGACGGCGCGAGCGCCGAGCGCGTGCAGCGGTTGTACGAGACGGTGTTGGTGGGCGCGCACCACATTCGCGTGACGAACGGCGCGCTGCCAAGCTGGATCGACCGGCGACGTGGAGACAATGCGCTGCACGATATTCGGTTGTACATAATGACGTGTCGTCTCTTCAACTTGCTGTTGTCGCACGACGACGACGACGGCGGCGCCCCGCCATTGGTGGAATGCGAGCACCTGAGTGCCGACGCGAGCGACGAAGATGTGCGTGTGGTGCGCATGATTGTGGAGCGCATGTACGACGTGCACACAATCATGCGCTACTGTCAGATGATGCCGCTCGACCTCGGGCAGTTTAGTCAGGTGACGCGCTGCGTGGTGAGCATTGGTCATGACCAAGCGCTGGCGTTTGCGCGGCTGCTGTCGATGAACGTGCAGCGCGCCGCCGTCGAGCACTTGGTGAATGAGGCGCGCGCGCGCGGCACGCGTCTCGTTACGGTGACGCCGTACGGCGGCAGCGGGCTGCGGCGCGAACAGGCGAGCGCGGCGGTGCCCACGTCACTCGAACTGGGCGCCATTGTGCGCGCGGCCGACCCCAGTGCACGCGAAGGCATTGACTTTGTCATTGTGTGGTCGCCCGGCCAACGACACTCGTACGCGCTGCTCGTCGACGAGACCATTTGGCAGTCAATGACGTACGCCACGGTGCCGTTTGTGCTGTGCAATCGGCGGCGGCGCCTGTCGATTACGCACGGCGACCACGCGATGAATCTGGGCGACTGTTTGGCGCGCACGCTGCGCGCGTACGAGCGCAACGAGTGCAGCGCCAAGTGTGCGGCGGTGGCGCTGCATGTGCTCGCGCGCATGCTCGAGTTCACCGTGTACAACGAAGACGCATTCGTGGGCGACGAGCAGGTGCGCGCCGCGATTGTGCGTATTGAGCGCGTGCTGGCGTTGATTGCGGGCGACAACGGCGTCGCGTCGCTGGTGCGAACGCTCTTCTACATGTTCGACGGCAAACGTCCGTCGTTTTTGGCGACGCTCGAAACGCTGCTGACGCCGCACGCCGAAGACGTCTTCTTGGCGATGCACCACAACAGTGCGCGCAACGCTGTGCCGCCGTGGCTGAGCGACGACGCGCAGCTGTGGACGGCGTTCTTCGAGCACGAGCAGCCGTCAAAGTACATGCTGTCGCGGTGTCGCGAACGCAACAACGAGCTGAACGTGGCGCCGCTGCACGACGTTGCGTACAACGAAGACGACCACGGCATCCGGGGGCGGCCGTCGCTGAAACGTGAGCGCGACGCGGCACAGGCGTCGTTTCGTTGCGTGGGCGCGCACGGGTGCACGTACAGGGCGGTGGACGCCGGTCACACTAGTCGCTACGGCCCGCACGCCACGGTGCGCAGCATGACGCCGAGCGTCGTTGTGGAGCGCGACTACCGCGCCCACCTCGACCTCATCGACCGCGCGCTCGTGCACGCCAGCAATCCCGCGCTCATCTTGCGCGAACTGCGCGTGTCGGTGCGCTCCGACCCGACGTCGTGGCTGTACCGCGTGCCGCTCGCGTGTCGTGTGCCGCGCACGCCGTACAAGGCGTACAGCGTGCTGCGCACACGCATTCGCGACGTTGCCACGGAACTGCACTCGTTCGACGTGACGCTTGCGAACTTTGTGCGCATTCTGACGGCCGTCAGCGACGTCTACTACAATTTTCCGCCGGGGCACGAAGTCGTCGTTGACGACAACCACCGCATCGTCGCGGGCGCCGACGTGGACACGGCGCGGCTTGCCGGCGCCAAGTACGTCGAGGACGAGCGGCTGCACCGCGCGTACGAGCACGTCTACAAGGTGCTCGTGGTCGAGCCGACGTTTGGCGACGGACTGTTGCCCGTGCTGCGCGCCGAAATGGCCGGCAGCGAGCCCGATTCGTACGACCCAGTCGAGCGCTTGGTGCACACTCCGGCGAGTTTGCCGCGACCACTGGCCTTTGCCCAACCGTACCTCGTCGAAGGCGTCATGGCCAACTTTTTTTACGGCATTGCACAATGAATGTAGACGCTGTATAAATTCACGTAACTCTGCGTGCACATGAAGTAGTAGTCGGTGACGTTGCGTAATGCCATCTCTTCAGCACGCCGACGAAGACCCAAACTCGGGAGACGCACTCATTCGACTGCCGGATCTGCACAAGGAGCTCGTTCATGCGAGCCGCAACGACGAACGCCTCGACGAAGGCATCACGCAGCTCGTCGAGCCGTATTTGGCGTACGATGGCAGCGATCCGCTCATGCACGACGTGTTCTTGGCGCCGAACGCCGACGTGGACGAGAACGGCGCGCTGACGGGCTTTACGGCGACGGTCGAGGGCGTGGCGCCGGCGCTTGGCGTCGTGGCGAGCGAACGCCTCGGCTCCGGCACCACGTGGTTTCGTGTCACGGGCGCGCAAGGCGCCAAGATCAACGATGACGAGCTTGAGGCGACGTTCACGACAGTCGCGTACACGTACCCGGGCATGCGCATCAGCGTCGTGTCCGGCCTCGAGTACCCGTCGACGGCGCACTACATTGTGGTGCACGGCAACGACGTCGCTGGCGCGCGCGCGCTCGTCGCCAAGGTGCGCGCGTCGAACGCCAGCGTCGAGGAGCTCGTCAAGGGCTCGCTGCGCTCCGACTACCAGACGCTGCTCAAGCGCTCGCACGAGGCGCGCACCAAGACGGCCGCGGAGTTTGTGCGCTCGCACAACCTCGAGATTGACAGCAAGACGCCGCCGGGTTCCGTGTACACGCACTTTATTGCGCACTCGCCGGCGCTCTCCGAGAAGGCGCACTCCAGCCGCGTCGCTGCGAACAACGTGTTCGTTGTGTACAACAACGTCGTCGATCCGAGCGAGGCGCACTCGGGCGTCATGATCTACCGCGGCCCGATTGCCGGCTACTCGCTTGCGACGGGCCCGAAGCACACGGTCAAGGGCTCGACGAGCGTGTCATTTACGAACGCGGACATTCTCGGCGTGTCGCACCCGTTCTCCATGCTGCCCGCCGACACGGGGCGCTATCTCGGCAAAGAGTCGCGTCGCGCGCCCGACCGCCACAAGAACACCAACGACCGTGTGCGCGAGGCGCACGCGCGCCGTGTGCGCTGGAGCGGGCCCGTGTCGTCGTTCAATCCGCTCGCCGACGAAGTACTGCACGCGCCAAACGACGCGCAGCTCATTGACACGTACACCAAACTCGGCGCGCCGCCCGGCGGCACTATTTCCATGCAAGAGCTCGACGCCGTCGTCACCGAAGTGCCCGGCCTCACCACCGAGAACCGATCGCTCGCCGAGCTCATGCACATTGTCGACAACTCCAGCGAAAAAAGCCTGCCCGTGTCCACGAGCTCGTTCATTCGCCTGCTCGCGTCGTGGAGCAAGGCCTCTGCCCAAAACCTCTCCAAACTCTTTGACAGCCAGCGCGACGGCCTAGTCGACATCGACGTCGCCATACTCAAGGCCATTCACGCCGAGGGCGGCTCCGCGGGGGGCTCCGCGGGGGGCTCCGCCCCCCCAACCCCCGTAGACGTCTGATGTGACCCACCAAAAGAGACGTGGCTACAGCGTCACTGGGGGGTTGTGGGGGGGCGGAGCCCCCCCAGAGTAAATTGTTGGGTTGATTTGTGCGTTTATTCATTTGTCACTCTTTTTTGAGTTTTTGGACTTGGCCTTTTTTGCTTGCGATTGATTGGTGTTAGTGGTGCGCTTGCTCTGTTTTGACGCGGAACTTATTTGTTTCTTTGCGGTGGTGGCGCCGTGGCTTGGTTGCGATGATGACGACGACGACGACGAGAGGGGCTTGGGAGGCGCATCTGCGTCCTTGCCGAGCAGCAAGACGCGCTTTTCGCGCTTCGTTAGGGGATCAGTGGTCGTGTCGAATTGTTCGCGCGAGAAGCCGTTGAGCCGCAGCATCGCCGTGCCGTACGTCGACCACGACAGGATGCCGCGGTCGTACATGAAGTTGAGCGACTCCATGGTGGTCGATGGTGGCAAATCGAATACGAGGCGAATGCGCGTTTTGCGCGCGGCTTCGAAGAGATCGCGCTCGGTGAGCAGTTGCGGCGCGAGGTCGTACGGCGAGCGGCGGCGGCGCTCCATGCGGATGCGCAGTTCGTCGCGCATGTCCGAGTTGCCAAAGATGTGGTCGTACACGCCCGTCATGAGCGAGCCGAGCATGTCGGCGTAGCGGTTGACGGTGCGGTGCATGGCTTCGGCGTGCGCCTCGACGCCCGCGCGCACCGTCGTTTCGCTCGCCAGCAGCCCGCGCGGCACGTTGAGCACGCCGCACACCACGTCCATGATCTGCGAAATGACTTGCGTGTAGTCGCGACGCACTTGGGGCAGCTGGTGGTTGACGTGCTCGTCCGTGACGCCCAATCGGTACATGCGCGCCCACGGCATCTCGGCGCCGCTGAAGTCGCGCGCGCCCACTGGGGCACGCACCGAGCCGACGGGGCGGTCGTTGCGCGGCCCCAGCACGTTCGCGGGGTTGCCAAACTCGGTGCGCGCATCCATGCCCGTCATCGTCTCCCACTGCCGCAACTGGTCGGCGAACTCGGCCTGTCGCGGCGCGTCGCGTTCGTAGATGGCGTCGGCGCGGTCCTGACAGCGGTCCGGGTCGCCGACAAAGAACGACTCGCCAAAGTCGCGCTGCATGCGGTCGTCGATTTTCGAGTTGTACGGCAGTATCATGGGCGGATTGGACGCAATACGCTCCGCCGTCATTGCGAGCTGCGACAGCTCGCTCGACATGTGCAGGTGCGTGGCAATCGTGTGCAGATTCGACGTCAGCTGGCCGTTGAGTTCGGGATCGTAGCCAAAGTCGTGAGCAATGAGCACCGAGTCGTCGCGCTGGCCGTACGGGCCGGTGAACGAGACGCCCGCGCCGTACGGCGCGTAGCCGTGACCCACGCCCGCGTCGAGCGCCGCCGACGTCCAGTAGAACGCGAAGCGCTGCATGCCCGCGTCGGCCCACGTCGTTATCGAGTACATGCCAAAACGTGGCACGTACGGCGCG
>Ga0307379_10008507_pt1 | contig 13825 bp, 12 predicted proteins | sample UN2MG_FD_202237 | JGI IMG/M metagenome (GOLD analysis project Ga0307379, IMG submission 202237) | Soil microbial communities from Risofladan, Vaasa, Finland - UN-2 | ecosystem: Environmental > Terrestrial > Soil > Coastal area > Acid sulfate soil | place: Finland: Risofladan, Vaasa | collected...
CTGTCTCATGCTTAGTGAAGACGGCCGGACTATGACAGATGTTAATGAAATTCATGCGGATAGTCCGGAGCAGGCGGTAGAATACGCGGAGGAAATTGACCTCCTAAGGCAACACGGTAAAAGAGAATTGGTGAGCGTTGTCGAAAAGGAAGTGAACGGCAAGCTGAGCAGCAGAATGTTCAGATTCAAGTATGTACTTACGGACGGTCGCGAAATCACGAGGGGTGACCCTGATCCTGACTACCTCGAGGACTTTTTGACCGAAGCGGATCAAGAAGAGCTTATCAGTCTCCTGCGAGCAGATGAATATGAGAAAATTGGCCTTGAGGAAAAGGAAGTTAGGGGGCGCATGTTCTCCTTCGCTCGCAATCGGTTTGTCCTCAGCGATGGAACCGAAGTTATCTGGTCACGTGGCATACGCAAAAACGAGCAGTAGTCTCACGACTGAATCGTATCGAACAATACAGGCCGGGCTTTATTACTCGGCTTTTAACTGTCATTATTTCGAGATGAAGAACAATTATGAAAGGTCGAAAACAGGCAGCAGGTTTTCAACGGATTCGTACTCTTACCATCTATTTATTGTGGCGAAACGTTTTTTATAACTGGATTTCACGAGAATCAGTAAAAATGTCAAAATACTGAATAAATCGCGTCAAGTTTGGCGATTTCGTTGAACTTATTAATAGAGGCTGGTAATTAAACGCTCCGGAGAACGCTGAATCAGCTGATAAAGCATTTTCTAATTCTCAAATACCTCTATTGGTCTGAAAAAACACCTAAAGAGCGAGTACACAAGCTATTACTTAAATGTCGTTTTGTAAGAACCTTCTTTTAGAGAAGAAGAACCGTCATGTTCAAACGAAGAGGCTTCACCCCGTTAGAAATTAAAATTCCCAATCGGGAAGACAGAAAATTTCTAACGGGGTTTACGTTAATAGAGCTTCTGATGGTAATTTCCATCGTTGTATTATTGATGGCTCTATTGCTGCCCGCGTTACAACGAGTCCGCAGGCAGGCCGGGGCAGTGGCGTGTAAATCCAACCTGCATCAGTGGGCAGTCGCCTTCTCCATGTACATAGACGACAATGGCGGGGCGAAAAGAAGCATAACCAGAAAGACAATGGTTAAAACAAGCCGACCAAAAGTTAAAATATTAGGGATAAGATTTAGCATAAACAGAAGTTTACCTTTGTTAGAAATTCCATAACAAGAAATAATATTTCCAAAAAAGAGAAAATTTCTTACTGCGTAACGATATAATTTGCAACAATATTGTCACACAACGAACAAAAACTACAGGAAAGTATCTATGTTCATCTCATGACCTCCCCAATAAGAAATGTATCTCTCAACAATGCAATAAATCGTCTCTGGCTCGGCCTCACTTATTACAGACACGAAGTCATCCCCAAACAATGGCTCTCCATGAAAAATACTGATAAAATAAAGGTTTAGGAAAAAAATATTGACAAAAATACAAATAAACTGTAACATTTTGTTGCAATCCGCGTCTAAACCTACATGGCGAGTACAAAATTAGTGTTCAGTCGTATTAAATAATTGGCCTTATTTGGAGGTTTAGTAGAATGAGAGATAAAATCTACATTTTGCTCATCGTCGGAATCGGTCTGCTTTTACTTACTTCAACGGCACCAGCACAGGAAGAACAGTGGCTGCAATATCACTCGGAGCGCGAGGCCGAGCGGATAATCGGCGATATGACAAGGTCAAGTCTAAAATTGACCTCTGAAAAGCCACAGAGCATCGAGCTGCCTGATTTCGTATGCGAAGAGCCGTTTTTTGCCAGTTGGTCAACTCCTATGGTCGAAAGCGGCCAACTTTGGGTAGCGCTGGACCGTACGGCCGGGCAGGGGCAATGGAACCAATTGTATATCGACTCGAATGTGAACGGCCATTTAAATGACGAAAAACCTGTAAAGGCCTACCGCACGGAACGGTATTATACCTATTTTGGACCGGTTAAGGTAGTCTTTGAAGGCGAAGACGGACCCCTGACTTATCATCTTAACTTTAGCTTTTATGAAAATGGGAATACTCAACGACTATATGTATCTTCGGGCGGCTGGTATGAGGGAGACATCACGGTAGCAGGGGTGAAAAAGTACTGTATGCTCATCGACTACAACGGAAATGGCACATTTAATGACAAATCCATTAACTACAACTCGTGTGACCGGATACGAATCGGCGAAAAGGGTACGCGGGATACCGGTTATGTGGGAAATTATATCGAGATTAATGACACACTGTATCATACCGAGATTGCCCGGGATGGCGCATACATAATGCTGAGTAAGGCTGATGATGTGAAGTTTGGTGATATTCGATTGCCTGAGACGATAACCGAGTTTTCCGCAGGAGGCGAGAACGGCCTGTTTAAATTCAAAGCCGAAAAAGGGGCTGGCTCGCTGCCGGTTGGGAAATATCGAATCAACTCATGGGGAATCGAACGCAAAGACGAAAAGGGCAGAAGGTGGGAAGTTCAAGGCAGAGCCTACACTGCGAAGGGTGATTTTGATGTAACTGAAGAAAAGGAAACATCTCTGGATATAGGTGAGCCACTGCAAGCAAATATACAGGTAAGCTTCAATTCTAAAACTCAGCAGTATGAGTTTTCAAAAGATTTACGGGGCCGGATGGGGGAGTATCTCACACTGACCCGTGGCGGGCAAAGAGTCAGTGACCTCTGGAAGATGCGCGCCAAAAATAAAGAGGGAACATTTGACAAGACTTATCCGATGCCGGATCAGTGAGGCCCTGACTGTCAGCTCTCGCGTCGAGAGCTAATGAACATGACGGGCACATTCATTGCTACCCTTGAGCCTCTCGGCCCATTCGAATTCGAATGCAAACCGTATGTATTGGCACTGTCTCCCTTCAAAATTCCTAAAGCAGACCGCAAGCTTGTCGCCTGGTGGAAGTTTGACGAGGCTGAAGGTGGCGAAGCCGCTGATTCTTCCGGTAATAACATTATTGGCACGCTCAGTGGTAATCCCCAGTGGCAGCCGTCAGGGGGCAAAGTCGGCGGCGCACTGGCATTTGACGGCGACGGTGATTTCATCGACTGCGGGCATGATGAGGGGCTGAATATTACGGGCGCAGTTACGATTTCAGCGTGGATCAAACTCTCCAAATCAACCGACGACCAAAAGATAGCCGGCAATCAGGACGACATTTCCGGCGGTTACAAACTCAGTATATTTTCTAACAAGGCTGAACTTGAGGTCCGCGATTCCGACAATTCTCTGAGAAACAACAGGTTTGTTGACGGCGGAACGATTTTGCAGCCGGGTGTTTGGTACCACGTTGTGGGCACCTACAGTCAAGGCGGATCTATCAAGACCTATGTGAATGGTAAGCTGGACAGGGAGCAAGGAACGACAAACACACTTGCCGCTTCATCAGGACCATTGAAGATTGGATGCGAACCCTTCAGCGGCATTTGCCTGTTCAATGGACTCATGGACGAAGTCAGCATTTACAACTATGCCCTCTCTGAGACTGATGTGGTGGACATTTATTCCGGTAAAAGCCCGCCTACTGTTGCGCAGGTCGCAACACTGGCAGCCGGGGAACAACCAACCGGCTGGGGCCGTCACTTTGTACCGGTTTTGATAATTATGATTATCGCTGTTGTGATAGTGGGATTGGTAACTCGCAGGAAACAAGTAACATAATCGGGACAATAGCAACTGATAAGGCCGTATATATCCTGAAAGGGGAATTGTTATGCGCAGAAATAGGAAAATAATGTTGTGTTTGGTGCTTCTGGTAGGCATCATCAATCATACATCCGCAGAAGAGACCAAACAAATTACCTGCACGGGCAAAGTAGTTGACGACCAGAACCGGCCAATCGCCGGCGCAAAGGTCGCATTGCATGAGATGGTATATGGCCAAACGGCTTCTTCATACGATACCAAGCTAACTGGGGAAGTAACGACCAGGGCCGATGGTGCATTTTCTTTCAGTACAAATGCCGAAAGCGATGTCTATCGAAACGGATACATAATTGCTGAAAAAGAGGGACTGGCCCTGGGTTTTGCCAACTGGAGAATACGTGAAGGTGATAAGGAGCTTGAGATACAACTGGGCCGGTCGCAAGAATTATCAGGACTCGTGGTTGACGAAAACGATAAACCCGTTTCTGATGCCCAGGTGATCATATCTATGCTTATAATCGGCAGCATGCGGGATGATCGCGGTATAAGCGGACCGGTAGCCGCAGAACTGTTTACCTCAACGACAGACGCAGAAGGTAAGTTCAAGTTCACTAAAATCCCACCCAAGGCCACCGCAGAATTTATTATTAAAAAAGACGGCAGAGCTACTGTCGGTACATTTAAAAGTACCGGAATGGCCGACCAGAAACTAAATTTTGCTGCCGGACAAGCGGATATCAAACTGGTTTTGCCTATCGAGGCAAAAATCGAAGGCATCGTTGTTCAAAAGAGTACCGGCAAACCGGTCGGTGGTGTGCAATTAAGGGCAAGAACTGAGCAAAACAATCCATTTTTGAGACAAGAACCGCTTGTTTCAAAGCAGGATGGTACATTCAGTATAACCGCTCTTGCTGCTGATAGATATCTACTTGAACTTATGCAGTCAAGAGAGGGTTTGGGAGATTGGATATCCGAACTTGTTGAGGTGGTAACTGAAGCGGGAAAAACCAAAAGCGAAGTGAAGATAGAGCTTAGCAAAGGTGGAATACTGGAGGTTGTAGTAACAGATGCTGTAAATAAAAAACCTGTCGAAAAGGTTAGTGTCGGCGTTCGAAATCAAGCAAGCAGTCAATATCAAAGCGGCCGTACCGACAAAGAAGGAATTGCGAGGATTCGCCTGATACCGGGTGAATACCAGATGAGCAATGTTTACAAAGAAGGTTATTCACAGGAAAGGCGTCAGGATGCCGTCACGATTGAAGAAGGTAAGACCGAACGTATTGAATATGAGCTTGCCGGTATGCCGAAAGTAACCGGTGTGGTACGCGATGAAAAAGGTAAGCCTTTAGAAGGGGTAAAAGTGAAAGTTTGTCCGACTGGCAGGCGGGACAGCGCTTCGCAAGCGGATGGGACATTCGAGACTGATTATGACCCTGGAAGCTGGTCGAGCGAGTCCCCGGGCTTTATCCTTGTCTGTCGATACAAAGAAGGTAACCTGGCTGCTGCCGTTCCAATAGATGAAGATATAAGAAAGCTTGAAGTAACACTCAAACCCGCCATAACTTTAACTGGAAAAGTTGCAGACCCGGACGGCAAAGCTATTACCAATGCCCGAGTTAATACCATGATAAGGGGTGAAAGATGGGGTTCGACAATAGGTTCTCGCGAGCCGACAATGACGGACAAAGAGGGGAAATTCGAAATCAGGGCAATACCTGCCGATAATAAATATAGTTTTAATACATCTGCTGAAGGATACGGCGAAAATCGTAGGGAAGAAATAAATACCGAAGACGCTGTAAATAATCATCTTGATGTAGGAACAATAACTTTACCTGTGGCAAATCTTTCGGTTTCAGGTATGGTCGTGGATGATGACGATAAACCTGTTGCTGGGGCACAGGTTTCCTGCTATGGCGATAACCAGCCGAATCGAAGAGCCCAAACCGATACGGAAGGTAAATTTACACTCGAAAAAGTTTGCGCCGGAAAGATTCGAATCAGCGCAAATAAAAGCGGCACACCACGATTATATGGCAATATTGAAACCGAGGGTGGAGCGACGGATGTCAGTATTTTAATAAGCCAAAGGTCTTCTTCACCCAGATACCAGCCGAAGCGGCCGCGTTCGCTTGTGGGCAGACCACTGCCTGAACTGAAAGACTTAAAAGTAAACCTTTCGCCGGCTAATGTGAGCAACAAGATGATACTTGTCTGCTTCTGGGATATGCAGCAGCGACCGTCAAGAAATTGTATTATGCGACTAAACAGGGAGGCTCAACAGCTCAAGTCACAAGGTGTAACTGTCGTAGCTGTCCAGGCCTCTGCAATTGATGAAAACACACTCAATCAATGGGTGAAAAGGTATAACATCAAATTAGACGTCGGAATGATTCAGGGCGATGAGGAAAAAACCAAGTTTGCATGGGGTGTCCGTTCATTGCCCTGGCTGATTCTAACGGACAAGCAACACATTGTTCAGATGCAGGGATTCAGCATTAATGAACTTAACGAGAGAATCGCGACGTTAAAAGAGAAGTAGTAAGACTTTGGCCTGGCGTATTACAGACATGAGGCCAAAGGCTCCTTACTTACCTTATGCCGATTGTATTCCTTTAATTTTTGAGATGAACACAGTTTGACCACATATTAAATTTGCTCGACGAGTAAATCATAATCTTTTGTGGCAATAACTTTTGCGTTGATAAATTCACCGGTCCGGGCCTGACAATTCTTTATTATACAGACACTATCGATGTCGGGGGCCTGGCCGTAAAATCGTCCCTTGCCGTCTCTATTTTCAATACAATCAACCAGACAGATTAAATTGCCACCGATTCTGTTTTTGTTTTTGGTAAAGGCGATTTTCTGCTGTGTGAGCATTAGCTCCTCGAGGCGCTGCTGTTTTATCTTCTCGGAGACTTGGCCGGGCATTTGAGCTGCGGCGGTTCCGGATTCGGGATAGAAACTAAAACAACCCAGTGCATCGAACTTGGCCCATTTGATAAAGTCCAGAAGCTCGGCGAACTGATGGTCTGTCTCGCCGGGGAAGCCGACTATCACCGTTGTTCGCAGTATAATATCGGGCATTGCATTTCGCAGCTTTTCAATCAGCCGTTTGAGCTGGTCTTTGGAATCAGGGCGACGCATAGCCTTTAGGATTTTATTATTTACGTGCTGGATTGGAATGTCCAGATAGTGAACGATTTTTTCGCTCTCTGTGATAGTTTCGATTAGTTTGTCATCGATTTCTGTCGGGTACAGATACATTAACCGAATCCATGACAGGCCGGTAATTTTTTCAAGTTCGGTGATAAGCCCGGCCAGAGAGTTTTTGATTTTCAAATCCCGGCCGTAGGATGTGCTGTCCTGTGCGATTATATTAAGCTCGACTGCGCCGGCTGAAACTAATTCGCCCGCCTCGGACAGAACGAGTTCTGGTGATTTACTTCTGAATCGGCCTCTGATTGCCGGTATTGTACAAAAAGAACAGCGGTGATTACAGCCCTCGCTGATTCGCAGGTATGCCCAATGGCCCGGTGTAATAAGTAACCTGGTTCTGTCGTCGAATATTGTCTGTGCCGATTGATTCAAATAAGCGGCCGGCTGCCGGCGAGAAAGAGTTTTTTTGATTATCGCGGCAATATTATCTCGCTGGCCAAGACCGACAACGGCATCGATGCCATCAACCTGATTAAAAAGTTGCTTGCCTTCCCTTTCCGGAAGACAGCCTGCGACAATCACTTTTTTTACGACACTACTGAGCTTGTGTTTTACAGCGTGTCTTATCACTTCGAGCGATTCGGCCTTGGCAGGAGCGATAAAGCCACAGGTATTGATGACAACGACATCGGCGGTATCAGGCTCGGCTGTTATTACAAAACCGGCCTCGGCGATTTCAGCTAACATTCTTTCGCTGTCAACCAAGTTTTTTGGACAGCCTAATGAAATAAAACCAACAGTGACTTTTTGTTTTTTTCTTTGCATAACCTGCAAAAAATAGCAAAAAAGCGCAATTTAGTCTAATATTTTTAATTTAGGTAAGTTCGAAGGAGAGGAATTTTTTTCCTCATTCTTTCAGAATAAACTTGACGATGAAGGATATATACAATATAATGCTCCAGCTTCCGTCTTAACCTGGGTTTGAAGCGCAGGAGAATGGAAAACATTGTATATAGGGCCCGGGAATATTGTGACGGGTACAGAATTATGACCATAAGCGGCCGAAATGTTAGCCGCAGTCGATGGCTAATCACAGCTTTGACTGTAGGGCTTGTGATTTGTGTGGGTGGATATTGCAACCTCTTTGCCCAGACAAATACCGAACACAACGCCGAGAAAGCTCTAAGTGACCTGCAGATCGATACTACTGTTAAAGACCCGAATATCCCTATACCCGAAATCTACGAGACACCGCCCAGAATCATAGAACAAGTGGTCGGGGGAAAAGCGGAGTTCAAGCTACTTTACTTTTGCAGGCAGCACACCTCCGATGAACTTAAAAAGATTATCCACGAGCAGTTTGCGACCCAACTTTTCGATGAAAAAGGCAAATCAACTGCCGTCTCAGATTATACCGTCAGCAGTAATCCTGCCACCAACCAGTTGATAGTCAGATGCCCGCTTCGTGAAGACGTCGAGGCGGTGCTTGAGCTTCTGGAAGGGGTGGATGTTGCTCCGATTCAGGTCAAGATAGACTGCCTCATATCCGAAATTTACGCTGATTTTACATTCGACCGGGAAACTACTATTGAAATTTTAGATTTGTTCGGTGAGGATATTGCTATGAAACCCGGTGGTCTGCCCTTCGGGGAGAACATTCAGGATTTAATAAATGAAGGAGGTGAATTTCCTCCTGCATTTCCGGGAGCTTCATTGAGGGAGCTTATTCGCGCCAGAATGGGTCTTAATATCGGCTATTTGAGCACAGCCCACCAATTCACTGCCCTGGTGGACCTGCTTGAATCAAGGGGTTTTATGAAAATCCTGATGAACCCGGTCCTCGAGACTATCAACGGCAAAACAGCGGTAATTAAGTCAACCGAACATGTACCGCTGCAAACGGTAACTAAGTTCATACCTGTTAAACTCGGCGGGGAGTATGCTCCCCAAACTGAAATAGAATATATAGATGTCATTGACTCCCTTGAAATCACACCCCACGTTTTTGCCGATGGTACCATCGCCCTTGAAACCGACATCCTGCTTGGTGCAAGAAATACTCCTGATGGTGTAAAGCAGGTTCCAATCATTACCAAAAGGGAAATCACGAGCAAAGAAAATCGCATTCGTCCTGGTGAGAGTCTCATAGTCGGCGGAATTAGAAAGACCTTAGAGTTTGGTGTTGTCCGCGGTGTCCCGATTCTAAAAGATATACCAATACTGGGCTTTTTATTCTCCGGCGAAGATACCGAAAAGCGAGCAGTCGAGATTGTGTTCATACTGACTCCTACCTATTCGACCGGCGGCAGACCAAAACAGGAAATAATGGGAGAAATCAGAAAAAAGCATGCACCGGCTTCTCCAACCGCTTTGCAGGAAGCTGTTACAGATTTCTTTGGAGATAAGTCTTCTCGAGAGCAGAAGCAACGTGACGTTGAAGCTGAGCATTCTCGTCTCGAGGCTGAGGCGGAAAAGGTGGAAGTCAGAAGCACTGCTCGTGAGTCAGAAGCTCGGGCCGGGCGTCTTACAGCCGAAGCCCAAAAGGCAACATCCGATGCAGCAAAGACCAAAGCTGATGCTGACAAGCTAATGGCTGAAGCGAAAAAACTTATGGCTGAGGCGGAAGCAAAGGCCAAGGCAGCCGAAAAGGCAAAACAAGAGACTGAGGCCGAGAAGGCAAAAGAAGCAGAGCAAAAGGCTAAAAAAGATAGCGATAAACCTGAAGCCTAACAAGGCTAAAGCAAACAAGACAAATGAAATATCCGGCGAAATATGCCGTTTTATATTTAACGGCCAGTCGTGCTTTTCCCAGATGCCATTAGCAAAACTAATTTTTTTAAAGGGAACAGTCTATGGATAATTTCAATAGCAGTAATTTTGGGGGACAAAATATCAACGATCCGATCCCACTTGACCAAGACCTCGACAAACCGATTCCTTTAGAAGATATCAGTATCGGAGGAGGAGGTGTTTCACATGCGCCCCTGGATTTAGGCGGCAGCAGTCCTGTGGAAATACCGAAGATTGAGGTACCCAAGCCTGTTGCACAAAAGCCGACTGAAAAAGTGGTTTCAAGCGAAAGAATAACGGGCGTAAAGACCTTTTTTACAAAACTGCATCCGGGCGCCATAAATTTTCTTGATGAGCAAATCACCAAATGGCTGAGGGAAAACCCGGAAATTATCATAAAACGAACAAACATTATTACAGGTGAGATCCAGGCTAAAAAAACCGATCCGAATATTATTATAACAGTCTGGTATTAAATAAGCTGTCTCAGAATTCTCACGGGTACATACTATGTTTGCAAGTGGGGTTATGGGTTCTGTGTCTGCATTTTTCAACGAATAAGGTTTTTCAACGTCCTGCTGTTTCCCCGGAAATCGCGGTCCACATCTAAAAACAGGCAACCTAATAGTGATGTGAACTGAATAAGTCGCCTGTTATTTGATGATACGACAAACCGTCCACCTAAAAATTAATCCGCGACGGGTAAAAAAAATCTTGATATAATTTCTTGACATATAGTACGATTTCCATTATTTTCCTTAGTTTATCTGTTTGTATGTAGCAAATGAGACTTGTTTTGGAAGATTGTTTGGAGGTTTTTTGTGGCTAAAGAGCTGGCTCGGAAACTAATAAATGCAGGGGTACATTTTGGACACGGCGTGAGCCGATGGAATCCCAAAATGGGCCAATTTATTTTTGCAAAACGCGGTAATATTCATATTATTGATGTTAAAAAAACCTTAAAGGGATTATTGATTGCAAAAAAGCTTCTTGCTGAAGTGGTCTCTACCGGAAAAGATGTTGTTTTTGTAGGTACGAAACGGCAGGCGCAAAAAGGCGTTGAAGATGTCGCCGAGAAGTGCGGAATGCACTATGTCTCACAGAGATGGCTTGGCGGTATGCTTACAAACTTCAGAACCATACGCTCGCGGCTGCAGAGACTGGAGCAGCTGGAAGCTATGGCCGAAGATGGGACCCTTGACAGTGAAAGCAAAAAGCAGGCATCGAGGCTCAAACGGGAGATGAGAAAGATAAAAGCTAATCTCCAGGGGATTCGGAATATGTCTCGCCTGCCCGGTGCTGTTGTTGTGATCGATGCTAAAAAGGAATATCTTGCTCTGATGGAAGCCAGAAAACTGAATATTGTAACTATCGGATTTCTCGATACCGATTCGGACCCAGACACAGTAGATGTTGCCATTCCTGCTAATGACGATTCTATCAGAGCGATTGAATTGATCCTTAACGAATTGGCCGATGCCGTGGCGATTGGAAAAACCATGGTTGCTGCTCGACAGGAACCGGCTCAAAGGCCCAGACGCGTCCGCTCAAGAAGACCGGTTCTGGCCCGTGCCAACAAAGAAGAACCGCAGACATTGCCAATTGTTGAGCAAAAACCAGCGCAGAACGCGGATACTGCCTCCCAGCAAGCACAAACCGAACAGCAGGAGTCAAAGTAAAAAGGCACAAGTCTGCGATAGATAACTTATAGTATTCAGCCGGCGATATTTTTTCCGGCTAACGTAGTATAAATGTCGAATTCCAAATAGAGAGATTTCCTTTAACACAATATAAGCAGTACAAGAACAGGAGTTATTAATATGGCGGAAATTTCAGCAGCAACGGTGATGAAACTGAGAAAGATGAGCGGACAGGGGATGATGGATTGCAAAAAGGCCCTTCAGGAAGCTGATGGTAATATCGAGCAGGCTATGGACAGACTTAGAAAAAAAGGTCTATCCACTTTGGCAAAACGCGCCGAGCGAGAAACTACCGAAGGTCTGGTTGTCTGCAAAAGCAGCCAGGACGGCAAAACATCGGTTCTTGCAACGCTTTGCTGCGAGACCGATTTCGTGGCCAAGAGTGATGATTTTGTGGCGATGGCGCAAAAACTGACCGACTATGCCCTGGTATGCCCGGCCGACCAGGGCGTAGAGAATATCCTTGAGTCCGTTGTTGACGGCAAAAAATTCAGTGACGTTTTAACCGAAACCGTCAGTAAGACCGGTGAAAAAACACAGGTGGGGGATTACGCAAAATATCAGCTTGACGGCCCGGGTCTTATCAGCACTTACATACACTTCAACGACAAAGTAGGCACAATGGTTCGAATTGAGACCAGCGATGACAATGTAGCGGCCGCAGATGTGCTAAAGCAGACGGCCTGCGACATAGCGATGCACATCACTGCAACCAAACCGCTGGCATTAGATAAAGACGAGATTGATTCTGAGACCATCGAGCGTGAGAAATCCATTTTCGCCGAGCAGGTTAAAAACAAACCGGCCAACATCATAGAAAAAATCGTCGAAGGCAAGATGAGGAAATTCTTTGAAGAAAATTGTCTTCTCGATCAGCCTTTCGTTAAAGACGACAGCAAATCGGTTGCACAGGTCCTTGCCGATGCCGCCAAACAGGCCGGAGGCGAGGCTAAAATAAAAAAGTTTGTCCGATTTGAAGTTGGTTAAGAAACGCCTTTCGAGAACTGTGATATAGAATAGGCTTTATGAGACTCGCAAGTCCGCTTTTTGTCCTGACGGGAGATAAGGAATAAATGGCAGTGAGCAAATATAATCGCATATTGTTGAAACTTTCCGGCCAGAGTTTTTGCAAGCCCGGCGAATTTGGTATTGACGGCTCTGCACTTGAGTCAATTGCCGAGAGGATATCACAGATATGCAAACTTGGCCCGCAGGTCGCCGTCGTGGTGGGTGCCGGTAATTTCCTGAGGGGGGAGAGTTTCTCTCAGGTTAGTCACATACCACGAAACACGGCCGATTATATGGGGATGCTGGCCACTATTATCAATGCCTGCGCACTCCAGGAGACGCTTGAGAAACTTGGTCAGCCAACGAGGGTCCTCAGTGCAATAGAGGTTCCCGCGATGTGCGAGACCTTTATTCGCAGAAGAGCCCTTCGGCACCTTGAACGCGGAAGAATTGCGATACTGGCAGGCGGAACTGGAAATCCTTTTTTTACTACCGATACCTGTGCTGCTTTGAGGTCTTCGGAGCTTGATGTGGGCCTGCTCATAAAAGCAACGAAAGTCCAGGGCGTTTACAGCGATGACCCCGAGAAGAATCCGGATGCTCAGTTTTTCGAACAATTGTCTTATGACCAGGTATTGGAGAAGAAACTTAGAGTGATGGACCATTCGGCAATAACTCTCTGCCGGGACAACAATATTCCGATTATTGTTTTGAATATTTTCGAGAAGGGCAACATAACAAAGGCCATTTGTGGTAAGCCGGTCGGTACTAAAATAGTGATGCGTCAATAGCGAATTGAAATACCAAGTGAGAAAAGAAGATGTCCGTTAATGAAATACTCTCTGACAGCGAATCCAAAATGAAGAAGGCCTTAGAAGTCCTCCATGATGAGCTGAAATCCGTTCGCAGCGGAATGGCTTCTACCGGACTGGTTGAAAACATAAAGGCCGATTTCTATGGAACGCCGACACCATTGAAACAGATGGCAACGCTTGCGGCACCTCAGGTCGATATGATTGTAATTAAGCCGTTCGACCCTGCTTCGATTAAGGAAATCGAAAAGGCCATCAAGGCCAGTGACCTCAGCATCGCACCGATTGTGGACGGTAAAGTAATCAGGCTTAATATCCCGGCGCTTAGCGGGGAAAGAAGAAAACAGCTTGTCCAGCAGGCCAGACAAACAGGTGAGCAGACAAAGGTTGGGATTCGAAACATACGAAGAGACGCCATTAAACATCTCGAAAAACAACAGAAAGACAAACTCATCACCGAAGATGACCTTAAAAACGGCAAGAAGCAGGCTGATGATATTACCAAGAAATACTCCGACAAGGTTGACGGACTCATCAAAAATAAATCGGACGAAATAATACTCGATTAGTTTTGGCAAAAGTGCACATCTCATAACGGCGCGAGGCATTGTTGAAGGACTTTGTGCTTATGTGTACCAACCATATTTTGGGGGATCATAGTGATGTC
>Ga0307379_10008509_pt1 | contig 13824 bp, 11 predicted proteins | sample UN2MG_FD_202237 | JGI IMG/M metagenome (GOLD analysis project Ga0307379, IMG submission 202237) | Soil microbial communities from Risofladan, Vaasa, Finland - UN-2 | ecosystem: Environmental > Terrestrial > Soil > Coastal area > Acid sulfate soil | place: Finland: Risofladan, Vaasa | collected...
GTGTTCATCAGCCAGGTCGAAACCAACGATCCGATTCGGGCCTTCTTCCGGCCCGGAACTCGTGGCTACATGCACGCCTCCGGCATCGGCAAGGCATTGCTGGCCGAGCTGTCACGACCCGAGGTAGAGGGGATATTGGCGCGTAAGGGGTTGCCGATATTCACGCCGAAGACGCTGACATCACCCGATGCGCTGTTCGCCGATCTGGAGGCGACGCGGAGGAGGGGCTGGTCGCTGGACGACGAGGAACGGACATTGGGCATGCGCTGTCTGGCTGCGGCGATCTTCAACGAGCACCGCGAGGCGGTGGCCGGGGTCTCGATTTCCGGTCCGGTGGTTCGGCTGCCTGATACGCGGCTGGCGGAGTTCGGCGCTCGCGTGCGCCGGGCCGCCGCCGCAATCACCGAGAAGGTCGGTGGTGTTTTGCCCGCCGATCGGAGCTGACGCGCTGAAGTTTGCCGGTGGAATACGGCTTCACCAAGGTTGGTTTCCTCAGCTGGAATCGACACTAAGATTGTGCGTTAGGAAAAGGGAATCAAACATCAATTCACTCCTCCGGTTGGTCTCTCTCGTTGAATAGCACCCGTGCCTGATCGCCCTCCAGATCGTCATACTGGTTGGTTCGAAGCGCCCACAGGAAGGCCAGCAGGCCAATCAGTCCGAGGCCGACCGAGATCGGGATCAGGATGCCAAGGATGGTCATCTCGCCCTCCGCAGCCGCAGCGCATTCAGGGTGACGGCGATTGACGAGCCCGACATCGCCAGCGCCGCGATCAGCGGTGTGACCAGCCCCATCAGCGCCACTGGGATAGCAACGGCGTTATAGGCCGCCGCCAGCCCGAAGTTCTCCAGCGCCCTGGCGCGGGCCATCCGGGCGGTCTCCAGCGCGAACACCACTGGCTCCAGCCGCTCGCCGGTGAAGACCAGCCCGGCCGCCGCCCGGCTGACATCCGAAGCCGCAACCGGCGACATTGAGGCATGGGCCGCCGCCAACGCCGGCGCGTCGTTGATGCCGTCGCCGACCATCAGCACGCGGCGGCCATCGCGTGCCAGCCGCTCCAGCGCCGCCAGCTTGTCCGCCGGGGTCATGGCGAACCGGGCATCGGCGATACCGGTCGCCGCCGCGACCCGCGCGACCGGCCCGGCGGCATCGCCCGAAAATATCGCCAGCCCGATCCCCCGCGCCCGGAGCGCATCGCAGACCGCAACTGCGTCGCTGCGAACCACATCCTCGAAGGTAAACTCAACCGGGTCGGCGTCGCCAACCCGCAACCACACTGCGGTCGCCTCACCGCGCTCGACCCCGACCCACTCCGCCCGGCCCAGCCGCACCCGCCCGGCGCCGATGTAACCCTCGATGCCGGAGCCCGGCACCTCGCGCACCCAGTCCAGTGAGGCAGGCGCGGACCCGCGCGCCTCGGCCGCCTCGGCCAGCGCCCGCGACAGCGGATGGCGCGAGGCACCGGCCAGTGCCGCCGCCATCGGCCAGGCCGGATCACCGTGAGTGGGTCCGGAGATCAGCACCGGACGGCCTTCGGTCAGTGTGCCGGTCTTGTCGAAGACCACCATATCGACGCCCGCCAGCCGCTCCAGTGCACTACCGTCTTTCAGGAAAATTCCACGCCGGAACAAGCGTCCGCCGGCCACTGCATGCACCGCCGGCACTGCCAGCCCCAGCGCGCAAGGGCAGGTGATGATCAGGACCGCCGTGGCGATAGTCACCGCCAGCCGCCAGTCGCCGGTGGCGAACAGCCAGCCGAGAAACGCCGCCACCGCGACCAGATGCACCCCCGGCGCATAGATCCGCGCCGCCCGGTCGGCCCAACGGTCATACTGCGTCCGGCCCCGCTCGGCGCTGTCGACCATCCGTGCGATCTCGGCCAGCAGCGTCGCCTCGCCGGTCGCCGTCACCCGCACCCGCAGCGGCCCGGACAGGTTCAGCATCCCGGCATGGACCTCCGCCCCGGGCCCGACCGGCTCGGGACTGGCCTCGCCGGTGACCATCGAGCGGTCGAGGTCGCTCGTCCCGGTCTCGATGCGACCATCCGCCGGAACCCGCTCGCCCGGCGCCACTTCGACCAGCGCGCCCGGAGCCAGATCCTCGATCGCTACCATCATGGGGACACCGTCCGGCCCGATTACCGTGGCGGCGCGGGCCGACAGCGCGGTCAGCTCCGCCGCTGCGGAACGTGCAGATGCACGGGTCCGGTGGTCGAGGTAGCGCCCGATCAGCAGGAAGAAGATCAGGCTGATCCCGGCGTCGAAATAGGCGTATTCGCCGCCATGGATCGTCTCGTACAGTGAAGTTCCCGCCGACAGAACCACCGCCAGAGAGATCGGCACATCCATATTCAGCCGCCGCGTCGCCAACGCCGCCAGGCCTGAGCGAAAGAACGGCACCCCGGAGAAGGCCATCGCCGGCAGGGCGATCAACGCCGAAACCCAATGCAGCAGATCGCGCGTCGCCGCCTCCGCCCCGGACCACACCGAAACCGACAGCAGCATCACGTTCATCGCCGCGAACCCGGCCACGGCGAGGCGGGCCAGCAGATCGCGCCCAACGCTGTCGCGGTCGATCTCCGCCATCGCGGTGGCGTCAAAGGGCCGGGCCTCGTAGCCAAGCTCCGTCAGCCGGGCCATAACGGCCGCCACCGACCCCGCCGCCGGATCATAAAGCACCCGGACCCGCCGCATCGACAGATTGACCCGGGCTGAAATTACGCCCGCGAGCCTGCCCAACTCGGTCTCAATCGCGGTCATGCAGGCAGCACATCGGATCGCAGGCACCATCAGGTCGACACTGGCCGTGCCCCCCCCCGCTACACGCGCCCAACGCTCGGCGTCCTGTCGAGGCAACCGCTCCGACGCCACGGTGGCCGCCAAACCGGCGGAGCAGCAGCCGCCAGGAACCGATATCGTCGCCGCATCACGCATCAGCCGGAATTCCTGACCGTCAACTCTGCCGCCGCCTCGAAGCGGTTGCCTTCGACATCGGCCCCGGTGATCAGCACCCGCCACCGCCCCGGCAACAGCACTAGCGGCGCTGCATAGTCGTCCGCCCCCTCGGCCAGTTCCAGCCTGATATCCGCGCTGTCGCTGGCGGGGCGGCCAACGACTGCGACGACGTTCAGCCCGACCAGCGGCGCCCCGTCGCGCCCGGTCATCGCCACCCGCAGCGTACCAACGCTGTAATCCGCCGCGGCCGTCCAGCCCAACGCCCGCTGGGCATTCGCCTTGCGGTCCCATCCCTGGCTGGCAACGTAGGAGTTCGCCACCACAAGCCCCGGAAAGGTCCCGGTCGCCGCCAGCAGCATGGTGAGGTTGGCCGCGATGATCACCCCGAAGGCCGCCACCGCAATCAGCAACACTTTTCGGCCCGTCAGTGGCTTTGGTTCAGCGTTCATTTTTCAGGCCCCTGGAAATGCGTGTCATAGGATGCACGCTCGTGGGTTGTCAGATCCTCGACCCAGATTCGCACACGCGTGCGCTCCGGCATTTCAAACCATGGCCGCGCCAGCAGGTAGATGCGCAGTTTTTTGGCTTCGTCGGCATTAATTTCTATCTCGGTCGCGCTGGCGCCCTGAATATCGAGCCGCAGTTCAGGCTCCGACCTGGCTGAAAATCGGAACAGATGCGGCTCGCCCGTCATGTTTTGAATCTTCAACGAATAAGCGTTGCGGATGGTGCCATCGCTCAGCGTCACGAATAGCGGATTGCGGTCATGGGCCACCGTCAGCCCGATCTGATCGCGCGTGAACAGCGCCACCACCATCCCCACGCCGATGGCTCCCCACAGTACGGTATAGAGGATGGTGCGCGGCCGAATTGCCCGCCGCCACACCGGCACCGGAGCGCTACCAGCCCGCTCCAGCGGCTCGTCGGCCAGCGTGCAGTAGTCGATCAGCCCGCGCGGCTTGCCGATTTTTGCCATGATATCATCGCAGGCGTCGATGCACAGCGCACAGGTGATGCAGCCGATCTGTTGCCCCTCGCGGATATCCACCCCGGTCGGGCAAACCGCGACGCAAGCGTTGCAGTCGATACAATCGCCCAAAGGTTCGGCAGTCTCCTTCTTGCGGTGCTTGCCACGCGGCTCACCGCGCCAGTCCTTGTAGGTGACGATCAGCGAGTTCTCGTCCAGCATCGCCCCCTGAATGCGCGGCCAGGGGCACATATAGATGCAGACCTGCTCGCGCATGAAACCGCCCAGGATAAAGGTGGTCGCCGTCAACACGCCGACCGTGGCATAGGCGACGACCGGCGCGGTCCCCGACACAAACGACATGAACAAAGTTGGCGCATCGGCGAAATAAAAAATCCATGCGCCCCCGGTGGCGATGGCGATCAGCAACCAGATCAACCATTTCGCGGATCGCCGCGCGATCTTCTCTGGGTTCCATTTCTGCTTCAACAATCGAAACTGGGCATTGCGGTCGCCATCGATCCAGCGCTCGACGTGCTGATAGAGATCGACCCATACCGTCTGCGGGCAGGCATAGCCGCACCAAACGCGACCCAGCACCGAGGTGAAAAGAAACAACCCCAGCCCGGCCATGATGAGGAGCCCGGCCACATAGTAGAACTCCTGCGGCCAGATCTCGATCCAGAAGAAGAAGAAACGCCGGTTGGCCAAATCGACCAGCACCGCCTGGTCAGGCAAATGCACGCCCCGGTCCCAGCGGATCCACGGCGTCAGGTAGTAGATCGCCAGGGTGATGCCCATGATCCACCACTTCAGACGGCGGTAGAACCCCTGCGCCGCCTTGGGGAAGACCGGTTCGCGGGGGGCATAAAGGTCGGTGCTCCCGACCGTCGCTTCCGGCATCGCAATACGCTCCATCAGTGAGAATCTTTTCGTGATCACACTGGATCGGTGCGTGTTGCAGCACCTTGATCCCGATCAATTGTCAGGGTTTGCGCATATTTTCAGAGATTCCCGCGACCCACTCAGGCTACCCGGCGCGCCATCGCCGTCAGCACCCCTGCCCCGATCAAAATGCCGCCGCCTGCCCGGTTGATCAGCTTCAGCGTCGCCGGCTGTTCGAAGCGTTGGCGCATTTCACCCACCAGCACCGCCCACAACACTGTGTTCACCGCCGCGAGGCCGACGAAAGTGGCAATCAGGATCCCGAACTGCGGCACCAGCGGCGCATCGGTGACCGCAAATTGCGGCACAAAAGCGATAAAGAACATGATGCTTTTGGGGTTCAGCGCGGTCACCACATAGGCGTTCCAGAACATTCGCCGCAGACCCTTCGGCGCCAGGGTTCCACCGTCGAGTGTCAACTTTTCCGGTGCCGCGCGCCACAACCCTACGCTCAGCCAAACCAGATAAGCCGCACCGCATAGCTTCAGCACGGTGAAAAGCGTCGCCGAGGTGGCCAGAACCGCGCCAGCGCCGGCCAGCGACACCGTCATGGCGGTTAAATCGCCCAGCGCTACGCCAGGGACAGTGGCCCAGGCGCTCTCGCGTCCGCGCCCTAGCGCGTAGGACACTACCAACATTACCGTCGGCCCTGGAATGGCCAGCAAGATCGCGCTAGCAAATGAAAAGGCAATCCAGATCTCCAGTGACATTGCCGATTCTCCTGTGCCAATTCTCCTTTGCTCCCGCCGTCAGCAAATACCAACAGACGCCGCAGTGACAAGCACTGCACCGGCTCTGGCCCGAGTATTTGCGTGAAAAATGCTCCGGCACGGGTACGCGCTAGGGCCAATCTCCAGGCGAATTCCCTCAGGACCGGGGGTGCAAGCCGCTCATTCGCCGCCCCCGAGATCGTGGATATACAGCGCGACCTGCCTGATCTGTGCTTCGCTTAGGCGATGGGCCCAGGCTGGCATCACCCCGGCGCGCGCGTTGGTGATGGTCGCGATTACCGTGTCACGGTCACCGCCATAGAGCCAGATTGCGTCACCGAGGTTTGGCGCTCCGAGGTCAGCGACGCCGGCACCATTCTCGCCGTGGCAGGCGGCGCAATTGTCCGCGAAGACCGCCCGGCCCGCCTCGGTCGCCGTGGCCTGACCGGTCAGCGACAGCACATGGTCTGCGACCGCTGCAATCTCCGCCCTGGTCAGGATCTCATCGCGTCCGAAGGCTGGCATCTCGGACACGCGCGTGTCGTCGTCGCCGGTGAAGCGGATGCCGTGGGCAATTGTCACCCGGATGTCCTCGGCGGTGCCGCCCCACAACCAGTCGTCGTCCTGCAGGTTCGGGTAGCCCGTGGCGCCAGTGGCGCCGGCGCCATGGCATTGCGAGCAATTGGTCCGGAAGACTGCGGCGCCGCCGGCCCGGGCGAACTGGGCCAGTTCCGCGTCCGCAGCGATCTGATCCATTTCCATCGCCGCGATCCGGTCGGTGTAAATCTTCTGGCTGTCGGCATGGGCGGCCACCGCCGAATGCAAATCGGCCCGGCTGGAATATCCCAGCAGGCCCGGAGTGTTGGTCGAAAGCATCGGCCACGCCGGGTAGGCGATCACGTAGCCAATACCCCAGATGATGGTGGCATAAAGGGTCCACAGCCACCAACGGGGCAGCGGAGTGTCCAGCTCCTTGATGCCGTCCCAGTCGTGGCCGGTGGTCGCGGTGCCGGTGACTTCATCGTGTTCTCTGGTCTGGTCGTCGGCCATTGCTCACTCTCCCGGCTTGTCGTCGTTGCGGAACGGGATCTGGGCGATGTCGTCATGCACCGCCTTCGATCCCGGCCGCAGAGTCCACAAGATGGCGCCAATGAAGAAGACCAGCATCGCCAGCAGGCCCCAGCTATCGGCGATTTGGCGCAATATCGAATAGGTATCCATGCTTGGCTCCCTCAGCGTGCATTGGCTTCGGCGTCGTAGGTCGAGAAATCGACCAACGTGCCCAGCATCTGCAGGTAGGCGATCAGCGCATCGAGCTCGGTGATATCGGGCTGGCCATCGAAATTGCGCACCTGCGCCTTTGGATAGCGGGCCAGCAGGGCCTCGGCCCCTTCATTGTCCGGATCGACCTGGGCACGCACATCACGCACCGCCTCGTCGATCATCTCGTCGCTGTAGGGCACGCCGACAAGCCGGTTGGCCTCCAAGTGATCAGCGGCGTACAGGAAGTCGAGCCGGGTCTCGGCCAGCCACGGGTAGCGCGGCATTACCGATTCAGGCACCAGCGCCTGCGGGTCGTTCATGTGATCAACATGCCATTCGTCGGAGTAGCGCCCGCCGACCCTCGCCAGGTCCGGCCCGGTGCGCTTCGAGCCCCACTGGAACGGATGATCGTACATCGACTCGGCAGCCAGGCTGTAAGGGCCATAGCGCTCGACCTCGTCGCGCATCGGCCGGATCATCTGGCTGTGGCAGACATAGCAGCCCTCGCGGACATAGATCTGCCGTCCGGCCAGCTCCAGCGGCGAGTAGGGCCGCACCCCTTCCACCTTCTCGATGGTGTTCTGCAGGTAGAACAGCGGCGTGATCTCGACGATCCCGCCGACGGTCACCACCAGCAGCGAGGCGACCAGCAGCAAGGTCGCGTTGCGCTCAAGAACGCCGTGCTTTTTGATTAGGCTCATCTCGCGTTCCCCCTCACTCGGCCGGCACGGCGATGGCGTTGAACGCGCGTTCGCCGCTCAACTTGCCACGGGCCGTTTGCCATAGATTGAAACACATGATCCCGGCGCCGGTCAGGTACATCGCACCACCCAGCCCACGCACCACATACATCGGGAACTTGGCCGCGACCGTGTCGGCGAAGCTGTTCACCAGGAAGCCCTGATCGTCGTACTCACGCCACATCAGACCCTCCATAATCCCGGTCACCCACATCGACGAGGCATAGAGAACGATGCCGATGGTCGCCAACCAGAAGTGCCAATTGACCAGGGTCAGGCTGTACAGCCGATCGCGGTGCCAAAGCCGTGGCACCAGAAAGTACAGCGCGCCAAAGGTGATCATGCCGTTCCAGCCCAGCGCGCCGGAATGTACATGCCCGATGGTCCAATCGGTGTAGTGGCTGAGCGAGTTGACCGCCTTGATCGCCATCATCGGCCCCTCGAAGGTCGACATGCCATAGAAGCCGATCGAGACCACCATCATCCGGATCACCGGATCGGTGCGCAGCTTGTCCCAGGCGCCGTTCAGGGTCATCAGCCCGTTGATCATGCCGCCCCATGACGGCATCCACAGGATCACCGAGAACACCATCCCTAGGGTCTGCGCCCAATCGGGCAAGGCGGTGTAATGCAGATGGTGCGGCCCGGCCCAGATATAGAGGAAAATCAGCGCCCAGAAGTGGATAATCGACAGCCGGTAGCTGTAGACCGGCCGCTCGGCCTGCTTCGGCACGAAGTAATACATCATGCCCAGGAACCCGGCGGTCAGGAAGAAGCCGACCGCGTTGTGGCCGTACCACCACTGCGTCATGGCATCCTGTACACCGGAAAACAGCGAATAGCTTTGCGAGCCGAAGATCGAGACCGGCACCGCCAGGTTGTTCACCACATGCAGCATCGCCACCGTCACGATGAAGCTGAGGAAGAACCAGTTGGCGACGTAGATATGCGGCTCCTTGCGCTTGATCAGCGTGCCCATGAACACCGCCAAGTAGGCAACCCAGACAATCGTCAACCATATGTCGATATGCCAGGCAGGCTCCGCGTATTCACGGCTTTGCGAGCCGCCGAGCAGGTAGGAACTGGCCGCCAGCACGATGAACAACTGGTAGCCCCAGAACACGAACCACGCCAGATTACCGCCCCACAGCCGCGCGGCACAGGTGCGCTGGACGATGTAGAACGAGGTGCAGATCAGCGCATTACCACCGAAGGCGAAGATCACCGCCGAGGTGTGCAGCGGCCGCAGCCGTCCGAAGCTGGTGTAGCTCAGCCCCCAGTTCAGCTCGGGAAAGGCCAGCTCGAACGCGATGTAGACCCCGGCCGTGAAGCCCGCCATGCCCCAGAAGGCGGTGGCGATGACTCCCGCGCGGACAACGTCGTCCATATAGCCGGTGGTGACGGCGCGGGGGCTGTCAGTTGTCCGGAGGATATAGATGAAATACCCCGACGCGGCTGCCAGGACGGTTAATGCGTTGACCTGATAGGCGATGTCGCGCGCGAAGTTGGCGGCGATGGCCGCGAACACCGCGACCACCGCCAAAGCAACCAGTTTGACAGCAGAGCCCATATGAATACCCCCAAGAGACGGTTAACTGGCCAACCGCAAGTCAATGCGCGTGACAACATTCGAAGCGGTTTTGCCGTACGGGGAGTAAGTTGGCCTTGATCTGCGTCAAGCACGGGCAACCATCCAAGCCACGGGGAACAGGCCTTCAGTCGTCGCCGGCTATTGTCGGAAACTTAGCTTGAATGTCACTCGGCGGCGACGCCTGCTCCGAGTTCACGCTCGAGTGCCTTTTCGACCGCTCCACGGGGCGCGGTAAACCGTGCCATCATATCGTAGAGCACTGGCGTCACGATCAACATCAGCAGGGTCGAAAGCGCCAGACCCGCGATGATCACGCTTCCAATCGCAATCCGGCTCTCGGCGCCCGCCCCGGATGCCAGGACCAGCGGCAGCGCCCCGAGGATTGTCGAGACCGCCGTCATCACGATTGGACGAAGGCGCAGGACCGAGGCCTCGATCACCGCTTCACGCACCGTCAGGCCGGTGTCGCGCAGCTGGTTCGCGAACTCAACGATCAGAATGCCGTTTTTCGCCATCAAGCCGATCAGGAGAATGACCCCGATCTGACTATAAACATTGAGCGAAAGCCCCCCGAGCGCCATTGCATATACCGCACCGGCGATCCCGGTCGGCACCGTCAGCATAATCACAAGCGGATGGATGAAACTCTCGAACTGCGCTGCCAGCACCAGGAACACGATCAGAATCGCGAGCCCAAAGACCAGCCCCGCCCCTTCGGCGGTGTCCTTGAACTGCCGCGATTGCCCCTCGTAGCTGAGCTTCGCTTCCGGTGGCAGAGTCTCGCTGGCGGCATCCTCGAGATAGGCGAGAGCGGCGCCAAGATCGTAGCCTTCGGCCAGCGCCGCTGAGAGCTGGATCGATGGCAACCTGTCATAGCGGCGGAGCGACGGCGCCGCCGCATTTTCGGTGAGCCGGACCAACGCGCCGAGCGGAACCAGGGTCTTGCCGTCGCCGGCGCGGATGAAGATGTTGGCAATGTCCGATGGGACGCGCCGGTCATCGTCCTCCGCTTGCACCAGCACCGGGTATTCGCGACCGCGACTGACGAATGTTGTGACTTCCCGCGCCGCCAGCATGGTCTGCAAGGTCGTGCCAATAGTCTCGACCGAGATTCCAAGATCATCGGCGCGGGCGCGATCGATGGTCACGTCGAGCTGAGGCAGGTTCTCCTCAAAATCGATCTCCGGGTTGATCAGTTCGGGTTTCTCCTCGGCCTTCGCGAGCAAGGCATTGGCCCAGCCCTTCACGCTCTCGAAATCGGGGCCACCAATGACGATAAGAACCGGTGTGGACGAGCCGCGCAGCCCGAGCCCCGCTGGCGTGACCGGAAAGCCGCGGGCAACCGTCACTTCGCCCATTCGTGGGGCGATTTGACGGACGATCTCGGCAACTGTGCGCTCGCGTTCGTGCCACAGTGCAAGGCGAAGGACGACAAACGATCGGAACGCCCGTCCGCGACTGCCGGTGAAGGTGAAGACTGTGACAATATCGCCGGAATCGCGCAGCGGCTGGACAATGCGCTCGACCTGGCGGGCGGCAATGTCGGTATGGGCCAGCGTGCTTCCCTGGGGTGCCGTCAGCGCCACAAAGGCAACGCCGCGATCTTCGCGCGGTGCAAGTTCTCGCGGCAGAGTGCCGTAAAGTGGCCACGCGCCAGCGGTGATCGCTATGGCAACAACGACCACAACCAGCGGCATGCGCACCGCGCGATGCAGCAGGCCACGGTATAGCCGCAGGATCAGTCCTTCGCGCCGGGGTGCTTCGCCGGCAGCGCGCGGTCGCCGCGGTTTCAAAACCTTCGAGGCGAGGGCAGGACAGGCGGTCAATGCGACAAAGGTCGAGATTGCGACCGCGCTGGCCATCACCCAACCGAACTCGACGAATAGTCGCCCGACCTGTCCGGGCAGGAAGGACAGCGGCACAAAGACCGCAATCAGTGTGATCGAGGTTGCAAGTACGGCGAACGTCACCTGTCGCGAGCCTCGGAGGCTGGCTACGATCGGGCTTTCACCATGCTCGATCCGGCGCTGAATATTCTCAAGGACCACGATCGCATCATCGACCACGAGCCCGATCGAGAGCAGCAGCGCCAGGAGTGTCAGCGTATTGATGGAAAAGCCGAACGCCTGGATCAACAGGAAACAGCCGACCAACGCGACCGGGATGGTGATGGCGGGCACCAGCGTTGCGCGCAGGCTGACGAGAAAGATCAGGATGACCAGCACGACCAGCCCGAGAGAAATCCCGAGCGCGAACAGCACTTCTTTGATAGAAGCACCGACGAAGATTGCGTCATCAGAGCCGATTTCAATCGCCATACCCTCCGGCAGGCTTTTCGAGATCTGGGCAATTTCGGCGCGAACCGCCCGAGAAATCGCGATGGTGTTTGCCTGGCTCTGGCGCAGAACCGCGACCCCGACCGCTTCGACACCGTTGTTTCTGACGATAGTGCTATCGTCGGCAACGCCCGGGGCGATCCGCGCCACATCGCCGAGCGGCACCGGATAACCGGCGACCCGGTCAAGCACGATCGCGCGAAAGTCCTCGATCGTCGCGATCCGGCTGTTCAGCCTTACGGTCAGTTGCCGTTCGCGTGATTTGACCTCGCCCGCGGGCAGTTCGATATTGTTACGCAGCAGCGCCGCCTCGACATCCGCCACCGTCAGATTGCGTGCCGCCAGTGCGCGCCGGTCGATCCAGATGCGGACGGCGAAGGGGCGCTCGCCATAGATATTCAGATTAGCGACCCCATCGACCGTCGCCAGCCGATCAGCGATGAAACGGTCAATGTAGTCGGTGATCTCGGCGGTTGTCATTCGGTCCGAAGTGACGGCGAGGCGCATGACCGGGTCGGCGTTCGCGTCGCTCTTGACCACCTGGGGCTCATCCGCCTCCGCCGGAAGGTCGCCACGGATGCGCCCGACCGAATCCCGGACGTCGTTGGCTGCCTCGTCAATGTTGCGGCCAGTTCTGAATTCGATGGTGGTCTGGCTGCGGCCCTGCCTACTCTCCGAGCTTATCGAACGGATGCCGGAGATGCTGGCGACCGCGCCCTCAACCATTTCGGTGATGTCGGTATCGACCACCTCCGGCGCCGCGCCGCGATAGGTGGTCGTGACGGTGACAACCGCGGTGTCGACATCCGGCAATTCCCGGATCGGCAAATCCTGGAGCGCGGTGAAGCCGAAAACAACAATCAGCAGGTTAGCGACTGCCGCCAGCACCGGCCGGCGAACGGCGAGGTCGGAGAGGGTCATGTGCCGTCCCCGGAGCGCGCCCCGGCTTCGCTGACCGGCTCACCCAAAATCTTCACCGGTGAGCCGTCACGGAGCCGTTGAGTACCGCGAATCACGACCGTCTCGCCAGGCTCGATTCCTGAGACCACCGCGACGACGCCGTCCCGCCGCTGCCCGGTTACGATGGGCCGGCGTGCGGCCTGCATGCCGTCAATCACGAAGACATAGGTCGCGGCGGCCTGGACGATGATTGCCTCCTCCGGCACCACCACCTCTTCGGTTTCGGACAGCGTCAAGGTCAGGAACATGAACATGCCGGAGGGCAACACCTCTTCCGGATTGGGTGTGACGGCCCGCACCTTGAATGCGCGGCTAACCGGGTCGATTCGGTTGTCGATGGAAGCGACGCTGCCAGTGAAGATGCGACCCGGAAACGCGGCGCTAAGCGCGCTGATCGGTTGACCGACAGCAATCTCGGAGAAAAGCGTCTCGGGCAGCGAAAACTCGATCTCGACTTCCGATAGATCGTCAAGCGTTGTCATTACCGACTCGTCATCCACCCGTGCCCCAAGGTCAATGTCGCTGAGGCCAACAACGCCATCGAAGGGCGCGCGGATTACCCGATCCGCCAACCTTCGCCGCGCCCGGGCGACCGCGGCTTCGGCCGCCCCTTTCGCAGCCGTCACCTGCTCGAGCGTCGCCAGCGCAACAGCATTGGTGCGCTGCAATCGCTGGGCGCGTTCAACCGCCTGATGCTGTTCGACCAGCAAAGCTTCTGCCTCGACAAGATTGGCGCGCTCGATTTCGTCGTCGAGGCGTACCAGCACCTCATGCGCCTCGACTCTCTGGCCGGATCGTATGGCAACTTCGACCACCCGGCCGGAGGCGAGCGGGACGATCTGGATCGATTGGCGTGCCCGCGTTGTGCCGACCGCCTCGATTGTCCGTGGCAACATGCGGCGCTCGGCCGATGCAGTCTCGACCGTAACCGCGCGCGCGCCGCCCGGTGCCGCCGCGATTTCCGCTGGCGGAGCGAAGTGACGTCGATACCCCTCGTAACCGCCAACACTGGCGGCAGCGATCAAAAGAAGAACGAGAATCTGCTTCCAGATCGGCATGTCGAATTTCCCAACGCTGGGTTATTTTGCTGCCCGGACTCGCAATGTGCCCGCCCGGCAGACCACGACATTAACATAATGCATTGCGCGCACCATGCCGATATCGAGGTCCGCCCGGGATGTCGCAGAGATGCTCCCCAAGCCAGGTCTGCGTGGAACCCGGTCGGCACGCGTCGGCGCTTCGGATGGCGTGATATGGCGGTCCCATGGCGATCGTAGGATAAAGACCCAGGCGACGGAAGCACATCAAGAGTCGTGCGTAAACATCTGGAGTTTTAATATAAAACTATCGCGCGGTT
>Ga0307379_10008510_pt1 | contig 13822 bp, 13 predicted proteins | sample UN2MG_FD_202237 | JGI IMG/M metagenome (GOLD analysis project Ga0307379, IMG submission 202237) | Soil microbial communities from Risofladan, Vaasa, Finland - UN-2 | ecosystem: Environmental > Terrestrial > Soil > Coastal area > Acid sulfate soil | place: Finland: Risofladan, Vaasa | collected...
TTGATCTCATACACATTGGGTTCCCTTAGGTATTGCATGGCAAATATGTCCATTATTGCACTGAAAGTACAATGGAGTCTATCACTTCTTAGTTTTCTCGACATTCTGGTCATAGTTCGTGTGTTATTATATATCAACAATAATAATCCAATTAATATATTCTAAGTCATTTTAATATATAAAGGTTCGTATGCAAACGAACAAACCATAATAAATAATAAAAACAGATTTCGTATTTTAATACAGTTCAGCAAAATAAAATTTTAGAAACCGAAGGCTTTATGACTAATCATCACTATGTTAAGCCCTTACCCATACCTGATAATATCAATCGAAGCGGGGTGGGGTAGTCAGGAAATCCCGACGGGCTCATAACCCGTAGATCCATGGTTCGAATCCATGCCCCGCTATTATTTTGTCAGGAAAAATTTTTATGGTATTTTGACCATGTTAATTTTGGAGTTTATTGAGAAGTGATCGATCCCACATTAATGGCAGAACTTGCCATAGTTATTATCCTGATAGGCCTTTCTGCTTTTTTTTCCTCTTCTGAGACTGCCTTTATTGCGGTAAACAGAATCAAGATTCTGCACCTGGCAGAAAAGGGTGACAAGCGGGCGAAGATAATCCATGAGGAACTGGCACGCCCCGAGAGATTTATTACTACGATCCTGATAGGGAACAATATCGTGAACGTGGCAGCTTCGGTCATGGTTACCGTGGTGGCAATTAGATTTTTTGGGAATGCCGCCATTGCGATTGCCACCGGAGTGATGACCGTGGTCATTCTGGTCTTTGGCGAGATCGTACCCAAGACCTTTGCAGCCAGGCATGCCAATTCCCACAGCTTGAGAATTGCGCGGCTGTTATTGTTCTTAACCAAAGTGCTGTACCCTGTGGTATTTGTATTTACCCAGATAACCAATCTCGTGCTGCGTTTATTAGGCGTCAAGGAAAAAATAAAAAATCCTTTCATCACTGAAGATCAGATAAAATTGCTGCTCAAGGTCGGCGTGGAGGAAGGCGTAATAGAGCCGCAGGAAAGGATATTGATACAGAACATCCTGGAATTTACCGATGCAAAGGCAAAGACCGCAATGACCTACAGGCGCGATATTGTCAGTGTTGAAAATACCCTGACCCTTGATGCTGCCCTTAAAAAATTCAATGAATCCGGTCATTCAAGGCTCCCGGTATGGAAGGATGATTTCGACAACATTATTGGCATGATCTATGCTAAGGACCTTTTGAAGTACATCGATGCAGAACTCACAAGAATACGTGCCCAGGACATTTTAAGACCCATTCTTAAGGTAAGGAATGACCGTAAGATCGGCTCCATTTTCAAGGAACTCCAGTCAAAAAAGATCCAGATAGCAGTGGTGATGGATGAATATGAAAAGGTGGTGGGCTTGCTATCAATTGAGGATATTGTAGAAGAGATCGTGGGTGAGATCCTTGATGAATATGACGTGGAAGAAATGAGCCGGGGGGTTCTGCCAAAACCCAAGAAAGGGATGGTATGAGGAATTATTCCAGATAATATGACAACATTTACGTGATTTCCCTGCTATTTTATGGTTAATGCTGTCTCAACCTGCTGACATTAAAGAGAAGACACGTCGATATATGGTCATGCTAAAGCAGGCCATTGAAAAGATAGAAATGGTAATTGAAAGGCAATCATATTTAGGAAAAGTAGCAGAAGATTACATGAATATGGCCCGGTCCTATTATCTTGACGGGGTGCATTTTATGGAAGCTGAAGATCTGGTTAATGCCCTGGTATGTTTCAGTTATGGTCATGCCTGGTTGGATGCAGGTATTAGATTGGGAGTATTTAAGGCAAATGACGAGACTTTGTTTGCGATCTAGGAAATTCGGTTGGAATAGTAATAGAAATTAATTGTGAGACGAAGGTAAGAATATGAATAATTATAGAGTTACATTAGAAGCAGCCTGGTTGGTCAAAGATATTGAAACTGTCGATGATGCAATGGGAGTTGCAATAGCAGAAGCAGGAAAACGATTGAATCCACAGTTGGAATATGTTGAAATAAATATCGGCACCACATACTGTCCTTCCTGTGAGGAACCTTTTGACAGTGTATTCATGGCAGCTGATACTGCCCTGGTGGGTTTGATCTTAGAGATGCGTGTATTTGATGCGGAAAATGACGAACATGCAGCAAGGATTGCAAAATCGGTAATCGGTAAGGCATTAAAAAATATTCCACTCTCGGTAATTGAAGTTGTTGAAATGGAGTATTCTGAACAAGGGTGAAAATTCGTGGATAAGGTCATCTCGGTTATTGGGCATACTGCTTATGACCACCTGTTTGATATCACACGATTTGCCGAGATCAATTCCTCGATGCCCATAGCTGGTTATCATATCTATTACGGAGGCGGTGCTGCAAATATTGCCGCTGGCATCGCCAGGCTGGGAGGACACAGCCAGTTGATCTCCCCTGTGGGAGGTGATTTCAAACACTCAGATTACGGGCAGCATCTGGAAAGATTGGGCGTGGATACAAGCCTGATGTACCACCTGGAAGAAGAAAAGACGGCATCTGCCTTTATCTATACTGATGAGAACCATGACCAGATAACCTATTTTTACTGGGGTGCCTCAAAACTCTTCCCAGAACTTGAACCACCAGCTCTTAAATTTGCCCACCTTGCCACTGCTGATCCGGTATTCAACAGTAAAGCAGCCCAACTCGCTGATTTTGTATCTTTTGATCCTGGTCAGGACCTGGTCGTGTATCCGAAGGAATGTCTTGAGACCATCTTAACACATACCAATATCCTGTTTACCAACCGCCATGAGATCACACGCCTGAGCCAGATGATAGGACGTACCCGCGAGGATCTGGAGGCAGATATAGGAATAGTTGTGGTGACGCTGGACAAGGGAGGCAGTGAGATACACTTTGATGGTAAGCGTTTATTTATTCCTGCCATTCAGGTGCAGGCAATAGACCCGACCGGTGCCGGTGATGCTTATAGGGTCGGGTTTTTAGTCGCATACACAAAGGGGTATTCACTGGAAATATGCGGGCGTGTAGGTTCCACAACAGCTTCTTTTGCAGTGGAAAAGGTGGGATGCCAGACAAACCTGCCCACATGGAAGCAGATGAGAGGAAGGTTTAATGATTGGTATAAAGACTTTGAGATATAATAATTCTATATGTGGTCATAAGGCTGATTTATATTTATTTTAAAAAGATATTTATACTTATCTTACATAAGAGTCAATTATTCGTGTTGTTTAGGTCCTTGCGTGAGTTATTGACTGAGTCTATCTATGATCGACAAGACAACCACAACGCGGAATATTCCGCGATACAGCCTGGCACGAGGGTTACTGGAATGGACAACGGCTTAGTCCAGTGGGTGAAGTTCCGGAGTTAGTGCGTCAGGCGACAGCACATTCTAATATTTATGCATAATTTCAGTTAGAGCTGTTCCAATATTCTGATGTTTTCAGGGCGATCCACAATAATCTCTTTCTCGCCCTCGAATTCATCCAATATCCCAATTATTTCCACGTGATCTGCCACATTCACAGACAGGTTTACCTGACCGGCACCGTTGTTTCGATGTATAAAGACCTTGGTCAGGCTTTTATCCACATCCACCGTTAATATCAGATGATCACCCGTATATGTTCCCCTCTTTCCGACAACTTCACCATGCAGAATGATCTTGTCGCCAATTTTGGAGCCGTCAGAATATTCAGATGGTCCTGCCTCACCGGCAATAAAGCCAAAATATGCAATGATCAGCACCAGTAGTGCCATGATCAACAAAACAAGAGTAATCTTCTCTTCTTTTTGCAGCATATCAACAGAGACTTACTCTAATATACTTCCCTGGGATGCGTTTCCAACCATACGCTGGTATCTGGTCAGATAGGACTGTCTGATAGCTGGGACAGGTTTGTGCCACCTGCTCTTTCGTTCATCCATTATTGCAGTTGTTACCTTTATATTCAAAACCCGGTTGGGGATGTCGATCTCAATGATGTCGCCTTGTTCTACCAGAGCAATAGGGCCGCCCTGAGCCGCCTCGGGAGTGACATGTCCGATACAGGGTCCACGAGTGCCTCCAGAGAACCTCCCGTCAGTGATCAATGCAACAGATTCGATCAATCCCATGCCTGCAATGGCAGAAGTGGGGGAGAGCATCTCCCTCATGCCAGGTCCGCCCATAGGTCCTTCATAGCGGATGACAACCACATCCCCGGCTTTGATCTGCCCTTCCATAATGGCCTGCATGGATGCCTCTTCGCTGTCAAATACCCGTGCAGGCCCTGAATGCACCATCATATCAGGATGGACAGCACTTTGCTTTATGACCGATCCTTCAGGTGCAAGGTTGCCCTTCAACACGGCGATCCCGCCTTCGTCATGTACCGGATTATCCAGGGTCTTAATAATATCTGCATTTTTCCTGGGATTTATTATAGTAAAAGCCCTGAGATTTTCTCCAATTGTCTTCCCATTGACAGTCACAGCATCCAGATCCAGGAGTTCCTTTAACCTCTGCATTACTGCCTGTACACCGCCAGCCTGTTCCAGATCAAGCAGGAAATGGCTGCCCCCTGGTCTGAGATTGGTAAGATGGGGTGTGGTCCGGCTCATCTCGTCGAACCGATCCAATGGCAGGTCCAGCCCGAACTCATGAGCAATGGCAGGCAGGTGCAGGGCTGTATTGGTACTGCCTCCAATGGCCATATCCAAGTGGATGGCATTATCAAGGGCATTTTGGGTCACGATCTGCCTGGCTGTGAGATTCTTATTGACCAGGTCAACGATCTTCATACCTGTCTCTTTGGCTATCCTGAACTTTTTTGCATCCACAGCATGAGCTGTACCGCATCCGGGCAGGCTCATTCCCAGCGCCTCGGTGACACAGGCCATGGTATTGGCGGTAAACAACCCGGCACATGAACCTGCACCGCAGCATGAATAATCCTCAAGCATCTTGAGCTGTTCATCAGTAATTCTATTATTCTGCCTCTCGCCCACACCCTCAAACACTGAGATAAGGTCTCGTTGTTCGTCGTCCACTAATCCGGGCAGCATGGGACCTCCGGTAACCACGGCAGCAGGAATGTCCAGCCGTCCTGCAGCCATCAAATGCCCTGGTACGATCTTGTCACAGGTGGGTATAAGCACCATCCCGTCGAAGCGGTGTGCCTGGACCATCACCTCAATCGTATCTGCGATAAGTTCCCTGCTGGGTAATGAATATCTCATGCCTTCATGACCCATGGCTATGCCGTCACAGATACCGATAGTACTGAATTCAAAAGGAACGCCACCCGCCATCCTGATACCTGCTTTTACAGCTTCTGAGAGCTTATCCAGATGGATGTGCCCCGGGATCACTTCATTCCAGGAATTTACCACACCGATAAACGGCAGGTCCATTTCATAATCTGTCAATCCCACTGCCTTAAGCAGGGAGCGGTGGGGGGATCGTTCCAGTCCTTTTGTGACTTCATCACTTCTGAGTGTCATGTTGAATCTCCAGTTCTCAGGAGAGAATATCTGTCAAAAAACTTAAAACCACTGGTCAAGGGTCTGCTGGCCTGCATCAGAAGCTTCAATAAGCCTATCAATGGCACCTTTTACCCGAACTTCGGAAAAGTCATGTTTTCCACATAGCAGTTCGATTATTCTTGATTCCTGGAGTGAATTCCAGGATATCTGGTAATCTGAACTTACTTCAGGATACAAAAAGAAATCCCTGATCTGTTGCAGGTTTTCGATCCCTTCACCCAGTTCAGTGAGCACAGCCTCAATATTACCGTGCTTTTTTATCTGTTTCAGAGCAGTCTTCGGTCCGACCCGCTTGATCCCTGGATTGTAGTCTGTTCCCACTAATAATGCAATGTCCACTAATTGTTCCCTGGAAATCTCAAGTGCTGACAATACTTCTTCAAGGTCCATGATCTCGGGTTTTACCTCTATATAGACGTTTTTCCTGGGCAGTTTTCGTTTGCCAGTGACTGTCAGGTTGCGCACTACTCTGGGTGATCCGAACACCAGGGCATCATAGTCCTGGGAAGCGGTAAAGTCGGCATCCCCAGACAGTACCATATGGGCAGCCTGGGCCTCACCTTCAGACGGGGCCTGCACTACCGGAATGCCCATATATCCCAGCAGGGCCTTTGCATCTTCCACCATGCCGCCTTCAATTCTGGACGAGGCCTGGGCATGGACCATGAGATCCTCCTCCCCGGCAGCTTTGGCATCTTCCCAGCGCCGCATGGCCTTTTCGCGAATACTCTTTCGTGCTTCCAGGGTCTCGGCCTTGAAACTGGGGGGTCTGCCGTCAAAAACAAAAATCGGTCTGATTCCAGCTTCCACCAGATTCGTAGTACGGTACAAAAACCCAGATAAATGAGATGTCACCTCACCCCTGGAATTTTTTAGTGGGGTGCCGTCACGCTGCCTGATAATACTGAGAAACTGGTACAGGGTATTGTACGCATCTATAGCGACAACCTTACCGGCAAGGTCCCCTAATTCGATCTCATGTTTTTCAAAAATATCAGACAGATCAACACCCATTGCCTTTGCCTCAGCAGGAGATGTCATCCATTCGTCTTAAGTCTATTACTGAATCACCATCAGCAGATACGATTCCACTGACTGTCAACAGGTTGCCTACTCTTTCTATTAACCTAGCCTTTGATACCTGTACCTGATGATCTGTGTCTTTTTTGGCATTTCGATGCACAATCAGGAGCTCAATACCTTTCTGGATGTCGCCGGTAACATTACTGATAATATTTTCAAAATCAGAATATATCAGGATCTTTACCCGTTTACCAGATTTTTTAATTACACCGATTGGATTAATGCTAATATTCATTCCTAGCCTCTAGATAAAAACTAATCTGATTCTTTCATCAATAAATACTATTCGTCTTATTCGTTTCATTTATAAAATTGCAGTATCTAAGATACTCACTATACTTTTGCGAAATAAGAAACATCATCCCGTTCATTACTGATTATTTTATAGAGAGTTTCCTTGCTCAGGCGCTCAGGATGGTAATATCGACCCCCAGACTTTTCTGAGATCTCTCTTGCAAGGTCTGAACCCTTGCTGCTCATATCCACCACAAGTACATGGATACCTTCATTGACCAGGTATTTCAACACAATCAATAGTTCCCTATGAATATTACCTCCTACTTCCAACGGCACATTTGCTTTGCCGTCTGTCACCAATATCATGATGGGAATGGTGCCAGGGTCCTTTTTGATCTCGTTATGCAGTCCATGCAGTCCTGTTAAGATTCCTGAAGCCAGGGGTGTTGTACCACCGAACGGTATATTCTCAAGATACCTCTTGGCCCTTTCCACTGATGATGTAAAAGGTAATACTGTCTCGGCTTTACGTCCGCTGTATGAGACCATGGAGACTTTATCCCTGCGCTGATAGGCATCCTTCAGGAGGGCTACAATAACACTGCGGGTGATCTCCACCTTATCTATTTCATCCATACTGCCGCTTGTATCCAGGACAATATCGATCAGAGTGGCGATGCGCCTGCGTCTCACTTTCTCTCGATAATCACTCCTTTTCACCTGGATACGACCATCTATAGCATGTATCGCCGCTGCCCTTATGGTAGGAGCAATTGCAATATCATTTACCTTACCGTCGGGCATTCGGTGTCTGACATACCTCCCCCTTTTTCCTTTTGTCAGCACTTCTGCCCGCCTGCCACTTTTTAGCTGGCCTAAAGCCAATTTTTTTCTTTTTCGCTTTGCAAAATCACTAAGAATATTTCGAACAACCGTTTCATCCGTCTTTTCGCTATCAGCCGGGACGTCTGAAATTTCATCTTCTTTATCTGTAGGGGCATGGTATACGGGGGCATCCAGTTTTGGTATCTTTGACACAGGAGCCACATAGGTGGGAGTACTGTGGACAGGTCCGTGATGCTCTATTTTTGTTACACTCAAGGTTACTTCTTCAATGGGTGGCCCGGATTTCTTAATCTCGGGTTTTCCTGTGGCCTCTTGTTCAAAAACTATATTAGGAACATCATGGGGGTCCAATACCACATATGATCTATCAGCCAAGACATATGCATGGACTATCTCATCAAGGCGTATCTGATCACTATACTGTAGAAGGAGCTCTGTTATTGCTTCAGTGTCCTGATAATCGAATTGACTGATATCCTTTTTTGGTATCCTGATTGCCAGAAGGGGTTTGCCGATATGAAATACTTTAATCCCATAATCCCTTTTTAGATTATTCCGCATCCTTCCGGCAATTTTATCGCTCATTTCTCGACCAGACGCCTCAATTGTTCAACACTGAACTCCTCTTCCTCAAATGGTGTTTTTCTCATCCTGTGGGGCAGCACCATTTCAGCAGATTCTACAATATCTTCGTTGGTAACCCTGTCCCGTCCTTCAAAAGCTGCATTGGTGCGGGCTGTTCTCTCGATCATAATATCTGCCCTGTGACCGTCAACATTGAACTCTATACATATCTCGGCAATGGTCTGGAGATTATCCCGTGTGGTAATAACTAAAGGAAGCAACTGCTGCGCCTTCACGATCCTGGCCCGTAACCGGTCCTGTTCTGATTCGAACTCTTTTTTGAAAGCTTCGGGTTTTTCGTTGAACTTATTGCCGCGTTCTATGATCTCGACCCTCTGTTCGATATCAGGGATTCCCACAACTTCCACCTGGAGCGCGATCCTGTCAAGCAGTTGGGGTCTTAATTCACCCTCTTCCGGGTTCATGCTTCCTACGATTATGAAACTGGCAGGATGGCTGACACTGACACCTTCCCGCTCGACAGTGTTCACGCCCATGGCAGCCGCATCCAGCAGTGCATCCACTACAAAATCATCCAGCAGGTTGATCTCATCCACATACAGGATACCGCGGTTAGCTTCTGCCAGGATTCCTGGCTCGTATGCTTTTAGACCTTCCGTGACAGCCTTTTCGATATCAAGACTTCCCACTACCCTATCCTCAGTGGCACCCACTGGCAGATCCACCACTTTCATAGGCCGTTTCTCAGTGGTAATTGTGCCTTCCTTCTTTCGTATCTGACATTCCCAGCAGAACTTTTCCTCATCATGGGGATCACAGCTGTATGTGTCTCCTGCCACAACCTCGATCTCAGGTAATATCTCTACCAGCCCTCTTACAGCAGTGGATTTGGCAGTGCCTTTCTGGCCCCTGATAAGTACCCCGCCGATAGAAGGATTTATTGCATTCAATATGAGGGCCCGTTTCATCTTTTCCTGGCCCACGATTGCTGAAAATGGAAATAACACCCTATGGGTCTTGGTTTCTATATGTGATCTCATTATTTTCTTTGAATCATCCTTTTCTTCAAATTTAGGTACTTCAAGAATATTGCCGTGAATATTGATTTTACCCATTTTATCGCCCTCTTCAATATATAGTGTACCTGAAAAGCATTGTATATAGTAATGCTACTACCAAAAATAACATGGAAATCACAAACCCTCCGAATACGAGTTTCATCCTTCCGCCCCTTTCTTTCTTTGAGACAGCATTGGATTCGTAGATCGATAAAATCATTGTTACAAAGAAGAAAATCGCTGATATTATCAGCAGTGTTCCAACTACCAGTACGAATCTTGCTTCAAAGGTCAGGTTTGCATTTGGATTTATCAAACTTAATAAAAATTCTTTTCCTTTTGCCTGATAAGCTGTGGTCACCATCATCACTACATATAAAACATTACCAACACCCATAATGGCTGAAGTTAATGCAGCACTGAGTAGTGTGACCAATGAACCAATATCAGGGATCTTGAGATCTATCTCCCATTCTTTTTCCATTTATTTCACCAGGATTTAATTAATCAAAATATCTTTATTAAATATCCTATTGTCTATCAATTCACAGGAATTAATATTTATTTGTTAATGATTATAGCACATCAATGGAAAGCATTATGAATAAGTTCTTACTAATAAAGAAGTATTGGGGCAATAAACGGCATCGTATCCATCCCCTCCGATCCGTCATGCCCCTTTCTTTTTATTTAGGTGATCTATCTAACAGTTGTACCGTTACTTGTTTTTCGTTCCGGTTGCAGTAAGATGGCTCCATTTTCATCAGCAGCCAGGATCATTCCTTTTGATTCCACACCAAATAATTTGGCTGGTTTCATATTTGCCAATAAGATGATCTGCCTCTCCAATAAGTCTTCAGGCTTATGGGTCTGGGCAATGCCCGCCACCACCTGTCTTGGTCTTGACTCTCCGATATCAACATTGAGTTTTAGTAGCTTATCTGAACCTTTAATCGGTTCTGCTGAAACTATTGTTCCCACCCTGAGATCCATTTTTTGGAATTCGTCAAATGTAACTTCAGGAACCCGGGGTTTGGGCTTTTCCTCTCTGGCTTTTGCCTCAGCTACCCTTTTATTCAAAATAGTCTCCATCTCCTCAATTTTTTTATCATCGATCTTCTCAAACAGAATATCAGGCTTGGGCAGGCTTTTTCCAGATTCAATTTCTGTCAGAGCTTCAAGATATGTTAGCTTGCTGACATCACTTTCAAGTCCCAATTGCGTCCATGCTTCTTTCATTTTCACTGGCAGCACTGGTTCACTTAGCAATACCAGTGCTTTTGCGATCTGCAGGCAGTCCTTGACTACGGTAGCACAGGCATCAAGGTCGGTCTTAATCAGGTGCCAGGGTTCGTTGGATTGGAAATAGGTATTACCGTAATTAGCAAGGCCCATTATGCCATCAATAGCTTTCTTAAACTCATATTCATCCATGGCCTCTACTACTTTTGTTATGGTCTCCTGGATCTCATTGAACACTTTGGTTGAAACGGCCTGTTCAGGCACTGAACCAAAGTTCTTTTGCGTGAAATGAAGTGTTCGGTACAGGAAATTGCCCAGTGAACCTACCAGTTCGTTATTGACTTTTTCCTGGAACACCTTCCATGAAAAGTTCAGTTCCTTTGTATGGGATGTATAGCTGGCAAGGTAATATCGCAGCAGGTCCGGATGGAAGCCGTGATCAAGGTAGTCTTCAATTACCCAGACCACATATCCCCTGCTTTTGCTAAAGGTCTTATCCTCTATCTTTACCATGCCGGAAGCTACTACCGCCCTGGGTAATGAATAGCCAGCACCACTTAACATGGCAGGCCAGAATATACAGTGATGGTATGCTATATCCAACCCTATAAAATGAATTATACTGGAATCGCCCTGCCAGATATGTTTCCAGTCCCGCCCAATGCTTTTGCAATATTCTTCTGTAAATGAAATATAGCCAATGGGTGCGTCCACCCACACATACACTACAAGGTTTTCATGTCCAGGGAATTTCACACCCCATTCCAGGTTCCGGGTAATGCACCAGTCCTTGAGTTCGGAATGCACCCATTCTTTAGCATAGTTGCGGGCATTGGCAGTACCTTCCAGGGTCTCAAGGTAATCGAGCAGGAAATTCCTGAATGAAGATAATTTAAAGAAAAAATGTTCCTGTTCTTTATAGATAGCTTCATTTCCGCAGATCTTGCATGCAGGTTCACGAATTTCTCCAGGTTCGAGATGACGCCCGCAACCCTGGTCACATTCATCTCCCCTGGCAGGTGATTCACAATAGGGGCAGATGCCTTCCACATATCTATCTGGCAGGAATCGATTACAGTGGCTGCAATATGCCAGGTCGATCGTTTTTGTATATACGTTATCATTTTCTATTAGCTTATTGACAATTTCTGTTGTACGGTGGTGGTTTACAGGACTGTTAGTGCTTCCAAAAAAATCGAAATTAATGCCCAGGCTCTTGAATACTTCATCAAAATGGTTGTGGTATTTTTCAATCAATTCTTCAGGGGTTGTACCCATTTCTTCGGCACTTACCACTATGGGTGTGCCGTGAGTATCTGAACCGCACACAAATACTGTATCTTGCCCCTGTTTTTGTAATGACCTGACAAAAATATCGGCCGGGATATAAGTGCGCAGGTGCCCGATATGACATTTGCCATTAGCATATGGCAGTCCACATGTGATCAGTACAGGCTTATCGGTTGGGAAATCTGACATTGAATTTTAATCCTCCAGTTGTTATGGTTAGTATAATAATATATGATGCTCATGAATGTAGGTCAGTTATAAAATATATTTCCCCTTTAGGCCGGGGTTTTAAATATTCTAATTGCTGGAAGGAACATCAATGCTTACTAAACGAATCATACCGTGTCTGGACGTGACCCTGGATGAGGCAGGCGGTTGTGTTGTCAAGGGGATCGAATTTGTAGACCTGCGGCGGGCCGGTGATCCGGTCGAGCTTTCCAAGGAATATAATCTCCAGGGGGCAGATGAGCTTGTCTTTTTAGACATTACTGCATCTCACGAAGGCCGGAAAACAATGATCGATGTGATAGAACGTACAGCTGATGAGGTATTTATTCCACTGACAGTGGGTGGCGGGATAAACTCGATCCAGGATATTAAGGATATTCTTCGATCAGGAGCTGATAAGGTGTCTATTAATACGGCTGCAATAAAAGACCCTTCCTTGATTGAGAGATCATCGAAGATCTTTGGCTCGCAGTGTATTGTAACAGCTATCGACTGCCGTAGAAATACAGATGTCGGGGATGATACTAACAAGAGGATGATCTCTCTTGAAGATGGTACGCCTGCCTGGTATGAAGTGGTGATCTATGGTGGGCGCACTCCTACAGGTATTGATGCAGTCTTATGGGCAAAACAGGCAGAAAGTCTGGGTGCAGGTGAAATCTTACTGACAAGTATGAACAGGGATGGGACATATGATGGATATGATATCCCAATTACACGGACTATTTCAGATAGTGTGAGTATTCCAGTTATTGCTTCAGGGGGGGCATCAGGACCTGAGCACATGTATGATGCATTTGTGGATGGGCATGCTGATGCGGCGCTTGCTGCCAGTATATTTCATTTTGGGGAATATACAGTTAATGATACCAAGGAATATTTGGATAAGAGAAATGTCTCTGTTCGTTTGGAACTTTGACTCCATTCACGAATTTAACATCCGACTTCGACAATATGTGTATCCCATTTCGTTGGCCACAATGGAGCCGAATGCTTGTTTTGACCTATATCCGACCACAAAAGATTTAAAAGGGTAATAACTTATATGACACTTATAATCCGTATGACGGGATTAAGAGGGTGATAAAAACGCCTGCGACAATCGTCGAACTATTATTGTTTGATTGACGTAGGTGGGTGACCCTGGGACGCCGCTTTATGGGCGGTTGATCAGTGTTATTATATTGTTCACTCAAATATGACCCGCATAGGCGGGTAAATAAATTTAATAAATTTGGAGGGAATAGAAATAATGAAGAAAATTACAACACTGACTATTCTTGGTATGGCAGTATTGTTGCTGTTTTCAGCAATGCCTGTTAATGCCATCAAGGAAGTTAGTAGTTTTGAAAGTGCAGGTCCAATTGTCAATGCCACCTGGGAATATGACGTTGATGATGCATTTGTGTCCTTTGATGCTAATGACCTACCCATGTTCTACATAGATCTGGACGATCTTGACTTTGATCCTGATACAGGAGCTGGAGAGAGTCTGAATATAACGTTGGCTTCTGAAGATGAGACAGCAGATGACGGTATCTATTACTATAGTGAGGCATGGACTGATGCAAATGGCAGAATGAACATCGCCTGGCTCGGTGAGAAATATTTGGCAGTCGGTGAGGACGTGACCAAGCTCAGCAAGTACATTGTTGACTTCGAATCAGATGAGAAGATCAC
>Ga0307379_10008513_pt1 | contig 13820 bp, 14 predicted proteins | sample UN2MG_FD_202237 | JGI IMG/M metagenome (GOLD analysis project Ga0307379, IMG submission 202237) | Soil microbial communities from Risofladan, Vaasa, Finland - UN-2 | ecosystem: Environmental > Terrestrial > Soil > Coastal area > Acid sulfate soil | place: Finland: Risofladan, Vaasa | collected...
ATCACTTTCCTTCCTTTTGTTGGATGATATAACTAGAAAACAAAAAGCACCTTAACAATTGAATATGAGTTGAAGCTCTGACCTGAACGCTTGCCCAAGTCTATCTGGTAAATAAAATGCCCTAGCCGACCGTTAAGAGAGCTAGGGCAAATCTAACAGAGGCGGTGAACGCACAATGCTAGACTGGAGCAAGTATAGCAAAGTAGCCGACAAGCTACAACACAAGGCAATATATCAGGATAGAGAGGACTTAAATCACACCATTGTATTGAGCCTTGCCAGAGCACAAGAGAGGCTAGATAACGATGGTGGTGGGCACTTATCCGATATAGCTATGCTACGGATAGGCACTTACCAGTGCCAGAAGTATTGGAGACAGCAAAAGAGGCTACTAACCATCTTAAGTCTCAATTCCGAGGTAGACGACGGAGACGGTAACACTACCGAGCTAATAGAGACCCTAGCCGACGACAAGGCAATTGACCTAGAGGCTTGGCTAACCGAAGCTACTTGGCGGTTAGGTTACCCACAAAGGTTAGTAGCGATAGCCTGTAAGAGGGTTAAGGGAATATCACTAGACGGTAAAGACCGTAAATATCTATGTAAAGTGCTCAAAAGATACCAAAAGCCCCTATTTTAGGGGTAACAAAACGCCCCTCTCAATGCCCTGTATATAGTGGAAGCTCCGTTGAGCCAGCGGGTTGCGGTCAGCGGTCAGCTTACTATCAGGCAAAGCCGATAGCCTTGCCCACTATCGGATAGCCAAAAGGGGGTTACATCATAGAACAACTGAATATAGAGGGCAAGCGTTCAGGCGAGGGCTTTGTAGCTCATAAGGCTACACTGGTAAATACCCTGTCAAGGGCATTAGCCGATAGAATAGTGCTAATGGACTTGACCATCGGGTGTAAAGGCTTACTCGGATACCTTAAGGCTTTGGGGGGTAGTAACATCGTTAAGGTTATCCCCTCAAACGGCAGTGCTAGCGGGTCGCAGGCTACCGACAAGAGGCTTAAGGTTATCTGCGGGGCTAATACCAGTTACCTGGCCGATAGCGAGTTCATAGGGGAAAATACCCCGATGACCTTTTGCGAGGTTAGGGTAAGTCCGTCAAGCTCCGTCAAGCCCAATGTAGGGGCTGGTGAGCTAGCCGAAGCACTTAATAGAGTGTTACCCTTTACTGCTACAGATGATAGCCGACCAGTTTTACAATGCGTTAAGTTCATAGCAAAAGAGGGTAAACTAACTCTGGTAAGTGCCGATGGTTTCAGACTGGCAATAGTCAACCTTGACTATGATGACGGAGAGGGGGAAGCCCTAGTTAGCCGTGATGACCTTAAGGGCGTGAGTAATGCTCTTAAGAGAGCAAAGCGGGCAAGGGTCAGCTTTGGGAATGAGGATGTTACTATACCCTCAAGCCTCATTATAGACACCGAGCTAATCCGCTATAAGTGGGTTAGCGTTGGCGGTAGCTTCCCAGAGTATGAGAAGCTAATCCCTACCGAGTTCAACTACTCGGCACACCTTGACACGATAGAGGCAATCAAGGCGGTCAATTCCCTTAAGTCTTTTGCTACTGACAAAGCCTATCCCTTAGACCTTGATATAGGCGATGGTAAGGTGGTAATGGCTGACCCTGATGGAAAGGGAATTGCCGAGCTAACTGCCGATACCGACGGACAAGGTAAGGTTAGGCTAGACGGTCAATACCTTGCGGAAGTCCTAAGAGCTTGCGGTGGTATGGTAGATTTTAAGCTCACCAACGCCTATTCCCCAACACTCTTTAGCCACAATGGTTATAAGGTGGTGGTAATGCCAATGATGACCAGTGAGGCTAATAAAGAAGCCAAAGCCGAGAGAGAAGCAAAGGCAGAGACTGCCGAGCCAGAGGCAGAGACTTATGAGGTTAGGGGGGAAAGTGGGGAAGTGCCAGAGCCAGTTACACCTACTGACACTGAGCCAGAGGCTACCACCGAGCCAGTAGCCAAGAAGCCTAAAAAGGCAAAGCGTAGCCGAGCCAAAAAAGAGCCAGTAACCGCATAGAACGCTTGTAACTCAAAAACAACGGAGAAAAGAGGTTCTCTTAACCGAGAGCCTCTTTTTTTCTTTTTCCAGAGATTTTAGAGCAGAAGGGAGAAAGATGGAGATAGTTTATAAACACCCCAACACCAGGAAGTGCTACTGGCTTTGCCAAGACTGCCTTAAGGGGCATACCCACCGGTGCTCCCCAAAGTGCCCCGACTACCTCTCCAGAGCCAGAGCTAAGAAACTGAGAGAACTAGCCAGAGTTTGACGATGCTAGGCGAGAATTGAACGGGTAACTATACCCGGAAAGGAGGTGAAACTATGCCTATCAAGTGGAGCGGTGTCAAGGTAAGTGAGGCTATGGATGAGGTAGAGAGTCAGATTAACCTGGCCGAGGGGTTTATTGCCGAAGCCAGGGAAAAGGCGGAGACAGCCAGAAAGATAACTAACCTGCCCCAGTATCTTGACCAGCACCTTATCCGCCTAATCGGTGATATTGAACGGATAGACAACATCAAAAGCTCCATAAAAGCGGTCCGAGAGGATATTCCCGACGGAGCGATAGAGAAGGAGCAGGCGAGCGCCAAGCACGGCAACCAGCAATCACTAATCTAAAAAGTGCCGGAATTTGAAGGGGTAACTATACCCAAAAATCGGAAGGAAAGGAGGGGCTTAGAGTGAGAATATATGTTGTGATTGCCGTGTTAGCTGGTGTTGTGGACTCAGTTCGTATCCCAATGGCAATTTCAGTGCAGGGATTTACCAATGCTGATGAAGCCAAAACAGCACTGGCTAACAAAAGAAAGGAACTCGGCATCAAGCTCGGTGCCGAAGAATCCCCAAATGAGGTACAACTTCACGAAATTGATGTCTAGCTGATTCTACGTTCAACTGGGTGTGGGCAACGAGACGAAGGGGTAACCATGCTCAGAAAGGAGGTAACAATTGAATAAGACTAAAGAAGTAGAGAAAGGCATCTCTGACATCGTCGGTGTCTTTATGGACCCTATCCTTGTCTTTCCTGGCGGTTGGGAAGACTCCCTTCCCGACTGGCTAAAGAATGCCATCACCCTGGAGAGGCTGGCGATGAATATGCGAGTCCTCAAGGGAGAACTGCCGACCGGTACCGATGCCGAAGCATGCGCTTATCTTATGACGGCCAGTCTCACCGAACCGATAGACCACGACTGGACTCAAATCTACCTGTATATTGCCGGCAAAACCTACAAACGGTGGAATAATAAGTCCGAGATGCCAGACAATATCCGGGTAGAATCGTTGAACGATGACCAGATGCGAGACCTCAATCGGCTAAAGGCATGGCTCTATCAGCGGCACACCACTGCGAGGCAGGATAAAGACCGAACTGAGAGGCGGCAGAAAAGAGAGGAAGAGGAAACCAAAAGGCAAGAAGCACAGCCAGCACTGTTTGAGTTCTAGAATTACCGGGTGATTACTTTGTGGGGGCCTGGGGAGATTTTCCCCAGGCCCCTTTTTTGTGTCTGATTATACTTAATAAGCTCTTGTTTAACGGAGGTCACTTTTCAAGCGTTTGTTGCCTAAATTACACACTCTACTTTGTTGGCTGAAGTGGAACGACGTCTTTGCTATCTCTTAAGTCAACCCTCTCACTGACTCCGGTCTGGTATCTAATGCCTACTTAATTTATAATGAGGGAAAATCAAGTTAGGGTAGGCTTAGACTTGAGGTAATGTAGAGTACGGGTCATTCAATGGGGAGTGCAATTCTCTATTCCCCACAGGTGGATTTACAATTAGCAGCAGGGAAAGTAAGCAAGGATAATGACTCAGTTAATTGAGTGGATAAACGACAACTGGCTTGCTGTAGCTATCCCACTGATAGTCTTCTTTGCCTTTTGGATCGCCGGCCTTTGGCTAAAAAGGATTGCCTTCGACGCTTTTAACCAGTGGTTACTCAAGGCGAAATGGGAACTAAGACAATTAGTTATTGAGAGGACGCGCACCCCATTCTTACACTGGTTCCTTGTATTGGGTGCTTATATATCTATTCAAATTTCGGTATTACCATCAGAAGCCAAAACGATGGCTGGCAAGATAATAGCCAGCCTCTTTATTTTTTCCTTAGTATGGGTAGCTGTTAGCCTAAGCGAAAAGGTAGTCAAATTTTACTTGCCTAACCTGAGGCTTTACTTGGCTAAAGTAAAAGCCCCCCAGCCTCCTACCACACTGGTAGTAAACATTATCAGAGCTATTGTCATTGTTGTTGGAGTATCAATTTTGCTTGGTATCTGGGGAGCACCAAACACTTGGGGCATTTTGGTTCTTGCGGCAGGACTGCTTATAGCTGGTTTAGCCTTAAGGGACGTAATCGCGTATAGGTCAAGGTTCTTGAAGATTCGTAAACTATTTATAAATCTTCTAGTTATTGCTGGCTTAGGGTTGGTGGCTTGGACTGGATACCTCTTATTTACCCACCAGACTAACGCGACCTCAGGTACCGTGACATTCCTGTTAGAGGTTGGATTCTTAATCTGGATTATTTCAGTACTGCGCAGCCATAAATATAAACGGATAAAGCCCAGTTTTAAGCTAGTTTTCTTTTCACTATTGGCAATTGCTCTAGTTTGTGCATTCGCTGGAATAGAACCAATGTCATCCGTTAAGGATAGAGCAACTGTCTGGGCTGGAGAAAAATGGGAAACTGTCACCTCTGTCACTCCTGCACCCGCTTTCCCCACCTCTGTGCCAGAGGGTGTAACCAGCACCGTCGCAAAGGTCAAGCCTGCGGTGGTCATGGTAGAAGTTGAGGATAGCATGGGTTCGGGAATGATAATTGACAAATCTGGCTATATACTGACAAGTAACCACATTGTGGAAGATGTCCAGTCAGCAATAGTTATCTTGAAAGAGGGTGGACAGTTCCCAGGTGAAGTCATCGGTAGAGACGAGCTTAGAGACTTAGCAATTATCAAAATTTCAGCTAGTGAGTTTGATTTTCCAGTAGTAACACTTGGCAATTCTGACAAACTCGAAAACGGGGAGGAGATCATAGCTATAGGTTACTCTCTTGGTTTAGAGGGTGGCGCGACTATTTCCAAGGGAATAATTTCAGCATTCCGTTACAGCGATGGGATGCGCTATATTCAAACAGATGCTGCCATCAACCCAGGGAATAGCGGTGGTCCATTGATAAACCTTAACGCAGAGACGATAGGCATAGTAACTTTTAAATTCGTAGGTGAAGGAGTGGAGGGGATGGGTTTTGCCATTGCTATAAATGATGCAAAACCGTTCATCGCCCAGGTAAGGGAAAGAGACCAAGCTCAAGAGCAAGCCGAGCAAGAAGAGCAGGATTTACTAGCACTAGAAAAGGAGACTTTTAGGCTAGTAAACGTAGAGAGAAAAAAACTAGGCATATCACCTGTTCTATGGAACGAAGAACTGCATAGTGGTGCTAGGATACATAGTCAAAACATGCAGGAAAAAGGCTTTCTATATCACGATACACAGGGGATGTTTGCAGAATGTTGCTATGGTGCCAGTTACGCTTCTTCCATCTATGCCACAGCGGAGGCTACGGTGGAAGGTTGGATGTCGAGTACAGCAGGACACCGAGAAATTTTGCTTGACCCTCAGTATAGACAAGGGGCTATCGGAATAGCAAGAGACAATGGCTTTTGGGCAACATACAGATGCTACTAGAATCACAATCTGGACAATTGTTACCCCTGAACATTCAGGAGTTTGTGGGCTGAGTGGTGACAGCGAAACGGCCGAAGGGCTTAATAATCTCAGTACTCTCTCTGGTGATATCGCTTGTCTTCGTCCGGTCCACGAATTTCAGTGTCCTTCTTCAAGACCGAAAAAGTGCCCTATCTCGTGGAGTACGGTGACGCGCACCTCAGCCTCCATCTCGACGCGGATACGGCAGGCGCGTTCAATTGGCCCCTTATAAAGAGTGATGCAATCGGGTAGGGTAGTGTCATCCATTGAGCGTTCCACCAGGGGAACACCTTCATAAAGCCCCATAACGTCCGGCATATCATCGGGGGGTTCGTCCTCTATAATGACGACCACGTTCTCCAGATAGCTCTGAAACTCCTCCGGCAAGGTTGCCAGGGCCTTTTCTACCAGGCGTTCAAATCCTTCATGAGATAATTTGTCCTTTCTTACCATGGCTAGCTGCTCACCCGTCTATTCTGATTCCATTTACCTGGCCCACTGTTTATCCCCTTGGTTTCGCCAGAGTGAAAAGGAGCCAAACAACCAGAGAAATGACCACAAGTGCCACCACAAGTTTGGGAACTAACAACAGAAGTGCGGGCCCTAATCTAAACGTCACGACTGCAAGTATCATTAAACCAGCAGCTATCAGTAAGGATCGCCGTGCATTGATGAGGTATCGTGACCTAGTCGCAGCATGAGGTGGTGTGCCCGGTGAAGGTGCCACGCCCCGGGCGGCATCATATGCCGCTCTTTTAACCGGATCCGTAAGCACCTCATAGGCAGTATTGATCTGCTTCATTCTCTTCGCGGCGTTGGATACCTGACTTACATCAGGGTGGTATTTGAATGCCAGCCTGCGATAGGCAGCATCGATAATCTCCTTCTCTGCCTTGGGATGTACCTGGAGAATGCCATAAAAATCAAGCCGAGTTGCCATCGTTAAGCCGCAGTTTCTATCCTTCGGTTCTTACGGCATTATCTCTGGGAGCACTAGGTCAAGACCCTGACCCGAAGGTATCACAATGACTTTGATATCTTCTCCGAGCCTGTCTAGCAAGATATACTGCAACACTTGAGGTGTTAGAGATTCAGCAATAGCTTTGTTGGCGGCAACCTGAGCGTCAGTAACAATGCGAATGTACTCGGCTTCACCTTCTGCCTTGGCGATTCGAGCGGATGCTTCCCCTATGGCCTCGGCTTCTGCCTGCTCAGCTTCAACCTTGACACGCTCCAGCTTGTTCCTTGCCTCCCATACTGCCTGCTCTGCCGCCACTTTGGCTTCGATAGCGGCAACGAACGTGCTACTGAACCGGAACTCCGTTATCGATACTGTCTCAGTGATGATGCCACGCTGCAAGAGTCGATTTGACAGGTTCTCTTGGATTTCATCTTTGACCGTTTCACGTTTCAGGATAAGGTCTTCCGCAATGTATTTTGCGGTGACCTGCTTGATGGTCTCCTGGACGGCCGGAGCGGCGATCCTATCTATAAACTCCAGCCCCAGCGTCCTGTAAACCTCGGCGGCCATGCTTGGGTCCAAACGCCAGTTGAGGGCAATGGTAGTGTTGACATCTTGAAGATCACGGGATGCCGAGGCCGCACCGGTTTCATATTTCTCGGTCTGAACTGACATCTTTACTACCGAATCGAGGAACGGCACCTTCAGATGGAGACCCTCATTCATGATTGTGCCCGTCACTGCACTAAAGCGGATGACCACCCCGCGATGACCGGCGGGGATTGCCGCAAATGAGCTAATAATGATGCTGATAACGATTAGGAGGACCCCGATGCCGCTGACAACTCTTCCCCCCAATCGGATTCTAGGATCTTCCTTGCTTGTTTGCGTCAGGTATAATCCGAAAATAATGCCAATGATACCAAAAATGAGTAGTACAATCATCTCTCATCTCCTTCCTAAGATTTCTGGGTTAGCAAAAGGTTTAGCATTCCCCCCAACACCTACCTCATGGAGTGCCGGTTTAGCTTCAATAAATGGGGTCAAAAAGTTATTGGTAGCGCATAGGGGATTCGAACCCCTGATCTCCGCCTTGAGAGGGCGGCGTCCTTGGCCGCTAGACGAATGCGCCATTGTTCCCAAGATTAAAAAACTGGGGCACGAGGATTCGAACCTCGGCTAACGGATCCAGAGTCCGCTGTCCTACCGCTAGACGATGCCCCAACGAACTTCAAGCCGAGACACTGACCAAATCTCAGCGTCCCGCCTTTGTGATTATAGTGTAGAGAACTTGCGAAATCTTGTCAACGCTTTCTTCGTTTAGCGGGGGAAGCTGAACTCGGTGCTGATATCGACAAAGATACTGCCTTCGTTATATACGTCGCTGATACGGATTGTGATTTGCGTTGAGTCAGGATAGAAAATAAGCCTGGTCTCGTAGTTTAAGTAGTCTCCCGCCCCCAAATCATTTTTGATAGTAGCTGGCATAAAGTACTCTGCCTCATTGCCTGCCTGGTTCGTGGCAAGCATCCCCGGGTGGAATATGTTGTAGAGCCGACTGGCTTTAAATGGCTGTGCCGTAGGATTTTCTATTCTCCACTGTAGCTCGACTTCGTTATTGACCCAGGTCGCAATTACCAGGGTGATGCTCAGGCCAGAAAGCGTGCGAGTGATATTCAATACTTTAGTCACTGGCTCCGGTGTGGGCGTCGGAGTAGGCAAGGGTTCCGGTGTAATGGTCGGAGTGACTGTGGGTGTAACCACAGGGGTTGGCGTAGGCGGTTTTGTGGCTCTACAGCCGATACCGCCGACTATGAGCGCCAGTATAAGCAATGCGGTCAATAATATAGCCAGGCTCTTCATGTTAATTTTATCCCCACAGCTATTCTATGAGATACTGAAGTACAGTTACCTTCTTGGTTTTCTCAAGTTCTCGATATTGCAGGATTTCTCTCGTTTTGGGCACTTGATTATATGTTGTGACTTGTTTAGTAGAAGGGGTAACCAGGTATGTGAAGCTCTTTATCTGAGCTCCATCATGCCGTACGGTTACATCGTTTTGCTTACCTGCTTCAATAGATCGCCAAGCAGCCTTGGTGAGCGACTTGCTGGGAGTTGTATCCGTCGCCTGCGTTATCATATTGAACTGGACTCGGAAGTATCCCCCTTCGCTGTCCGTATTTTTGATGGATACGGTACATTCAGAGGAAATTCTCCAATAAAAATCCCAGATTTGAACATCTTTTACCTCGTAACTCAAAGGGACTTCTTCGGTATTTATTTCAGTTACATAGTATGTTTCCGTAGTAGTGTATTGCTCGGTCTCGTAGTAAGTCAATGTTATAAACGGGGCGGCAGATATAGAAGCTATTACTACTGCCAGAAGCAGCACCACGGTCAGCAATATTAATGTTTTTGTTTCAAACGGCCTTCTCATTTGAAATCCTATACGTTATCTCTCAATTTCTTAGCTGCTGCCTGGATGCGCTTTAAACATCGTTCTTTGCCCAGGACGGCCATGGTCTGAAACAGGGGCGGCGCAGCCGTGCGTCCCGTGGTTGCTACCCTTAGTAAACCAAATAATTCCCCGGTTTTCAATCCCAGCTCGGCAGCCAGAGCGCGGAGCGTTTCCTCAAGCGAGTGAGTTTCGAATGTGGTATCTTGAAGCCGCTTTAAAGCGGCTTCAAGACCCTTCATTGCGTCTTCTTTTGACAGCTTTTTACCCAGTAATAACTCGGTATTATAGACTAATTCATCAATGAAGAAAAAATCGTAAAGCTCAGCAGCATCTTTGAAAATAGTCAGACGCTCCTGAATTAGTGGCACTATGTGTTTAATATATTCTCGGGAGAGCGGTCTGCTGACTGAAGAAGGCAGGCCTTTATCCAGAAATGGCATTAACTGCGCTGTAAGCTCCTCGACGCTCAATTTTCGGATATAGATTCCATTCATCCAGTTGAGCTTATCCATACTGAAAATGGCGCTGGTCTTACTGATGCGCTCTATGGAGAAATCGCGTGTCAGTTCTTCTCTGGTGAATAGCTCGGTGCGGTCATCCAGCGACCAGCCGAGAAGGGCGAGGAAGTTCATCATCGCCTGCGGGAGATATCCCTGGTCACGATATTCAATAATTGAGGTAGCGCCGTGTCTTTTGCTCAGCTTGCTGCGGTCTTCTCCCAGAATCATGGGCAGATGTGCGAACAGCGGTGGCTGGTATCCCAGGGCGTTATAGAGCAGGACATGGCGCGGGGTGCTCGACAGCCACTCGTCGGCTCTAAGAATATGCGTGATTTCCATCAGGTGGTCGTCAACCACATTGGCAAGGTGATAGGTCGGATAGCCATCCGATTTCAACAGCACAAGGTCGTCGAGCGTGCTGTTATCGAATACCACTTCACCCTTGATGAGGTCATTGAACCTGGTCTCGCCTTCGAGCTGTGTTTTGAATCTTATTACCGATTTGATACCTTGAGCCTCGAGTTTAGCCCGTTCGACAGAAGTCAAGTCGCGGCAATATCGGTCGTAGCTGCGCATCGAGTCCTTGCGCTGTGCCATCTCGGTACGCATGCGGGCAAGCCGTTCCTCGGAGCAGTAGCAGGGGTAGGCGTGGCCTCCCTCAACCAGGAGTCGGGCGGTCTTCTGGTAGAAATCCAGTCGCTGTGATTGGAAGTATGGCCCGTAGTTACCGCCCATCTCAGGCCCCTCGTCCCAGTCTATTCCCAGCCAGCGCATGCCGTCTAAAATAGCTTCGACCGCGCCTTCAACCCTGCGGTTGACATCGGTATCCTCGATGCGCACGATGAAACTGCCACCGCTGTGCCTGGCGAAAAGCCAGTTGAACAGGGCGGTTCTGATGTTACCCACGTGCGGGTACCCGGTGGGACTGGGTGCATAGCGGACTCGAACCTTGCTTGCGCTCATAGTTCTCCGTTAATTGCCTCATATTCTAGCATCATTAACGGGGAGCGTCTATATTACCTTTGTTCAGTGGGGACAATCCTTAGTTTCTGTCAGGTGGTCGAAATGAAATGGGCCTCACCACCCTACGTATAATCATTCAATGAAATAATTGACAAAGACGATGGGAAACTGTACCCTTATCTGTAAATTTTGGATTCAGTTGTTAGGGGAAAATTGACCATGCCTTCTGATTTTATTCGCGATATTATCAACGAACACAACAGGACTAATAGGTTTGGTGGGCGCGTGCACACACGGTTCCCGCCGGAGCCGAATGGCTATTTACACATTGGCCATGCCAAGTCCATCTGCCTCAATTTCGGCATCGCTGCCGAGTACAAAGGCCTCTGCAATCTGCGATTCGACGATACCAATCCAACCAAAGAAGAGGTGGAGTACGTCGAATCCATCATAGAAAACGTGCGCTGGCTCGGCTTCGATTGGGAGGACAGGCTGTTCTACGCCTCGGATTACTTCGAGCAGATGTATGAATACGCTGTGCAGTTGATTAAGGCGGGCAAGGCTTATGTTGACGATTCGAGCGCCGATGAAATCAGAGAGGGCCGTGGCACTCTCACCGAGCCCGGCAAGGAGAGTCCGTACCGTAACCGTTCTATTGAAGAGAATCTTGACCTGTTCCAACGCATGAGGGCAGGGGAGTTCGAGGACGGTTCACGGGTGCTGCGCGCCAAAATCGATATGGCGTCGCCGAACCTGAATATGCGCGACCCGATAATGTATCGCATCCTGCACGCAGAGCATCACCGCACAGGCAATAAGTGGTGCATCTATCCCATGTACGATTGGGCTCACGGCCTCGAGGATTCTATCGAACGTATCACCCATTCCATTTGCACGCTGGAGTTCGAAGACCATCGCCCCCTGTATGACTGGTTTCTCGATGAATTGGGGGTGTATCATCCACAGCAAATTGAGTTCGCCCGCCTCGCCCTATCCTACACCATTATGAGCAAACGCAAGCTGAGGCAACTGGTGGAGAACGGATATGTCAGCGGTTGGGGCGACCCCCGCATGCCCACTCTTTCGGGTTTGCGCAGACGCGGCTACACGCCGGAGTCCATCCGCAATTTCTGCGAACGTGTCGGCGTAGCCAAGACGGATAGCACTATAGATATTGCGCTGCTGGAGCATTGCATCCGAGAGGGTTTGAACAAGCGGGCCCCGAGAGTTATGGCTGTGTTGAAGCCCCTCCGCGTAGTTATTGATAATTACCCCGAAGGACAGGCAGAGGAACTGGATGCGATCAACAATCCGGAAGACCCGAATATGGGGACGAGAAAAGTGCCCTTTTCGAGCGTGCTTTACATCGAGCAGGACGATTTTATGGAACGCCCGCCGAAGGAATTTTTCCGTCTGTCGCCGGGTCGTGAGGTGCGATTACGATATGCGTACATCATCAAATGTGTCGATGTTGTGAGGGATAAGGCTGGCGAGTTGGTCGAGTTGCGTTGTACCTATGACCCCGAGACAAGGAGTGGAGCTGCAGGTAGTAGCCGCAAGGTGAAAGGAACCATACACTGGATTTCGGCTGCCCACGCGCTCAAGGCTGAAGTGCGCCTTTACGACCGCCTGTTTACAGTGGAGGACCCCGGCGCTGCCGATGACTTTGAGAGCGTTTTGAATCCCAATTCGCTGCAGACTGTGACAGGATATGTTGAACCCAGCCTGGCGGGTGCGGCTCCGGGAAGCAAGTATCAGTTCGAGAGACTGGGATACTTCTGCGTTGATTTGGAGGATTCTTCTGCCGAGCGACTGGTGTTCAACAGGACAGTCAGTTTACGTGACTCTTGGGCTAAGATAGCGAAAAAGCTCTGAGATAGCATATGAGTAGAAAAATAATTGAGGTCGCTGACACAGGGGTTTTAGCTCTGCCCTGTCAGCGACCTCTTTTATTTTCGCCATTTTTTCTGTACTAGTTGAGGTCCATTACAGTGTCGATCCTGGCAGGCAGCGTTCTCTCTATTACCAGAACTGCGCCCGTTGCCGGCTTCACTGAGATGGTGAAGGTGTCATAGGCGCCCGGCGGGGTAGTTACCCTTGCATCCGTCAGGTCTACCGTAATCACAGCCTGCTCATCCATCTCGAGTAGATCGTCACCATTGTCCATGCCGATGAACGCCACGTCCCAAGCTATGTCTTCCACATGCTGATTGGCATCGGTGTAGCTGATGATGGTGACATGAGCTGGTGCACTGGTCGGCGATAGGTCTATCTTCTGCCCCTTCAGTGCATTGGTCAGGGTGAAGAGTACCGCCGTCGCAGTGCCGTTACCGGTAGTATTGCCTTCCGCAAACACACTACCCTTGATTTCCATGGACGCCCTGGCTTGCTCCAGACCGGCGTGTATAGCTTCCTGTCCCTTCTGGGACGAGAATATGCCTGCCGACAACACGGTGTAGGCAAACACCGAGGCTACGACCACGAACGCAATCAAGATGATCGCTGTCTCGAGGCCAGTGATACCTCTCTCATCCCGGCGCAGGCCCTTGCATAATCTTTTAAGCATCTTGCTTCCTCCTTCTCATTTCTTCTTTTTTGTGTTTAATTCGTTTCCTCACCAAACACCCTGCTCTAGTACAGTATCATGTTAGTATCAAGAGCAGCAGGTGTGGTTCTCTCGATGACGAGCACGCTGCCAACCGGGGGTCTGACCTGTATTGTGAAGGTATGGTAAGCATCTATGGTCTCACCACAACCAGACAGGTCAAGCACAATCTCAAACAGCTCGCCAGCCTCCAGCAGATTGTCGCCATCATCTAGACCCATTGGATTCGAGATCCAGACCAGGTCATCGGTCCTCACATCCTCACTGGAGTAAGAGATAACAACAACGTTGGTGCTGTTACCATCAGCTGTGCCGTTGCCGCCATCAATTGGCGGTGTCAGGTCGATAGCTTCACCAGCAAGAGCATTGGCCACGCAGAACACAAGGTAGTCAACCTGTGTGCCGTTGCCCTGAGCTACCACATTGCCCTTCATCTCCAGTGTGGACCTCGCCTGCTCCAGCCCGGAATGGATTGCTTCCTGGCCCTTTTGAGACGAGAAGATACCTGCCGACAACACGGTGTAGGCAAATACCGAGGCTACGACCACGAAGGCGATTAGAATTATCGCCGTCTCCAGGCCGGTGATGCCTCTCTCGTCCCGGC
>Ga0307379_10008514_pt1 | contig 13819 bp, 11 predicted proteins | sample UN2MG_FD_202237 | JGI IMG/M metagenome (GOLD analysis project Ga0307379, IMG submission 202237) | Soil microbial communities from Risofladan, Vaasa, Finland - UN-2 | ecosystem: Environmental > Terrestrial > Soil > Coastal area > Acid sulfate soil | place: Finland: Risofladan, Vaasa | collected...
CTCGGCGTACGTGATCTGGACCATGGGCCGCCTCACCGACAACGTAAGTTGGCAGGCCCTGGTCCTGTCGAGCGTGTGCGTCGCGGGCGGCTGGTCACTGTTGATTTTTCGCGGCTCGGCCTTCAACACGCTGGGCCTCGGCGACGAGGTTGCCTCCTCGTCGGGCGTGGCCGTCAATCGCCTGCGGATCGAGACGTTCGTCGTGGTCTCGCTGGTCACCGCGGCGGCAGTCGCGCTGGCTGGGCCGATTGGCTTCGTCGGGCTGATCGTCCCGCACATCTGTCGGTTCATCGTGGGGCCGGACCACCGACGGCTGATGCTGGTGTCCGGATTCATCGGGGCGATGTTCCTCATGTCGGCCGACACGTTGTGCCGCACGGCCGGCGAGTGGGTCGGAATGGGCGAGATCCCCGTCGGCATAGTGACGGCGTTCTGCGGCGGGCCGTTCTTCATCTTCCTGCTTCGCCGCCGCGGGCGGGAGGGATGGTCGTGAACGACCGGCGCCACGCCATCGAGGCCCGCGAGCTGGTCTTCTCGTATCGGCCTGGTCAGCCTGTGCTGCGCGGCGTGTCCGTGGCCTGCGGAACCGGCAAGCTTCTGTGCGTGCTGGGCCGAAACGGCTCGGGCAAGACCACGCTGCTGCGATGCCTTCTGGGACAACTCGCGCCGCAGCGTGGCGCGATCGAGCTGGACGGCAAGGAGCTGAGGCGCCACTCCCGGCGGCAGCTTGCGAGGCTGCTTGCGTACGTGCCGCAGTTCCCGGCCTCGGCGTTTGCCTTCACCGTGGGCGAGCTGGTCCTGATGGGCCGCTACTGCCACACCGGTCTGATGGGCCTGGCGACCGAGCGCGACCGGTCCGTCGCGCGAGAAGCGATGAAGATGACGGGCACGCTGGCCTTCGCCGGGCGGACCCTCGAGGAGCTGTCCGGCGGCGAGGCACAGTGCGTGATGATCGCCCGCGCGCTGGCGCAGCAGCCGTCGGTGATACTGCTCGACGAGCCGACAAGCCATCTGGACATCAGAAACCAGTTGATGATCTACCGGATGATGCAGCGGCTGGCGCACGACTGGCAGATGGCCGTCGTCTGCGTCAGCCACGACGTGAATCTCGCCGCCCGCTTCGCCGACGAGCTGCTGCTGATGCGCGACGGCGAGGTGGTGGCCGCCGGACCGCCGCCGGAGGTGATCCGGCAGGACGTGCTGGAGCGGACCTACGACGTGGGCATCGATTTGCTGCCGGCCGGCGGCGACGTGCCTATCGTCGTCGGAAGGTGACGGAGGGGCCGCGTGGTCGGCTCGGCGCGGGGCCTGCGTCCTGCACCACCGGTCGCGTGCGATTGACCTGTCCGCATTTTGCCCCCGGTCGCGTGCGACCGGGGGCTATATACTGTGCGGTCCGCCGCGCTGCGGCCCGCACTTCGGCGGCAAGGATGAGCGACAACGACCGTACCATCGACGGGCTTGAGAACGTGCCGGATTCGCTGCGCGGCTGCGTGCTGACGGTCGGTAACTTCGACGGCGTGCACCTGGGCCACCAGCGCATACTCCACGCCGCGCGGTCGCTGGGCGAATCCAGCGGCGCGCCGGTCGCGGCCATGGCGCTCGAACCGCCGCCGGACCTCGTGCTGCGACCCGCGGACACGCCGCAGCGGCTGACCCCCCTGCCGCAGAAGCGCGAGCTTCTGGCGCGCCACGGGGCCGGCTGGGTCGTCGTTGCCCGCGCCGACGGGGAACTGCTCGGCATGTCGCCTGAGGAGTTCATCGACCGCGTCGTCGTCGGGCGGTTCGCCCCGTCGCACGTGGTGGAGGGCCCGGATTTCTTCTTCGGCCGCGGGCGGGCGGGCAACGTCGATGTGCTCCGCGCCGCCGGCAGGTCCAGGCAGTTCGCCGTCCACGTGGTGCAGACGGTGACGCTGGACATGCCCGAGGGCCCGCAGCGCGTCTCCAGCACGCTGATCCGCCGCCTGGTCGCCGAGGGTCGCGCGGCCGACGCCGCCCGCTGCCTCGGCCGGCCGTTCGCCCTGTACGGCAGCGTCATCGCCGGCGCCGGACACGGCCGCGTCATCGAGTTTCCCACAGCCAACATCGACGCCGGCGAGCAGGTCGTCCCCGCCGACGGCGTGTACGCCGGGCGAGCCGAGATCGCCGGCAGCGAGCTGCCCGCCGCCATAAGCGTCGGCACGAAGCCGACCTTCGGACCGACGCCGCGCACGATCGAGGCCTTCCTGATCGGCGGCGGCGGCGACTACTACAACCAGCCCATGGCCTTGAGCTTCCTGGAGCGACTGCGCGACCAGAGGCGCTTTGACGGCATCAAGGAGCTGAGGGCCCAGATCGCAAAGGACGTGCAGCGTGTGCGCGAAATCTGCGGGCGCAGGCCGCCCCGTTGGGGCGGATGACGCATTCGCCCGGATCGTGGACCTCCTGGGCGGCTGCCGCGACTTGCTTGTCCTGACGCACGCGCGCCCGGACGGCGACGGGCTGGGCTCGATGGCCGCCCTGGCCGCCTGCGCCGCCGCTGCGGGGAAGGCCGCGCACACCCTCGTGCCCGACCGTCTGCCAACGCGGTATCGGTTTCTCTTCCCCGACGAGCCCCCCGCGGGGGCCGACCGCTTCGCGCCGCTGGCGGCCCGGGCCGACCTGATCGTCGTGCTCGACACGTGCGCCAAGGCCCAACTGGGAACGGTGGCCTCCGGCGTGTGCGAGTACGCCGGCAAGGTCGCCGTCATCGACCACCACGCGACCGCCGACCGCATCGGCGCGGTACAGTGGCTGGACCGATCCGCCGCCGCCACCGGACTGATGGTCGCCGAGATCATCGACGCGCTGGGCTGGCCGGTGAGCCTTGCGGCGGCCGAGGCCCTGACGACCGCTGTCACGACAGACACCGGCTGGCTCAGGTTCGCCAACGCCGACGCCCGTGCCCTGCACGCCGTTGCCAAGTGGATCGCCGCGGGCGTCCGACCGGACGTGCTCTATCGCAGGCTTTTCCAGAACGACCGCCCGCAGCGCCTAAGGCTAATGGCGCGCGTGCTCCAGTCGCTGGAGCTGTTCTGCGAGGGGCGCCTGGCCGCCATGGTCATCCGCAACCGCGACTTTGACGAGACCGGCGCGATGCGCGAGGAGACCGAGAACCTCGTCAACGAGGCGCTTCGCCTGGCCACCGTCGAGACGGTCGTCCTGTTGGTTGAGAACCCCGACTGCGTCCGCGTGAGCCTCCGCAGCCGCGACGCCGTCAACGTCGCAAGGGTGGCCGAGGCCTTCGGCGGCGGCGGACACCCGCGGGCGGCGGGCATTCGCCTGTCCGGCGGCGTCGACGATCTGAAGCGGCGCGTCGTCGCCGCCTGCGCCGATGCGATGAACGCCGCGCCTTCGCCGGCCGACGCCCAAGCCGCGCCACCGGAGGGTTGAGCAGGTGGACAAGGCCCTTGAGACAATCGCAGCCGTCGCGCTGCCCCTGGCGTGGGGGCTGCTCAGCAGCGCCCTGTTCGGCTGGCTTCACCGGCTGCGTTCGCGCCGCGGGGCACCCGACGGGAGGCAGGCCGAGTGACCGGCCTCGAGCAGATCGACGCGTACCTGGCCGGGCCGTGGCTTCTCTGCGCCCTTGTGGGGCTGGGGTTTGCAGTCGGCGTGCTGTCGGGGCTGTTCGGAGTGGGCGGGGCGTTCCTTCTGAACCCGCTGCTGATCGTGGTGCTGGGGCTGAACGAATCGCTGGTGGTCGGCAGCGGACTGAGCTTCGCCATCGGCACGGGCGCGGCTGGCATGGTCCGTCACATGCGCGGGCGCAACGTCGAGTTCCGCAGCATGTGGATCCTGGGCGTCGCGGCGATCGTGGGCACGCTGGGTGGAACGGAGCTGCACCAGTGGCTCAGGCGACTGGCCGGACCCGAACACTTCAAGGTCCTCATCCTCGCGCTCTACCTCGCCATGCTGCTGGCGGTGGCCTGGCTGGTGTATCGTGACGCCCCGAACTCTCCCGGCGGGCGGAGCCTCCTTCAGCGGCTGCCGCTGCCTCCGCGCATCAGCCTGCCGGCGGCGGGTCGGCCGGGTGTCAGCCTGCCGGGGCTGATCGGCGTGGGCGTAATCGTCGGCCTGGCCGTGGGCATGCTTGGCATAGGCGGCGGGGTCCTGTTCATGCCCCTGCTGCTGATGGTGGTGGGTCTCTCGGCGCACCAAGCCGTCGGCACCAGCCTGGGCGTGGTACTCTTCGGCTCGATCTCCGGCACGATCCACCACTCGCTGCACGGCAACGTCAGTCTGTGGATCGCCATGTCGCTGCTGGTCGGCAGTTCGGCGGGGGTCCAGCTCGGCGCGTACTTCTGCGAGCGCCTCCACGCCAGACGCCTGCGGCGATGGTTCGCCTGCGTGGTGGCCGTCGCGGCGGTGATAGTCGCGGTCAAGCTGGCCGCAAGCCTCCTCCAATAGGGGATGTGCCGATCACGCCGAGGCTGGAGGTCTTGGCGGTGCCGGCATGATCGCGTTGAGCGTCGGTGCCAGCTCCGCCAGCCGCGCGGTCTCGTCGGCCGTGATCGGGCGGAAGCCGGCCGCCACGTCCAGCGCCATCCGGAACATCGCCTCGCTTCCCGGCGCGACGGCGGCCGTGATCGGCTGGCTCAGCGCCCATCGCAGCGCCAGCTTCGCCAGCTCCGGCTCGTAACACGGCTCATACCAGCAGTTCTTATAGACCTGCCGCTTGGGGTGGTTCTGAGGCCAGCGCTGCCTGGCGAGGGCCTTCAGCGCAAGGATCGTGACGCCCTTGGCCCGCGCGGCTGTCACGACGCTCGGGCCGAAACCGTTCTTCAGCCAGCACGCAAAGTTGATCGGGAAGAGGATCGAATCGAAGTCATAGCGGTCCATCGCCGCCAGCGCCGCTTCCTCCGAATGCGCAGAGAAGCCCAGGTGACGGATGCGCCCGGCCCTCTTGCCCTCGATGAAGACCTCCATCGCACCGCCCGCGCCGAAGGCCACGTCCACGTCCTTGGCGATGCTGCCCAGGCCGTGAAGCTGATAGAGGTCCAGGTGGTCGGTGTGAAGGCGCGCCAGGGACTGCTCCAACTGCGCCCGCGCCCCCTCGGCCGTCCGCTCGCCCGTCTTGCACGCCAGGAAGATGCGGTCGCGATACGGCTTCAGCGCCGGGCCGTAACGCAGCTCCGAGTCGCCGTACGTCGGGGCCACGTCGAAGTAGTTCACGCCGCGCTCGATGGCCTCGGCCACCAGCATGTCGGCCTCCGGCTGGGCCATCTCCATGACCGCCACGCCGCCCAGGCCTATCACGGACAGCGCTATCTCGTCCTTGCCGTACCGGCGCCTGGGTACCTCGCCGCCGCGTGGAGCCTTGTCGTCATTCGTCATCGTCGCACTCTCCCAATGCCGTGCCGCCAAGGCTCATTATAGGGCGGCGGGCCGGCGGCTCAAAACGCCTTGCGTGCGCCGGCGCGAGCGAGAGCGTCTGCGACTTCAGGCGGGAAGGACAGATCGACTGGACCCCGAACTCATCCGCCGTCACGTTCGGCGACGGCACGCGGCAGCTCTGCACGTTCGATGCGCCCAGATGAGCCTGCCCCGGCCGTGAACCCTCGCGCGTGCCAGCGCGCCGCGCGCCTCACTTAGAGCCTATCCGAATAACGGGTACGGCAGGCGTCCCGCCTGCCGAAATCTCAGCAAACGGCCGGCGCCGACAGGCGAGACGCCTGTCGTACCCAAGGGCTTCTGGTTATTCGGATAGGCTCTTAGAGTTGCCCCTTTGCGCAGCCAGCCACTTGTCGATCTCGGCTCTGGTGGAGATGAACACACCCCCGTCCTTGACAATGAACTCCAGCGGCGTCGCGCCGCCGAGGTCATCTAAGACCACCCACAGCAGTTTCTCCACAGAAACGGCTTTCAGATGCAGGTTCCATCGGGCGGTGGATTCGTCTATGCCGACGGAGTTCAGCGCCCCCCAGTCCGTAGTGATCTGCAAGTCGGCCGACCGGCCAATCCAGTCCAGCACCCGGGAGCACTCAACATTCCAGATCCGGGCCTCCGGAAGCCTCCTCTGGAGTTTCCCCAAGACCGCCCGGCCTTCCACGGTCCCCTCGGCCAGTCGCCGCAGCTCCGCGCGCCGCCGGCGCAGGCTGTGCGCACCCTTCACGTGATCGGTCAGCGATTCGACCGAGGCAACATGAACCGGGTAGTCCGTGTCGATGATGAAGGCGGCCTTCGTGCCGGTGGCAACCAGCACGCGGCACCAGGCCTCCGCAAGTGTCAGGTCCCGGGCATCCACGGTGATCTTCGTCTCGTCGGGCAGAACACCGATCAACTCCAGCGAACCCCAGTCAACGTGTAGACTCATCCCTCCTGCCCGAGCCAGGGTCCCAAAGGCCTCCTCGAGGCTCACGTTGTCGAACTGAACCGATGCGAGCCCCATCATAAGTCGTTTCCTGCACGCCCTGACCATATCGGAGTCGGGGTCCAGGCCGACCCACGTGAGGGCCTCGGCGGCCGCCCGGCGAACCCTCGGGTGCGGGTCGGTAGCGGCGGCAAGGGTCAGCGGCCAGAGCGCCCGGATATCGCGGGCGTCCCCCAGCGACTCGGCGGCAGCCGCCCTGACGCGCCATCGGGCGTGCCCCAGCCGGGCGACAAGCTCCTCCACGTCGGCAGCGGTACGGACCCGCCCGCGGCCGGCAGCAGAACACCCCGCCGCGAGCGATGCGAAGAGCAGCGCCAAGCACAGGCAGGACCGTCTTGCCCGCATGTCGCGACCCCTTTGTAGCGGCCGGAGCCGGGAGCCACTCCACCTACTTGTTGGGGCTCCTGGTCATGAGGTAGATCTTGTGATGGAAGTGCGCCTCGGTGGGGTCGCCCATGAACGCGGCATGGCCGTCCAGGAAGCAGGCGTTGACGCCGCCCTCGTGCCGGGCGTCCATCGCGCCGGGGCGGTCCGGGTCGGGAGGGTAGGGCGCGGTGTTGTACGCGTGATCGCCCACGTAGTAGATGCCGCTGCCGCGCCCGTCGCCGAACAGCAGGAACGCGTCCGGCGGGTTGAATATCTCCTCGAGCCTCGGCCCTCGCCAGAAGCACCGGTACTCGGTCCCCGGAGGCTGGAACTCGTAGCTCATCTGCGAGTTGTAGGCGATCCACGACCTCAGTGGATCGATGCCCGACCAGGCCGCCTCGCTGGGGCATCGCAGCACGCTCTTCATCGGCGGGGCGCCAACGCCGTCTACCGTGGGACCATAGGGAACGTCCTCACCGAAGAACTGACCCAGGAACTCCTTCTGGTACCAGACGATGTCGCGGGCAGGGTTTCCAATGGGCGACAGGCACCCGTACTTCTCGTTGTAGGCCAGCGCCGCCTGGGCAAGACACCGGGCGTTGTTATTGCACTGGGCGCGGCGCATCAGCTCACGGGCCCTGCGCAGCGACGGCACCAGCAGCGTAAGCAGCACCATGATGACGGCGATCACCGCCAGTAGTTCGATCAACGTGAACGCACTGCGTTCACGTTGCCTCACTACCCTGAGCCTGTCGAAGGGCAGCTCGATCAGAGTGAAGCCCGTTCGGGCCTGCCTCCCCCGATTCGATGAGGGCCTCGACGCGGTCATGTATGCTGCCTCCTCAATGGCTCGGCGCCTCTGGCGCTGGCCAGGCGTCCGCCGACAACCGCCGCCAGCGATGTGAAGAACACCGCCAGGCAGAGGCAGCACCATCTCGCCTGCATGTCGGGCCCCTTTCGTGGCGGCCGAGGCCGGGACCCCCTCATCTACTTCTTGTAGCTCTTGGTGGACACGAGGATCTTGTGGTCGAAGTAGGCCTGCGTGGGGTCGCCAAGGTAGGCTGCGTGACCGTCCAGGAAGGACGCGTTGACGCCCCCCTCGTGCCGGGCGTCCATCGCACCGGGGCGGTCGGGGTCGTAGTAGCTCCCGGTGTTGTACGCGAAATCGCCCACGTAGTAGATGCCGCTGCCGCGACCGTCACCGAACAGCAGGAACTGGTCAGGCGGGTTGAATATCTCCTCGATCTTCGGGCCTCGCCAGTAGCACTTGTAGTCGGTGCCCGGCGGCCCGAACTCGTAGCACATGTAGCTGTTGCCGGCGACCCATGAGCTCAGCGGGTCCACGCCCGGCCAGACTGCCTCGCTGGGGCATCGCAGCACGCTCTTACGCGGCGGGACCCTACCAACGCCGTCCACCTCGGGATACCGCGGAACGTCCTCCCCGAAGAACTGACCCAGGAACTCCTTCTGATACCACACCACCGTGGGATTGCCGTACCCCGCAGGCCGATAGCCCATCGGAGAGAGGCACCCGTACTTGTTGTTGTACGCCAGCGCCGCCCGGGCAAGACTCCGGGCGTTGTTATTGCACTGCGCGCGGCGCATCAGCTCACGGGCCCTGCGCAGCGACGGCACCAGCAGCGTAAGCAGCACCATGATGACGGCGATCACGGCCAGCAGCTCGATCAGCGTGAAGCCCGGTCGGGCCTGCCGCCCCCGGTTCAATGACGGCCTCGACGCGGTCATGTATGGCACCTCCTCAAGCGCTCAGTGCCTCTGGCCCAGGCCAGGCGCCCGCGGCGGACAACTGCCGCCACTTGATTATACATCGGTCCCCAGGCCCAAGACAGCCGAAAAGCACTGCCGGGTGCGTCAGCGTTCTCCGGGCCAACGCGGATGCAACGATCGTGCCGGCGGCGGGACCTGCCTGTCGCCTGCACCGGGGGGCAGGCAGGCTTCGGCGGACAGGTCTGTGGACTCCTTCATCCGGCGGGCGGAGCCCGCCCTACTTTTCCGGCCTACATCTCGGTACGCAATCTGTGTGATCTGTGCGATCAGTGGACTGCTTCCCGGCCAAACCCACGGCCCGGCCGGGTGTTGCAGGAATGTGATATTTTTCTATAAATGCGCTTGACAAGGCAACGGCGTGCGTTAAGCTATGGGAAGGTCGTAGGTCGTAGGTCGTAAGGCATAGGGCATAGGGCATAGGGCATAGGGTATAGGGCTTGGGGAGCAGGTGACTGGCCTGGAGGAGATGGGGATTACGCCGATCAGGGGATTGAGTGAATCCCGGGGTAACTCAGTCGGCCGGGCTCTGGTTCCGCGTGCAATCTGCGGTCAGCGCAGCTGCGAGTGTTGGGCCTATCCGTGCAATCTGTGTGATCTGTGGACTGATTCGGGCCGCTTTGAGTGAAAATATGCGAAACGAAGCCAATTTCCGGCGTGGGTCGGGGCGATCCAAGCGGTTTTGCAACAAGGGTTTACGGTCAGAGGTCGGCCGAGAACGCGCGAAATAAGAAGGCCGATTAACGCCCGCAAAGGGGCGGTTAAGGGCGTTCAAGGGGGCGCAAAAGGGTGGATAACGGCGTTCAATGGCGCGGGGGGCAATCAGGAGGCCGTCACCGTCCGGACGAGCGTGCCGTAGCGCTGGAGCTTGCGGTCGTCCACGCGGAGGCCGAGGCTCGGGCGATTGAGTGGGCGCAGGCGCCCCGCGTAGCCGAAGCGCGGGCTCGGGCGGGTCAGGTCGTCGGCCAGGAGGAAGCGGCCGTAGTTGCCCTCGACGAACCGCGGCTGGGGCGCGATCTGAAGCAGCCGCCTCTGTGCGGCCGACAGGATGCCGGACTCCCCCACCATGCACCCGACCGCGAAGGGGACGTTGTTCTCGGCGGCCAGGCGCGCCAGCCGAAGCGCCGCGTCGAGGCCGCCGTTCTTGGAGATGCGGATGTTCCACCAGATACGCTGGGGCTGGGCGAGCAGCGCGCGGGCGTCGGCGCCGCTGAGCAGCGACTCATCGGCAATGAGCGGCAGCGCGCACTTGCCCGCCAGCTCGGCCAGCTCGCCGGCCGGGGCGGTTGTCGGCTGCTCCACCACGCAGACGCCGAAGCGGCGAAGGTCGTCGACGCGCTGCGGCACCTCCCCAGCCGGCCAGCCGCCGTTGACGTCCACACGCAGCGTGCACCTGCCCCTGCGGATCGCGCGTGCCAGCCGCCGGCCGACCACGCGAAGGTTCTCCGCGTCCACATCCTCGCCGAGCCCGAGCTTGAGCTTGAAGTCGCGCAGGCCGTACCATCGCATCAGGCGCAGTCGCCAGGCCGTCCTGCCCGGATCGACCGAGCCGAGCACGCCGGAGACCCGCGCGCTGATCGCGGCTGCGCGCTCGTCGCCCACGCGCCACCGGCGACAGGTCAGCTCGAGGGCGCAGGCGGCGGCGTTGATGCAGCGCCCCTCGGCGCAGGCGGCGTCCATGAGTTCACGTATGCGTTCCGAGCCGTCCGGGCGGCCCGCCACAGCGGGCCAGAGCCGCTCGGCGATCTCGTCCACGACGCCGTCGATGGTCTCGCCTGTCACATATGGCCGGGGCAGCGTCTCGCCCCAACCGACCGATCCATCCGCAAACTCGACGCGGACGACGACGGCCTCGGCCACCTCGCGCGATGCCGCGGCATGCTCAAAGCCCCGCATCGGGATTGCCGTCCGATAGATGTCCAGGCGGCGTGGTATGGGTTGGCGGTCCCGACTCATCATTCCGTCCGACGGCCAGGGCGCGGAGCCGGCCCGCGCCCTGCGAGCAGGCACTATAGCAGGTGGCGGCGCGATTGCACGAGTATGTCGGCCGTCGGCTTGGCCAGCGGGGCGCAACAAACCGGGCAGGCCAGCGACCAGCCGACCTGCCCTGAAGGTCCTCCAACCATTCCCTCGGTCCGCTGGCGGCGGGGCTGTCCCCGCGGCGGCGGACATAACCGTACTGTGTCAGACCACGCGCCTTCGTCGCCGCGTGACGATCGCGGCCGCCCCGACCACCAGCAGCGCCAAGGTGGCTGGCTCGGGCGTGGGGATGAGCTTGATGTAGAACACGCCGCCGTCCGTGCCGTTGTGTTCGACGTGCACGCCGCGGAGAAGGGCCTCGCTGCCTCGGTCGCTGAGCGTCGCCCCGTCGAACCCCAGCCGGTCCGAGGCGGACACCGTCGGCGTGCCGAAGGGGTCGCTGTCCACGCCGGCCAGGTCCGTGAAGCCCGCCGCCGCATACTCCGCCAGGTACGTCGGCACGTTGACCAGCAGGACGTGGAAGTCTTCCCAGGTGACGCCCGTGGAGTTGATCAGCGAGACGTTGGGATCGTCGAGATCGCCGTAGTTGACCAGGTGTATGTCCTTAGGGGCGCCGCTCAGGTCCAGGTCGTTGGCATCGAGCACGAACTGGAGCAGCACCGGCGAGCCGATCATCTCGGGCTTGAAGTACTCCACGCGCAGGCCCACCAGGATGACGCTGGCGTTGGGTTCGTTGCTGATCGTCCAGTCGGCGTCGGCGTAAGAGTCATCCGGGTCCAGTTGGGTGATCATGACGGCGCCCGCTTGGGGCGCCAAGAGCACGAACGCTGCCAAGACAACGCCGATCCTCACGTGCATACTCATGTCTCCTCCGTTAGGCACACCGAGCTTGTTGTGCCGAACTGGCCTTCTGGGCCGACCTACCGCCGGTCACGCCGCTTTCTAAGGGCCGCCACCAAGCCGGCCGCGGTGAGCAACACGAGCGTGCCCGGCTCGGGAACCGTCGGCCACTCCTTCAGAATGAACGACTCTCCCGTCTCTAAATCGCTGGCGTCGATTGCCAGACCTCGCAGCACCAACTGGTTGACCGGGGCGTCGGCGAACCCGCCCGGCGGGACGGCCTGGTTCGGGTCCGACGTAAGCCAGTCAACCTGCGTGGCGCTGAAGCTGATGGGAACTCCGTCCAGCCGTGTCTCGCCGCCTGTCTGCTGCCAGGCCGTGGCGCCTCCGGGGTTCACGAACTCCACGCCCCCACCCCGGAGAACGACGTTGGGCTCCGTCAGCAGGGCCACGTGGAAGTCCTGCCAGGTCCGGTTGTCCTGGATCTGGAGGTTGAGAATGAACTCATCGATGATTGTGATCGTGTCGGCATCGTTCGGTTCACGCGTGAACATCAGTTGCAGCGAAACGGGCATGGTCTCGCCGTTCGGGTCGCGAATGAAGTACTTGTGGATCTCGATCACGTCCACGTTGGGGTCCGTGTCGTACATCACCACGGTCGATCCCGCATACCCCGACGACGTAGCCGGATCGATCTGCGTGATGATCCAAGCCCCGGCCGGCCCCGCCGGCAAGGCCACCAGAGCAGCCACCCCTAGCAACCACCATGTCGTTTTCATTTCGAGCGGCCTCCTGTGCAGAACCTGTCTCGCTGGACGTCCCCAGCCGAGGCGAGCAGCCAAGCGCGAACAAAGGGCCGACCGGCCCGCCGCCGCAGGGGCATACTTGAGCACCTGAGCATGAGCGTTCGCCTCACAACATTGAACTTTCGGAGGAGCCTGAGCGATTGGGTAGACTCTGCTCCGGAACTGAGCATTCACTCGCTTCGAGCTTGCGAACGACTAAATATGATAATCGAAGGCCTGCCCTTTGTCAAGGCAGAAACAGAGTTTGTGCGCGTCGGCCCCGGACCGTAGGCCGGCCAATCGCTCCTTCCCAGCCGGCCCAAGGCCGCCTCGGCCCCGCAGGGGCGGGCCTGGCCCAGCCGTCGGACCAGGCCCCCGGCGCCGAGCGAGGGCGAATTGGGCTTGAAGCAAGATGCGAAAGCCGATAACATGCACGCTGCCTGAGGCCGGTGCAGAGCGATGCCCGGCCTCGCTGCCCCCATCGTCTAGTGGCCTAGGATATCAGGTTCTCATCCTGGAGACAGGGGTTCGACTCCCCTTGGGGGTATCCCTTGCGGCTCCGTGTTATCGCACGGGGCCGCATTGCTTTGTAAAGCCCCGCAAATCGCAAGTTCTTCATCGTCCGCCTTCGCGCCGTGCGCCTCTCTGCGGCCCGTTGCGGCCGGGTACTGCGCCGGAAAGTGCGCCGCTTTTTGCGCCGCGCTGTCCGGTCGCCATTCCGCGGCGCGGTCGAAGTCCTCCGGCCGGTCGGTCAGGTAGTGCGCCATCGCCACGGCCGGGGTGTTCCCAAGCCACCGCGTTACCGTGTGGACCGGGAAGCTGCTCACAAGCTCACTCTCCAAGCTCGCCCGCAAGTTCTGAAACAGACGCGGCCACGGCTCAAGCCCCGCCCGCCGGATGTATCGCAGCGCCACCGTCCGGGGGTTCTCGCGCCCGTCCCGAAGGACCTCCGCGACGTACTCCGCCCCCGGCTCGGCCGCCTCAAACGCGGTCAGGAGGATTTCTCGCAGGCGCGGGAACAGCGGCACGATCCGCGAAGCCTTGCCCTGCCCGGCCGTCTTGGGGCTGCTCACCACAAGCCGATTCTCCGCCCACAGAACATCCGCCCATCGCAGCAGCCGGGCCTCAGAGGGAATCCGCAACCCGCCGAACCGCGCCAGGCCGAACAGGACCTGCCAGCGAAGCGGGCACTTCTCGATCACCCGTTCAATGTCCTCTTGGGCGATGAACCGCCGCCGGCTCTCGTTGGCGAAGTCGCCGCACGGCACTCCGGCAAACGTGTTGTCCTCTATGAGCTTGGCGCGAATGGCCGCCCCGAAGAATTGCCGGGCGCGCTTGCACGTCCGCCGTACCGTCGCCTCGGCCAGTCCCCGCGCCTTGAGGGCGATCCGGAAGGCGTCGGCATCCGCCGGCGTGATTTCGTCCAGCAGCCGGCCATCCCCGAAGTGCTCGGCCAGGGCCTTCTGCGCCTGCCGCATGTTCCGCACGCTGTTGGGTTTCAGGTCCGTCCGGCCAGCGATGCACGTTTCCAACCATGCGCCAAGGGTCGGGCACTCGCGGCGGGCACGGGGTTGGGCCAGCCCCGCCTTGACGAGTCGCCTATGCACCGCCTCCGGCAGGCCCGCCAGCCACTCGGCCGTCGCGCCCTTCGGAGCGCCGCCCGACACACGGCAGG
>Ga0307379_10008515_pt1 | contig 13818 bp, 10 predicted proteins | sample UN2MG_FD_202237 | JGI IMG/M metagenome (GOLD analysis project Ga0307379, IMG submission 202237) | Soil microbial communities from Risofladan, Vaasa, Finland - UN-2 | ecosystem: Environmental > Terrestrial > Soil > Coastal area > Acid sulfate soil | place: Finland: Risofladan, Vaasa | collected...
TTGCCTCAGCGTTTAATGCGCAACTAAGGATTGATGGAAAAGTTATTCCTAAGCTTTCTTAGCCCGGATTAAGGAACTCATAAACTCGTCCCGATGCACCAATGCCACCTCGTCAAAGCCGGCCGCACAAAGATCTTCACGGTATTCGTCGAAAGTATAGGTGCCACCCCCTTCGGTCGCAACCAGCATATTGATGGCAAACAATGCTCCCGCCGGCGGACTCGTTCGGGAACAGTCCATGATTACATCGCGTATGACTATAGCGCCGTCATCGCTGAGAGCGGTGTGAACCCTGGCGAATAAATCCCGGTTCTGCCGCCGGGAGTTCTGATGGCATATAGCCCCAAGCCATGCCAGATCCGCACCCTTTGGTAAAGCATCAGTGTTATAATCTCCTCCGGTAAGGTTCACTCTGTCAGTTAATCCCGCTTCGGCGAATTGCTGCCTGGCTATAGGTATCACTGCGGGCAGGTCAAACAACGTCGCTTTGGCCTCATCTGCGGCGTGAAGAAACGCAATAGTCCACGTACCGGGCCCCCCGCCGATGTCGAGCATATGACGAAATCTCAAAGGATTGATTTTATCCATAATCCCGGCGGCTACCGGCCTAGAGATATCGTTCATACCACCTATAAAAGCCTCCATGTCGGCGTCGGCGCCGCGAATACTCGGAGTGAGTTCCGGACATTTTCCCGTTTGCACTATCTTCGGCAGCTCAGCCCAGCGACGAATAGCATTGGCCATATGGCGAATCATAGGCAGAACGTTTTCGGCCGATTGCTCGGTAAGCAGCTCAGCCGCGTCCTCGGGAACGCTGTATTGTTCGCCCTGCTTAATCAGGAATTTTAACGCTGCCAGCGCATCCAGCAGAATAGCCGTCGCCCGCAGGTCAGTGCCGAGCTTGCCGGCCAGAGCCTCGGCTGTCATGGGTTTTGCGTGCAGTGGGCTGAAAACATCAAGAACCGCCGCCGCTGTCAACACGCACGCCGGCTGGTACAAACGGGCCAAATCCAAAATTTCCTGCGCAGTCCTTCGTTTTGCCATCGATACATCCCCTTCAACACAAAAATTACTATCTCAATCATGGCCCTGTTATTAAGGCTCCGACACATAAAATATCGAATCCGTTGCAGAAATACAACGGTTATGTACACTTCGATATACGCCGGAGCATACGGAATGCTTGTATCTGATTCTAATCGGCCTGAAAATGTGTGAATCGACCGGTGGGGAATTTGTGCCGGCTTGGTGAGCAGCTTGAAATGCGAAATAGATTCTACGTCTCAGAAACTAATAAATTCAACAATGCGTACACGAAAGATTTGTCATAATCTCGATTTTGCTTTCCCATTTGTGTGAATCAATCCCGGTCGACAGGCTCGCTTCCAGGTTCCACAGGCTGAGCAGCCATTTTCGGATGATTTGTAAAGCTTTCATTTCAAAGCCTCCTGCATTCCTGATTTCTTCACTTTTCCGGCTTCAATCACGCTGAAACAACCATGCCAGAGAGCTCTCTACTTATGAAAGGCAACAATTCCGCCACCGGTAACAAAAATAATGCTTCCAATAAAAAAGTCCGGTGCAGCAAAGTTGTTTTACAGCATGAAAATTGAGGTTGAAAACTGAAAATTTGAAGTATGGGATTACAGCTTTACGAAAAACAATCCCGGCAATTCCGCCTTTTTATTCCTGCATTTCTATTCGGAGTTCCGGCGTTTTGGCCATGGCCGGGCCCAGCAGATAGCCCATAACGAATGTTATCGCGGTCCCGATGACGATTAGCCAGCTCCAGCCGAGCTTGAGGATTTCATACTTTATCAGCAGCAGCAGGACCAGGCAGACAGCCGTGCTTGCGAGCATTGCGGGGATGTTGGCGTAATTGGATTTGCGTTTAGTCAGGAGCCCCAGCAGAAAGACGCCGAGCATGGGCCCGCCGGTGATTGAGAGGATCTGGAAGGCAAACCAGAGGATGTTCTCGACCGGCGCGAAGGCTGCCGCGATCACCGCCAGAACCAGGCCAAAACCGACCACCCCAATTCGCGAGACGATTAGATAGTGTCTTTCCGAAGCGTGCCGGCGAATCAGAGGACGATAGATATCCGTGACGAACGACGAGGTGAGGGAACTGAGCGGCGAATCGATACTGGCCATGAAAATGGCGCCCAGTACCAGACCCTTCAGGCCCGCCGGCAAAACGTTTCTCGCAAAATGCGGCAGGATCTCCTTGAGCTCCGCAGGCAAGGCCAACGAAGGATTCTGCTGGTAGAATACGTAGAGTAGCGTACCGACAAGCAAATAGAGCCAGTACACAGGCAGCACGGTGACAACAGTGGCAATAATGGTCCTCTGACTGCTCTTTCGCGTCTCGACGGTGAGCAGTCTCTGGACCATCTCCTGATCGGTTCCGAAGGAGACCAGACCAATGAAGAATCCACTGGCCAAATATGCCCAGAATATGGAAGCATCTTTGAGGTCAAACTTGAAATTGAACGTGCTCAGACGTCCGGCCTCTTGCGCCGTCTGCATAGCTTCGGTCCAGCCGCCGTCGATATGCTGGACGAGATAACCGACTACCACAATACCGGCGACAACGAAGAACAAGGCCTGAAACGCACCGGCCCAGACGACCGCTTTGATGCCGCCAAAAGCAATAAAAACGATACTAATAAGGGTAAACAAGGTGATCGTCGCGCCCAGGGGCCAGCCCATAATTACACCGACGGCCATACATGTCGCGTATAGGCGCACGCCCGAAGCCAGAAGACGTGTGATGAGGAAGTAGATCGAACCGGTGTACCGAGTCGCCGGCCCGAAACGGTGACCTAAGAATTCGTAGATGCTGGTGCAATTGTATTTGTAGAAGGCGGGAATAAAAAGATATCCCACCACGAGTCGGGCCAGGGCCAGCCCGACCAGGAACTGAATCCAGCGCCAATTCTTGATGTAGGCCATGTGAGGCATACCGATAATGGTCAGCGCGCTGATCTCGGTGGCCACGAACGACAGACATGCCACCACGGGCGGTATGCGGCGGCCTCCGAGGAAGAAATCGGCCGTGTCCTTTTCCTCGCGACCAAAGATGTACGAGATCACGAACAGCAGCACCGCACCGAAACCGACAATGCCCCAGTCGAGCCCACTCAATTTGCCTGCCTCAGCGATAATAAAATTCACGATGCCCCCTCAATTGCTTTCCGCAGAAACTGATCGCATTCGTCCAGGATTCTCATGGCGCCCGCCAGATCGGTCCGGCGAAAGTGCATAACAATCGCCGCTTTGACCTTGCCCCGGGCGCGGACCAGCAGCCTCCTGGCAGCGGGCCGGCTGAGATTGGTCATATCCATAACGATCCGCACCGAGCGGTCGCGCAGCTTTTCATTCGTGGCTTTCAGGTCCACCATCAAGTTGCCGTAGACCTTGCCCAAACGGATCATCGCGCCGGTCGTGAGCGTGTTGAGCACGAGCTTGGTCGCAGTGCCGGCTTTCATTCGTGTCGAGCCGGTAACCACTTCCGGACCGACGACCGGATTGATTATAATCTCGGCGGGGATGTGCGCGACGGCCTCCGGCGCACATGTGACGAAAATTGTCGCCGCCCCGATTCGGCGGGCCTGCTTGAGAGCGCCGTGTACGAACGGCGTCATACCGCACGCGGCCAGGCCCACCACAACGTCCCTTGCCCGCACGCGTTTCTTTTCTATCGCCGCAGCACCATCTTCAGGGTAATCTTCCGCTCCTTCGGCAGAACAGACTAAAGCGCGCCGGCCTCCGGCAATTATGCCCTGCACCAGCGAAGGCGGCACGCCAAACGTGGGAGGGCACTCCGAAGCGTCTAAGACACCCAGCCTGCCGCTTGTGCCGGCTCCGACGTAAAATAACCGTCCTCCATCTTTAAAGCGTGCTACGATTAAGTCAATCGCAGCGGCAATCTGCTTATTCTGCCGGGCCACCGCCGCTGGAACCAGCGCATCCTCGGCGTTGATTAGATCGACGATCTGCTGCGTCGAGAGCCGGTCGATATTTTCGCTGGCGCGGTTGCGCAGCTCGGTCGTCGGCAGAATTTTACGTCTTTTCGTCATACCGGAACTATCTTCCCTAAAATAACCGGACGCTCGGCGCCGGTGGCTGCGGGTACGTTGTTCGTCATCCCCTTTATCGTCGCCCAGGCCAGAATAGCAAACGAGACCGCCTCCCTGGCATCGACACTGATGCCGAAATCATCGGTCGAGAGCATCTTAACATCCGGCAGCTCGGCGTGCAACATCTCAACCAGCGTGCGATTGTGAGAACCGCCCCCGCACAAGATCAACTCGTCCGGCATCGCGGCGCCGAACCGTCGGTATGCCTGGGCGATAGTTTTTGCGGTCAAGGCTGTCACGGTCGCGACAATGTCAGCATCCGCCAAACCTTTCTTGCCGGCCCGGCGGTAAATCCGCTCGGCGAAATCAGCGCCGAACTCTTCCCGGCCTGTAGATTTCGGCGGGCGCCGCCGGAAGAAAGGATACCGGAGCAGTTCGTTAAGCAGCCGTTTGTCGACCGTGCCCCGCGCCGCCATTTTGCCGCCCGCATCGTAGCGTTTCCTGCCGCCGGTGATTAGGCGGACAATACCGTCGATGACCATGTTCCCGGGACCCGTGTCGAAGGCGATAATATCATCCTGCTTGCAGCCGCCCGGCAGGAAAGTAACATTAGCTATCCCCCCGATATTCTGAACGGCACGCGTCAGCCGCTCGTGTTTGAACAAAATATAATCCGCATACGGCACCAGAGGTGCGCCTTCGCCGCCTGCGGCCATGTCGCGAGGCCTGAAGTCCGCAATCGTTGTAATGCCGGTGTGTTGAGCGATAACAGATGGTTCGCCGATCTGCAGTGTGGAACGTATTGTCTTGCGGCCATAGCGCTTGCCGCATGGCTGATGATAAATCGTCTGGCCATGCGAGCCGATCAGGTCAATCGAGCTTAAAGATATGCCGCTCTTTGAACAAAGTGTGAGAACCGCATCGGCAAAAACTTCGCCCAGAACGAAATTGTAATGGCAGATATCATCCAGCCGGGCCGACTCGGGCCGGCACAAATCAAGGATTCGCCGCCGCAATGCAGCCGGGTACGAAAACATCTCGAACGCCAGCAGCCGAACCTTCAGGCTGCTTATCTCGACAATCACAGCATCCACCCCATCAGCCGACGTGCCCGACATCAATCCCACAACCAGCATCTTGCCCTTGCCCGAAATTTCCCGAATCCGGCCACTCACTGCTGTCTCAAACCTCCATTTACCAAAGAATATTCTTCCACGTATTTGCAGTCATCAGAGGATTATATACCTGCTTCGCCTAATCTTCAACGTACTTGGAGACGAAAAGTGTATTTACATCTTCCACCTAAAATGATACGAATATCGCATTCGAATATTTGACTACTGGGTAATAGTGATGTCGGATGCAATTAAAAGAGCTGAAGAATTTTTGACGCGGGAGGGGGCGTTTCGGTTGGGGGAGTTGTTGACGGAGTCGTTTCATCCGAAGACCGGGACGCTCTCGCAGACGGCGGCGATTGATTTGCCGGCGGCGATTCGAATGCTACAGTCGGTGGACGACGAGATTCCGCCTGCGATGGAGAAGGTATTGAAGCAGGATTCGTTCGGCCGGCTCGTGGATGCGTTCGGCGAGGCTTTGAGTGCCGGTAAGAAGATTTACTTTACAGGCTGCGGCGCGACAGGCAGGTTGAGCATTCTTCTGGAAGCGGCGTGGCGGCGATGCTGGCGCGAAATTAAGAAAGTCTCGCCGGAGATGGGCGAGTTGGAGGACCGGGTGTTCAGCGTCATGGCCGGCGGGGATTTTGCTCTTATCAAATCGGTGGAGGGATACGAGGATTTTCCCGACTTCGGGCGATACCAGTTGCGCCGAATGGACGTCGGGCCGGGCGACGTTGTTGTCGCCATTACCGAGGGCGGAGAAACGCCCTTTGTCATCGGCACGGCGTGGGAAGGACTCGACGCCGGGGCGAAGGTCTTTTTTGTCTATAATAATCCCACCGAGCTATTGTGCCGTCACGTCAAGCGCTCGCGTGAGGTGATTGAGGAGCCGCGTATCACCAAGCTCGATCTGACGACCGGTCCGATGGCCATCACAGGCTCGACACGAATGCAGGCCACTACGGCGGAATTGTTTATTGTCGGAAGCGCGCTCGAAATCGCTATGGTGCGTTTTCTGCAAAAGAATATGACACCAATGGACGCCGAAAAACTCCGGCTTCGGGAGCGCCGGCCGGATGAGTATCACAGACGACTGTGCGAACTGCTGGGCCAGCTTTCAAGCGATGAGGCGGTCGATAGGCTGGCAGCCGCTATAGAATTCGAAGAGAGCATCTATCGCAGGCAGGGCCTTGTGACCTACGCGGCCGACGCGTTTTTGCTGGATGTTCTGACGGATACGACGGAGCGCTCGCCGACGTTCATGCTGCCGGCCTTTCGAAAACAGGGTGACAATCTCTCGCCGCGGTCGTGGGCCTTCGTCAAAGATCCGCTGCGTTCCACCAAGGACGCATGGCGCGAGCTGCTGCAGCGTGAGCCTCGCGGCCTGGAGTGGGGATGGGATGTTTACGAAAGGGTGAACGCGCCGGCGAACCTGAAGGCCCGACCGCCTAAGCTGGACAATGCCGAAATCCACAAGTTCATGATCGGCAGCGAGCCCGATCCTTCGCGGACGGATGCACCTGATTCGGCGCTCGTGGTCGTCGCAGTCGGTGACGAGGAACATGTGATTCGTGCCGCTTTAGAGCGATTCGGCTTGCAATACAAGAAGACGGCTGCACTTATCGTCGGCCCGGCTGACGCCAGCAGCATGGCCGATGAGACCTTCCGGTTCGGCTGCACGCTGGCTGATTCGCCGCTGCAGTTGTGGCATCATCTCGCCGTTAAGCTCGTTCTCAATACGCTCTCTACCGCGACGATGGTTCGCATGGATAGGGTTATCGGCAATGCGATGGTATGGCTATCGCCGAGCAATAAGAAACTGATCGACCGCGGCTCGCGCCTGATCGCCCAGCAGACCGGCTGCAGTTACGAGCGGGCCTGTATCGCGCTGCACGAAGCGCTGGAAGAAGTGGCATCCGGGCAGAAGCAAGGCAAAGAGATTCCCTCGCCAGTCGCTTTGGCTATCGAGCATCTTCGATCTCAGCCTTAGACTCCGCTCACCCTTCGTCTCCGCTCAGGGTGAAGATGGGGCATAATACTCTTCATGCCGAGCGGAGACGAGGCACGAGCGGAGATAAGGCGCAAGTAGAGAAGAGGCACGAACGGAGACGAGGCACGAACGGAGACGAGGCAATTCAATCAGGATAAATGAGATATCCGGCCCTGATTTTAAGGAAAGCTTCAAGTTCCTTCTGCCATCTATTTTGCAAAGTATCCAGAGATGAATTACCGGCGATTGCATTGCGGATTTTCGAGGTTCCACACAAACGGTCGAAATGGCTTGCTTTCCATTTGAACTGATCCGGGTACATCCGGCAGATTTCATTGACGATTCTGACGCCGCTGGAGTATGGCTCAAGCCGGTCGCGATCTGTGACGAGTATCCGGACGCCGTGACATTCCCGGCCCTGGTACTTCGAACTCATGGGCGTAAAACGCACCGGCTCAAAGCGCATGGCCGGCAGGCTCAGCGTGTTGAGCCGCCCGGCCAGGAGTTTCGAATCGATCCAGGGCGCGCCAAACTGCTTGAACGGCATCGCCGTCCCCCTGGCTTCGGAGACATTTGTTCCTTCCAGCAGGCACAGGCCCGGATAGACGGCGGCGGTTTCGAGGTCGGGCATGTTCGGTGAGGGCTTGATGAAACGCAGTCCCGTCCGGTCGTACCACATCCGGCGGCGCCAGCCTTCCATCGGAATGATGACGAGCTTGACCTTGACGCGGCCTGCCAGCCAGCCTTGTCCATTGAACATTTTCGCCAACTCGCCCGCGGTCATGCCGTGCCGGACAGGGATCGGGTAGAGCCCCACGAAGCTGGCCAGCGCCGGTTCGAGAATGTTGCCCTGAACGCTGTCGCCGTTGATGGGATTCGGGCGGTCCAGCACAACGAAGGTTTTGCCATTCTCCGCCGCGGCTTCCATTGCCAGCGACATCGTGTAGATATAGGTATAGAACCGGGCGCCGATGTCCTGGATATCGAAGATCAGAACGTCGATATTCCGAAGCATGTCGCTTGTGGGTTTTTGTGTTTTCCCATAGAGGCTGTAAACCGGCAGGTTATAGACGGGATCGGTTTGGCTGTCGATTTTCTCGCCGTCCCGGGCAGTGCCCCAAAGGCCGTGCTCGGGGCTGAAAAGGGCAGTCACCGTCACGCCCTTCATCTTTATGAAGGCATCGACAATGAACTTGCCGTCTCTGTCGTATGCGGTGTGGTTGGCAATGATTCCAAGGCGCTTGCCTTCGAACACGTTCTTGTACGCGCCAACACGATCCAGCCCGGTCTTGACCGAGCCGTAACAGCTCGCCAGCATAATAAACAGAACGATGATTAAAGTTGTTTTCGCCGGTTTCATTTACCTATACTTTAACGACTTTTAAAACTAAAACAAGCGGCAGGACAAGAAATCGATGACAATGCCGATAGTCCATGGTATGATCCATCTCGATGATTATGAAACGAATCCGAACAATGACGATGCTGCTGACGCTTCTGCTTTGCCTTGCGGCGGGATGCCGGCCTGAACAAGAACGAGAGTACCGGCTGCGTTTTACCGAGATCGACCGGGTCATCGAAGAAGAAATGGCGAAAGGCAACTTCCCCGGAGCCGTGGTGCTCGTTGGCCAACAAGATGATATCGTGTACTGGCAGGCCTTTGGTCATGAAGTGATCGACCCCTGTGAGGAACCTGCCGGCAAAAATACGATTTTTGACCTGGCATCTATGACCAAGCCGATTGCCACAGCCGCCTCGATTATGATTCTAAGAGACCGCAAAGCAATCGAATTGGATGATTATGTGAGCAAATATCTGCCGGCCTTCGCCTGCAACGGCAAGCAGAACGTCCGGATCGAGCATCTCCTGACCCATACGTCGGGACTGCCGGCTTACACGAACGCCGCCGAGCTTAAGGAACAATACGGCAGCCCCTGTCCCGATAAGGTGATTGAGAAAATATGTGCATTGGAAGCCGTCAGCAAGCCGGGCGAGGAATTTCGCTATAGTTGCCTTGGCTATATCACACTGGCAAAGATCATCGAGATAGTCAGCGGTAAGAACATCGGTGATTTCAGCAAAGAGAATATTTTCGCACCGCTTGGCATGAAAGACACCGCCTACAATCCTCCGGAGACCTGGGAGCGGGATATTGCCGCGACCGAAGTTATAGACGGTCAGCCGCTTCGAGGTACCGTCCACGATCCTCTGGCCAGGTTAATGGCGGGCCTGTCGGGCAATGCGGGGCTTTTTTCCAATGCCTACGATTTGTCGATTTACTGCCGGATGCTGCTCAACGGCGGCAAGTGGCACGGCAAAAGAATTCTCAGCCCCGAAGCGGTGACTCTGCTGACCGCCGCTCGGAGGCACGGCCGGGCCTGCGGTTTTGATGTGAACTCGACCTACGCATGGGTGAAAGGCTCCTACGCCCCAGAAGAAGCATTCTGCCATACCGGCTATACGGGCACCTCAATCGTCTGCGACCCGGCGAGCAAAACCTTTATAATTATTCTCACCAATAGAGTCCATCCCAACGATGATGGAACTACGAAACCTGTTCGTATTAAAGTTGCAGATATTGTTTTTAATCGAAACGGAGGCGAAAAATGAAACGACGTGATTTTTTGAAAGCTGCCGGGTTCGGCGCCACGACCCTGGCCTTATCCTGCCGCACAGACATAATTCAGACAACAACTTCTGCGGAGCGCAAGAAAAAACCCAACATCGTCTATATCCTCGCGGATGATTTGGGTTATGCGGAATTAGGCTGCTACGGCCAAAAGAAGATTAAGACGCCCAATATAGACAAACTTGCAGCCGAAGGTATGAAGTTTACTCAGCACTACTCAGGCAATCCGGTATGCGCTCCATCGCGCTGCGCTTTGATGACAGGCCTGCATACGGGTCACACCCAGGTTCGGGGCAACAAGCAGATGGGTGGCGCCGAGGGATGGAAACTGGGCTCAACTATCGGCGGTCAGTGGCCGCTCGAGGCCGGCACCGTCACGGTCGCCGGGATACTCAAAGATGCAGGTTACACGACCGGGGCTTTCGGAAAATGGGGCCTCGGACTTGTCGGCACGACGGGCGATCCGAACAAGCAGGGCTTCGACCACTTCTACGGCTACATATGCCAGCGTCAGGCTCATACGTTCTATCCCAATCACTTGTGGCGTGACGGCCAGGTTGAATGGATCGAGGCTAACAAGGATGGAAAAGAGCAGGTTTACTCCCACGATCTGATAGCACAGGAGGCTCTGAAGTTTATCAGGACCAACAAAAACCGACCCTTCTTTCTGTACGTCCCCTTCACCATACCGCACATGGCCCTTCAAGTACCGGAAGATTCGCTGGCGGAATATCGCGGCAAATGGCCCGACCCGCCGTATAAGGGTGACAAAGGATATTTTGCCCATCCGGATCCGCGGGCCTGCTATGCGGCCATGGTGACGCGAATGGACAAGGACGTGGGCCGGATTATGTCTCTGCTGAAAGACCTGGCACTCGACGATAATACGCTCGTCATATTTACCAGCGATAACGGACCGACCTTCAACGGCGGATCGGACTCGGCATTTTTCGAAAGCGCCAAGCCTTTGCGAGGCCTTAAAGCTTCCGTTTATGAAGGCGGGATACGTGTGCCCTATATCGCCCGCTGGCCCGGCAGGATCAAAGCCGCCAGCACGAGCAATCATATCTCGGCCTTCTGGGACTTTTTGCCGACCTGCTGTGAGCTCATAGGCGAAGATACGCCACAGGATATTGACGGTATTTCCATGCTGCCTACCCTGTTCGGACGACATCAGGAGCAGAGAAAGCACGAATATCTGTATTGGGAACTGAGCGGTCAGCAGGCAATCCGAATGGGTAAGTGGAAGGCCCTTCGTTTAAAGCCCGGCAGGAAGATCGAGCTTTATGACCTTGATAGCGATATCGCAGAATCGAAGGATTTGGCCGATGAGCACCCCGAAATTGTTGCAGAGATGGCTGAGACATTCAGGACCAGCCGGACCGAATCGGAGGTGTTTCCTTTACCCAAAGCTAAATCCTAATCCACGCGAGCATCGCCCTGGTCAAGCGCATAAAAACAGCTCCTGTCAAGGAGGGAGACGCGACAAGAGCTGTCTGCAAGGAAAATAGCTTTTATGCTCTTATCGGCAACATTTAAAAGCATGTTTACTATTACCTCAAATTTTTACGCCTTGGCGACAAATAAACATCATATTACAGGAAGGGAAAAATAGTATATCATTGTTAGAAACCCGGTATCTGCGTTACTGTATGTGGAATATAGGACGTCCATAGATTTATTACCTAAAATGAGAAAGGTCGAGAGATGATCAGGCATAAATTATTAGTATTGTTTTTCGCGATATCGGTATCGTTCGGCGTTGAATCATTCGGCAGAGAATATGAGGTTACATCTCCTGATAAAAACCTCCGGCTGAAAGTCGACGTCGAGCAGAAGATATTTTACTCGCTCGGCTATAAATCGAAGGAACTGATCAAGCCGTCTCCTGTATCGATGACGCTGAACGGCAACAGGATTCTCGGCGCAAACCCGGAAGTTGTTGAAGTCAAACGCAGAAGCGTGGACGAGCAAATCATCCCGCCAGTCCGGATCAAGAGCAAAGTCATTGCCGACAAGTTCAACGAGATGTCCATCGAATTCAAGGGTGGATTCGGGCTTATCTGCAGAGCATACGATGATGGCGCGGCGTACCGATTTGTGACGGATATCGATGGGGCAATCGAGGTGATCACAGAAGAAGCAACCTTCAATTTTACCGGCAACCACACGATCTATTTCCCCGAGGAAGAGAGCTTCCAAACACATTCGGAACGGGAATACAAATACCTCAAGCTCGGCACGATTTCAGAAAAGATGATGTGCTGTGTGCCGGCTTTGGTAGAAGTGCAGGACGGCCCGAAGGTTCTGATTACCGAGGCCGACCTGGAAGATTATCCGGGTCTGTACCTTCGCGGATGCGGCAACGATAGTCTCTACGGAAAATTTCCCGCTTTCGCGCTGGCCGAGAAAGCCCAGAGCGACCGGGACGTGCCGGTGACAAAACGCGCCGATTTTATAGCGAAAACCAACGGCCGGCGAAGCTTTCCCTGGCGGGTCCTGATAGTCGCCCAGAAGGACGGTGACCTGATCGAAAACCAGATGGTTTACAAGCTTGCCAAGCCCCTGCAGCTCGACGATACATCCTGGATTAAGCCGGGCAAAGTGGCCTGGGACTGGTGGAACGCCAATAACCTTTACGGCGTGGATTTCAAGTCGGGAGTCAATACCGAAACCTACAAATACTATATCGACTTCGCAGCGAAATACGGCATCGAATACATCATTCTTGATGAAGGTTGGTACGTGCTCGGCGATTTGATGAAGATCGTTGAAGGCATGGATATGGAGGAATTGTTTCGGTACGCAAAAAGTAAGAATGTGGGAATCATTCCGTGGGTTATCTGGAAAACGCTCGATGACCAATTGACTGAGGCGATGGGCCAATTTGAGAAATGGGGCGCCAAAGGACTCAAGGTCGATTTTATGCAACGGGACGATCAGTGGATGGTCAATTACTACCACAGAATCGCCAAGGAGACGGCCAAGCGCCACATGCTCGTCGATTTCCACGGCTCGTATAAACCGACCGGCCTGAGGCGGGCGTATCCGAACGTCATCACCAGAGAAGGCCTTCGCGGTATCGAACACAGCAAATGGAGCACGGACGCCAATCCGGAGCACAACGTGACGATTCCGTTTCTCCGGATGGTAGCCGGGCCGATGGATTACACACCGGGCGCTATGATCAACGCCCAACAAAGCGATTTCCAACCCATTTTCAACCGGCCGATGAGCTCGGGCACTCGCTGCCACCAGTTGGCGATGTACGTGGTTTACGAAAGTCCCTTGCAGATGCTGGCCGACAGCCCTTCAAACTACCTCAGAGAATCTGAGTGCATGGAATTTCTGTCCAAGGTGCCTACCGTTTGGGACGAAACGAAGGTGCTGGATGCGAAGGTAGCCGATTACGTGCTGATCGCCCGCAAGAACGGCGCCGAGTGGTACGTGGGAGCCATGACCGACTGGACGAGCCGAGAGCTGACTGTTGATTTTTCTTTCCTTGGGCCGGGCCAACATACCATCGACATTTATAAAGATGGAATCAACGCCGACCGGATCGGCAACGATTACAAGAAAGAGACTAAGAAAGTCTCCGCCCGAGACAAAATGAAAATTAAACTGGCCCCCGGCGGCGGCTGGGCTGCGATAATCAAATAGCAACAGACTACACAAAACTTGTCGCCGCAGATGATGCTGGATAAGAACATATCCCGGCTGCCGGGATGAGCCTCGATACGGAACGACTGTTAGTCAGTAATTGCACCAGTTTGTTTTACTGTCCCGGCCAATGCCAATTCACAAGATCGTCGCTCCAGGCGATTGCCATACTGGCTGCCCCATGAGCCCGGTAAGCGTGCAAACCCTCTTCCGATGCACCATGAAAAAACATGATGTATTTGCCGACGGTGCTTTCATTTCTCAAATCAATAACCGTCGCAGCCGTTAAACGCCCCTGTGCCCAGGGCCAGTCTTTCTGCCCGAGTCTCAGCAGTTGAACATCCG
>Ga0307379_10008516_pt1 | contig 13816 bp, 12 predicted proteins | sample UN2MG_FD_202237 | JGI IMG/M metagenome (GOLD analysis project Ga0307379, IMG submission 202237) | Soil microbial communities from Risofladan, Vaasa, Finland - UN-2 | ecosystem: Environmental > Terrestrial > Soil > Coastal area > Acid sulfate soil | place: Finland: Risofladan, Vaasa | collected...
TGTATAGAAAAGCTGTCCGGGAAGGGCAATCATGCAGTCAACCAGATCGGCCTCGATAATATTCTTTCTTATCTCCCCTTCTCCGGACTGGTTTGAAGACATAGAGCCATTGGCAAGCACAAAACCGCCAATACCATTAGGTGACAAATGGTGAATAAAATGCTGAACCCAGGCAAAATTGGCGTTGCTACTGGAAGGAATTCCATACTTCCATCTCACGTCGTCCCTAAGAAGTCGCCCTTCCAGTCACTTACATTAAAAGGCGGATTCGCAAGGATAACGTCTGCCTTGATGTCTTTATGAAGGTCCTGTCTGAAACTATCTGCATGATGAGGACCGATATTGCACTCGATACCCCTTATTGCAAGGTTCATCTTGCAAAGCCGATAGGTGGTAGGATTCGATTCCTGACCATAAATGGAGATATCGCCTCTCGTACCGCCGTGGGCCTCGGCGAATTTTTCTGACTGCACGAACATGCCGCCTGAACCGCAGCAGGGATCGTAGACCCTGCCCTTGTATGGTTCGATCATCTCGACAAGGATTTTGACAACCGACTGGGGGGTATAGAATTCACCGCCTCCTTTACCTTCTGCCGAGGCAAAGCGACCCAAGAAATATTCATAGACACGGCCGAGAATGTCCTTTGAGCGGCTTTCAGCATCTCCAGGCCCGATTGTTCCGATAAGGTCTATGAGTTCGCCGAGGGTATGTTTATCCAGTGTGGGTCTTGCATAATCCTTCGACAGCACGCCTTTGAGTTGGGGGTTTTCCTTCTCGATTGCAAGCATCGCATCATCAACGAGCTTTCCGATAGTCGGCTGTTTTGCGTTTGCCTGAAGATAATTCCAACGGGCATCCTTGGGAACATAGAAGATATTTTCTGCAAGATATTCGTCTTTGTCTTCTATAACGCCGTACCGTGATCGTTCTTCAGCTACAAAGTATTCACTTGATGGTTCTGCTGTCCAGATTTCTAATTGTTTATGACGCTCTTCAAAGGCATCAGAGATATACTTGAGGAAGATTAAACCGAGGATTACATGCTTATACTCAGCGGGGTCCATATGGCCGCGCATTTTGTCCGCAGCCCGCCAGAGCTTCTCTTCAAATCCGAGATTGCCGCCGTTAGAATTCTTTTTGGTTACATTCTTCTTTTGTCGGGGCATCTTCTTGCTCGTCGATATTGTACAATAATTCTTCAGAAGGATATAGCCATAATTATCGTATTTGCCGATAGGTTCACACTGCTTTTTGAATGATTGCGGGAAGGTGTTGTGAGTGGTAATATGTACCCCATGAGAAAAATCAGATTGCTCCTTGAATACGACGGGACTGCGTATCACGGATGGCAGGTGCAGAAAGAAGGCCTGACCATTCAGAGTCTTCTTGAGGAGAAAGTTTTCCAGGTAACAGGTGAGCCGTCAAGCGTTATCGGAGCGAGCAGGACTGATGCCGGAGTGCATGCATTCGGGCAGGTTGCGGTATTCAGGACTGAATCACAACTGGACGCTGCAACAATCCAAAGAGCACTGAATGCAGTGCTCCCGCACGACATCAGAGTACTCGCTGCTGCAGAAGTCGAGAATTCATTTCATCCGAGAGAAGATGCGCTCAAGAAACGCTATGTTTACATGATCGCAAATCAGAGGGTATCTTCAGCTTTTCTTTTCAGATATACCTGGATAGTACCCCAAATGCTGCAGATTAGTCTCATGGAAGAGGCATCATCTGTGCTCATCGGCAAACATGATTTTTCAGCCTTTATGGGAACCGGCAGCGACATAAAAGATCCTATCCGGGAGATTTATTCGTCGGATGTAGAAACACTCGATAATGTAGATTTCATGACTGTATGTCTGAAAGGTACTTTTATCAAAATAACGATCGAGGCGAATGGATTTCTCAGGCACATGGTCAGGAATATCGCAGGCACCCTTGTCGAGATTGGGAGAGCACGAATTCCTTCATTCAGAATGAAAGAGATACTCGAATCTCATGACAGAAAGCAGGCAGGGCAGACTGCGCCTGCGAAAGGCCTTTTCCTTGAGAGGATTGATTATTGATATGATTCATAAACCAAATATCGCTACCCACTCATCAAACCGCTTTAATTTATCTTCCCCATATAGGGCTTATCACCATAACAGTCGATTCCCGGCTCATTCGTAGACAGTATTAGTTATATCATAGTATGTTACTTGACAATAACTTACTCAATTGATATGATACGATATAAAAAGGAATAGAAATGACGACAGCGGGGAAAGATTATTATAAAATTCTCGGGGTAAACAAAGATTCTTCACCGGATGAGACCAAAAAAGCTTACAGAAAGCTCGCGCGTAAATATCACCCGGACCTGAACCCCGGGGACAAGGTTGCCGAACCGAAGTTCAAAGAAATCAATGAAGCGTACGAGGTGCTTGGTGACCCGAAGAAGAAGGCCGAATATGACCAGTTCGGCAGCACACAATTCCGGGCAGGTGGTCCCGGATTCGAAGGGTTCAGAACACATGATTTCAGGGAAGGATTTGAGTTTGGAGGGTTCGGTGATATGTTTTCTGACCTTTTCGGGGCAAAGGCAAGGCCTGAAGCTTATCATGCCAAAGGCCATGATATGGTCATGGGCATTGAACTCACCATGGAAGAAGCATTCTCCGGCGTTACAAAACAGATTACCTTCAGAAGGGAAGTCACATGCAAAACCTGCAACGGCTCCGGTGCAGAATCATCCCAGACATGCAGTGCTTGCAAAGGCACCGGAAGTCTGAAAACATCAAAAGGCTTTTTCAACATGTCCCAACCTTGCAGCGTCTGCGGGGGGTCTGGGAAAAAGGTAACGAAGGCTTGTTCTGCCTGTCAAGGGGCCGGAAAGACCCTTCAGACTGAAACCCTCAAGGTGAAAATCCCGAGTGGTGCGGACACCGGTTCCCGGGTCAAACTGAAAGGAATGGGAGGTGCAGGCACAGGCGGTGGCCCCTCAGGGGATCTTCTGATTGAAATCACGGTGAAATCGCATCCGATCTTTAAGAGAAAAGGTGACGACATCTACCTTGATCTGCCGGTTACGTTCAGCGAGGCAGCGCTCGGGGCAAAGATCGAAGTCCCGACAATGGACGGCGTGGCATCGATGACATTGCCGCAAGGGACACAGGGAGGCCAGCGATTGAAGCTCTCGGGGAAGGGTTTCCCTTCACCAAAAACAGGGATAAGGGGTAACCAATACGTTGAGATAAAGATTGTTGTTCCAAAAGACCTGGATAGCATGGCAAAAGATAAGGTCAGGGAAATAGAAGGATTATATAAAGAAGATCCACGGAGGAGGTTGTTACAGAGATGATTGAACCGAATGACAAAAATCAACCGGTTTTCATGATAAGCGTCGTGGCAAGGATGCTGCATGTTCATCCCCAGACTCTGAGGCTCTATGAACGGGAAGGCCTGGTTACCCCTCAGAGGACAAAAAGGACGAGACTCTATTCCATGGAAGATGTTGAAAAATTGGCCATGATCCTTCGGCTCACACGGGAACTCGGTGTCAACAGATCCGGGGTTGAGATCATCCTGAGGCTCAGGCATCGGCTGGAGGCTTTCCAGAAAGAGACGGAAGAGATGATGAGCTTTCTTGAAGAAGACATTAGAAAAGATTTTATCAAAAAGTTAAGAAGAATTTTTGCAGAGGAATAGCAAGAGAAGTATGAATTATGAAGGCTGAAGTATGAAAAGGGAGAACGGCAAAAAGGCCGAAGAAGAATTATTTCATCCTTCATCCCTCATCCTTCATCCTTAACAAGGAGGTTTTTCATAATGGATAAATTCACCACAAAAAGCCAGGAGGCGATACAGGAGGCGCAGAGATTTGCTGAAAGGAAAGGCAACCAGCAGCTTGATGCCGAACACCTGCTTTGGGCTCTCCTTGAGGATGAAGAAGGGGTAGCCTGCCAGATCCTGAAAAGACTGGGAGTAAATACCCGGTCCATACAGCAGGATGTTGAAGAAGCAATCGATAAATTTCCGAAGGTCATTGGTGCAACACCGCTGGGGCAGATGTATGTTTCGCCACGGTTGAAGGAGGTATTTGAAAACGCACATAAGAATGCTGAACACCTCAAAGACGAATTTGTCAGTGTCGAGCATTTGCTTGTTTCACTTATTTCCGTCGGTGGGCCGTGCTCCGATCTTCTGAAAAGATACGGAGCAACACCTGATAAGGTGTTGTCGGCCATGAGGGAGATACGGGGAGGACAACGGGTAACTGATCCGAGCCCTGAAGACAAATACCAGGCCCTGAAGAGATTCAGCCGGGACCTCACGGAGTTCGCACGAAAGGGGAAACTTGACCCTGTTATCGGTCGGGATGACGAGATCAGAAGAATCATCCAGGTTCTCTCACGGAGGACGAAGAATAATCCTGTCCTCATCGGGGAGCCCGGGGTCGGCAAGACCGCCATTGCAGAGGGCCTTGCACAAAGGATCGTTGCAGGCGATGTGCCTGAGACTTTAAAGGACAAGAAGGTTGTTGCTCTTGACATGGGATCTCTTGTTGCAGGAACAAAGTTCAGGGGTGAGTTTGAAGAGCGACTCAAGGCTGTCCTGAAAGACATTGAACAGGCAGAGGGCAAGGTGATTGTTTTCATTGATGAATTGCACACCCTTGTCGGAGCTGGTGCTGCCGAGGGCGCCATTGATGCATCAAACATGCTCAAACCGGCTCTTGCACGGGGAGATCTCAGGTGCGTTGGAGCGACAACCATTAATGAATACAGAAAACATATCGAAAAGGATCCGGCACTCGAAAGAAGATTTCAGCCGATCCTTATCAGGGAACCGAGCGTTGAAGACACCATATCGATCCTGCGGGGTCTGAAAGAACGATATGAAGTGCATCACGGTGTCAAGATCAAGGACTCTGCCCTGATCGCCGCTGCTGTGCTGTCAAACAGGTATATCACCGACAGATTCCTTCCGGACAAGGCTATTGACCTCATGGATGAATCCGCATCAAAACTTAGGATGGAGATCGACAGCATGCCGATAGAGCTTGACGAAATTGAAAGAAAGCTGAGGCAGTTTGAGATAGAAAAGCAGGCGCTTATGAAAGACAGCTCAAAGGAAGCAAAAGAGCGGTTAGAGAAGATCCGGAGAGAGCTTGCGGAACTCCAAACAAAGCGGGATGAATTAAGGGCCCAGTGGTTGAGTGAAAAGGAGATTATCGCGAAGATAAGGGATTGCAAGGAGCAGATCGAAAAAACCAAGATAGAGTCAGAAAGGGCTGAGCGCGAAGGAGACCTGACAAAAGCGGCGGAACTCAAATATGGGAAATTACTCGAACTCCAGAGATCGCTCGAAACAGAAAATAAGAAGCTCCTCGGCGTCCAGCAGAGAAGGAAGATGCTGAAGGAAGAGGTTGACGAGGAGGATATTGCCGAAGTCGTTTCCAAATGGACAGGGGTTCCCGTTAGCAGGATGCTCGAAGGTGAAATACAGAAGCTTCTCCATATGGATGAGCGTCTGAGACGAAGAGTAGTCGGACAGGATGAGGCCGTCGAAGCGGTATCGAACGCAGTACGGAGGGCACGTGCAGGGATTCAGGACCCGAACAGGCCCATCGGCTCCTTCATCTTTCTTGGACCTACCGGTGTCGGGAAGACAGAGCTTGCCAGGGCACTTGCGGAGTTTCTTTTTGATGATGAAAACGCAATGGTCAGAATCGATATGTCCGAGTATCAGGAAAGGCATACCGTCTCCCGGCTTATCGGCGCCCCTCCCGGATATGTTGGGTACGAGGAGGGTGGACAGCTGACTGAAGCTGTCAGAAGGAAGCCGTATTCAGTAATCCTCTTTGATGAGGTCGAAAAGGCTCACCCCGAAGTATTCAACCTGCTCTTGCAGTTGCTCGACGACGGAAGGCTTACGGATAGTCATGGCAGAACCGTAGATTTCAGGAACACGGTTGTTATCATGACATCGAATATTGGAAGCGCGCACATACAGGAAATGCTTGAAGAAAAGGCAAAGAGGCCTTCAGCCTACTGGGTAATCGACAATACTGAATTGAAAGAGAAGATTATGGATGACCTGAAGACCTTTTTCCGGCCCGAATTCCTGAACAGGGTTGATGAAATTCTCGTCTTTAATCCGTTGACAAAAGAACTCCTGAAACAGATCGTCGAAATCCAGGTGAACAGGATGAAGAAATATATCGGGGAGAAAAATGTCGACATCAGGCTGACGGAGAGTGCCAAGGAGTATTTTGCAGATATCGGATTTGATCCGATTTACGGAGCCCGGCCTTTGAAGAGGGCGTTGCAGAGGGAAATCCTGAATCTGCTCGCAATGAAGATGCTTGACAAGACCTTTGGAGAAGGTGATACCGTCATTGTGGATTTTGAGAAGGACCGGATTATATTTACAAAAGAGGTGAGTGCTCAGGTATCAGTGTAGTCCGGCTGATACTCTATGTGAGTTCTGATAATCTTGTGAGGAGTAATTGTTTTGCAGAATCGAGAGGTGCTTTTATATAGTACCCGGCAGCATTTTTGTGCCCGCCGCCTTCAAAGAAAGAGGCTATCACTGCGACATTGATATCGCTCTTCGAGCGCAGGCTGACTTTCCAGTAATCATCATCTATCTCTCTAAAAAATACGGAGATTCTGATATCCTTCATGATCCTCGGAAAGCTGGATAAATTTTCCGTGTCTTCAGGACCTGTACCAGTCTTTTTATACATTTCCCTGTTCACAAAAGTTAAAGCAACTTTGTCCCTGATTTCAAGGGTTTGCAAGGCCATCCTCAGCAAATGGAATCTCGCCTCAGACCAAGTTTCGTAGAGACTTCCGGATATGAAAGCAGGGTTTGCTCCTGAGTCGGCGAGTTCTGCTGCGACGCGCAAAACCTCTGCTGTTGTGTTGCCGAATCTGAATGTCCCTGTATCGATTGCAATCGCTGTATAGAGGTTCACGGCCATCTCTTTGGTTATCCCAACACCCAATTCCTTAATGAGATAAAATATCATCAATCCCGTTGCTGCTGCCTTTGGCTCAATCCAGCGTATGTCACCGAAATCTGATTCCGTTTCGTGATGATCGATGACTGCGGACTGTCTGAAATCCAGCGCTTCGATACCTGCTCGCTGGGGGGTATTGCAGTCAAGGAGAAGGAGGTTGAAAGCCGAGGGTTGCTGGTCAGCATAGGTGTGCATGACTTTTTCCTGTCCCGGCAAAAAGCGGTATAACTCCGGAACCCCATCCTGGTCAAAAAGCAGTGTGTTTTTCCCGATGGTGCTCAAAGCCATAGAAAGCGCGAGAGACGAACCAAGTGCATCGCCTTCCGGATTGATGTGGGTAGCAATAAAAAAATCGTTCTTCTCTCTGAGGAATGTGAGGAGCTCAGGAGGAATGTTCATCTTTCTTTCTGATCTCACTTAGGAGTTGTTCGATTCTGTTTCCATATTCAATAGAGGTGTCCAGCCTGAAATCTATGCTCGGGATGAACTTCATCTTCAACCGTTTCGATAATTCAGACCGTATAAAGCTTTTAGCCGCGTGCAAAATATCAAGCGTGGATTGTTTTTCTTCTTCCTTCAGAATACTTACATACACAACAGCAATTTTGAGATCATCGGTGACATCAACACCGGTAACCGTTAAAAATCCGATCCGTGGATCCTTTACTTTAAAAAAAATTATGTCGGCGATTTCTTCTCTCAGGAGGTCTCTGACCCGTTGAGAACGTTTATAGGGAAGCATGTATTACCTCGGAAGTTTTAAATTCTAAACAAATCAGCATTGCAAACTATTTGAGTTCAAAATTGATTTTAGAATTTCGAATTTAGAGATTAGAATTTTGTTCTTTACAGTTTTGCGGCTATTTTTTCGATGATATAATTTTCGAGTATATCTCCGACCTTCAGGTCATTGAAGTTTTCGATCATGATACCGCACTCATACCCTGTTTGCACTTCCTTGACATCTTCCTTGAATCTTTTGAGAGAACTGATCTTCCCGTCATAGACAACGATATTGTCCCTGATGATCCGCGTACCATCGCTTGAACGGCTCATGAATCCATCGAGGACATAGCACCCGGCAACAGTCCCGATCCTCGATATCGGGAAGAGCTGCCGTACCTCCGCCCTTCCGAGGGTTTTCTCTTTCAGTGTCGGCTCAAGCAGACCCTCAAGAGCTTTTTTGACTTCTTCAATGGCTTCGTATATGACATTGTATAACCTGATATCAACACCTTCTTTTTCCGCCACCTGATATGCTTTCAACTCAGGCCTTACATTGAAGCCTATGATAATTGCGCTTGAAGCAGTCGCAAGCATAACATCCGACTCATTTATTCCGCCGACCGATGAGTGGATCACCTTCACTTTCACCTGCGGATGCGTGATATGTTCGAGAGCGTCCTTCAATGCCTCAACTGAACCCTGGACATCACCCTTAATGATGATATTCAGTTCCCTGATTTCGCCTTCCTTTATTTTTGCATACAGTTCATCGAGGGTAAGCTTTCTCGTGCGCGCTATCTCTGCAAGCTTTGCTTTCTGCTGCCGTGCAAAAGCAACCTGTCGAGCCCTCTTCTCATCTGCAACAACGGTAAAAATATCTCCTGACGACGGGACATCTGCAAACCCAATAACCTCAACTGGGGTAGCAGGACCGGCTTCGGTTATCCTCCTTACGCTGTCGTCAATCAATGCCCTTACCTTCCCCGCATGTGTTCCGGCAAGGAATGCATCACCGACCCGAAGCGTGCCCGACTGCACCAGCAAAGTCGCAATAGGGCCTCTGCCTTTATCAAGCTTCGCCTCAATGATGGTACCGCGGGCAGCCTTATCGGGATTCGCCTTGAGTTCCATCACTTCTGCCTGAAGGAGTATCATCTCAAGCAGGCGTTCAATGCCGATACGTTTTTTGGCAGAAACTTCTACAAAGATATTCTGTCCCCCCCATTCTTCTGAAATGATACCTTGCTCCGAGAGCTCATTCTTTACTTTTGAGAGATTCGCCTCGGGCTTGTCAATCTTGTTGATTGCAACAACAATCGGAACATTCGCAGCCTTCGCATGATTGATGGCTTCCACCGTCTGAGGCATGACACCGTCATCAGCAGCCACAACAAGGACAACAATATCAGTTACTTTTGCACCCCGTGCTCTCATGGATGTAAATGCTTCGTGGCCGGGGGTATCGAGAAACACAATGTCCTTGCCGCTGAGATTCACTTTATATGCTCCGATATGCTGAGTAATTCCACCGGCTTCGCTCTCTGTGACTTTTGTCTCCCTGATCGCGTCAAGGAGTGACGTCTTGCCATGGTCTACATGTCCCATTATTGTAATCACAGGAGACCGTGGAACAAGGTTACTGAGATCCTCAGGTGTCTCAAGATCAACGGTATCTTCTTCGATCGCTGCTAATTCAAGTTTGACTCCGAAATTCTCTGCTATCAATAAAGCCGCTTCAGTATCAACGGGCTGATTGATGGTTGGCATATATCCAAGTTCCATGAACTTTTTAATCACATCAGACAGCTTGACGCTGATCAGTTCAGCAAATTCCTTAACGGTCGTCCCTTCCTGGAGTTTCAGGTTTTTTTTCCGTGGCGCTACGAGTTGAACCTGCGGTTTATTCTCTTCGTACTGGAAACCCCTGGGTCTCCCCGACCTCTTCTGTGGCCTCTGGTCATGCCATCTTTTGGGTTCTATTTTCCTGATAGTCTGAAAAGCCCGCTGCATGCCCGGCTTTGTTTTGAATTTTTCTATTTTCTCGGTCTCTATTTCCTTCTTAAACCTGTCAGGAATTTTCAGTTCTTCTTCCTCAGCTGGTGTTAAGGCCCGTGCTGCTGCGGGGATTACTTCCGGAAGCAGGGGAGATTCTCCCTCTGTCTTTTCCGGAGCTTTCTCCTCCGAAAGAGCTGATGTTTTTTCCGGTTCCTCATATGCTTTCTGAATTTCGGGCTCACTATACTTAGAAACACGGGGGCCTGCAGGGGCAGTTTCTTTTTTTGCTTCAGCAGGCTTCTTCAGAAAATTTCTTTCTATTTTTTGAGCAATGTCCGGATCTATACTCGAGGAATGAGTTTTCCCTTCTATCCCGAGCTTTGGAAGCTCATTCAGGATGCTCTTGTTTGGTACACCCAGTTTTTTTGCAAGCTCATAAATTCTTATCTTCTGCATATAATTTTTTCCTTGAATACACAGCAGGAATGTTGAGAACTCTTCGATAAGGAGAAGAATTGCAATTCTGTCCTACAGGGAGGGCTCTCGAATACCCGCTTCATGTGATTACTTGTAACAATGACCTCTAAATGTTATCATAATGAACATTGTTAATGCAATGAGTGAGGAGGTTGAACAGAATGGCACAGTGCGCTGTGTGCGGAAAACAGAGAGTAGTCGGAAATAATGTCAGCCATGCAAACAACAAAACGAAAAGACTGATAATGCCCAATCTGCAGAAGATGCACGTTATCATGAATAAGAGCGTCAAAAAACGCTACGTATGTACCAGATGTCTGCGTTCCGGGGTGGTTAAAAAAGCGGTGTAGTGAAGAGGGCAGATTCCTTACTAAAACCTCTTGTCCGAGACTTAGGTATTGAAGAAGGCATCAGACTCGCACAAATAAAATTTCACTGGCATACCTTGTTTCACAAGCCTCTGTCTCAGCATATGTCGCCATCCTTTTTGTCAGGGAATGAACTGCTTCTGACTGTTGATTCACCGGTCTGGCTTCAGGAATTAAAATTTTATCAGGGAGATATCATTACGAAGCTCGCCCTGTATGAAGTGAAAACTGTCCGTTTCAGACTCGGCAGAGTCAATGCAGATGAGAATTCAGAGACAGAAAGAGAAAAGGGAAGAGCCAAACTCCTTACAGCGCATGACCGCTCCTTCATTGAAGACACTGTTTCGAACATTGAAGACGAAGAATTGAGAGAGGTCGTGAAAAAGGCGATGGGGAAAGCGATTATAACCGTGAGGACAAGGTAAATCCGTGAGTGCTATACACTACGGAGAATAATTCTCTGTCTCTTCATCTCCTTGAACGTTTTCGCTTCACTCTTTTCATGCTGATTCTGCCTGCTTTTCAAATATAAGGATGGGCTTTTCCTTCTTGACAATGCTGTCTTCCGTAACAAGGCATTCTTTGATTCCTTTTTGGGAAGGAATCTCGTACATCACATCGAGCATGATTTCTTCAAGGATTGAACGTAATCCGCGGGCGCCCGTTTTCCGCTGAACGGCCTTTTTGGCTATTGCCGACAGTGCACTATCGGTGAATTTGAGCCTGACATTCTCAAATGAAAGAAGCCTCTGATATTGTTTCATAAGAGCATTCTTTGGCTCCGTCAGAATCTTTATTAACGATGCTTCATCAAGTTCATCAAGGCCTGATACGACAGGCATCCTCCCTACGAACTCGGGAATAAGGCCGTACTTGATCATATCTTCGGGTTCGACATGACTGAGTATCTCACCGATTTTTCTCTCCTTTCTTGCTACCGTGTCCGAAATAAATCCTACAGTCCTCTGCCCGATTCTCTGCTCGATGATTGTATCAAGGCCTATAAAAGCACCCCCGCAGATAAAGAGGATATTTGTTGTATCAACCTGAATATATTCCTGCTGCGGATGTTTTCGTCCACCCTGGGGAGGGATATTCGCCATCGTCCCTTCGATTAACTTCAGAAGGGCCTGCTGTACACCTTCACCCGAAACGTCCCGTGTTATAGATGGATTATCTGATTTCCTGCTGATTTTGTCGATTTCATCGATGTACACGATTCCTCTCTGAGCCCTTTCCGTCTCATAATCTGCGGCCTGAAGGAGCTTCAGGATGATATTTTCGACATCCTCTCCGACATACCCTGCTTCTGTAAGGGTTGTTGCATCGGCAATCGCAAATGGCACATCAAGGATCCTTGCGAGTGTCTGTGCAAAGAGCGTCTTACCGGTCCCGGTAGGTCCTATGAGGAGTATGTTACTCTTCTGCAGTTCAACATCCGAATCCGCGGGACTGTAAATTCTCTTATAATGATTATGCACTGCGACAGAGAGTATCTTCTTTGCCCTTTCCTGGCCGATAACATAATCATTGAGTGAATGATGGATCTCTTTCGGGATCGGCAACCTGGGCAGAGAAGGAACCTTTATCTCTTCGTGGAGTGTATCCGCGATAATCTCATTGCATAATTCTACACATTCATTGCATATATATACTGTGGGGCCTGCGATGAGCTTTTTCACTTCATTATGCCCCTTGCCGCAGAAAGAACACTTCAGTGCATTTTCGTCTTTCTTAGCCACGGGGTTTCTTCTCCTTAATGCTGCTGATCACTTCATCAACAATGCCGTATTCTTTTGCCTCATCGCCTGACATGAAGAAATCCCGATCCGTATCAGCCTGAATCTTTTCAAGAGACTGCCCTGTATGGAACGCAATGATCTTGTTCAGCGTATCTTTCATGCGGAGAATCTCACGCGCGTGGATTTCGATATCCGTTGCCTGACCATGGAATCCACCCATAGGCTGGTGCAGCATGATTCTTGAGTTTGGTAATGCAAATCTCTTGCCTTTTGTACCGGCAGAAAGCAGAAGTGCACCCATACTCGCTGCCTGCCCTATGCAGTATGTTGCAATGTCAGGCTTTACATATTGCATGGTGTCGTATATTGCGAGGCCGGAAGAAACAACGCCTCCCGGTGAATTAATATACACATGAATATCTTTGCCCGGGTCTTCTGTCTGCAGAAACAGCAACTGGGCGATAACGATGTTTGCCACCGTATCGTCAATCCCTGTACCAACAAAAATTATCCTGTCCTTCAGAAGCCTTGAGTAAATATCATACGCCCTCTCCGTGCGGCCGGTCTGCTCTATAACAATCGGAATGATACTCATGTATTCTCCTTTTCAATGGTTGCTTTGGCGAGGAGCGCATCCATAACTTTATCTTCCATTATCGAATGCTTCAGCCCATCCAGTGAGCCTTCTCTATAGAGATAATAGTTTCTGACTGATTCAGGGGTTGCGGATAATTTCTGCGCTAAAGAAGCTATCCGCTCATCGACTTCATTATCGGAGACGACAATGCCTTCTTTCCTGCCGATTGTATCCAGAATGAAATGAGCCTGCACATTCCTCACGGCTTTGCCTCTCAATTCCGCCTGGGGGTCTTCTTCTTTATTCTTTTCCGCTTCCTGTCCGGAAGATACAGGTTCAAAGGTATCTGATACAGAATTCTGGGATACCGAATCCTCCTTTGAACCGGAAATGCTCTTATGCATCATAATGGCTTCGATCTCCTTCCCTACAAGGGATTCGGGGACTTCAAAGGTGCTGGATTCGACAAGCTTCCTGACAATCTCAGCCTTTTGTATTTTCCTGATATGCTCCGTCTTTGCTGCATATATTTTTTCCCGTGCCTTTTCTCTCAAGTCAGTCATCGTTTCATAGCCGAGGTCTTTGGCAAATTCGTCGTCGATTTCCGGCAGGGTCTTTTTCTTCACTTCGCCGATTTTGACCTTTATCTGAACTGTTCTGCCTGCGAGTTCTTTTGACGCAGTCGCAGCGAATGTCGTTGCAAATTCAATGATATCCCCCTTCTGCTTTCCAATAACCTTTTCCATAATGTCAGGAGGAAAAATCTCGTTCCCCATCTTCGAGATCGTCTCTTTGACCGAAGAGATATCTTCGCCGCCGGCTATTTCGCTGTCAACGTATTCAAATGAAACAAAGTCATCCATCTCTACCAATTTATCAGCAACTTCAAAGACTGCTTTTTTATTCTGGAGGGCTTTCAGCG
>Ga0307379_10008517_pt1 | contig 13815 bp, 20 predicted proteins | sample UN2MG_FD_202237 | JGI IMG/M metagenome (GOLD analysis project Ga0307379, IMG submission 202237) | Soil microbial communities from Risofladan, Vaasa, Finland - UN-2 | ecosystem: Environmental > Terrestrial > Soil > Coastal area > Acid sulfate soil | place: Finland: Risofladan, Vaasa | collected...
TCAGGGGACGCCCACGACGCACCCAGTTCCCGAGCTCGAAGAACCGCAGCACGAGAAAACCAGAAAGAACAAGAATTAGAGATCAGTACGCGCATGGTGAGGTTTGGGTTGAACTCGGTAAATTGAATCCGTGAAGATGAGCAAGCAGTCGTGGGTTGTCCATTGGTTGGACCGAAAAGAAGAAGTCCACGAAGAGTTTCCGCGACAGGAGCTTGCCCAACAGCGAATCCGTAAATTAGGAGTCAAGGTCATCAAAGTCTACCGACGAGAGGTGTGGACCGACAAGGTTTGCGAAGATGGGGACTAAACGCCCGTTTTTCGCCGCGCCCTCCGTTTAGCCAAAATGCGTTCCCGATTTTCCTCGTAGTACTTGCGACTTGCTTTTCGGGACCGGTCTTTGATTTTCTCACGAAACTCCGGATCCTTTTCGTAGCGGATCTGTTTGTCGAGTCGGGTTCGCCACCGGATCTTCTCCCGGTTTTCCTCCGTGTACTTGCGAGCGCGAAGGCGATCTTTTTCCTTTTGGCAGGGATCACAGGTCTTAAGCCGGTAGAGATATTTTCCGCTAGTGCGTGGGGAAAACTCCTCGATCGGTTTGAGGACCAAACAGACTTTACAGGTACGGGTACGGGTACGGGTACGGGTACGGGTCACGCGAATCGATCGAGGCGTTGGGTGGCGTCCCGAGGGAAGGTTTCTAGGTTGGAAAGTAGGTTTTCTTTCGTCCTGGCGTCCAAAGGCGACGCCTGGATCTCCAAGGAAAGGATGTCCGCGGAATCTCCGCGAGTGCCCACGTACCATTTCTCGTTGCCGACGTGGCAGATCCTAGTTTGGAAATACTCGGCCTCTTTGCCCCCACGGTTCGGGCGCATGATGCGGTTGACGAACCCAGAGTCGATACTCTGCATCGCGTACCCCGTGTACGAAGAACGTACGGGACCGTTTGCGCTCGAATATCCTTCGACATGGATAACGCCGGGCAAGCTCGGCTGCTTCGGCTCCTCCGCCCAGCGGCACCGCTCGTAGAGTTCGAGGCGCCAGTCCGCAACGCCGTGTTTCTCCCAGAGCTCTTGGAGGCGATTGTCCATCGCTTGAACACTCCAGGTGTACCAAATGTAGCCCTGGTCGTAACTCCGGTAGCCTTTGGCCTTCACGTGTTTGGTCTTCACGATCTTGAGCCCCGGCGCCGCCAAACTCAGCCGGCCCGCTTTGGCTTTGACTTGTTCTGGAGACTGGGGGGTTTGGTCATAGATGCTTCGGCTATGGAGTTTCCAAGCCCCTATCTCCCCGTCCCACTCCACGAAGCCTCCGGCCATTCCCGCCCCTCCCAGGTAATGGGAGATCGTCTCGGGAGGATAGAGATCTCCACGTTTGTCAACGCAGTACTCGTCAGGGGCGTTCATCAGGACTTTTACCCCAACAAACGCCCCCAACGTCAAAATCAGGCCGGAAGGGGTACTCCGGAGAGGTCTAGCTCGATATAGCTTGATCCCCCTCCACAGCACTCACACCCCTCCTCGTACCCGGAAGACAGCACGCCAGCATCTCCCCCGAGCAAAGACTCGATGGTCTCCACGTCGCCGGCACCCAGGGCCTCCTCCGTTCGGAGGATCAGATCGTAGATGAGCTTACCCCGTCGTTTCCGACAAGAATCGATCCAAACACTCCTCAAGCGAGACGAGTCGGAGTCCAACAAGACCTGTCGAAACAGATCACGAGCAAATACTTTCGCCATGCTGATTCTCCTTTCCTAGACGATCATCGTCCTGAAGGTGAGCGAGATCCTCGATCCCATCTCACGACTACCTTTCGGAATCCTGTGTTCGTACGAGCTCTGGAATCCCGGGGGCATCACAAACAAAGATCCGGACTTCAAAAGTTTCCGGTTCTCCTCGGGGACGACGCCTTTCTCCCCACTCTTCCTCCACCAAATTTCCCTGGACTCTCCAAAGGAGACGACCGAGATGGGGTTGGTGTCGGAGGTGTCGGGAGAGTCGTCAGAGTGCCACCCCAACGAGTTGCTCCTGTCCTCATACCGGTTGAAAAAGCAGACGTTGGGTTCTCCTTCCAAAGAAGCCATGATCTTCTTCACCCAGTCGGCCATTTCAACGGAGTCGTAAGTCCGAACCCCCCTGCCGAAGCCGTAGGTGTACGACCGTGGCACCGGAGACATGAAGCACTCCTTACGCGCGTCGGTCCTGGTTACCCAGGGTATCGAGGCTAAGTCAACCTCCGAAACTTCGAAGGCGTTGTCTTTGTATAAGGGTTCCATGACAGCTCAAAATCTCCAGTTGGAGTTGGTACTTCGGGAGGGACTCGAACCCTCAACCTCTCGGACCTGAACCGAGCGCCTCTGCCAATTGGGCTACCGAAGCATGTGATCGTCTTTCCGATCTGTCGTTGGTACCGGGGAAGGGGATCGAACCCTCAAAATCTCCGCATCCTTAGTGCGGCGGCTTTACCAGCTTGCCCACCCCGGCAAGTAAAAGAGAGAAGGGGAGTTGAGGAGATGGAAATTGCTACGCGCTCTAACCAGACTGAGCTACTTCCCCATAAATGGTGGGGAAGGCTGGAATCGAACCAGCGACCTCGGGTTCCGTATACCGATGCTTGTGATCTCTTCGGAGATCCTTCTCTCTTTAGTCGGGATGAGAGGATTCGAACCTCCGGTCTTCCGCCCCCCAGGCGGACGCTCTAGCCAAACTGAGCCACATCCCGATGTGTTGTTGAAGTTGATGTTGTGGGGGTTGTTCTCCTTGGTGTTGATGAAGTTAGTCGGGGAAACAAGATTCGAACTTGCGACCTCACGCTCCCGAAGCGCGCACTCTGCCAGACTGAGCTATTCCCCGATGTTGTTGGTATTCCCGGAGGGATTCGAACCCCCGACCGCTCCCTCCGGAGGGGAGTGCTCTTCCGCTGAGCTACGAGAATGTGTTGGTACCCTGTAAGAGATTCGAACTCCTGACCTCTCCGTCCGTAGCGGAGCGCTCTATCCACTGAGCTAACAAGGCATGTTGATGGTTTCGTGAAAATCGATCTGTAGACGTACGTCTCCTGTGGTCGGGGCGAAAGGATTCGAACCTTCGGTCTCCTGGTCCCAAACCAGGCGCTTTACCAGACTAAGCTACGCCCCGATGTGGCGTGTTCTAGGGACTTAAACGACTAAGGGCGAACCCTTTGTCCGCCCTCGCCCAGTATTCTCGTATGTTGAACTTACGTTCGGAGAATACCGGGCTTTAGCGGGAGCCGGCGCAGACGCACAGGGAGCAGCGCCAGACCACAAAGTGGTTGGTGGAGGCTCGACCCGAGGATGTTTGCTGCGACGTTCATGCTGGTAGTTCCAGTTGGTTTTACTTACGCCTGCTCAGACGGGGGGTCAAGGAGTTTCTTCAACTTTTTTCATTTCCTAGTTGAGCTGAACTTTGCCGTCGGTGAAAAAAGCAAAAGCCCCCTTCTCCTGCGCGTCGAGAAGACCAATGTCGAGAGCTCGGATTTCGAGGAACTCACGGTCATCGGTGAGATCGCGAACCCACTCTCCAGCAGAGCGTAGCGATCCGAACTCACGGGTTTTCACCGCGTAGCGGCCGTCAGTAGTAACGGCGTATTTCACCCTGTAGCGGCGGATGGCCACAACCAAGCGGTTGTATAGGACGAGAAATCACTGGATACGGCCGGGCCAGGGGCTCTCCTGACGTTTCAGCATGTCTTCCATCCACGCGATGATAGTCATGTCGATGCGCCCCATCACAACCGCAGAGGCGATGTGTTTTCCGAAAGCCGATTGGAAGCCTCCGAGCTGCGTCACATTTCCACCGTTGCGAAACTCTTCGAAAAATCCGAGCTCTTTGGCGATGTTCCCTTCCATCTCTTTGAAAAAGATGGAATTGCGACAGTCCGAACAATCCGGGGCATGGGCCTTCAACCAGTCGACACGCTCCTGGGGTCCGGCACTGTCCAGTGCAGTGGTCGAAGCGAACTCGACCATTTCGTTGCAGTACCCGGAGTACCAGATCTGATCGAGCCAGTTCATTTCGGAATCCATTATTCCTCCGACTCCGGGTTGGGAACCTGGTTGTGGGTGAACCCTTCGGGGTGGTCGTAGCCCTTGAAAATGTAGCCCATGTCCTCACCATTCTCGATGAGGCGGATCGAGCAGTTCTTCGGGTTGGGCTCTGTCTCGAACCACTCGGGACTGTGGTGCATCCAGGCCATCGTGAAAGCACGGTTGGTGGTGCCGTGCCCCACGACCACGATATTCTGGATGCCGTGCTTCTCAGCATCCCGCTTGAAAGTCCCGAACGCTTGGTGCATGCGTCGAGCGACATCCATCCGGGATTCTCCCATCGGGAGTTTGGCCCAAACTTTGCCCTCGAACTTTTTGCACTTCTCGTAGTGCTTGGCTTCGGCCGGGTACTGGTTACGCCGCTCGTCATCAGAAAGGCCATCGAAAATGCCAAACTGTTGTTCGTGCAGAAGGAAGTGTTCCCGTTGGTCCCTGAACCAGGAATCACCGGGCTTCGGGTACGTGGTCTCTTGAAGATCGAACAGCCCTTTCTGGACGCGCTCCCAGTGAGCGTCCGTGCCGGTGTCTTTGCTGGCTTTCGAGAGATCCCGCAGAACACAGGTCGACATCAGCTCGTCCCGAGTCTGACGCGTCCGCAAATACGGACTGTTCCAGAGTCGGATGTTGGGGACCTGCATTCGGATCGGACCCAAAAACCCGTCGATGGCGTAGTTCACCAAATTGTCTTCGAAGTACTTGGCCAAAGCCTTACCTGCTCCGCGGGCCTGCTTCTTGCCCTCTTCGGTCAGTTCGATCGCGTGGTCTGCCACCCGGCGGTTCTCAGACCAGTCCACGTTGGACCTGCTCATTCCGTGTCTTACGAGGAAAATTCTCATCTCACTCGTTTTACCCCTATCCGGAGTACAGTTAACAAGATGCACCGCTGGACTGCCGTACTGCTCATGGGCGCCCTTGCCTGCGCGACCACCTTTGATCCCGCATTTGCCGAAGACCCCGCAGCCGTATGTGCCGCACCCGAGGCACCCCCAGAGCCTCTGGAGTACGACCGGAAGCTCTGGAAACATTGGGTGGACGCCGACAGCCCCCGAGACTGTCAGGACGCCCGTCAGGAGGTTCTCATCCGAGATTCTGAGGTTCCGGTGGTCTACACCGACGACAAACAGTGCCGGGTCGCCACAGGCCAGTGGACGTGCCCCTACACTGGAGAGATCGTCACCGATGCCAGCAAGGTCGATGTGGACCATCTGGTGGCCCTCCAAGACGCCCATGAGTCGGGGGGATGGGAGTGGTCCCCTGAGAAGCGTCAGGCGTTCGCTAACGGGCTTGACGACCCCACCCACCTCCTGGCTACCAGCCAGTACGGAAACCGCTCCAAGGGCGCCAGAGGCCCTGACGAGTGGCTCCCACCCCTCGCCTCCGCCCGGTGCCTGTACATCGAGGACTGGATCAAGGTGAAGGAGGGCTGGGAGCTCGGGATGGGGGAGGGTGAGTCCGCCGTCATCGCCTACATGGTGAAGGTCTGCTCAGTTGGGCAGATCCCCGTGCTACCCCAGGGCTAGCGCGCGTTCAAGCCAAGTAGGACAAGGATCAGTACATGAAGCCCCACCGATAGCTTCAGCGCTACCCAAGCCCGTCTCCAAGCCCGTCTCCAAGCCCGTAGCTGCTCAAAACCGGCTCCGTCATCACCCACCATCTCAGTGTACCGGACTAAAGGGTAGAACTCTTGAGATGAACGTCCGCAAGATCAACGTCGAAGGCTTCTACCCGAGCCAGAACATTACGGACGTGTTCGTGATCGAAGACTTCTTCGACGCCGGGGGGTGTGAAAGGGTTCGGTACCTCCTCGACATCGCTGACAAAACCCTGCGTGTCGATGACCGTTTTCGCAACAACGAACGCATCACCATGTTCGGCCAATACGTCCGAGCGTCCAGGTACTTCAAAAAGATCCAACGTGCTGTGGAGCTCCACTCAGAAGAGGGGTTCGCTCCTGTGGGATGCAACCCCCGACTCCACGTCTACAAGTACGCCGAGCCGGGTGACCAGTTCACGCTACACGCAGACCAGCCCTACATCCTCGACGACATGATCAGTTTTTACACGGTATTGATCTACCTCAACGACGACTACGAGGGCGGAGAGGCCCTCATCGGAGGCGTGGAGAAGTTCAAGCCCAAGATGGGAACGGCCATCGTGTTCCCTCACTACATCCTTCACGGGGCCGCACCGCTCATCTCAGGGACGCGCTACACCATGCGGACCGACGTGATGTACCGGTCGGCCCAACTCGGTGAGGTCCACAACCTGGGACGTGATGAGGTGCTCCCATGAACCACCCGCATTTCCTCGTTTTGGCGCAACACTCGTCGACCCATGAGATGGACGTTGAGGTGTTTCATGACATGGAAGAAGCTGCAAAAGACGCACACGCGTTTTTCAAAAGCTACAGGTTCGAAGTTCGTGACGGGAAACCGTACGATCCTGGAAACGACCCAGAGGGCTTCGCCTGCTTCGACGATGTTGAGACGTACGTTTTGTCGGACGGCAGCCTTTGCATCACCCAGTTCACACACTGTGGTGGTGACGGCCCCGTCCTCGAAGTACGAACGGCCAAATAAAAAACCCACCTCCCGTGAAGGAGGTGGGTCGTGAAACCCTATGGTTTGCTGTTACGCTAAAGCGCTCTAAGGGTTGACACCGGTCGTCGGGAAGCTTGCCTGCTGATTCAAACTCGCTTCCCTCGAACCCCCATTCCTTCTGGGTAGCGGGGGCAAAACCGGCACTGGATACTTGGCCTGTCGAGAACACCTGAGTCCATGTCGCGGGAGGAGGGTTGGTTGATCTGACCGACCCATATTTGACTCCGTTTCCGAAGCCCAAAAAACCGCTGAACCAACGACGATCCATTTCTGAACCGCCATCTTGCTTGGTGCCACCTCGCCTTTCACCATGCCCTGTGGATTGGACCCTGCATCACCAGATCAGCGGGGTCGTCCTTGGAGCTACTGAACGTCACATCGCCCCTTCCACTCGCGCACTTATTATGGATGGCTGCCTCTAAGCCGACCCCCCATCAGTTTCACGAAATAAGTATATAGGCTTCGAAGACTCCAGCGTCAAGGGGCATCTTATAGATTGTCCAACCCTTCGTACCCAAACCCTTCAAGCCGGTGTCGCCCCTTGGGGAGCTCTTCCAGAAACCGCGATGGGATTGCACTTTCAGGGCGCCCATTCTTTGACCGGATGCGGACGAGAGTGATGTCGAGCTGATCCATCGCCCTCGTGATGGCCACGTAGGTGAGGCGCCGTTCCTCTTCGATTTCGCTCATCTTCCCATCCTCCTCGGCAGCCTTGATGCTGTTGAAGTGCGGTAGGATCTTTTCCTCGAAACCCACGAGGTGGATATGGGGGAACTCCAGCCCTTTGGAGGCGTGGATGGTCATGAGACTCACCGCCGGTCCCGACTCCTTGTCAAAGCTAGACACCAAAGCAACATGCTCCAAGTAGTTTTCGACCGTAGAGCCAGGCCGCTCCATCGTGAACTGGGAGAGATCGTTGGCGAGCTCATTCACGTTGTCGATCTTCTGTTGAGCTTTTTCACGCTGGACGATGCTCTTGGAACCCTCCACCGTCCTTTCCAGGGCAGCCTTGTAGCCCGTGATCTCCATGACCGCATCGTGGAAATCGAGCAAAGTGACCGTGCTGTTCTTGGCCTTCGCCAAATCGAGCAAAATCCTACGCAAGTTGATCGCTTTGTCATCCTCGGACTCGCTGAGGCCATCGAACATGCACAAATGCTTGCGGGCCGAGAAAGTCTTGAGGGCACCGATCTTCTTCGGCCCCATCCCACGAGCCGGCGTATTGGCCACTCGTAGGAGGTCCATGTCGGCCTTGGGGTTGATGGCCAGTCGGAAGTACGCCAGCACATCCTTGATCTCAGATCGGTCGTAGAAGCGAAGACCGCCGACGATGACGTAGGGGACCCCATGCAGACGCAGGGCCTCTTCAATGGGCCGTGACTGCGCGTGGGTCCGGTACAGGATGGCGTGGTTGCCCCAGGGGTCTCGGATGCTCTTAGCTACCGCCGTCGCCTCTGCACGGTCATCAGACAGCCGTGTGACTCGAACGAGATCCCCGTCTTTGTTGGGACGGAGGGTTTTGCCCAGCCGTTTGCCATTGTTGGCGATGATTGCGTTAGCGCAATCAAGGATGGGGGCGGTGCAGCGGTAGTTCTCTTCGAGCTTCACGAGCTGCACACCGGGACGCTGATTGAAGTCCATCATCCCGTCCGGGTTAGCTCCACGCCATCCGTAGATCGATTGGTCGTCGTCTCCGACCACGCAGGTCTCCCCGTTCGTGGCGAGCAGATCGACCATCTCCATCTGGATAGCGTTGGTGTCCTGGAACTCGTCCACGAGGACATGCTTGAACCGACCCAGCAACCAGCCCGCCTCCGTGCCTTCTGCCAGACGCAGAAGTCGAGTCGTGTTGATCAGAAGATCCGCGAAGTCCATCGCGTTGCTTCGCATCAGGGCCTCTTCGTAGCGCGAGAAGACCTCCTTCACGATGCGGCGTAGGGAAGGGGGAACAAGGGAGTCCTCGTGCTCGGCTTCCGCAGGTCCCTTGTCTTTGCCCTTGAGCTGCTGGATATAGTGGTGAACGAGGCTGTCGGTGAGCTTCCGTCCCTTGGTGTCCACGTCGGCAAGGAGAGCTTTGACCAGGGCTTTCTGCGAGCCGTCATCGTAGATTGTAAAATTCTTCTGGTAGCCAACGAGCTCGCAGTGCATTCGAAGCATACGGAGGCCCGTGGCGTGGAAGGTACCGATCCACACTTCCTCGCTGACCCCCAGTTCACTTAGGCGGTGGCGCATCTCTTTGGCCGCCTTGTTGGTGAACGTGACGGCCAGGATGCTTTTTTCCTCAACCCCTTCGTTCACGAGGGCCGCGATGCGGTGGGTGATGACTCGGGTTTTTCCAGTGCCGGCACCCGCGAGTACCAGAAGGCCGGAGCCCCGGTGGTTCACGGCACGATTTTGATCTTCGTTGAGAGACACGTCGCTTGTTATACGCACAGACCCGAGTCCATGCTTTGTAAGGGCACCTACTCGGGTCTGGGAGGGGTAGAAAGGGAAGGAGGGGTGATCCCTAGAAGCCTTCGTTGATCATCTTTTCGAGCATATCCTGGGTGTGCGCCAACATTTTGGAGGTGAGGTTGCCAGTCTCAACAACGATCCGTATGGCTTTGCGTTGGAATTTTACGCCGGCCAGGGTGAGGGCGTCAGTGATGTCGCCTGTCTCGGGGTTACAAATGTGGATGCCTACGCCGCGAGCGGTGTCGAAACAACAAGTGATGACGCCGTCGTCCCAGTCGATTTTGAGCTCTTTTTTGATTTCGGGTTGGATGGTGACCTGGGCACCGATGAGGTGCGCGTGGGGAGAAGTGGATGAGTTATTATCGCTCACACCTCTTCTACCCTTTTCACGAAGGCCCGATTTCCTAGACGCCTTAAAAGCGAATCCCCCAAGATGTAACCTCACTTGGGGGATTCTGTGTTTTCCGGGGAACTGATCCCTGGCACCGGCTAACCTGACAACGGCAGGTTTCAGCTCTTAGAAAGAAAATCCGCGTCTTGACGTTTGACCAGGCCCTCGTGTGTGTGAGTGGGGAAGCTCAAGTCTTGCACTTGAGCGGGAGCGTGTCTCCGCTTCCCATTGGTGAGGGCCCATGGATTCTAACCACGATTTCGGATGTTGTTGTAACTGATCAGAGAGATGTCGGGTTCCGGCTTACTACTGAACTTAGGAGATAACTTGAGCTTGAGTTGGTCACCGTTTTGGGCCCTTCCCTCAGCGCATCGCTTGGTGAGAAGTGCGTTTACCAGTTTCGCCACCCCGCCATAAGAATGGTGGCGGGAGAAGGCTTCGAACCTCCAAATGCCCTGGTAACCGTTTGTGAGCTTGAAGTTGAGCTTGAGTTTGTCTCCTTGAGAGTCTTCGGACTACGCGTTCTTGAACACGTAGTCAAGCACCTTACGGCCAACCTTTTGTTCGGTGACCTCCATCGAGTTGGCTTGCTCGCGTGCGAACTTCACCGCATCTTGGAGAACACGGATGCGCTCCAACATGGTTTTCTTCTCCGGACGCGGGAGAGCGCCAGAGAACTTGATGGTAGTCCAGTGTCCGATGGTCACATCCTCGGTGATCATTTCGGTCTGGGCCGGGTGTTGCTCGGTGGCATCGTACTTGACGATCGCGCGTTGAGTCTTTTTGGTTTTGCCGGTTTTCACCGGCTCGCTGCGGAACAACCCTGAGTTGGGGTCCAGGGTCCACACCTCAGCAGGATCGAGCTCGACGATCTTGGTCACGAACGTGTGCAAATCTTTGAGCTCCTTATCGAGGAAAAGGAGATAGGTCACCGGCACGTTCTCCAGGAAGACTTCCCCCTCAACCGTCACGTCGGCGCGGGCGGTGGTATTCGCCCAGTCCTTCGTGGCGGTCACGTCCATGAGCGCCGTGATCCGCTCGGTCACCTGGTCGATGACTTCCTTGGCACGGTGTTGGACATGTTGGCGGTCGTCAGGGAACGACTCCCCGTCTTCCTCCTTCGGTACGAAGGTCTTCTGGTGGCCCGTCATGAGTTGGGCTTTTTGGGTGGCCTTGTGAAGGACCGTGATTTCTTGGTGGAGGAGGGTTTTTTTACCCTTCTCGATAGCGAGGATTTGATTCAGCTTAGGCATCGTCTTGTCTTTCTCAGTTTGAGTTTGGTCGGGGCTTATACGCCCTCTTGGTTTTCGCGCAAATGCGTTTCGTGAAAAGTTAGGGGTTTGTGTGCAATTCCATGGGTTTCAAGAAGTGCGCGGAGGTGCCGTCGCTCTTTACGTAGGGCCGAATTCTTGGCCCTGAGCTTCGAATTCCAGAGTTTGTTGTCAGCGTTCTCCCTGCGGGCAACATGTAGATCCCAGTACATGGTGGACACGGTCTGAGACTGTTTCGCGACCGAAGCTTCGATCTCAGATAGATGGTGCCTCATCTCCCGCAAAGATTTGAACATCAGATCTCTTCTCCCAAGAACGTCAGGAGCTCATCGAGACGCTCCTGCTTTGCCTTGATCTTTCGTTGCCATTCGTACGCGATGTCGAGCGCTGGCCCGATATATGGATAGCTGTCGTAGCAGCACCCGCACCCTGCGCGGTCCTCTTTCGAAAAGGTTCGGTACCACCCAGGCTCATCCCAAGAGAAGTGACGGTCTTGGATGTAGTTGGCTTTCACGTAGGCATCGAAGTTCTCTTTGGTGTCGAAACGGTAAAAGGTTTCTTCACCCGCGTACCCCACCGCCGCGACAGAGTGTTTTCTTCCGTAATGGTTGTCCGAATTCGATTTGTCTTCGGTCGTGAATTCGCACCCCTCTACGTCGCAGGTGTACGTGGTGGTTTTCCACTCGATGAGTTCCGTGAGGATCTGTTCTTGCATTTTAGTCCGTGACCTTCGTGACGACGCCGTAAATGGTGGTCGTCCATCCGTTCGTTCCGCCCCGGTTGTTGCCGATCAGGTAGCGACGGTTTTCGCCGTGACCCTGGACGGCCTTGACCAGGTGGATGTACACGTTCCCTTTGCAGCGACACAGAACCGCGTCGCCGACTTCGGGTGTTTGATTTGGATCAAGGGTGACCAGTTGGCCGCTCTCGATCCTTCCGCGCATCGACCCCCCATGGGGCCGACACTGGCTGACGTTTCCTTCGCGGAGTTCCGCGATACTTCGGTCAGCCCAACTCATTGTTCTTCATTCCTTGTTTCATTTTGGAGCGCCTGAAGGGACTCGAACCCTCGACCTTTAGCGTGCTTACGGCTACTGCTCTACCACTGAGCATACAAGCGCATGATGTTGGTGGGTGCCGCGGGATTTGAACCACACGACCTTCTCCGTTTGATGGGAGATGCTCTGACCAGACTGAGCTAGGCACCCAAGATGGTCGCCCGTAAAGGCGACGGGCTGATTACGCGGCGACTTCTTCCTCTTCCTCCCGTGCGTACTGAGGAGCCTCGCGCTCGGCAATCTCCTTGCAGTAAGCGACATCGGGAAGGTGGTTGCGACCTCGCATCCACGCTCGGAGGATACAAAGCCCGGTGGCCTCCTTTTTGAGTTTGATCAGCTCATACTGGAACTTCCACATAGGAGTTTCAGGTTTCGCGGGCCAAGGCGAACGGAGCACGGTTTTGACTTCACGTATGCGCTCTTCGATCGCACGACGGTCTTGCTTGAGTTGAGGGAGATTGATGGTTCGATTATTGATGGTCATTTTGTTTTCCTTTTCATTTGAGCAACGGAAGGCTGCTCGTCACTTTTTTCAGTTGGTTGCGGTCGGCTACAGGCTGGATGCCAATAGCCATCAGAGCCCCGTCCCACGGCGAATCGGGTTCCCGAATCGCCACGTGGGGGATTGAAAGACGCCGCAACTTGTCCTCCAAGAAGATGAGGTGTTCCTCACTCTTGGCGGCCAAGGCCACGGCGTACGTGTTTGGAGGCAGGCTTCCTTGGGAGCTCTCGCCGGCAGCGTGAATGAGCTGCGCAGCAAGGGTTCCGAGCGGGAGGTCCTGCCTCAGAATGCAGTAGTGCGTAAGCGAATGGCGGGCGCTACGGGACTCGAACCCGCTTGTTTCCAACTTGCTTAAGGTCGGATCCCCTCCAAAGGGGAGTGCCCAAATGTTTGCGAAGAACCTTCGCAGGGCCGCTGTGGCCGTGCTCCAGGCTCCTTCACTGTGCCCCGTACTCTGGGTGGGGCGTCCAAGGCTGTCAAGCTCGTGGTTGTTGCATGGGCCCAAAGTAAAGGCCGTCTCCAGGTACGTCAACCCCCTCTGACAAAGTTTTTACGCTGCGCAAAGCACGCTGCGTAAAACGTCGGGCCGTTCCGTGTACAGAACATGGGCCTCGGCGAGAACTACGAAGCCCGAGAATAGAGAGGCAAACACGATGCTCTTCAAAGTCTACCACTGCAAAAACTCCACCTTTGGCTCCGGCCTACCTCCCGAGTTCAACGACGAGAACTTCGAGCTCGTCGCAGAAATTGAGTCCCCAAATTCCGACGACGTTTTCCGGATCACCAACCACATCGACGAGGCGTGGTGGAACAACCCGGAAGTTAGGTCCTACACCCACGGGTCACGCTCGACTTCCGTTGGCGATATCATCGTTGGTGATGACGACGTGCGGCGTCGGTGTGAAAACACAGGCTGGACCACTTTTTGATCGAAGAGCTTGGCATGGGTTGGAAACAAAAAGTTGTCATTCACACGGAGTTCGGCGGGTTCACACTCACTCCCGAAATAGTCAAAAGGCTCAAGGCTCGGGAGTGCGAATGGATCGACCGCTGCGGGGGCCCACACGGGGGTGCTTTCTATTTGCCCTACGAAGAGGAAGACCCCGACGCGCTTCGTCGAGATCTGGATCTTATCGAAGTGGTCGAGGAACTGACCAAACAGTACGAAGCGAAAATAGACGCAGAGCAAGGGACGCGAATCTCTTGGCGCGACCGTGCTGAGTTGCGGCGCGACCTCCTTGGTGGTCTCAAAGTTGTCGAAGTCACCATCGAAATTGAAATCGAAGACTATGACGGGAAGGAAACGGTCCGTGTTTCTGGCGGCGTCTGGTAAACCGGAGCCCGAAAACGCACGCACGAAGGGTGCGTTTAGGGTTACGTGATTTTCTCTACCCCCTATTTTCGCAGGTAAAGCAACAGGCCGATGCTTCACTATTCTGCCTGTGCTTCACTGTCTGTGTGGACCGTCAGGGGGGA
>Ga0307379_10008518_pt1 | contig 13814 bp, 17 predicted proteins | sample UN2MG_FD_202237 | JGI IMG/M metagenome (GOLD analysis project Ga0307379, IMG submission 202237) | Soil microbial communities from Risofladan, Vaasa, Finland - UN-2 | ecosystem: Environmental > Terrestrial > Soil > Coastal area > Acid sulfate soil | place: Finland: Risofladan, Vaasa | collected...
TGAGAGCTACAGAATTACCTATATCTCCACCGGTGGTGGAGCCTTTCTTGACCTGATGGAAGGCAAAAACCTACCCGCTGTGGCCGCACTCAAACGAGCCGGGTAGCCTTCAACGGGCTGTTGCTGAGATCCCTTTTCACTGGGTCTAAAACATTTTTTGACAAATCTAAGGCTTGCTCCAGGCGATGTGAAAACTCGCCTTTAGGCCTCAAACAGTTGACATCGCTTATCTTCCACTTCGGCAAGATTTCTTGGCAAAAAACGTTTTAATGACCGCTCAAAGGGATTACCGTTTGGGCAACAGCCTGTTAAGGTTTAACCCCGAATTTCTTACAAATATATTCTTTTATTACCGTTTAGAATTATTCAACTTAGTCAACAACGTCCCCAAAGTCACAGAAAAAGTCGCCCATCTAGGATTGTGAAGAATGAGGACCTGAGGACCTGACACTCATTCTTTCGTTATTTACTTATTTATGGAAGTCCCCATTCATTTAATTGATTCACTTTTCATGTGTGACGCCCTATTTTGCTGTCACTCTTGTGCCTTTGAAGCAGGGGATGGCTCTTTCTTTTCCTCTTTCTTCCCCTTCTTCCCGGGAACTTCCTTAATAGGCCCCGCCGGAGGCATCTCACGCAAGCTTTTTTTCGCAGCCAATCTTTCCGCGTTTAACTTCTCCTGAGCTGCAATACAGGCCAACCGGTAATTTGCCTTGCGGAACTCGGCTCTCAACTTTCTAATCATGGAGTCTCGTTGAATTGCACCACCATCCAAACCTTTCTCGTTGAGAAAGGCCAATCGGGCTGCAAGTTTGCCATGGGCGGTTTTCTTCTGGTTTTCCACATGAATCTTCGCTTTGAGGTTCATGCTGTTCTTCTCCTTCATTTCAGAATAAAATATCTCTTAAAATAATCCCTTTGTTTAAATCTTTGTTCAAATAAGGCTCAAACTTAAACATTTGACTAATGTTGTGTCCGAGTACTGTTTATCGGGAAAACGTTTCACAGATTGCAACACTTTCGGAATTTTTTGCGACTGCCCACTGTTACGGTTTGACCCTCTTTTTACTTTCTTGCCTTTATTCTGCAGGCCTCAAACCGAAGATCCCTCCCCGGTGAGGAACCGGCATGCCGTTGTAACGGGGCTCTTTCGTGTGTTTCAATACGCTTTGGCGGCTCTCTGCGTATCGAGACCGCCTGAATCCCCCGCCGCCTTCCGGCGCCGGTACGTCATAATCGAAGTCTTCCGGCGTGCGTCGTTCCGGCTTTTCGTCGAGAACTCTCTCGATGTTCCCTGCCAAGGCCCTGTCTTTGGGTGTCACGAAGGTGAAGGCATCTCCGGTTTCTCTTTTTCTTTTTGCTCGACCCCTTTTTGCCGATTCAGCAACTGCCCTTGACTTTGCCTTGCCATAATCCTCCTATGATTATCCGGCATGGCCCATGCTTGATGACCGGCCCCTTCCCAAGGATCTTGAATTCGCGGTTCAAAACAAATCCCCAGACGCCCTTTTTGCCAGGCTCTGGGGATACTGGCCAAAACCGGATTTCGAATGCTTATACTATAAGCTTATCGGTCTCTTATTTCAAGGTATGGTTTTGCGAATTCTCTATTATTTGCCTTTTCAGGGTACTTTTCCTTCCCTCAGTTATTTCTTTTGAGGCGGATCAGGTTCTTTCCTCGAGGTTGCCGATCACACCCTTTCTGGAAACAAACTTTGCAAAGCCTTAGGGAAAATCGGCTACCGTGTTGATCACCAAACAGGCAGTCACATTATCTTAAGAAACGAGGTTCCTCCATATCGCCGCCTTACGGTGCCCAACTATAAAGAAATTGCAAAAGGCACCTTGCGTGCAATCATCCGCCAAGCTGGTCTCACCTTAGAAGAATTCAATGCGCTGCTATAGGCTGACCCCGACGTTTTTATTATTTTCCGCCTTGAGAAAATAGAATCGCCGCATTTTAAGGGCAATACGCCCAACAATCGAGTGTAGATAAGCGTTTCCTTCCAGCCGCCTGCATTTGATTTCCAGAATGGGTTCGCGCGGGGAACTATAAGGATCATTTATCGGGGGGTATGCCAACGCTGGACGGGTATGAGGCTTCTTAGGCAGGGAGGGGATTGAGGCAAGGGGGGGTTGATCCCGAAAAACGTCAATAGTAAACATTTGACCCTCGTCTTCATGCCAAGCCTGCTTTAGCAGGGTTACCTATCCAAACCAATCGTTATCAGTGACGCTGACAAAGGCATTGATTTCGTATTTCCCGAAACGCTTACTGACTTCCTAATAGTCAAACATAGACTCGACGCTTTCTGCATTTTTACTTATTTACAAATGGACTTGCCGCATTTCTGAAACGTGGCAAAAGCAAGGATTTGCTCCGGCTCCCTTCGTCAACTTAGTTTTTTGAGGGCAGCCCCTTGCCATTAATCATCTCAACGGTTTAAAAAGATACTCAAGACCGTTCATCTTCACTTCATACAAGATCTTCAGCATGCGGCCCAGTTCCCCTTCCGGAAAGCCTTTTTTCGCAAACCATATGACATAGGGCCTGGGAAGATCGATGAGCAGACGCCCCTCGTATTTCCCAAAGGGCATTCGTGTCTTAGCAAGTTTCAATAACGCTGCAGGATCTGGTGTTTTCTCTTCCATTAAAGTATCCTTGAATCAAATACTATGACGGCAAATCCCCCTTTGGCAGTCCTGTTATATCAGAAGAGATCAAACGGACAAGTGACCCCTTTATTCCATTCACCCATCCTCCTTTTGCCTAATTGGATTTGATCGCCTTGAGGCTTAAGCTCTGCGCCTTAGACCAATCCTGCCTTAGCAGGGTTACGTATGCACACCACTCATTATCAGTGACGCTGACAAAGGCATTCATTTCGTATTTCCCGAAACGTTTACTAACCTAACAAGAGTCAAACGGAGACCCCTTTCTTTTTTTCCCGCAGCCGGATGCCGTTTTTTTCGAGGGCAATCAGCCTTTTTTTGTATAGGTTGCCGATGGCCTTCTTGTATGTTTTTTTGCTGACGCCGAAAAGGTCGGCGATTACCTTCGGCCGACTTTTATCGGTGACCGCGATAAACCCGCCCTGTTGCTGTAATTTGTCCATAATTTTTCGGGACAGGGCATTGATGGCTTTGTAGCCGGGCTTTTGCAGGCAAAGATCTATTTTTTTGTCGTCACGCACTTTTCTGATAAACCCGTCAATTTCCTGGCCGATTTTCAGCGGCTGAAACACTTCGTTTTTATACAGGATGCCCTTGTGGATGCCGTTGATGACGGCGGTAAATCCCATCTCGGTTCGAGCGGAAATGAGCAGCGCCACCTTCTGGCCCTCATGAAAACCCGCCTGCTTTTTTTTCGCCAGGCCTTTTTTATGTTCAATTATTACCATTGTATAGCTCCGGCAATTGGTGCTGGTCGGTCCCCATGCTTACCGGTCCTCCATTGAAGGGGTCGGGTCTTTTTCAGTTTCATCGGTTTCAACCACCTTGTTTTCCAGCTTGCGTTGCCTTTTTTCCTCTTTCTTTTTTTTCTTGGCCAATTCTTTCTGACGTTTCTTGAACTGGTAATGAGATTTTGCCATGGCGTCTCCTTTCTGGTCGGTTGCCGGATCGATAAGATCTCCGATAACAGGGAAAAGAATCTCAGCCGGTATAATTGTGGTTTGATGCGAGCGAGCATTAAAAAAGGCATCCCCCGTTTCACAGGAGATGCCTTTAATTGCCTTAAAAAGCAGGTTAGACAACGATCACATTGGCAGCAGCCGGACCTTTTGACCCTTGCTCAATATCAAAGGTCACGCGCGCACCTTCACTGAGGGATTTAAAACCGGTCGCATTGATTGCGCTATGATGCACAAATACATCCGGTCCGTTTTCCTGCTCGATGAATCCAAAACCTTTGTGGTCATTAAACCACTTAACAGTTCCATTTGTCATGATATCATCCTCCTTTCGAAAAATTTCAACGTTACAAACTGAAGGATGATAGAGTTTAACAAACGTATAATTCCCACAGAAAGAAACCCTCCTGCCAATTTACGGCAGGACTTAATTGATGATAAATACTAAGCACTATTATACGTAATAGCAAGCTAAATATTTATTTTTTAGGTTCTTCTCCAAATTAGTTGGTAGAAAAATGATTTACCAAAATACAACATATTGAAATTAAATGTAATTTCACCATTAACCTTTTTGATTAATTAGGCCATATTGTTAGGCGATAATGTTACTCCAGAAATTAAGTATTAACAGGAAATTACTTTTATAGGCAACTGCTATGATGAGCCTGATAGGTACCCATTATCGGAGTTCCTTTTAAAAGCTATACCTACTGAAATCATTAATCAAATAAGATTTAAGCCTTAATCTTGACCAACTAATTTGGAGAAGATCCATTTTTTATAAATATTAACACATCAGTGAAACTGGGTTCTGCCCTTGACATTTGACATTTGTTTAATTCCTGATCGGTTGGAGCGATCTTTTGTTTCACATTTCACATGTTTGAAATCAGATCTTTTTCCAATCATATGAGAAAGATAGGGCAGATAAATTTAAGATGCACCCATATTGCCAAACTGTTTATTTGATTAAAACTTGTTCGATGGCCGGTTTCATGTTGCTGTTTTGAGAAATTTCAGCAACAACACGGCCTCCGGGACCTCCATAAGATACTAAATAACTCCATCGATATATTAGTTTCTTATTTTTTTTATGGACGCCTTTACGGTGCCCTGAAAGATCAATGCGGGCTTCAGGGAATGAGCTTTTTCACGCGCCCTACAATGCCGCTTTCCAAACGAACCTTGATCCCATGTGGATGTGTGGTGGATTTCGTGAGAACATCCTTGACGATGCCTTCCGTAAGTTTTCCGGATCGCTGATCCTGTTTCTGTACAACCTTAACACGCGTTCCCGGTTTGATGTCCGCCCGGACGATTCCGTTCATTTGTATCGCCTATACGTTTAATGATTCAGTGCCGATTCGGTATTCAGCCCCGCTTCCGTGCCCGGAAGGAGTTACTTCTCTTCAGGGAATGCGTCTCCGCGAGGAAATCGAGGACTACTGGGACGTCCATAAGCTACTAAAATACTCCATCGATATATAAGTATCTTATATTTTTATGGACGTCCCCCCTTTACTCGCGTTTTAACCGCCGGCGAGCTTTGCGGTGTATCCGTGTTTCTTGATCTCATCCAATAGTGTTTGCCGGTGATCCCCCTGGATTAAAATAACTCCGTCCTTAACGGATCCACCGGCACCACAGCTGCGCTTTAATGTTTTGGCAAATTTCTGTAGTTCCTCGTTTTCAAGCGGGACACTGAAGACGGCTGTGACAATTTTACCTTTACGCCCTTTGACTTCCCGTTGTATCCTGATTGTGCCGTCGTTGGGATAGCCTGTTGGCTGCTTATCGGCTTTAACAGCCTTCTTTTTTTTGCAGGAGCATGCGGAAACCGGCTTGCCGCATTCAGGGAAGATTCGGCCTGTTTCTGTTGAATACACCAATCGGCTGTCGTTCATTGATTTGTTTGCCCATTTCTTCCGAATGGAAAGGGTTATTTGTTTAGGAATGTGCTCTTTAAATTTTTACAATTAGTAAACAACGCAAATTACATTTTAAACTGCCTTTTGTTCCTTTTGGTTGGATTATTCTGCCCATGCGATCTTGATATTGAAGAAGTTATTCACTTATTTACGGACGTCCCTCTTTCCTGTGAAAACAATAAACAGGTTTTCAAGTCAAGAAAAATCGCCTTTCACAATCGCCTTAGAATTAACGACTTTGGCCTGACGATGGGTAGTGGTGAATACACATAATCCCTCTATCTTTTCCTCTCAAGAAGCGGATTCATGTCAGACTCATAGAGTAGGGTCACATTAATATGTCCAGGGAACCCCGGAGTTTTTCCAGCCATTTTTAACCCTTTTTCCGATATAGTAACTTTCCGGTTCCTTAACCGGGTCGCCTTCGAATCCATCAATAATATTGTAAACGTCCGTGAACCCGGCTTCAGCCAGAAAATTAACGGCTGCGGCGCTCCGGCCTCCCGAACGACACATGATCAAAATCGTGTCGGTAACCTTGTAGTCCTTTTAAACTATGGAGACAAAATCAGGATTTATCTCCATAACCGGTCTCATTTTCTCAATCGTCTGTTTTTGGTTTAAGAATTTGACGGGGATGTTCCTGGCCATGGGAGCATGACCGACAAAGATGTATTCCTCCAGTGTGCGGACATCTAAAATCACTACTTTTTCTTTGTGACCATACCATTTAAAATATGCATCCCTGGCCGTGATATACAGTCCCAAAACAGTTTGCTTATTTTTCGGAATATTTGGTTCAGCACGCATCGAGACACTGAAACCTAAAATCAAATAGAATACGATAGCAACGCCTATGATTTTCCCCTTCATGACTTCCTCCTCATTCGATTTCTTTGAAAGGATAACACCCAAAACGACCCATGCCATTATAAAGGAAATATAATGACAGCCCGATGGTTAGATAAAGCATTGACCACACTGGGCCAAAAACCCATCCCGGTGGATTGAATACCGGCTTATTTAAAGATGCATACCAAGTGCCAATGTCTGTAAACAACCCACCCAAGGCGGGGAGGAAACCAAGAATAATAAAAAAAACTATCTTTAGCACGTTCATTATCCGTGACGCCTGTGGAGCCCCATGGGCAAGCCCGTGGTAACACTTAGTTTCGCCGATTCGCTTCGCGAACGTCGGGACTTAGTGGCACGACATCCCGATCGTAATCCCGACCACAAAAGATCGGGACTAAAGCCGTGGCTTTCTGTGGTCGGGGTAAAGCCTTTCATTTCATATTTTCCGGAACGATTTACTGGCTAACAATTGTCAAAAAAGGTTTGATTCCTTTACTGGATAAAGAAGATCAAGATTCAAAAGCCTCCAAAAGGATATAAGAATCCTCTTGGAGGCTTTATAGTCGCACTGTCTAAAAACTCCAACATCCTGGCGTTAGGAATATCGCTCTCACTCCACCAAGTGAATCTCAGTTGATTACCCAGATAAGGCCTTTATCATTTCATTCACTTGGCTCTCTGAAGCGATAGGATATACCTTGAAGGAGACAAATGGTCCATGCTGGGCTGTCATTTTCAAGATTTCTATTTCAGTTCCTTCAGCAACTGCGTATCCGTTGGTTTCGCCAACAAATGCTCCCTAATCCTTCGATATACCTTTTTCTTTATCTTGCCTAACCATAGCCATCAACAGACCCCATCCAGCTCCTCGCTCTTTAGGGTCAATTGGTATTCTCGCCCTGTCGACTTCCCAAAGCAAAAGATACCTTCCCATGATTTCCTCCTCCTTTTTGCTAAGTTTATCCTGCTGTTGAAGTGGAATAAGCGAAACCCTCCCGTAGAATCAAGCAAGGGCACCCCATTCAGGGATACTCAGAGAATAGGAGCGCCTCCAAAGGGACACAGAACCCCCTTGGAGGCTGCGTATCGGCACCTTCAGAGGACCTCTTCTCATGATTTCCTCCTAAAGGTTGAGAGCATGAAAGATACCTATTAACAATGTGGGGATTCTTATGAATTAGTATGCCACAAAAGAAACAAAAAGCAAGACTGAATTATTAGGTAGAAAAAACGGATGCAAAATACCAAATATTGAAAAGGCGTGGGATCAGATCTTCATAGCGACGTGAATAATGAAGACCTTACCTTAGTTAATAGTTTAGGCTTGCCCGCCGTCTGTCAGGCGGGTTTGACCCAAAATTCACATACTCCCAATGAGGGCTTAGGTATTGTATCAATGCAAATTTACTTCACAGCATCCTTTAATGCTTTCCCTGGTACGAATTTGGGGACCTTCTTTGCCTTGATCGTCAGTTCTTGGCCTGTCTGTGGGTTTCTTCCCTTCCTGGCATTTCTTTGTGCCACCTTAAAGGTTCCGAAACCAATCAGTGTGACTGCATCCTTTTTTTTCAATGCCTTGGTGATGGTTGAAAAAACACAATCCACCGCTGCCTGGGCCTCTTTTTTGGTACATACTACCTTGGCTACCTCTTTGACTAAATCCCCCTTGTTCATGCTCCCTCCTCCTTTTTTAAAATAGTAAAATGGTTAATGTTAATTTACCTAATAGAACCTTTTAGAAATTTCAACTAAAAAACACATATTGGGGTTGCTTCCAGCAGTCTAAAATTGCTGATTACGTACCATAGTTGATGATCGTGCAAAATTCAAAATTTTTCAAGGTTTCTTTTGGTAAACAAAAGTTTTTCGGGTTTTGTAAAGTTCGCAATCATAGCAGCATGTTATACAATCGGTTTAAAATCGGAACTACAATATGTGGAAAAACCGCATTTTCAGTGATTACGCTTTGCCTAATGCATTACTAACCACATTGTTAAACCATATCCACCAGCGGTAGAAGAACGAAATCCTCATAAACTCGCTCTCCTGGGCGACCTTTCCCGCAGTAAAAATATAAACCATACCAATAGGCTTCGGTTAGATTAATTATTGATCTACCTTTGCATCTATCTATTGTTAATATCATCATTTCAATACTCATTGAGATTTACCAGATCGGGGTACCACTAAAAATAGTGCTTTCTATTGGCTTTTCTTTAAGTGCCTCCATGGATGTGGATACAGATGAACCATTATGTACAATCCGGCTTATGGCCTTGATCATATTGCCGGGCTTCTTATACTGAAAGATATTCCTACCTGCAGAAACACCGAATGCCCCGGCTACCATCACACCATGTACCATTTCCAGGAACTCTTTTTCCCGTGCCTTTTTTTCTCCGCCAATGGCAACTAGGGGAACAGGGCACACAGAGACTACTTCCCTGAATGTATCAGTTGAGCCACTATATGGTATCCGTACCATGTCTGCACCCATTTCAGCTCCAATTCTGGCGGCACGCATTAAGTTCTTTAATTGTTTCTCTTTATCACTTACACTACCTGGGTCCATCAAGGCAAAGAGTGGCATACCCCATCTTGAGGCATCCCTAGACACCTCACCCAGCATGTTCAACATGACCTCTTCATCCGGTCCCCCCACATCTATCCTGACCGATACCGCATCCGCTCCTATGGTGATGGCTTCCTCCACGTCAGCAACGAGGGCCTGTTTTCCATTTTCCAATGTGGCGGTAAGGTGAAGGATCAAACCGATGTCCTTTCCACTATGCCGGTGCCCGGCTGCAACAATCCCTTTATGGAGAATAACTGCATTGGCGCCTCCAAGAGAGACTATATCCACGGTGTTCTTGATATCCTTGATTCCCTCAATGGGTCCCATACCCACACCGTGTATTAGGGGTACCATAACCGTCTTTTTGCTATTACGGTCCATGACCCTTTCCATACGAATCTTTTTCCCTAACATCTTGTATCCTCCTTTTTGAATAATTTATATGCCCTTGACCGTAAATAATGGTCTGCCAGGACAATCTTGACCATAGCCTCAAGCACCGGAATAACACGAGATCTTTAGGCGATGGCTCTGAGGGAAGGGCTAATTTATGGCCTCACTTATTATAAAATTTGACGTCGGTTAGTAAGACCTTACCACAACTGGGACATTTAAGCTCCAATTTTTAACCACATTCAAGGCAAACCTTAGAACCTTTGGAATTTTCAAACTGACAATTTGGGCATTTCATTTTTGATGCCTCAGAAACTGTTTGTTCATAGGACTCAGCTTAGGTTGGGCTTGAGTGATTGAGAAAAAGTCATTTAAATTAACGACAGTATAGTTGAAAAGGGAAATAGGGGTTAATAAAAATTGAGAAAAAGAAAATTGAAGGAATGGTAGAACAAATTCACAACATATTGTGCCTTATTCCTACAATACGAAATTAAGGTTTCGCGCCACATAATGAAATTAGGTCCTACCTGATTTCATTTAACAATACAAACACTATTGTTTACTATTGATTCATTGCCTCATCTTTGGCCTTAGCCAAATAGTGCCTTTGCTATTGCTTCCTCTATTTCAGGCGTTGGCCTCCACAGGTATCTATTCTCATAACGCTTCTGAAGAAAGTGGTGCTCGGCATCCACAACCTTGAGGGAGGTAAGTGCAGTTTTCCCAATGGGCACCATATCAACGCCCAGCCTCATCTCTTTTTCTCGCTCGGCAGCGTCGATTTTACCCTCAGAGTCGAAGGTGAGGATGGAATACTGGATTCTAAGGATTTCAACTGGTTTTCGATTAACAAGATCCGCGATGACCAATGCGTATCGAACCCTTTTTCCAGCATACTGAGGAAGAAGCTCCTTAGGATCACGATCGATGAGACGCTCAAAGCGGGCTAAGGGGAAACGCTGTAATGAGTCATCATCGTTGACAAGAAAGATTTTAAGACCAGTCCCCATTTTCTTCCCGAATAGGTGGTAAATTGGTTAACTTTAAATTTGACAACTTAATCAGAACATTACCAAATCTGAACGGTTAAGGTCAAATTGTTACTAACCCAGAAAAGAGGAGGTAAGCTATGAGAGTATCAGAGGCCAGTAGATGTTTTTTGGATTATCACAGAATTAATTCAAAAACAAATACCGTGAGGAACTATCAGTTTGTATTTACCAGGTTTTGTAGTGAATTGGGTGACAGGGAGTTGGAATCTTTAACGAACGAGGAGATTCTTACATTCCTCACCCAGTTCACCGAAGGAACCAAACAGTCAACCAAAAGACTACGTTATTCTCTCCTTTCAGCCTTCTTCAATTTTATCAAAAGCTCAATAAATCCTCAACTACAAAACCCCTGTGAAACCCCAATCCTGAGGAAACTGTTCAAAGACCCGAAACCTACCCACTGGAAGATTTTAGAAAAGGAGGTTGTAGATGAGATCATCTTTAGGACAGAGGATCAGAGAAACCGGCTTATGCTTGAGCTTATGGCCCGTGGTGGCATGAGAGTAGGTGAGGTCTTGAAGCTCACTCCCAGAGATATTGAAGATAGAAAGCTTATTCTCACTGATCCCAAAAGCGGCAAAGAGGCAGAGGTTGTCTTTATTCCTCAAAAGGTGGCTGATAGACTAAAAGACTATATCCGAAATAAGAGAATTGAACCTGATCAAAGGATTTTCCCAATAACATACCCTGCTGCCAGGGCTGTTGTGAAAAAGGCTGGTAGACTCGTTAGAATCAATCTCAAACCTCATGACCTAAGGAGGCATGCTGCAACATATGCATCACGATCCGGGACTCCGATTGAGATTGTCAGCAAGGTGATTCTTCGACATGCTAATCTATCAACTACTCAGAGGTATCTGGGAAAAGTAAGTAACATGGAAGCTATGAGGTGAATTGAAAATCTTTACGGTTGATCAAAAAATGGGGTGAGGGTACAAAAACCTCACCCCGGTCCATCATATATTTCAGGCACGAAAAGTATAGACTTGTTTTGGCAAACTGAAAAATTATGGGCTTTCATTTTTGCACAATGATAGCAGTATACAAAAGCGAAGTTATAGACAGTACCTATACAATATATGGGATTTCCAAAAAAAGCAGGATCATTTTTAATTCCGCCTCCATTGATTTCTGTCTTCTTTTATAAATCTCTCTCCCGAATCTTGCAAAGGCGACGTATAGGATATTGGCGTTGGTTTTTGCTGGCAGCCTTGCTTTTACTTCCCACAACCCAAGGTGCTTGAGGATCTTTTTTATAACATCCTCCTCCTATATCACACTGATTACTTTCATTTTTCCGGAACATTTCGGGCATGTTAGGGGATCAACCTCATAGATTTTTTGTATCAATCGTGCCCAGTTCTTTCAATATTCCTTTGAAGATTCATTTGCTTCAAGGATACAGGGCATCCATTCATCTTGGTTTTTGTTTTTCCTTCTGCCCCGCTTGACATTGCTGTAATATCCGTAATAGCGCACCATTTGATACTATGGCAATAATAACTGGCACTAAGATAGACCATATAAGTGTCTATGTGGAGGTCTGAAATGATCGGGATGAATTTTATTAGCTTCCTTATTTTATTAATTATCAGCTTAGTTGTTTCCGGAATTTTACATTTCGGAATTAAGTATTACATCGTCTCCGGATGGTGGTCATACTTATCTAAAGTCCTCATCGGATGGTTCGGTGCATGGTTAGGTTCACCAGTGTTCGGCTATTGGTGGGAAGGTGTAAATTATAAGCAAGTTTATATTATCCCTGCAATACTGGGTTGTTTATTACTTCTAATATTTGCAGTGGACTCTACCAAGCCCTGTTCTACCGCTAAAGGAAAAGAATAGATACATACTATGAGTACATTGTGCCTACACTTTTTAATGGATACTCCATTGTTTTTAAAAGTGTAGGCCAACGCCTTCTTTTAAGCCAGGATGTTTTACCGCTGGAGGAAATTAATGCAACCTCCACCATCCCATTCTGTCTAATGAACTACCCAGCTCCCAAACCAGTCTCACCTTAATAAAGATTAAGCCATTTCCCAATTCGTATTCTCCTCTCCCTACAGTGTCCACGAAAACCGGATTTATCGGTTGACATACTCAATAAAATGCTTAATTTTTTTTAAAATAGCTAACTTTACGGAGGGAAACCAGATGAAACCAGAAAAAGTAATAGCCGGAAAGTACGTCCTCATCGTTGATGATGAACAAGATGTTTTGGATGCCCTTGTTGAACTCCTGGATATGTGCAGACTCGATACAGCATCCTCATTCAGTGAAGCCAAGAAACTACTTGAGGAGAATCAGTATGATATTGCGGTACTGGATATTATGGGGGTTGATGGGTATGAGCTTTTAAAGATATCCAACAGCCGCAATATTCCTGCCCTTATGCTTACAGCTCATGCCCTCTCAAGTGATAACCTGAAACGGTCAGCTGAGGAAGGAGCTGCCTACTACGCCCCGAAGGACAAGATAAATGATATTGCATCTTTCCTCGCTGACGTTTTTGAGTCAATTGATGAGGGGAAAAGTCCCTGGATAAAAGTGTTTGATCGTTTGGGTAGTTTCTTTGAGCAAAGATTCCACGGAACGCATTGGCGGGAAGAGGAAAAGGAATTTTATGACAAAATAATTAGACGAGGCTACTAATCTTTATTACCTACGACAAAATCAGATAGAGTTTTTGGTTGCAAAAGTTGTAAGCCGTATCCCATCCATTACCACTCTGTATCCTGTCTCATTCTTTTTATAAAACATCATTCATTCCTCTCAGTTACCTTATTCGAAGAACCACAACATATTGCGGTTGGCCTCTATACTTGAAAATTCAGCACTACGTGCCATAATCGATCGTACAGCCAAATTAGATTTTATTCAAGGTTTCGTTTGGTAGTCATAATTTTTCGGCTTTTGAATTATCCACAAGCATAGCAGTAGTGGAATTCTTACTGAATTGCTGAAGTCACAAGATATGGGAGTAGAGATTCGGTGTTTAAAAAGGTTTTCTCTCCTATACTAATCACCCTTGTAAAATTCTGGATAAAAATTTTTTGCACACTCCGGACATATGCTGTGACTGAAGTCAGCTTCAGAGTGATCACGGATATAAGCTTCAATCTGATTCCAATATCCTTTATCATCTCGTATCTTTTTACAGTTAGCGCAGATGGGTAGCAAACCACTCAATATTTTTACCTTTGCCAAGGCTTTCTGAAGATTATCTCTTTCATATCGAAGATTTTCTTCGCTTTGCTTCAGGTTTCTAAAAAGAAGGTCGTAAGGCTTTACCAAACCTGTCTCAATAATGGCTTTGTAAATGAGATAAAAAGAGACGATCTTAAAATAGTGACCTATTAAATTGGAAAGA
>Ga0307379_10008521_pt1 | contig 13813 bp, 7 predicted proteins | sample UN2MG_FD_202237 | JGI IMG/M metagenome (GOLD analysis project Ga0307379, IMG submission 202237) | Soil microbial communities from Risofladan, Vaasa, Finland - UN-2 | ecosystem: Environmental > Terrestrial > Soil > Coastal area > Acid sulfate soil | place: Finland: Risofladan, Vaasa | collected...
CGGCGGGTGCCATGCTTTCCCGCCGTTGGGAAAGCATGCGGTCCCGACCCGAGGCGCATGCTTTCGCTTGTACGTGTTTAGCGTACCCGCCAAAGAGGTTAATCGCGTGTGGCACGGCTGGCTTGCCCAGCCGTGGACACGTCTTGTGACAAGAACACGGCTGGGCAAGCCAGCCGTGCCACACGCGCTAAACAGGTACTTTCGCTTGCGAAAGCATGGCACCCGGGAGACGAAACCGTAGCCGACCCGACACGGGGTCGAGCAGAAAGGAGTTCCGATCATGTCGAGCAACCATCCTTCACCGCGTGCAACGCGGCGGCGGTTCCTCCAGGGCGCCGCAGCCGTCGCCGCCTTCAGCGTCAGCCGCGTCGGACGCGGCGCGAACGAGCGGCTCGGCGTCGGTTTCATCGGCGCCGGCGGCCGCGCGGGATCCCACATGCAGATCGTCCGACGCCTCTGCGACCAGGAGAAGTACCCCGTGGACCCCGTCGCCGCCTGCGACATCTACCGGCCCAGACTCGAGCAGCGTATGAAGGCCTTCGGTATCCCCAAAGGGTATCGCGACCACCGCGAACTGCTCGCCGACCCGAAGGTGGACGTCGTGTGCATCGCCACGCCCGACCACCACCACGGGTACCAGGCCATCGACGCCATCGTGGCAGGCAAGGACGTCTACTGCGAGAAGCCCGTCACCCACTGGCGCCAGTTCGACCTGACGAAGAAACTGGCCGAGACCGTCGCCAAGAGCGATCGCGTCTTCCAACTCGGCACGCAGGCCATGAGCGATTCGGTGTGGCACCAGATGAAGAAACTGGTGCAGGACGGCCTCATCGGCCAACCGCTCTTCGGCGAGACCGGGTTCTTCCGCATCGGCGACTGGGGCGAGCGCGGCATGCACGTCGATGACCCCAACGCCAGGCCCGGCAAGGACCTGGACTGGGACGCCTTCCTCGGCGACGCGCCCAAGCAGCCCTTCAGCGTGGACCGCCTGTTCCGCTGGCGACTCTTCGAGGACTACGCCGGCGGACCCGTCACCGACCTCTACCCCCACTGCCTGACGCAGGTGGTGGACATCCTGGGCGTCGGCTTCCCCGACATCGTCGCCGCCACGGGCGGCATCCACCGCTACACGTACGAGTTGCGCGAGGTGCCCGACACCTGCAGCCTCCTGGCCGAGTACCCCGAGAAGGTCACCATCTCGCTCGTCGGCACCCAGGCCAATGACCACAACCTGACGGACCAGCGCGGCGCCGGCGCGCGGCAGCCCGCCATCCGCGGCTGGGACGGCACCCTCACCATCGACAAGAACAAGGAGATTCTGTTCACCCCCGTCCGCGTCAAGGGCGCCAAGCCGCCGCAACGCATCCCCATCGAGCGAGGCGAAAACACGATGAACCACTGGAAGAACCTGCTCGACTGCTGCCGCAGCCGCAACAAACAGACCTGGAGCCCCATGGACCTCGCGTTCCGCGTCCAGACGGTCCTCCAGATGGCGGCGATGGGCGTCAAGCAGGGCAAGATAGCGCGCTTCGACGCCAGGAAGCGCGAGATCGTCCTGACCTGAACCCCCAATCTCATAGCGCTACGTCATAACGCTCTACGGAGGCGCATCCCACCGGCCCTCCGATATCTCCCCTGCGATCTCGGCCGCCGCGTACATCCGCGACGTCAGGCCCAGCCAGTCGAGGCTGATCTGGGCCTGCGTCAGCGACACGGCCACACAAAGCGCGGTCAATATGCTCGCAGCCGCCCCCGACGTTGAGTCGGTGGTGGTTGAGCCGCGCCCCGCAGGGAAGCGGGTACCGACCCCAACGGACGCCTCACGCCAAGCCGCAACGGCATCAAAAAAGGGGTGAGCGGCGGCAAGCGCCAGCCGTAGGGGCGAGGCATGCCTCGCCGGTGTCGTCGCGCCGACACGCCGGGCCGGGCATAACCGCCCGTGACACGAGGGCGGTTATGGGTGCCGGACGAATCTGCCGACCACAAACGCCCTCTCCCTCGACATGGAGCACTTGCCTCTGGCACGCGGCACGTCGAGGAATTAGGATGGCCCCGGACGATGGGGCAAACGCCGAAGCGGCGGCGCAGATAGAGTGTGTGTCACCAATGGCATCACCAACGGCATGTCGCCAATGGCACCAGCGCTACGACCGTGCCCGAAATGCGTCGCTTCATCGCGTCTCCCCTCGTCGGTTCGCGGCTGACCCCTTCCCGGTTTCTGGACCAGGCGTTATGGGAGAATCGATGGGTGTTTCACATCCTAATCCCACCCCTCCCCCGAGGCAAGGCCGAAGGGAGGGACGTGTGAAGATGGCACCGAGGCCAGGCGGACGCGGGGAGGAGGGGGAGGACGCCGTGTGAGGGAGGGCTTCGAAGCCGGCAGAGCCTGGATCGCCCTCACAGCCGCACATCGAGGGTTGACAGGGCGAGGAGGTCCAGCACCCCGCCGTCGGTGGATCGCTACTCGTAGACCATTTCGTCGTACATCGTCTTGTCCCGTGCTCCGTCGATGGCGAAGCTCCACCCCTGCACCGGCAATCGACGATCGGTCCGCCGGCCGTCGTAGTCAAGAAGGTAGACGGTCGCCTTTCCCTGCCTGTGGAGTGTGATCCTGGCCCGCACCGGCTCGATGACAATCGGGACCTTGCCGCGCTCAAGTGATGCCTGCCCGCCGTCCCGTCCGGCGTCCTGTCCGGCGTAGCCTTGGCGAAGACGGAAGCCTCGGCGAAGACGGAAGCCCTTGGCGAAGACGGAAGCCTTAGCGGAACAGGGGCGAAGGCGGCTGGTGCGGCACATCCGGGATCACGATGCGTGCCATGCGAGGCATGGCCTCAGCCTACCCGGCCGCGCGGCCCCCGCAAGCAGAAAACATGGGTACCGTCCCCAATGGCGCGTGCGATGCGACTCATGCCGCCACCCGATCGCCCCACCCCACCCACGTCAAGGCGAATTAAGTTGCGCGTCACCGGAACTCGAGCCCAGACCTCCTATAGCGTTTTCTTGATTCCGCGGCGAATCTGAAGGGCATCACGCCCCGGTCCACCCACAACTCGCTCTCATGGAACGCACCGACCCGCCCCATCGGAGGGATTCGGCTCTTGGCCCTGCTGTTGGCTTGGCCGCGCGCGGCAGCCGCAATGGGGCGGGTTCGGCTATCTGTAAGGCACGCGATGCCGCAGCAGAGGGCAGCGGCAACAGCCACGACCCATCATCCGGGGAACGGCAAGGCGAACAACGCTGCGGACGAACCTCCGGGGCAAGATCGTCCTTGACACGAGGGCGGTTATGGGTGTCCCCGGAATCTAGCCGGAATAGGCCAGGTTCGGCTATCGCTTCCGATGCCCGTTCCGCTGGAGTCCCCTGGATCAGGCTTGTCGGTCGTGGCTCCCCAAACGGCTCCTCAGCTCGAGTAGGTCCGCGTCATCGGGTGCGTACTTCAGGGCTTTCCGCACACAGCGCATGGCCCGTGGCGTATCACCCAGCCCTTCGTAGCAGCATGCCATGGCATCAAGCGTCCATTCGGGGATTCTACTGCCCAAGCGTAGACTCTTCTTCAAGGCGGGTATGGCCTCCATGTAACGACCGGCCTTGGTTAGCGAGTGTCCAAGATTATACCAGCTTTGCTCATGCCGGGGCATGTGCTTAACAGCTTGCCGCCAAAGGGCGGCTGCTGCCTCCCAGTTCTCGGCGTCGGCCTCCATGAGGGCCAGCCTCACGAGAACCGGTCCGCTATCAGCGCCGCTTCGCAGGTCTAAAGACGCCTCGTATGCCTCACGCGCCTTGGCTACTTGTCCTGTTGCCGCGTATGCGTCCCCAAGCCACGTAAGAGCAGTTGGGTATTCAGGGCCTATGGCGAGAGCGCGCTCCAAGTAGGTGATACTGTCCTCATATTCTCCAACTTCGGCTAGGTAGTGACCGTAGTCCATCAACACGATTGGGTCGGCGTGACCCTTCAGCAGGGCCAAGCGGAAGAGGTCCAGCGCTTTCCCGTCGCACCCAGCGTAGTGATACCCCGTTGCGACAGAGGCAACCCGCCAGGGGCCATGCCGCGAGAGGTTGCGCACAAGGCTAATCGTCTTGAGGAACGTGCGATAGTCTTCATCATCAAGGGCATCAATTGCCAAGTCAATTAAGGCTTTGTCCGTATCCTCCCGCATGAGAACACGCCGGAGCCGACAGACAGTCAGACGTATCCAGCACCGCAGTTTCTGCCACAAGGTCCCCAAGGGCGCCCCTTCTCCTTACGCGCGGGGCGGGCCTGCTGATGAGCCCAGGAGAACTCCCCGGTTCACCGATGCGCCAACCCTAGTATCTGCGCACTGCCACTTCCTCAAACGTCTGCGCATACCCTACGCTCCGGCGAGTATGCTGTCAATCGCGTTCTCTGTCAGGTACGAGGCGCGACGCGAGCGTTTACGTGCTCGCATCTCAGCCGTCCGTACCCGGGCACGCATTGGGACCCTGGGCCCTGATCCAACGTTGCACCCCGGGCAGGGGCTACCTCCTCGTGTCCCGGAACCCTCAGCAGACGAGCCTCCACGTCGCTGCCTTGCCTCTCTGGTCTTGCCACGCATGCAATACCTTAAGCCTCCACCCAGCCCGGCGGAAGGGGTCTTGGCGGGGGTGGCGGGGGTTCCCGCAGCCCATCAAACTCGAAAGTTGAGACCGGAGGGTCGTCAGCATCTCCCGCAGAAGGGCATGGCATCTCTGTTATTGCGGGCTCACCTGTGATGGTGAGGTTTCCTTGCGGCGGGGTTTCAACTTCAAGAGGTCCCACCACCAAACCGGGATTGCCGAAGCCCCTCAAAGCGGCCCCAAGCCTTGCTGCAATGTAGAGCAACCACCTCCACGCTGGCATACCCGGAGGAAGCGGGTCTAGGGGGCCCGGGACACGATCTGGCGGGGCGCCTTCCCCTTGGCGCTGGAGTCTCTCGAGAGGCGGCCGTTCTCCTTTGATGTTGCGTTGCGGCGGCGGGGCTCTACGTGCGCCGTGCCGGGGAGCGGGATTGGTCGGCCGGGTACCACGCGCCTCATAGTGGTCCGGAAACTCAGTGGCATGAGGGACGTGGGGCACGAACGGCGGCGGTACTGGCGGCGCACCAACCTTCCCTGCCCACCACGGGAGGGGAACAGGACGGGGTATCGCAGCCGCCTTAGGTACAACTATGCCCTTGGGGAAGGCCAAGTCATAGGGCGTGGAGGTGATGAGTACTTCAAAAGGGAAGAAGGGGACCAGCAGCCCTAATGGATCCACTTCAGCTAGTGGGCAGCTGCCCACATACTCATACAAGCTCATCCCGTCCACGTACCCAATGGGATCGCGTTGGAGCCAGCGGCCCAAGGTGGGATGATACATCCTCTCACGGACGTGATACAAGGCTGTTTCCGGATCGTAGCGGTAGCCGCAGTAGAGGATTTCGTTGTCCCAGTCGGAGCCGCCGGTGTCTTCGTCCCACTCGGTGACGTCGCCATCCTTGTCGTAGTAGATTGGGTTCTCGGGGTCGCTCGTGTCCTTCTCGCCGTGAAGGACCGTGACCTTCCCGTAGGGGTCGTAGCGGTACCGCTCGACGACGTACCCCACACCGCTGTCACCCGGCGTGCCCTGCACCAGGGCGGTGACGTTGAAGTTCGCGTCGGTCAGGTAATACAGCCGCTCGTCGAGGCCCGAGTCGTCCTTGCCGAGGTCGCCGTCGTCCGGGTCGCCATCGCCGTCGGAGTCGCGGTCCCTGAGGACGGGGGCGTCGATGTACCGCGGGCTCCAGACGACCTGCTCGTAAAGGGTAGCGGCGAGGTCGGGTTCACCGAGGGAAAAGGGGACATTCTACTTTTTCGGCCCCTCATGGAAGACACGCCGACACCCGCTCGCGCCATCCACGACATGCCGACACACTACCGCCCTACGATGCCGAGGATCGGGAAGGAAGTAGAATGTCCTCTTTGTCCCCGCTAGGCCTGCCACGGGCGTTGGCGTTTGAGGTCGCCTGACAGGACCTTCCGTGCGATGCCTGCGTCCTCGCGGACCTGGAAATCGAACATGCCCACGCAGGCGAAATCGGCGCCGTTTTCAAAGACGTATCGCAACCCGGCGCGCGGATGAATCGAACCGGCCGCCAGCACCTTGAAGGCAATCCACGGCCGCTTCACCTCCCGCATGTACTTGGCGGTCTCGTCCGGCGCGGCGCACCAACTGTTGTCGTGCTTGCCCTCCTTGGTGTACGACCAGTAGTCGGTGCGGTGGAACGTCTTCATGTAGAAATCGGGCTCGAGCCCTGCGGCTTCGACGGCCATCGGCACGTCGAGCAGGTGGCCGCCGACGCCCCCCGGCACGCCGGCATCCCGCATGACCTTGAGCGACTTCTCGATGAGGTCCAGGCGGTCGGCCTTCACCCATCGGTCGCCGATGCCGCCCTGGATGTAGCAGGCCATGGCCCCGTTATCGACCGCCCGCTTGATGTTGGTTTCGGTGTCGTTGTCCTTCGGATACACCTGGGCCAGCCACTGGATTTTGCCGCCGCGCTTCTTCCAGTACTCGTCCAGGATCCCGATCACCTGGTCGTCGTTCCGCAGCAAGGCCGTGTTGATGCCGGCCTGCTCGCAGATGTGCAGCGTCTCCCAGATCTTCTCGTCGGTGAAGTAGTGCTTGAGCATCGACGAGACGTAAACCAGGTCCCTGCTGTGTGCGAAGCCGCTGATCAGATTCCCGCCGCAGATCAGCCGCGTGACGTCGTGCTTGCCGATCTTGCCCGTCGGCAACAGGTCGGCCGACGCCTCGGAAGCAGTCTCGGACGGTTTCGGCGCATCGGCGGCCGCCAGCGCCCGCTCTTCAAGGCTCAGCCCCAAGGCGCCACCCGCCGTGGCCGCCAGCGTCCCTTTCAGAAAATCCCGGCGCTTCGACGTCTTCTTCATTGCCGCCACCTGCCCTTCCCTGTCGGCACCTTGTGGACTCGGTCCGGATGACACCGGTCCGCACAGACCGTGGTCACCGCATTGTATCGCCGTGAGGGATGCTGACAATCCCCAAAGCGGCGCGGCCCGGGGAGCAACGTCGGCGCCTTGCCGGCGTTGGGTTTAACCCGCAACTCGGCCGAACGCACCGGCAAACCACTTGATTCCGCCGCAGGGGGGCGTATACTACGCCGTGTCGGTCCGGAGGCCAAGGGCGGGTCTGCCGCCCTTTTCCATTCGGGCTGCCCCCTGGTGTAATGGTAGCACGCGCGGCTCTGGACCGCTTAGTCGGGGTTCGAATCCCTGGGGGGCAGCCATTTCTTCCTGACGCCGGTGCGTCCTCTTCCAACGAGAACGGAACCGCCCCCCATCGGACGGGTTCGTACAAGGGAGGCGCACCGCAGGTGCGCGCCGCGTAAGGAGACGAGCCATGCGGAAGTCCGTGCTGATCGCTCTCGTTGCAGCCGTTTCCGCCGGGGTTCTGGCGATGGGATGGTCGATGGCAGCAGAAAAGCCGCCCGCGGCGGAGAAGGTCAAGAAGGCCCGCGCCTTCGTGCTCGACGACCAGGACGGCAACAAGGTGGTGATGTCAACGTTTCACGGCCAGGTCGTCGTCCTGGAGTGGGTGAACTTCGACTGCCCGTTCTCAAAGCGGCACCTGGAAGCCGGCACCTTCAGGGAACTCTACAAGAAGTACAAGTACGGCGCCCCGGGCGCGAAACCGGTCGAGACGCAGCCGCAGCAAGATCGCAGCCGGTCGCGCGCCAAGAAACAGAAGGTCGTCTGGCTCGCCATCAACAGCACACATTACTCGAACGCCGAACAGAACAAGGCGGCCGCGACGAAGTATACCGTCCCCTACCCCGTCCTCGACGATCGCCTCGGACGGGTCGGACGCCTCTACGGCGCCAAAACCGCGCCGCACATCTTCATCAAGGCGCCGGACGGCAGCCTGGCGTACGACGGGGCCATCGACGACGACCCCGAAGGCACCAAGGAAGAGCCGCTCAACTACGTGGCCCAGGCGCTCGAAGAGATCCTGACCGGCAAGGCCGTCTCGATACCCAAGACCAAGCCGTACGGCACGAGCATCACGTACCCCAAGAGCCGCTGACGACCCCGCATGATGACCCGAGCGCCCCCGTTCGCGGCTGGCGGCTTGCAGCCGATATATACTTTACGAAAACGGCGTTTCTTGAGACCCCCCCAAATGGCGATTTTCGGGGCGTCGAACCCCGTTTCTGGGCCAGAAACGGCGTTTCGGGCCTCAAATGTGAAGATAGGCAAGGCAAAACGCGCTCCGTTTTGATCGGTTTCTGATCGCTTTTTGCTCAAACTTGGTCCGTTCTTCGTCCTTTTTACCCCTTTTTTAACCTACGTGGAGCGGGGTCAATAGGTGCTAAAGTATACGAAAAGCGGGGACCAGGGACCAGGGAACGGGGAACAGGGGTGGAGAACGGCTCGCAGATTGTTAGAACTCTAACAATCGCGGGAGGCGAAAAACAGCCCTGGCGCTACCAAAAACGCCGATTCTGGCCAAACGGCCGGGCAGGACGGGATTGGACGTATGGCCCGAATGGAATATGAGGCTGCCAAAATGGCCGATTGGCGTAAGACCTTGTACGACAAGGACTTACGTCGCGAATAGGGCGGCAAGAGTTGTTAGAACTCTAACAAAAAACAGCAACGGCAGCCCCAACGGGGCAAGCAGCCTGGAACGCAGCCCAACGGGCCCCTTCTGTAACATGGGGAAAGCGCCGCCCACAGTGCCCCTCTAGCCAAACGTGGTTGCCCCGGAAGGGCCGGGAACCGCCACCAAGGCGAACTGGTAACCGTGCCTGCTATGCCAAGGCGGTGTCCAGTACGACCGCTGTCAGGGCCAAACCCTGGATCTTCCCTGTGGCCTGCAATGCCTGTGCCTGCCGTGCGAATCGCTCCAGGGCAGCCTCGATGGAGTACCGGGGCGCCGCCGCCTTCCGGTAGTCGGTCTGCGACCATGGGCCGCAGTTGAACCAGCCAACGAGGTACAAGCCGTGGGGGCACTGGTTATCCTTGAGGTAGCGGTGCACCAGTTGGGTTTCCATCGCCGTTTCCAGTTCGCGGTGGTAGCAGCCCTTGACCTCGATAATCGCGGAAACCGCGCTGGGTGTTTGGTTACCCTCACCCGGCACCAGAGCATCCACGTGAATGTCCGTAGCTTGGCCACGACGAATATGGACCTCACGGTTTACGACGATCCCGCGGTCTGCGACATAAACCCGCAGGTTCCTTGCCACCCAGTCGCTCAGCCGCCCCTCGTCAACCGGGCACCAGATAGGGTGGCGCGTGTTGCCGCGGTTGTCCCAAAGGTCTTGGGCGGCCGTCTCGCCGTGGAGCAGTTCTTGAAGACGCTGAAGCGCCTCGTAGAGGACCTTGAGCAACTGCTGGCCGTTCTGTACGTATCTCCGCTGCCGATCCTGCCCAAGGGCAATAACCTGCTCAGGGCTTGCGGGTTCCCACGTCTGGCGGCGTGTGTGCCCCTCGGCCTCCAAGACGGCCCACTTCAGCCATGGCACGTCCGGCAGTTCGCCCGCGATGCGCCGAACCTGCTCGCACGCATCGAGCGTGCCCCGGCTCTTGAGACGCTGCAACAGGCCATCGCGGAACCAGACGATGCTGTCCCGTGGCCCCGCGAAGTATGCTCCCTCGTGGCGCGGGTCTTCGGCATGTGGGTACTGGCGCGCTAGCCACAGGTAGACGTCGGCCACATCCTGTTCTGATAGGGGTTCAGCAAACTCCGTGTCATCCGTCCCCAGGCCGTGGCGCGCGAGTTCCTCAAACACCTCGCGACCGAACGCGCTGTCGGCGCGAACGGAGGGAGACACAGACACAAGGCCCAGCTTCGGCATGTGCCTCAGCAAGGCAAGCGCCGCCACCTTCGCTCTGGCGCGGGCCCAGGGCGCACTCGGGGGAGGGAAGCATGAGAGGAGCCGCGCGTAGCGGACGGCCCCTTCGTAATTGTGTCGAAGCAACTGGCCGAGCAGAATGGCCAGACGGTCTGCATCAAGGCGGCGGGTTTGCACCTTGTCAAGCAGAACCGCCGCGATGCGGTCGTCCCAGCAGTGATCGAGGCGGTCGGATTCCCAGTAAAACACCTTGAACGCCGCGAGCACAGCATCGGGAGCGTGCTGGTAGGCGAGGCGCACAACGTCTGTGTGCGGCGTCTCTCCACACAGGCTGCTGGTGCTCAGCGGGAAGGCAATAGCGATGGGCGCCCACGTGGCCCACGCAACGGCAGAAAGGCTCTCGAGGAATGCGGGGTGGGTCGTGCGGAGGAGGGCAAGTGCCCTATAGCCTGCGCATGCTGGTCGGTGCAACGTGTTTGTCCCCAGCCACGATTGGTCTATGGGGGGCGGGCTCGATACATATCGTTTGGCGGCCAGAATCAACCGCACGCGCGTCGGCTCGTCAGCGTCGCGCCAGCCCGGTAAGGCAGTCAGGTCCCACTCCAACTCGTCACCGTAGTACCGAGTATCGGGCTCAAGCGTCATCTCCCTGTTAAGTTGCCACCACGCGTCCTTGTCCCCGACGTCGAACTTGTCAAGCAAGGCCAGAACGCGTTCCTTGGGCGGCGGCGTCAGGAGGGGGCGGTTGCGGCGCTCGTCGAGGCGCTTCATGAGCCGTTTATGCCTGAGGAACCGGGCTTTTGCCTTGCGGCCCTCGGGGGAGTTGATTCCCACAGGAGCCATGTAAGGGAAAAGGTCGGCGAGATCGGGGAAGTCACGGCAGATCTTGAGCACTAACTCAAGGTGTTCCACCTTGCCTCGGTCAAAGACGAGTTCAATCAGCTGGCCCCAGCGGCGCCGTTTCTCCGGCGGTGCATCGCGCAGTCGCCCGGCGAGCCAGGGCGCGTCGTCGCTGACCGCAAGTGGCGTCTCAGTGTACGCCAATTGAAAGAGGTCGTTGTCGTTCACGCCCTGGAGCGAGACGGCAGCCGCAAGTACTCGCCGACGCCTCGGATGCTCTTCCCGAATCATCTCGGCCAAGGGATGCCCCTCAGTACCCTTGGCAATGAGATCATCCTTCCGCAGTCGGGCAAGCGCTGCGTTGGCGAACGGCTGCGCCAGTTCGGGATGCTCTTCGAGTGCCTCCCATGCCCTCGTCATAATGCGCTCGCCGATGTCCTCCAGGTAGTGCCCACTGCAGCGCCCCTCGGCAATCCACTGCAACGCGAATGGCAGTTGATCCGGAGACAGTGTCGTGGCAAGGCTCTCTCGTAGGTTGTAGAGGAAAAAACTGTACGAGCCGCCGTAAGTCGAACGCTGTCGCGGAGTGAGTGTCTGGAACAACTCCTGAGGTGTCATATGCTCGGGCCAGACGGCCATCAGGCCGCATCCCTTGAGGTCGTCATCAGGGTCGGCGCCCGCCTGCCCGAGCGCGAGTGGTTTGAGTTCCGCCTTCGCCTCCGAGTCGCCAGCCCGCAGCACCGCGTGCGCAGCGTTCTTGCGCACCTCCTTATCGTCGGTCTGATCAAGCGCAATGCGCAAGAGGTCGGGGAGTAGTTCCTGCACTTTGCAGGCCTCCGCGATGTCGATGGCGACCCGGCGGGCGATGTAGCCCGTCTCTCTATCGCAGACATAGGGGCGGAGTTGGTCGGCAAGGCCGGGGTGGGCGAGGGCCGAGTAGCGGCCCCGGAGGTCAAGGTCGCGGTCGACGATCTTCTCCTCGTTGTAGAGGGACAGGAGTGTTTCCACAAGCCGCTGCCGCTGTTCGACGTCGGCGGATGCCACGTCACTACGCAACAGCACTTCCGGATCGCGCTCCATCACGGCCGCGAAAACGTCTGGCTGCATGCCCGCCACCCAAGCCGTTGTCTCGTAGAGTTGAGGGACCAGTTTCTGCCCGGGATCGTTTGGGTGGACAACCAGGCTCAGTATCTGTTCGAGCGTCATTCCGTTGCGGACAAGGTAGGTGGCCGCGAGAAACTCAGCGTACGTCTGATGGGCCCACCCCATGCGGTGCGGGCCGCGTGACGTGAAGAGGCCGGTGTGATACGCCTCCCGGATTGCGTCTTCCGTTACCTCGGCTCTGCCGCCGTTGACGTTCTCAGTACCCCCGGCCAGTTGGCGGACGGTTACGTCCTCCGGCGGCACCTGCCCCTCGTCGATATCCGTCCAGATAGCAAAGCGCTTTCCGAAGACGGTCGCGGCGGCGATCCGACACGCAACGGCGAAACGAACGGGAGCCGAGACTTCGCCCTCCAGTCCAGCCTCGCGTCGCGCGGGGTTCGGTTCCTCGCACAGGAGCCGGCATCCTTGCTCATAGAGTTGCACTTGCCGGTGGGGGAGAGCCGCATCCCTTCGGAACAGTCTAACTAGCAGGCGCAGGGTGACCGGCTTGATCGCCAACGGCACGGCATCCCTGTCCTGGACGGTTTCAATGAATCGCTCGCAGTCGATCCCCTCCGCCTCCGCCGCTGCTCGCACGTCTCGTCGCCGTAGTGGGAGCAGTTCGTACACGCCCACATTGGCATCGCCCCACAGCCTCTTCAAGGCGGCCTCAAGGGACTGCGGCCAATCCGCCGTCCGGCATGCGATGCGGAGCATAAGACGGTGCACGGGGCATCGCGCGAGTTCCTCCTCAAGCAGCGCCGCCACCGTGCTGATACGTATCAAACCCTCATCCAGGCTGTCCAGGAACAGCTGAAGCCGATGGGGCCCCGCGATCCAGTGCCTGAACTGCCCAGACTCGAACAGGCGGGCGCACAGGCGATGATCTGTCTGGAACGCGCGAAGGTCCACAGGTAACACTTGGTCACCGGACTCCCCGGCTGCGGCTTCTACAGTCTCCTTGGCCGCCGCAAGTTCATGGCTCTTGCCGATGCCCGGTTCGCCCAAGAGGACGAGGCATGGCGTGGCAGCGATCTCGTTGAACTTCCGTGCGTCGGGGTTAAGGGCCGAGCCCCAGTCCGTCTCCGGGTCGGCCAAGAAGCCACCATCCGACAGGGTGTACGTGCCTTCCGGCGAACGCCAGAAGCGTTGCCAGTCGTACCGAACCTCCGGCATGGTCGGCGCCCTTGCTTGGTCTCACGACAGTAGGCCAATCTATTCCGATACCCGGTCCGCGTCAACTCCAAAGAAGAGAATGCTGTGTGGCCGCTTGCCGGTTGATTGCCGGGGCAGGCCCCGGCCTACGCAGCGGTGATGGCATGCGTTCGCGAGCGAAAGCACGCCAGTCGGCTAACGAACGCACGGCGAGATGCTTCACTGCGTTCCGCATGACAGCGCGGCAGGTACGGAGACCCGCCGCGCGGAATGCTGCGGCGGCGTGATGAGGGGCTATGGCGCGGCGGGTACGGAGAGCCGCCGCGCGGTATGCTGCGGCGTGCCGCTTACGGCTTCTCGATGCGGATGGTGTGCTCGACGGGTGTGGCCGTCTTGACCAGGGGCTCGACGCCGCGGCCGAACTGGTACGCGACGACCGTCACGGCGATAGGGAACACCGCGCGGGCAGGTATCTCGCTGACCTCCATTCTGCCGCCCACGACCCTCGCGGGGCCGCAGGCCACGTAATACTCGACCGGCAGACCGGCGTCGCTGGTCGCCCTTAGCGGGACCGGCTCGCCGTCGGCCTTCAGGTTGCCCGGCGAGGGGAAGGTGATGGTCTGGTCCGTGCCCTTCGTCAGGCCTTTGAAGCCGCGCGGCATCATACCCACGTGCTCGGTGTAGCGGTACTGGGCGTCGCCAAGGCTGCAGGCCATGAAGGTGGCCCGGGACGGGTCGGTGGCCGGGGCCAGGCTGTCGTACTGGATGCGGAACGTGTTCGGCCCCGCCGGGACCAGCGGCCCGCTCACGTGCTTGATGCGGATGGGGGCGGTCGAGTGGCCGAC
>Ga0307379_10008525_pt1 | contig 13810 bp, 13 predicted proteins | sample UN2MG_FD_202237 | JGI IMG/M metagenome (GOLD analysis project Ga0307379, IMG submission 202237) | Soil microbial communities from Risofladan, Vaasa, Finland - UN-2 | ecosystem: Environmental > Terrestrial > Soil > Coastal area > Acid sulfate soil | place: Finland: Risofladan, Vaasa | collected...
TTTTTGGAAAGTCGTAAGATTCATGAGAATGCACATGAAGGTCGACTCTATAAAATTTTGCAGTTTTTTTTAATTTGTCGTTGATTTTTCGTTTTAATTTTTCATACATACCTATTCTCTCCTTTGAGACTTATATTAAAACAATATATAAGGCAAGCTTAAGGGTTCAGGTTTCACAATTTCACATTTTTATCAATAATTAAAATAAGGATACATCCTATTTTTCTTATGGTTTAGCTTTCCATTTTACGAGGGCTTCCTTTAGGACGTCTATCTATTATAGTAACACCTAAGACCCCAAAAATCTGATTAAGAAACTCCTCAAATCCTGAAAGTTTTCAGTTAAAAGTTACCGAATTATTGACTTGTCACATCTATTTATCTAATTTAAAAGTAAAATATTAATTGTCTAAGAAAATGGGATGTGTCCTTAATTTATCATTATTTTTTATTAATCTGACCTCCTATTTATATTCTCCTACTGGGTATTTACGTTTTCCAGAACCTTCAAAATAACAGAAGAAGAAAGTGCAGAACTTAAGCCAGAATTATATGGCAGCCGAGCTGTGAGCTGTCCTTCTTTATCGAAAAGCTCAATAAAATCGGTCTTGTAAGATTGAACCATACCAATAAACTTTTCAGCTCTCAGATCAAATACAGGCGAACCACTATTGCCCGGATTAGCAACTCCATCAACTATAAAATGATCTGTACCTGTGTATTGAGCCACAATGCCAAATTTGATTATTGGGTTATTTTCATCATGTTTTATACCCAATCCTAATGGATAACCTGGAATTATAATTCCTCTGCCTTCTACAATTTCTTCTCCTTTTGCAAGATATTTGTTATCTAAAATAAGGTTCTTAAGTTCAATATCGGTTGATGGTGTGGTTTTTTGCGGTGCTAAGATCGCTATATCCTGTTCCTGATCAGTAAAAACAACTATACATTTAAAGCGTTCTAAACCTTTACTGGTATTCAAGCCTATCAATATGGGCTTATTATTCTTATTTGCAAACCTAACAACGTGCTCGCATGTAATCCCTAAGACGAAATTATTTTTCTTCATTAAAAATCCAGTACCCAAGGATATGTAATCGTCATCTTTATTCTCATTTTGCAAATTGCCTTCTATCTGCACTGCGAATACTGATTTCTTTACATCTTTTGCTATTTTTTCAAGTCCAACAAATACAAAATCTTCAGGGAATGTCCAACTATAAACTATTGTTGACAAAATTAATAACATTAATATGATAACAATTGCTGAAAGTAAACGTCTATTCATAACATCACCTCGCTATTTAAAGATTTTACAAGATAAATTTTTGATTTAAAAAGGGGCACATCCTTTTAAATATATCTCACTTTAATTGTAATTAGAAATAAATGAATGTCAAACTACAAAAAAAATGCTATTGAACTTTCAATTTATTCTGAAATTCTTCCAATAACTTAATATGGTCTTATTGGGTTGGGTCTTGCAATATCACTTTTTTTCCTCTTCCCCCTCAATTTTTTTAATTAAAATAGATACAATACATACTATTTTTTTCTATGGTTTAATTTTCCATTTTACGAGGTCTTCCTTTAGGACGTCTATCTATAGTAATACTTAAAGCTTCAATCATCTAGTTAAGAAACTCCTCAGGTCCTATAGGTTTTCCGTTAAAAGTTACCGAATTATTGACTTGGCACACCTTCTCTATTTATTCAAGAAAAAAGTTATGTCAAATGACGAGATTTAACCCCTTTGGCTTCTCTATTTCATGAAATTTCGATTAATTTATTTGAGCCTTTCATTCCTTTTCTAACATCAAAATCAAATTTATTCTGTGCAAATAACCACCGATTTGCTTGTCCAACTAATGCTGACTTAATAAATAATGCGTTTTCTTCATTGAAATTAAAAAATGTTTTCATATCTGGGTAATCTTTTGCGTGGTACATGAATAAACAGATTGAAGGTGTTAGCGGTAATATTAATTGTATTCCTTCACACAAAAGACCTAAAGTACTTCGAAATTTATCGCTCTTAGGATTATATCTTACTAAAGGATTGTCTGATGTATGAATCCTCGCAAAAAAATTTCCTAATCCAATACTCCATTTAAAATTATAAAAAATTGGGCTAACTTCATCTAAATAAATTTTTATTATTCGAAACATTGATAATTTTAACTCATCTTCAGATAAAGTAATTTTCTTTTCAAACTCAGGGGTCATCTTTTCTCCAAATTTTTTCTTTACTCCTTCAATCATCTGCTTGTGTAACTCTCTGTTCCTAGGATTTCTTGATAATAATAGAGAAAAAAAATTAGATAGTTGAAATCTTTCCTCCCCACTTAACACATTTGGATTTATATGATATATTAATTTTTTTAATGAAGGGGCAATTTTACTTTCGATATCAGATAATACTTCTTCTATTGAAATAATGACATTACTACCCTTAATCTTTATATTACAAAAATTATTCTCAAAGGCAATTTTCCTAATGGAAGATCTACGTATTTTATTTGTTTTCAAATCAAAAACATATGTAGGTGATTTTTTGTCTCTTTTTATGGTAAAATTTTTCAAATATAATTTAGGAACATAGTGTTCGGATTTTGGAATATTATTCATGATTATAAATTAAAATAAAACCCCTTTAGGGTAGACTAAAAATTTATTTTAAAAGAAAAAAAATACTATTCATCTTATATTAATCATAGAAGGATAATCATAACTTTTCATTTTTGACCATAAGCAGCTTTACTTCCGGAGTTAGGTCTCAACATTTGACATGCTGTAATTTCTTAAAATATGATAAAAGCGCCACAAAGGATCATCCACTGTCATGTGTAGACCCGACCTTATCATTTTAGATATCTCTTTGGCTTGAATAAATCATTTTCCTATCTTTAAAAACAATTAATTCACCTTTATTAAATTTTTTCCAACCTTCATTAGTTAATTTTATTTTAAATAGACACATGTTATTTTTTCTATGGTTTAGCTTTCCCTTTTACGAGATCTTCCTTTAGGACGTCTATCTATAATAATACCTAAAATCTCAACCATCTGGTTAAGAAACTCCTCAGATCCTATAGGTTTTCCGCTAAAAGTTACCAAATTATTGACCTGGTACATGTTTCCCCATTTATTTAAATAACCTATCCCCTTGTCTCCTTTTAACTTTATATCTTTGCATAGGCTGGGCGATGACAAAGAAAATAGGGTCTCCCTATTTATTTAAAATATTATAAAAGGACCATATCCTTACGGGATTCTAGATACTTCATCTCTTATTAATATTTATGTGATACAATTTATTAATAAATTTATCCATAGAATTCCTAATTTCTTTTATATCAAAATTATTTAATTTTCTATTATAAATTTCAATCCAATAATTTTTGAATTCATCATCATCGATTTCACCTTTTATATATTTAAACATAAAATCACTAAATTTATCTGGGTAAAGCAATGGCCATCCTTTTAATAAATCAACACTATTTTCTAAAAAATTTAACGTTAGAGTTTCTTTGTCACCAAAAAGTATTGTTTTTGGACCCATCAATGAAGTTGCAATGTATTTATACCTCTTACAGACCATCCATTTATGTGATGTTAGAATTATTGTATCTATATTTTTGTGCCTGTCTATGATCTTATAATATAATCTCGTATTAAAGTTTCTACTAGTATCGCTTTTAAACAAATTAATAGAAGAATTTACAATTAATATTCCTCTAGGATTATCAGACTTTCTTCTAACTTGTATTATTTTTTTTTCAATTTTTTTCACTAAACTTAAAATCCAATCTGGATGTTTTTCTCTGGGGGGATATTTTATAAATAATTTCGATGATTCTTCTCTTTCGTAATCAGAATGGTTACGAGCTTTATCAATCTGATTAACTTTTACCAAATAAACATTACAGCTAAAATCGCTTGTTTCATTAAGCTCTAACAATATTCCTTTATATTCATTCGGGCTATTTCTTTCTATCTTGCTAGCATCAAAAATCTTTACATCGCATGCATCATGTTTAAATTTTAATTGCCCCGATTCTTGTGATATTAATTTATTTAGAGATGTAATACATAGGCTAATTACTTCTTTTCTTTCTTTTGTGTTTATATTGCGTAAAAATCTAATATAATAAAAGATTTTTCTTTTATGTTTCACAGCGGCATCAAATAGTTTATTTGCAGAATACTTCAAAATGTCTTGAATATGATCTTGCCCTTTATTCTTAAGTTTTGGGCGAAAACATTCTGCTAAGAATGGTTGATTTTTATATAAAAAGAAAAGGTCTGAATACCGACCTTCATCAATTGGAGGTTCAAATCTCATTTCAATAGCACCTAATTTCTTAAACCGATATGCATAAGCGATTTGAAGAAAAGTAGTATAAAATTGTCCTTTATTCTTTAGTAAATCTAAAACTTTACAAAGTCCAGGAACATTTACAAGGCATCTAAGATACTCAGCAATTTCCATATTAGAAACTATTTGTGGATCCCCTGCAATTTCGAAATTACTTGCGACAGGATGTTTATCTAAAAAAGGTAATGATTTATTAGGTTTTGCAAAATTATTCTTAAGCCATTCTTCGCCCAATGCATTTTTAATAACAGCAGCTGAATCAACTATCAAATGTGAAGGTAAATTCAATACTTTAGCTCTTTTAAATGCCCTTTGAATCCAATGCTCAACCGGATCTCCAATATCTAATTCTTTAATATATTTAAATCTTTTTTTTCTCATATTAAAAACAACCTAATTATTAAAACTATGAATAAAAATTTTTAATTTAAATAGACACATACTATTTTTTCTATGGTTTAGCTTTCCATTTTACGAGGTCTTCCTTTAGGACGCCTATCTATAATAATACCTAAAGCCTCAGCCATCTGGTTAAGAAACTCCTCAGATCCTATAGGTTTTCTGCTAAAAGTTACTAGATTATTGACTTGGTACACCTGTCCTCATTTATTTCTATTATAAGAAATTTAACCAATTATGTCAGATGAATCGTCCCCTTGTCTTACTCCTTATTTAAAATCCATAGTGACTCTAAATCTTACAGGACATTCAGGTCTTCTTTCATTTTCTGGTATTTCAACGACTTTAATTGGAAATTTATTATTCAATTTCTGTAAACAAAGAATTAACGTTTCTTCACAAAAAGTTAAAAGATTATGAATAAACGTTGCCATGTCAACAATTATTGGTGTGGCTGGAGCACCATTCAAATGCCACGAAGGTTCAACTATAAATGGTTTGCTGTTTATGTAGGTAATACGAAAATTATGTATTTGTAAATGACCTGAATATCCACCTGGGTGCTCTACAGCATTTCGCATCTTAACTATTTGCTGTATCCACAAATCGTAATTTTGTTTAAGGACTTTGGTAAGGTTATCCTTCTCTCCAAACTCACCTTTTGCCAATTTGTACACAAGATCATATCTTGCTTCTTTTTTAAGCGTGGCATTAAAGATTACATTGAAAATTTTAATAAAATCCCTTAAAGCGGATTTTGAATTATAAAGAAATGTTTCGACTCTTTCGTTTAAATTTAAAATGCTGGGTAGAGTTAATGTTTGCCCTTGAGACTGTGTTAGGATGCCATCTTTATTGTTTTTTTCTTTGCATTTAATAATTTCTCCCCCAATTTCTTCGTTTATTTTATAACAGGTCATCATGCGAGGTATAACATGCATGCACATTGTTCCGAAAACATTCTCTTTCTGAGTTTCATTGAGAGGAAAAAATTGGATTATATCTTTTACCTGTAAGGATAAGCGAGCAACTATTGGATTTTTTGTCCCATAATCTGATATCTGTTGAAAATGAAATTTCATATTTTTTTCCTATAATATTATTTTTTATGCTGCGTTTATGTTTCTTCAATTATATTTACCTTCAATATTTGAAAATACTTTTTTAGATGCACTATAATGTTTGCTTTTTTTTCGCTTAACTAGTCATTTTTTAATAAAACCATATAAAATTTTTATATTTCAGTTACTTCTTCATACAATTCTGGTAGGAAGCTTTGACGTAACCTATATTTAGTTCCGTGATTATGTCCTGTCCTTGCATCAAAATCCACTAAAGCTTTATTTTCTTCTAGGGCTTTGACAAATTTGTCTACACTAAATTTTTGTAACATTAAAATTTTATTATAATGAAAATACTCTTCACTATCTTTTTTCTTCACTTGAGCTTGAACATAAAAACAATTGAGCAACTTTGTGCCTGCTTTGTGAAATAGATCATCAAAACCCCAATAGGGCTGCGGATTTATTTCATTTAAACCAACTCTTTCATTTACTGATGCAAGCCAATCCGAATGTTTTTCTGCAACTTTATTTGAATTAAAAGAAACTAACACTTTTCTTTCTCTCCTATTAATAACTATTTTGAAACCCCTATCACTTCTATTCTTACCGCCAATGGTTTGTCGAAAGCTCATTTCGTTTTTAGGATAAAGAATTCCAGCTTTTTTATGGAGCCAGCCATATTTTAGTAAAAATATTCGGGGTACAAATTTTAGGGCTCTTGGGGAAGGTTCCATATGAAATAAAGTTGTCTTAGATGAAGTATTTGCTCTTTGAGTTTTTAATTCCCATTCAGCAGCATTTGGAATTGGTAAATTATTTTCTTTGATCCCAAGTAAATCTTCTAAGGTATTTCCAATGCCTCCTACGTTTCCTGGTCTTGTATTTTTTATCCAGCCCATTTCTTTTATTTCTCTCAATACTAGAATTAATTGATCTTTAGTAAATATTTCCATGTCATATTCCCTCTGTTTTTTAAATTGTTTTTAAAAAATCTATAATATTTACTTGTCCGTTTTTTGCATAATTATTAAATGTTTAAATCCTCTAAGATAAAAATTATATCTTTTTGCTCTCTCGTGCCAAATAGCAGTATTCGAAGATTGATTGTGTCTTGTAACACATACAAGATCAACCGGTGTGAAATACTTTTCAAGCATAGAATATATTTTAAATCCTACTGGTGTAAATTTTTTCTTTTTTGCTTGATCTCCAATTAGCCAGGCTACATATTTCCCTGTTCTTAAAATACGATGGGCTTCTCTCGCTACCTTATCTAATTCTTCAAAAAAAACAGGATTTTCACAAGATATTTTGCCAATATCATCTGGATGATCATTATATTTAATATTATCTGAATAAGGTGAATCAATAAAAACAAAATCTACGGTTTCATTATCTAACGGTAATTTTCTTGCATCTGCTTGCTTTATATCTGCTCGATACGGAACTATATCAAGGCCTATTACTTTTCGATTTTCTTCTTTGCAAACATCAATAGTAGTCCCACTCCCACACATTGGATCTACTACTAAATCATTCTCCTTAGTGTATCTTTGAATCAAATTCCAGATAATAAAAGCCGGGGTTACACCAGAATATTTATTATTTCCATGAGGTTTATCTCCATAGTTTTGGTTCGGAAAATCCCATAATGTTGTCGTTTCAAATTTAGGTTTTTTAATATTCATAGTTTTAATTCTTCTCTTTCTATAATAACTTCTGATATTTTTTTCATTATTAAGTTAAATAATTTTATTATCTCGGGATAGCTTCGAATGTATTTAGTAATGGGATTTCTTTGAATCTTCCTGTGAGCAGTTTCACATCTCACTTTATATATTAATCTTCCCAAATGATAGTAATATGGGTTCTGATTATCACTTCTCCAATTAGAAACACTCTTAAGTTTTTCTCCAGAAATGTTTTCATTTATTTCTGCAATAAATTTGTTCATATCTTCTTCTAATGGATTTATATCGATTTCCCAATTGTATGAAAGTTCATTACTACAAATAAATTCAATTGATTTACTGATTATATATTCATCTTTTTTTAATTTCTCTGCATTTTTAAAAAATTCAGACGGTTCTGTATTTTTTATAAAATCTTTCAAATATTCTATAAAAAAATTATAACAATATGTTTCTAAAATATGGTAAAAATCAAGGAATTGATAAAGAGGATCTTTTTCTTGTAAAGCGTTCAAATAGTAGGAGATAACTTCCGTTTTTCGCTGTGCTGGATGAAGTAAAAAGGAATTATTCGTTTTATCGTAAATATTATCTAGTTTTTGATCTATTTTAAATTCTGATGATAAATTTAGATGATCCTTTGGTGGACATAATCCCATATCTTTTGCCAAAAAATATTTCAATGGGTATAACAAATCTGTTGAATCTCCTTTTATTTTTAACAAATATTTTATGGGTTTAAAGAATTCAAAAAAATTAAAATTATTAGCTCCTTCAAAACTAAAATCCGTAATAAGACTACCTACCATCGTGCTTATAAAATAATCTGCAATCTCATCAGGATAATCATAACTTGAAACTAGATTTATAAATATAAATTCTGATTTGTCTTCTTTAATTGGTAAAAAACATTGTGTTTCTAATTCATTGTCAAGCTTTACATTATCTATTTCTTCAAACGGTATATAGGTATACTCAGCATCATCTACAATTTCATTTCTCGATTTATTAAAGTTGAAATCTTTATTTTTAGTAAATAATTTTATAAATAATGTTTTGAAAAATTCGATTTCCAAATTATTTTTAAAACTTACTTTATAAATATTATCCTCCTTTAAAAAAACGAAAAAGCAGATTGATTTAAAAAAATCTTGCTCACTTCCAAAATAGTATTCAACTTTTTCTTTCAGAAATTTTTTAATAATTTCATTATAGAATTTCTTGGATTTTTTCTCATTTATTCTCAATGTCATGCTTCTGCATTCCTCCATGCATTAATAAAATTATCTGATTCTTCAAGCATAAATTCTCTAAATGCAGAAAAAAAGAATCTCCTTTGTTCTTCGCCCCATTTTTTTGCTCTTTCCTTTTTTTCAATAAGAATTTTACTCATAAAAGCTAACTCTAAAGGATCATTTTGAATTTCCTCTGCAGTTGTAGCATTTAAGGTATTTAAATAATTTTTTAAGTGCTCTATTCTATCTTTTTTATTCTCTTTATTATTTCTTCCCAAAGCAGCAAAAAAACCACTTAAAAATGGTGACGAATTCATCAATTCGTCTCTTGAAGAAAAAAGTATTACTTCATCTTCTTCTGATTCTAACGGTTTTTCATAATATTTAAATAAAACTTCATCGAGCAATATCAAAAATTCAACAATTGTTTCAATATTTTTTCGATCAAATTGAGTTCTATCCAACTCATTAAGAATATCCATTTTATTGAGCTCTTCTATAACCATACTTGTTTTATCAATATTATATTCTCCTATCGAAAACGAAGTAAAAGCTTCTACAACATTGGCAAATTTATAATTATATAAGCCTTTTGCTGGTTTTTGTTCTTTGTATGTTGAAAAACTAATTTCTTTATTGTGCTTTATTTTTGCAATATTTTTTATATCTTCTTTTAAAGGCATGTGCAAAATTTCTATTTGATGTCTGAGTGACATTTTAACCTGCCCCGTATTCAACACCAAAATTTTATAAAGCAAAGCATTGGTGCTTATGTTTATCCATATTTCTGCTCTAATCTTTGAATTACAAAATTTATTTAATTCATTTGCGCTTTTTTTCTGTAAATCATCTTTTACATTAAAAAAACAATATGTTCTCTGAAGACCATCTAAAATATTTAAATCTCCCGGCGATAAATATGCATTTAAAATTTCTTCAATGTCTTTTAAATTCATTCTTTCTAGGGATTTTTGGGATATCTTTTCTAATAATTTACTTTCTTGAGATATGGCCAAGGATATTGGTGGAATAACAGTCCCTTGTTTCAAATCTTCTATCAACCTTTTATAAACATCCTTTTTTCTAGCTATCATTTTCCCACGCTGTATGTCTAAATTATTTAAATAGTCTTCTACAAGAGTTAAATACTTATTTATTTTAATTTTTATTCCAATTGTATATGCTTGAATCTTTTCATCCTTTGATAAATCCAATACTTCTATATCTTTATCTTGAGACATAATTTAACCTCCCTTTATTATTTCTTTCAAATCTTCTATAAAATGCTCGAACAATTTTACTTTATTGCTTTCTTCAATTTCTTCTTCGGTTAAAACATAACTTCCATCTAAATCTACTTCCACAATAGCTCTCCCCTTTTTTGTTGGCTTCTTATAGGTTAATGTTCCATCTTCATCTGGTGTAACAAAATAAACTCGGATATGTTTTGTGACCTCATCTTGCAGAAATTTAAGTTTCCAATAACCAGTTTGAGCTATTCTCTCTCTCAGAGTTACTTTACTTGAAATTACTACTAAAACTTTATAGCTACTTGGATTATAAATAATAATATCCACATCGGGTAAATGTAATCCAAATTCCCCATAATCAATAACTAAATTTCTTTTAACCTTACTCAACTCTAAAGGTAACTTTACTGATCTTTCCAGTTTATTGCCATTAACTACTTTCAATCCGAGATCTTCAACTTCTTCGGTAATAATAAATTGAATTAATTTTTCTAAATTTTTCCCTTTAAATGCCCTCCAACTTTGCTCATGATCTCCACCCGGAGTAGGATGTTTTAACCAATCTTTTTTGTGAAATTCCTTCGCTTCTTTTAATAATTGTGAAATATGTTTGTATGTATTAGCACCAAATTGGTTCTTCTTTTGCAAATACAATTTTTTTAAATCTTCAAATTTCATATTTTTTACTTCTTTAATCCTATTACGATATATTCTATAGGGTAGGCTTCTGAATTTGCGTGGTGATTACTGGCAAACCTCCCTGTTTTTAAATCCCTTTTTTGTGGTAATATTTTTGAGGGTATTTTTCTCTTGATTATTCTATCAATGATAAATCCTGAATATTGCAAGCTTTCCGCGAAGACTTCGGCATTTAAAATATCTACACCTTTCAAACAAGTATCACCAATTACATAACAGCACCTTCCTCCACTTTTTAAAATACGATAACTTTCGTCAAACACTTCTTGCATATCAATAAAAAAAGTTCTGATTTCATTTGCCATTTTTTTATTTTTTTCTTGCATTTTATTGACAATTTCTTGTGCTATATTACTTTTTAACTTTTTATTATTACTATGTTTGTGCGCAGAACCTATAAATTCTTTCCTATATTCAGTTAGACTGTCTACAAAATCTAACCAGATAGTAGAAAGTTGGTGTAAATCTGCATATTCATAACTGGTTACATAAGGGCTTGAGCTAATTATTAAATCTACTCCATTGTTAGATGTGGGTTGGGTTTTGGCATCTTGTATTTTTATATTTAAGCACCTTTTTGTATTGCTTTTTACTTTTAAAGGAACAATCTGATAAAAACTGTTATTTCCCCTTTGCATTTTTTTTAAATGTCTTCTTAATATAATGTAGGGTTTTGTTGGATTTTTCTTTAAATCTCTGGTGGGCTTAGTACTTGACTGAAGCCATATAGAACAATTTTTTAAAATGTGACTAAATGCTATAAGGAAAAAATCTCGGATTGTTTTATCTTCTTCATTATAAATTGTTCTTAATATTATTCCTAATTCATTTTTATTTTGCTCACTAAACCAGTAATTAATCCGTTCTATATGTTTTTGGGGAATTAGAGGTTCAATATTTACATTAAGAAATAAATTTTGAGATTGGGAATCTGCTAAAAATTGTAGTTTTCCTAATAAGTATTTTATTTTTTCATCAAGATAAGAAGGTTCTATTGGGGTAGATTTTACTTTAGTTATTAGAGAAGATATTTTATTTATATCGGTACCGGTACCTTTAAGACCTCTGGATATAGCAGTAACAATAGTAGTCCCACATCCCATAAATGGATCATCTATATGAGCATCTTTACTGGTTATATATTCATCAATTAATTTTTCAACTAATTGGGGAATAAACTTTGCTGGATAACGGTGATAGCTATGTGTCCACTTTCCTGTGTCAGATGGCTTATATTCAGCAAAAGTCCAATCTTCATCTATACCTTTCTCCTTAAATAGATTTAATATTTCCTCTGGTGATTTGCTTTTTGTTTGAATTGTATTCACATTATAATCTTTTGCAATATATTTTGTTGCTGTTTCTTTAATCTCTTGAGATGGAATCATTCAAGGCCTCCTAATGTTTTTTCGTCAAGATTTATATTAATCTCCATTTTTATTAGTTTACAGTTTTAATTTTTTAATTTCAAGTTTCGAATCATATGTTATCAATTAATAGTAATTGTTATTCCCCCTTCTTCCCATTCCTCCCATTCGAGGTTGGTGAGCTCGGGTAGTTGGGTGAGAGCTTGCGGTTCTTTGAATCCTCCCAGTTCGTCTCTTAAGGCGATTATTTTCCAGTCGAGAGGTTCGCTTATTTTTAATATTTTTATCAGTTCATCTTGGGAGGCGGTGTTAATATTTATGGTTTGAACTTCCGGTTTTGGAGAAGTGGGAGCTAGGGATGGAAAATCCATTTTTGCTATTTGATATAACTGTCGGGTTCTTTCCAGACTGTATCTATCGAACCAGAGTTTTTCAAATTGATTCTGAAATATTTCAATGATTTCCGGATCATCTACGACCATCAGATTTTCATCATTCCGGTTGTTGGCTGAAAAGGTCCAGTTATAGGAGCCGATGAGTAGTATGCGGTTATCGATAATGGCAAATTTGTGGTGCATAGTATAATTGTTGGAGCTGATTCTTACTTTTATCCCCTTCTGCACCAGGAAACGGGATTGGCTGTATTGGTATTCAACCTGTTCTTTATCTAAGTACACTCTTACCTTTACACCTCGCTCGCGGGCTTTTACGAGAGGAAGGGCGATTTCTCTATCGGTGAAAATATACATAGCTATGTTAATAAAGGCTTCTGCCTGGTTGATGTTTTTGATGATTTCTTTTTGAGGATTATCGTATAGGGAGAAGTAGACTTCGGTTTTGGCAAGGGAGATAAGAAAAAATTGGGAGATAAGAATTATTGTTAGTAAAAGAATGATAGTTAATTTGATTTGTCTTTTATTTTGTGGCATTATTAGATTTCTCTTTTTTAATTATTTTTAATAGAGCATGCCGGTGAACATCTGTCCTACTGAAAAAAGAGCTTTTACAATTACACCACGCAAGTTTAACTACATTATAGCAGAAATTTTAGTAAAAAAGAATGTTTTGAAAATTCCATAATTATTATTCTATAAAAGTTTGGAAAAATCTTTCGCAATGACAGATGAATGCTGGATTCCTGCTTTCGCAGGAATGACATGGAGGACCGGATGGAAAAATATTTGTTGAAATAATAAATTAAAAAAGTATAATAATATTGTGAAATAAATAATATGAAGGTAATTGGCTAAATATAAATTATTTAAATATTTAAAAAGGAGGTAATTAAATATAAAAAAATAAACATAGAAATTAACAGAAATATAGACTTAAATATATGTTTATCTACTTCTTCATTATCATCTTAGATATATGTTAGAGGCTATTCACTATTTATAAGCAGTTTTTAGTTATAGAAAGATAAAAAGAAAGGAAAGTACTAATGACCAAGCTAATGAAGATTAAAGACTTAGCCAATTATGGTATCCCCTCTTACCTTCTCAATATCCGGAAAAAACACTATTCTCCATATTTACTGCCGATACAGGAGGAGGCTGTGAGAAATTTTGGAATTCTGGATTATCAGGACAAAAATGATAACCTTTTAGTTATTGCTCCTACCTCCTCAGGAAAGACCTTTATCGGAGAGATGGCTGCTATAACCCAGGTAATCCATCAGAAAAAGGTTATCTATTTAGTCCCCTTAAAGTCTTTAGCTCAAG
>Ga0307379_10008529_pt1 | contig 13807 bp, 11 predicted proteins | sample UN2MG_FD_202237 | JGI IMG/M metagenome (GOLD analysis project Ga0307379, IMG submission 202237) | Soil microbial communities from Risofladan, Vaasa, Finland - UN-2 | ecosystem: Environmental > Terrestrial > Soil > Coastal area > Acid sulfate soil | place: Finland: Risofladan, Vaasa | collected...
GTGCGGCTGCGCTCATCGTCCCGCGCGAGATCGTCTCCGCCGCCAAGCCCATCATCCGCGCTGACAACCCGCGCCTGGCGTTCGCCCAGGCGCTGGATCTGTTCTCCCCCCGGCGGCGGCCGCTCCCAGGGGTGCACCCGACGACGGTGATGGGCGCCGACGTTGAGATGGCGGAGGGAGTCTACGTCGGTCCCTACGTCGTGCTTGGCAGCGGCGTTCGGCTGGGACGCGGGGTTGAGCTGCACGCCCTGACCTTCATCGGCGACAACGTTGAGGTAGGCGCGGACACGGTGCTCTACCCCCGGGTTAGCGTCTATCACGACGTGCGCATCGGGGCGCGCTGCATCATCCACTCCGGCTGTGTCATCGGCGGCGACGGTTTCGGCTTCGTGCAGGGCGCCTGCGGGGAGCGCGTCAAGATGCCGCAGGTGGGAACGGTGCTCATCGAGGACGAAGTCGAGATCGGGGCCAATTGCGCTATTGACCGGGCCACCACCGATGCGACTACTATCGGCCGCGGCACCAAGATAGACAACCTGGTGCAGATCGGCCACAACGTCAATATCGGGCGCAACTGCATCATCGTCGCCCAGGTCGGCCTCTCCGGCAGCGTCCAGGTCGGGGACGGGGCGGTGCTCGCGGGCCAGGCTGGCGTGGCCGACCACGTCACCATCGGCGCCGGCGCGAAGCTGTGCGCGCAGACGGGCGCCACCGGCGACGTGCCGGCGGACACGGTGGTGTCCGGCTTTCCCGCGCGGCCGCACAAGGAGCGGCTCAAGATCGAGGCGAGCCTGCGCAAGCTGCCCGACGCGCTGGCGGAGCTGCGCGCTTTGCGCCGACGGGTGCAGGAACTGGAGGAGCGCCTGCAACGAGGCGACGCGCCCGACAGCGGCTGATCCACCGTCCGCTTCCTGCGCGAGCGGCCAGCGGCCCCGGCGAACAACCATGCGCCTTACATTCTGGGCAGCGGTCACCGCCCTGGCCGTGGCCGCGGTGGGCGGCATGTGGCTGACCTCGCGTCGCATCTCCCCACGCGAGCTGGCGCCCCTCGTCGCCCCCGACCTCCAGGTCAAGTTCGAGCACGTCACCGTGCGCGGCCGCGCGGGAGACGACCGCTGGTGGGAGCTGGAGGCGGAGAGCGTGGAGCTCACCAAAGACCAGCGTCTGACCCGGCTCGATGGTCTGCGCCACGCGAGCCTCTACTACCGGAAGCAGCGGCAGCTCACGGCGCGCGCGGCGTGGGCCCGGCTGCAGTCCCCGGCGGGTGACCTCGAGTTGGGCGGCGGCGTCGAGGTGGCCTCGCCCGCCGGGCTGGTGCTGCGCGCGGAGCTGCTGCGCTGGCAGGCGCGACCGGAGCGCCTCGATTCCGCCGGGCCGGTAACGATCACCATGGGCGACACGACGGTCACGGCGCCGCGGGCCTCCTACTCGGCGCGCACCCAGCAGATAGTATGCGACGGCGGCGTGCAGATCGCGCAGGGTCGCGACCGCCTGCGCGCAGATCGCCTCACCGCGGACCTGGTCGCGGAGACGTTGGAGCTCGCGGGCGGGGTGCGCATGCGAGCGCGAGTTGAAGAGGGTCGGGAGCTGGCGGAGGGCGCGGGGCTGCTGGGGGCGATGCCGAAGCTGCTGGAGAAGGCGCCAAGGGAGGGACGCTAGTGCGCGCGTGGTCATGGGCGGCGGCCGGGGTGCTGTTGGCGGTGATCGCCGCCAGTTGCCTCGATCGCGGGCCATCACACCGGGCCGATGCTCGACCGCAGGCGGCGGCCGCCACGACCACCGCCGAGCCTGCCCCCGGGGGCGGGACGGCCGCGGCTGCGCCCAAGCCGGAGCCCGCGAACAACACCACCCACGAGGTAGTGCTGGAGCATGCCGACCGCGTGCGCTACGACCACCCTACCAAGCAGTACGAACTGACGGGGGCGGTGGTCGTGCGCCACGAGGACGGCGTGCTGCGGGCGCAGACCATGCGCCTCAACCGCGAGACGAAAAAGGGCGACGCCAGCGGCGACCTGTCCTTTACCAATGGCCGGACCGTGGTGACCGCGCAGCGGCTGGAGATAGACTTCGATGCGCGCGAGGTCGTGTTCAAGGGCGAGGTGCGCCTGGTGACGCAGAAGCGGCCCGAGCCTAAGTCGGGGGCGGAAAAGCCGGCGGCGGCGCCCGCGGCGAAGGCCCCCGACGAACAGGAGCAGCCCTTCCGCGAGTACTGGAGCGACCACACCGAGATCAGGTGCCCGGAGCTGGTTTACAATTACCGCGACGACCGGGCGCTGGCGCGCGGAGGGGTTGCCGCGCGGCAGAAGGACCGCACCGGCCGCGCGGACGAAGCGGTGTACACCGACCAGGATGAGCTGCTGGTGCTGACCGGCAAGGTCGAAATGAAGGACGAGCGCGGCCAGACCTTCCGCGCCGACAAGATCACCGTGTCGGTGAAAGAAGACTGGCTGGAGGCGGAGGGCGGAGTGGCCAGCCGCCTGCTGGTGGAGCAGGAGAAAAGCCCGCCGCCGGCCGCTGAGCCCGCCCCCCCCACGCAGGAGCAGCCGGCGGAGACTACGTACGGTCCGTAGCCTCCGTCGCCCCCAGCCGACCTCCCCATGCGGGCTCTGCGGCCTGCCCGGCACACATGATCGGGGCAGGACTGACCACGATTACGGCGAACAACTGCGGTGGACGCCTGCCCGCGGCCGTCGCTCGTGGGCGCAGGCCGGCTGAGGGCCGAGCCGTGAAGACCGACGTGCGCATCGTGGAGATCGAGCCCCGCGTCGAGCAGGAGGCGTTCCGCACGCCGCTGGTGTCCGGTGCCGGGATCGTGCGCACACACACCCGCTTGACCGTGCGCGCGCGGGTGGAGAACGGCCTCGGGCATACCGCTGACGGATACGGCTGCACGCTGCTCGGCTACATGTGGGCCTACCCCAGTGACACCCTCGCCCCCGAAGAGCGCGACGCGGCGATGCGCGACGTGGCAACCGCGTTCTGCCGGAAGGCGGCGGCCTGCCGGGTGCAGGCTCATCCCATCGAGCTGTTCCTGGAGTTGAAGCCGGAGCTGCCGGTGATCGCGGCGGAGGTGAGTCGGCGCCACTCGGCGCCTTGCCACATGCCGACGCTGGCGACGCTGGTGTGCTCCTCGGCGGTGGACGCGGCGGTGCACGACGCCTTTGGCCGCGTCAACGATATCTGCGCCTACGACGGCTGCGGGCGCGAGTTCATGGCGCGCGACCTGGGCGCCTATCTGGGTCCGTCCTTTGATGGGTGCTATCCTGCGGACTACCTGCGCCGCGAGTACGTGCCCGAGCTGCCGGTCTTTCACCTGGTGGGGGCCGCCGACAAGCTCACTCACGCCGACCTGGGAGCGGAGGATCCCCGGGACGGCCTGCCCAACTGCCTGCAGGATTGGATCGAGCGCGACGGCGTCTTCTGCTTCAAGGTCGAGCTGCGCGGGCGCGACCTGGACTGGGACCTCGAGCGCCTGCAGCAGGTCGCGGCGACCGCGTCGCGCGGCGCCAGCGACTACAGCCTCAGCGCCGACGCCAACGAGATGTGCGAGGGTCCGGGCTACTGCGTCGAGCTGCTGCAACGACTGCAGGTGGATTGCCCTGACGCCTTCGCGCGCTTGCTCTATCTCGAGCAGCCCACGGAGCGCGACCTCACCGCCCGCCACTTCGACATGCACGAGCTGGCGGCGATCAAGCCGGTGATCGTGGACGAAAGCGTCACCGGCCCGGAGGAGTTGGAGCTGGCGCACCGGCTGGGGTGGTCGGGGGTCACGCTCAAGACCTGCAAGGGGCATTCGGCCTGCCTGCTCTACATCGCCCAGGCGGCGCAGGCGCGGATGCTCTACACGGTGCAGGACCTCGCCAATCCGGGGCTGGCGCTGGTGCACTCGGCGGGGCTGGCGGCGCGCAGCTTCCCGCTGCGGGGGGTGGAATACAGCGCGCGGCAGCTCGTCCCGTGGGCGGCGCCGGCGGTGCAGCGCGCGCACCAGGCGCTCTTTCGCGTGCGCGGCGGCCGCATCCAGACCGAAAGCCTATCCCCGGTCGGGCTGGGCTACGCCGATGCCGCGCTCGGTGCGCCCGCATGATACGGTCAACCGCCGCCGGGTGAGAGGGGAGCACAGGCCGATGCACGGCTCCATCCGTTTGGGCACCATCGCCGGGATCTCCATTGACCTGCACTTCACGTGGTTCATCATCTTCGCCGTGGTGGCGCTGGTGATTACCGCGGGTCTACCCGGGATCGCGCCCGGCATCCCGCCGGGCCTGCAGTGGGGGCTGGGGATCGGCGTTGCGCTCGTGTTCTTCGCCTCGCTGGTATTGCACGAACTCGCGCATTCGCTGGTTGCGAAGCGCCTGGGGATCGGCATCTCCGGCATCACCCTCTTCATCTTCGGCGGGGTCTCGCGCATGACGTCGGAGCCGAAGTCCGCCGGCGACGAGCTGAAGATGGCGATCGTCGGCCCCGCCACCAGCGCCCTGCTCGGCGTGGTCTTCCTCGCCCTGTGGGTGGCGGCCGTCGCCGCCGGCGCCGCGCCCGCGGTTCGGTTCGGCCTGCATTGGCTGGGCCTGATGAACCTCTTCCTCGCCGGATTCAACCTGCTGCCGGGGTTCCCCCTCGACGGCGGGCGGGTGCTGCGCGCGATTATCTGGTCCGCGACCGGCGACCTCCGCCATGCGACCTACATCGCATCCACGGCGGGGCAAGGCGTGGCCTATTCGCTCATGGCGGCGGGCATCCTGGCGTTGTTCGGGCGCATTCCACGCATTCCAGCGGCCAACGGCTGGCTGCTGCTCGTGGTCGGCTGGTTCCTGCTGGACGCGGCGCGCTCCAGCTATCAGCAGCAGGTGCTGCGGAGCGCGCTGTCGGGGGTGCGGGTGCGCGACATGATGACGCCCGAGGTGGTGACCGTGCCCCCGGATGTCAGCCTGCAGCAAGCGGTGGATGAGTATTTCCTGCGCCTCAACCACGCGGCGTTCCCGGTGACCGAGGGGCCTCACCTGGCGGGCATGTTGTCGCTGGCGCACGTGCGTCAGGTTCCACGTGAGCAGTGGGGGCACACGCGCGTCGCCGACGTCGTGGAGCGGCTCGATCAGTCGCATTTCGTGCGCCCCGGCGACGACGCGTGGGAGGCGCTGGCGGCCATGGCCGGCGCCGATCGCGGGCGGCTGCTGGTGGTGGAGGGGACGGAGCTGGTCGGCATCATCAGCCGCACCAACATCATGCGCTTCCTGCGCACCAAGATCGAGCTTGGGGTGTAACGCCGCCCTCGGCGCCGCGCGCAACACCAGCACCGATTCGCAGAAGTCCCCCGAGCGCCGCCGCGGCGCGGCCACGGACACCGGATGTTCGGCAGAGCCCCGCAGGCCCTCATGGGCGCGCCTCCTCGGGCTTGTGCGCTTTCCAGATGATGGTCGCGGGGACGATGCGCTGGCGCTGCGGGGCGTAGTGGCCACCCCAGTCCTGGCCGCTGCCGGACTCCACCGGCTCCGGCTCGATGATGTCCACCACCTCCAGCCCGGCGGCGCGCAGCCGCCGGAACCAGTCGCCGACGGTATGGCGGTACTCGCGCACCCGCGCGCCCAGCGGCTCGTCGCCGCGCTCCCACTCCCACTCGTCGGGGGCGCGGTCGTGGTAGCTGCTGGTGACCGTCATCTCGTCCTCGGCCAGGCACAGCCAGAACGGATGGCAGCAACTGAATACCAGCAGCCCGCCCGGCCGCAGCACCCGCGCGACCTCCGCCAGGCAGCGCCCGATGCGGCGCACATAGTTCAGTGCGTAGGCCGAGAAGACCACGTCCTGACTGCCCTCCGGGATAGCCGGCAGGTCCTCGATGTTGCCGCGCAGGAATGTCGCCGCGACGCCCTCGCGCCGCGCCAACTCGCGGGCGAACTCGATCTGCGCGTCGGAGATGTCAATCCCGGTCGCGACCGCCCCGCGCTTGGCGAAGGCGATGGCGCACTGGCCGCCGCCGCAGCCGATCTCCAGCACCCGCCGACCGCGCACCTCGCCGACCAGCTTGAGCTGATCTTCGTTCGGGCAGTGCGGGCCGTAGTGCGCGAAATCGGTGGGGATCTCGTAGTCCGCCTGATAGCCCGGCGAGATGCGGTTCCACGCCTGGCGCATATTGACGCGGTCAGTCATCGGTCATCTTTTCACCGGGCGGCAGCGACCGCCTACTCGAACAGGAAGTGCGCCAGCAGCCCGGCCAGGGGCGGGAAGATAAGGGTGCTGGCGATGCGTTTGAGGGTGATCTCGGGGCCGATGAGGGCGACCTCCATCGGCAGCCGCGCCACCGCCCACAGCGACCACGCGGTGACGAACGCGACGACGGTGCCGATGCCCGCCCCGGCCTTGTAGATAGCGGCGACGATGGGGAAGCTGACATAGGGCCCGCCCGGGGTGATGGCCCCGAACAGGCAGCCGAACCAGATGCCCCGTAGGCCCGCTTTGGCTCCCAGCCAGCGCCCGATGAGCTCCCGCGGCACCCATGCCTGCGCCAGCCCCGCGATCGCAAACGACAGCGCCAGCAGCGGCAGAATGCCGACGAACCCGCGCACCCCGCCTATCGCGGCCGGCCGCAGCACGGTCGGGCTGCGCCAGGCGGCTACCCCGTAGAGCGCTCCAGCGATGACCGCCATGACGGCGGTCGCCATCAGGATATCCCGGCTCATGGTGACTCCCCCGCGGTAGTGATCGAGTACGGCACGACCGTGCTCCGTCTTCCGTGCCCGGCAGCGACACTCCTGCGCGGGGAGCATGGTGCGGCAAGTGAACTCGAGTGGCCGAGAGGAAACGAGCGTGGCTGCCAGAAGAACGTTACAAATGCGGACCTCGGTGGGCGGGAAAAGCGCTTGATTGCATGGCACTTCACCCCGGACCTGCCTATTCCTGCCGAGCGCCGACCGTATCGCCCGCCGCTTGCTGCAGTGGGGCCATGCCCCCGTGCCCGCAGCAGACGCAGGAGGAACCCGATGCCCAGCCCGCTTCACGGCCTGCGCCCGCCTTATGTGCTGCCATCCAACATCGTTTACTTCCACGATTGGCGATATGTTGCCCCCGGCGCCTTCGCCTGGCATGGCCCCAATGGTGAGGGGGTCCCCATCTGGGGAACGGACCCCGTGCCTCCCATGCACCTCGAATACCAGGACCTGCCGCTGGGCGTTCACCTGGCGGCTCAGCCCGCTCGGAAGACGGAGCCGGTGCTGACCGCCGAGTCCGCGAGCGAGCTGTTCCTCTTCGGCGGCACCTGCATCCACGATGAGGGGCGCTACCGCCTCTGGTATGAGTGCTGGCCCGGAGAAGACATCGGCACCGATCGCATGGGCACGTTCAACCTGCTGCGGTACGCCGAATCGGACGATGGGGTGGACTGGAAGATGCCATCGCTCGGTGTGGTCGAGTATCGCGGCAGCCGCGGCAATAACGTTGTCTACGGCGCCCCCCTGACCCCCGATACCGGCTACCACGGCGGCAGTGTGTTCCGCGACCCTTCCGCTCCGGTTGGTGAGCGCTACAAGGCCTTCCACCTCGGTCGCGTCTCGCATGAGATCGTCGAGCGCTTCCGCACGCAGCGCCCGGACGCGGTTGACCCGTTCCACCTCCATGCGCCAAGAGTGCCGGCGCTGTTCGGTGGCGTGTCGCCCGACGGTCTGCGCTGGACGCCGCTGCCGGACCCCCTCGTGGTGCAGACCAGCGACACGCACAATGTCTGCACGTTCGACGAGGCGACCGGCAAGTACGTCGCCTATGTCCGCTCGTGGTTCTTCAACCGGCGCACTATCGGCCGCATGGAGACGGACGACTTCCGGCGATTCCCCTTGCCCGAGGAGCTGTTCTGGCCCAACGCCGCCGTCGCGCCATATGACACGTGGTACGCCAACGCGAAGACCATGATGCCCGGCACGACCGACTATCACGTCATGTTTCCGCTGCGCTGGAGCCTGCCCGACGACAGCTTCGAGTTCCACCTGGCGACCAGCCCGGACGGCATAGTGTGGAACTTCGTGCCCGGCGGGGCGGTGTGCCGGCCCGGCCCGCCGCGGGCATGGGACGCGGGCGTCGTGGCGCCCGGTCTGGGGCTGGTTCCATTGCCTGGCGACCGCATGGGAATACTGTTCGCCGGCACCCCGGTGCCCCACAAGCACCCCCGCCGGCCTCCCATGGGCGCGCTGGCCTGGGCATGGTGGCCAACCGGGCGACTGGTGGCACTGGAGGCACCGCTGGAGGGTTCCTTCGCGCTGTTCCCGCTGCGCTTTCGCGGCAGGACCGTGCGCCTGAACTTCAGCACCAAGACCGCCGGCTACGCCCTGGTCGAGGCGGTCGGCGCGGACGGCCACGTGCTGGCGGGGCGCGGCTTCGCCGAATGCGACCCTCTCAGCGGCGACGAGCTCGATAACATGGTGACGTGGAGGGGCGAAGCGGACCTCGGGCACGAGGAGGGTGCCGCCGTCAGACTGCGTTTCCGCCTGCGCGCGGCCCGGCTCTTCAGCGTCGCCTTCGCCTAGCGTGCGAGCCTCGTGCGCCTCCGGCGGGGCGAGGCGTCCACGCCGCTGCCGATCGATCCGCACCGGCGGATTGCGCGTCTGCTCTCGTCCCGGCGCCCCCCGGTGGAAGGGCGAGGCTCGCAACTCTCCGGCAGGACTTCGGCGAGCAGCGTCTGATCTTGTTCGGCGTACGGCAGAGCCGTGCAAGCAAACCCGTCACTGCGCAGGACTGCCGATCGCTGGCGTCACCAGCAGATGCCACGCGGCGGGGCCGGCGGACCCGCCTCGCTGGGCCGCACAAGTTGTCACGGCACCAATCACAGCAACCTGATAGACCGAGCTGCGGGCGAGATGCGACAGTGTGCGTATTGCGCCGCCAACCCAGGACGCGGGGGGACGAGACGCCAGCCCCCCACAGGGGCGCGGAAAATCTTCTTGCAGGAGATTTGTGGGGCGGCGTCTAACTCTCCGCAACGTACGGTAGAACGTACGTCAACCGCGTCACCTTGGAGGGCTGCTAACCGCCGGCGTCCCGGGCAGATCGTTACGGCACTAGTCACGGCAACCCGTCTGCCGGGCCCGCTGTCAGCCTGTTCGGACCCCACAGTCGCCCTTCCCTCTCTCCATACTCGCCACAAAGAGGCCGTCTTTTTCTGTTGCGCCACCCCCTGTCGTTGTGGAATATGTAACCGAACCAGGAGGGCGCACGACAGACGGCGACGGCGGCGCATGGAGGCCCCGGGCGCTCCTGAGTGGCCAGGGAGGTGATCGGGTAACATCTTATTGGATAGCTGCTAAGAAAAGCAGCGCGACGGGCGGACTCCGAGGTGGAGCCAGGGGCCCCCGACCGTGGGATGAGCAGAGGAACAGATGAAGGTTTGCGGCATATCGAGCTGGCCACCGCGGGCGTGCGGCATCGCCACCTACTTCACCGAGCAGAGCGATGCCATCCGCCGCCTGGGGCACTCGTTCGAGATGGTCTGCCACACCGACAGCGCGGGCGGCGGCGCTCGCGCACAGGTCCACCCCATCATTGACGTCCGCGATCCGCAGTGGCCTGCCAAGACCGCCGCCTATATCGCCGAGCGCACCGGCTGCGACGTCGTTCACCTGCAACACGAGTTCGGCCTCTACCAGGCCAGCGTCCACGAGAACGGCGAGCGCATCGTCGAGCTGGTGCGCGGGCTGCGCGAGCGCGGCCTGCCGGTGGTGGCGACCTACCACACGCTGATCGGACGCATGCGCGATGAGCACAAGGAGCATTACGCCGAGCTGATCCCGCTGACCAGCGTCTCGGTCGCCCACGCCCAATACCAGGTCGAGGGCCTCAAAGACAACATCGGCTACGTGCCCGACAACGTGCGCTACGTCGAGCACGGCGCGCAAGAGCTGCCGCCGGAGCGCGTCGCCGAGCTGCGGCGTCTGGGGCGCGAGCAGCTCGGCTTCGACGATCGCCCGGTGGTCATGCTCAACGGCTTCTTCGCCGACAACAAGGGCCATGAATACCTGGTCGCCCGCTGGGACGATATCTATCCGCAGCTGACCGATCAGCGCACCCTGCTGGCGGCGGTCGGCGGCATCCGCGTGCCCCAGCAGCAGGCCTACTACGACGATCTGGCGGCGATGGTGGCGCGCGCCCGGTCGCCGCAGAACGTGCGCCTCATCAGCAAGGTGTTCACCCCCGACCAGTTCCTGGCGAGCCTGGCGGCGGCGGATCTGCTGGTGGCGCCGTACAAGGACGCGAGCCAGTCGGGGGTGCTGGCGCACGCGGCGTCGGTGCACACCCCCTGCCTGGCGCGCGACCTGGAGGGACTGGGCGCCTTCTGCCGCGATGCCAACCAGGAGCTGATCCCCTTCACCGGCGACGTGGAGGCGGACATGGAGGTCATGGCCGAGCGCGTGGTCGCCGTCATGAACGACCTGGCGCGGCGCGAGCGCATGCGGCGCGACCTCGCCGTCTATGTCCACAACGTCATCTCGTGGGAGCGAGTGGCGGAGCGCTACGACGCCATCTACCGGGAGGCGCTGGCGCGCCCGCAGGGCGCGGGACCAAAGACATGAGCGAGCTGCGTTACAACCCGGTGAGCGATGACTGGGTGGTGGTGGCGACGGCGCGGGCGCAGCGGCCCGACGGGTTCGCCCACCGCGCTCGCCGCCAGCCGACGGAGTGCCCCTTCTGCGCCGGTCGGGAGCACTTGACCCCGCCCACGGTCTATTACGCCGGCGAAAACGGCGAGCGGGACTGGCGGGTGCGGGTGTTCGAGAACAAGTACCCGGCGTTCGCGCAGGATGGCAAGCCGGGCGTGCGCTGCGATGAGATCTACCGCGTGCTGCGGGGCAGCGGGCGCCACGAGGTGCTGGTACTGTCGCCGGATCACGACGCGCACGCGGGGGTGCTGCCGACGGCGCACATGCAGCGGGTGGCGCATGCCTATGTGGATCGCTACCGCGCCCTGAGCGAGCTCGACCATCTGCGCTACATCACCATCATCACCAACCAAGGCGAGGGCTCGGGGGCGACCCTCGAACATCCCCATTCCCAGCTCTTCGCCCTGCCCATAGTGCCGCGGGCGGTGCGCCGTGAGTGCACCAACGCCTTGCGACGCCACCGGCGTGCGGGCGAGTGCGTCACCTGCCGGGTGCTGCGCCACGAGGGCGACAGCGGCCGCCGCATGGTCTTCCGCAACCGCCACTTCGCGTGCTACATCCCCTATGCTTCCGCTTTTCCCTTCGAGCTGTCGGTGACGCCCGTGCGCCATATGGCCGGCTTCACCGACATGAGCGACGAGGAGGTGGACGCCTTCGGCGGGGCCATGCGCGAGGCCAGCCACCGCGTCTACGAGAAGCTCAACGATCCCCCCTACAACGCTTTCCTGCATTCGGCGCCGGTGCGCGAGCGGCAGCGCTTGGGGGAGGCTTTCCACTGGGACTGGCACATCCGGCCAGTCCTGACCACCCTGGGCGGTTTCGAGCACGCGACCGGCCTCATCATCAACGCCACCCGCCCCGAGGACTGCGCGCAGTTCCTGCGCGACGGCGCGGCCCCGGGCTCGACCTCCTGTGACTGCGCGCCCGCGGCCGCCGAGGGCCACCTCTGACGCCGCGCGGCCACCTTGCCGCTGCTCCCTTTGGGCGCAGGAGCGCAGAGGTTACGCCCGCCCGCCGCCGAATTGTCAGGGTGGCGAGGGGGACGCCTGCGTCATGCCTGACTTCATTACCTCCCTCAGCGTCAAATGGAAAGTCATCCTGCCGGTGGCCGTCATCCTGGTGGCGGCGTTCGCGGTCAGTGCGTACGTGCTGACCGACCTCGCGGCTCGCGACCTGGCGGCGAGCGCGGCGACGACCGCCGAGACGATGGAGGCGGCGGTGGACAGCAGCCTGCGTTACAGCATGGCGCATCGCCAGCACGCGATGGTGCGATCGCTGGTGGCGCGGTTGGCTCTGAGCGAGGGCGTGGACACGGTGCGCATCCTCGACGCCGAGGGCAAGACGTGGGCGCCGCCGACGGGCGACAGCGGGCGCGCCTCGCCGCAGGCGGCGCGCCACATCCGCGCGGCCGCGCGGCGGCCGCAGGGGAGAGAACGCTATCGCGACGCCGCCGGGACCCACCACCTGCTGTGGGCGGTGCGCTCCGAGCCGCGGTGCGCCGCCTGCCACGGCAAGCGCGAGGTGCTGGGCGGGATCGAGATCGCGGTGTCGGCGGCGGCGGCGCGGCGGCGCACCGAGCACGCGCTGCGGAGAATGCTGGGAGCGCAGGTCGCCGCCTTCGTGCTGGTGGTGCTGGCGATCGCCCTCGTCGTCCACGCGGCGGTCCACTATCCCATCGCGCGGCTGATCCGCACCATGGGCCGCGTCGAGCGCGGTGACCTCTCGGCGCGGGCGCGGGTGCGCGCCCACGACGAGATCGGGCGCCTGCGCGAGCGCTTCAACCACATGGTGCAGCAAATCGCCGCCCAGAACCTTGAGCTCGCGCGCGCCCAGCAGCAGCTCGCGCAGAGCGAGAGGCTGGCCTCCATCGGCCTACTGGCAGCGGGGGTGGCGCACGAGATCAACAATCCCCTGGCCACCATCTCGATGGCTGCGGAAAGCTTGCACGAGTCCGCCGCCGACGAACGCGAGCGCAATCTGGCGCGCGCGGTCTCCGACCAGGCGGGTCGCATCTCCGAGATCGTGGGGCAACTGCTGAGTTTCGACTACTCGCGCCCACCCGCCCTCGCAGCCGCCGATGTGCGCGACGTGATGGAGGAGGCGCTGGCGTCGGTGCCCATGGGCGAGGTGCGCATCTCGCGCTACTACGAACCGCACGTGCCGCGGGTGCGCATGGAGCGCGATCGCCTGCGCGAGGCCTTCGCCAACATCGTGCGCAATGCGCTCGACGCCATGGGCGGAAGGGGCGAGCTAGCAGTCACGGTGGGTCACTGCGGCGGCGAGGTCGAGGTCTCCATCACTGACACCGGGCCGGGTATTCCGCCGGATCATCGGGGACGCGTCTTCGACCCCTTCTTCACCACCAAGGAGGTAGGCGAAGGCACCGGCCTCGGCCTCGCCATCGCCTACCAGGTGGTAAGGATGCACCAAGGGGAGATCTACGTGCGGAGTCCGGCAGCGGCGCCGGGTGCGGACGCCGGCGCGCGCTTCGTCATTCGGCTGCCGGCCGCCGGCAGGAGCGAGGATGAAACCAGGGCTTGACATCCTGGTGGTGGACGACGACAAGGCACTGCTGGAGGTGCTGCGCTCGGTGCTGGAGGGAGAGGGGCATCGCGTGGAGATCGTGCCCTCCGCCTACGAGGCTCTGCCGCGCCTGGAGCAGGCGCGCTACGATCTGGTGTTCGTGGACCTCAAGATGCGCCGCATGGACGGCATGGAATTGCTGGAGCACGAGTGCCTGCAGCGGCGGGGGACGCGCATGGTTATCATGACCGCCTACCCGACGGTGGAGACCGCGGTGCACGCGCTGCGCCAGGGGGCGTTTGACTACCTGGTGAAACCGTTCAAGCTCGCCGAGCTGCGCGCGCTCGTGGAGCGGGCGGGCGCCGCCGCGCAGGAGGCCGGCTGATGCCGCAGCGCAAGTGGTCGCGGGAGTTGATCATCACGCGCATTCGCGCGCTGCGGGCGCAGGGCTCGGACCTCACCCCCGGCATGGTTAGCGCGCGCGACGGGCCGCTGGTGAGCGCGGCGGAACGCTACTTCGGGAGCTGGCCAGCGGCGGTGGCGGCGGCCGGGGTTGACTACGCACAGGTGCGCGCCAGCGGCCGGCAGCGCCGCCGCTGGCGCATCAGCAAGTGGTCGTGTGAGAAGATCGTGGCGGAGATCTCACGGCTGCA
>Ga0307379_10008530_pt1 | contig 13807 bp, 9 predicted proteins | sample UN2MG_FD_202237 | JGI IMG/M metagenome (GOLD analysis project Ga0307379, IMG submission 202237) | Soil microbial communities from Risofladan, Vaasa, Finland - UN-2 | ecosystem: Environmental > Terrestrial > Soil > Coastal area > Acid sulfate soil | place: Finland: Risofladan, Vaasa | collected...
TTCCCCTTCGACCGCACCCAACGAGCCTTGACAGTGTCCACCGGAAGGTTCTCGTAGTCGTTCATCTTCTTGGTTGGGAGTTCACGGAACGCCTTGGCGAACTTCCTGACGCTTGCCTCGTGGCCGAAGTACTTGTTGTTCCACGAGCCGGGGACGATGGTCATGCGGTCGCGCAGTGCCAGCGCGTTGGCGAAGGGGGCCATCGACAGCGGCTCGGGGGGCAGGAAGTCCGGCGCGACCCACAGCTTCAGGTACCAGAAGTTGACGTTGGGGTGCAGGCCGAACCAGCCCTCGTAGTGGGTGTTCCACATCGCGGCGTGGGGCGAGCCGATCAGGTCGCTGCGCTTCTGCGATCGCTCCAGGTCGTAGTAGATCAGCGCCCTCGGCTGCTGGGCGTAGAGGTTGAAGATGTAGTGGTCGTCCGGCTGGAGCTGCTCGTAGACGGTCAGGCCGGGGATCTTGTTCATGACGGCCGGGTCGTTGTTCCACTCCCTCCAGCAGACGCCCGCCTGCTCGCCGATGTACTGCGACCACGGCTTGCCGCTTTGCTCCCAGCCGGAGATTACCTGCCAGGCCGACGGCGACTTGTCCGTGCTCCGGTCGCCGTGGGTGTAGAAGTACTCGCGGTGCAGGTGCGGGCCGCCGATGTAGGTGGCGACCTGGAGGTCAGGCCGCTTAGCCTTGATGGCCTTGACGAGGTCGGCGCCGATGCCGTCCCTGACGGCCTTGCGGAACCACTCCGTGCCGTACTGGGCGCCCAGTATGACGCCGCGCAGCGACTTGAACTTGCCGTAGCGATCGATGAACTCGTCGAGTCCCTTGATGATGGCGGCCTTGGCCTCCTGTGGCTCCATGCTGCCGAGCGCCCTGCCGCCGATCTTGAACCCGTCGCCCAGGTAGAAGCCGGCCATGAAGCCCATGCCCTCGCGCATGTCCATATCCCGCAGGACCTCGTCGAGGTGTTCATTCTTGTCGCCGCCGTCGAAGGAGGGGATCTTGCAGGAGACGCCCCAGGAGTTGTTGTAAACGACGGTCCAGCTCAGTTGGTTGACGCCGATGTACTCGCAGTAGTCCAGCATGTGCTTGACGGCCCGCGGGCTGCGGAGGCCGAAGTGGAACCGAGTCGGCAGGAAGTGGAGGGAGTTGTAGTGGCCCAGGACTCGCTGGTTTCTCGGGGCGGGGGCATTGATCTTCAGCTTGGGCAGGCCGCCCTGGATGGCATAGACCCAGATTCGGGCGGCGGCGCCGTTGGAGCCGAAGCGCGTCCAGTTGGCGACGATGACCGCTGGCCACTCGTCCTGCGGGTACATGATGAACGTGTGGTACTGCATCTTCTTCGTCAGCGGCAGCGGGAAGCCGGTGTAGACGCCGGTCTCCAGGCTCCAGTCGATGTTGCTCCGCCCCGACAGCCCTGATTCGTGCGTGAAGAAGCAGATGTCGCGCCGCGCGTCGTCGGGGTACTCGATGACGATGAGAACCGGCTCGTCCTTGCCGGCCGAGCGGAAGCGATAGGAGAAGAACGCGTGCCGGTGCGAGGCCGTCACGCGGTACTTCCCCGCCGGGCCGGTGACTACCTTGCTTGTGCCCTGGTCCATGAAGCCATGCGGGTCGGCGTCCGACATGCAGTCGATGTAGTCGATCAGCTTGAGCTTCAGGTCCAGATCAAGCTTGGCCGGCAGCTTCGGGGCGGCCTTGACGATCTCCTTAGCCTTCTCATCCGTCAGCGGCTGGGGCTTTTCTGCGGCCATCGTGGTCAGGCTGCCTAGCAGCACGCACGCGAACACCATCAGGATCGTTGCGGCCTTCATCTGCCACCTCCCGCGTTGATGCGTTCACTTGCCCAGGATCAGTCTTGCGCAGTTGCGCGCGTCGGACCAGTAGGTGAAGTTCTGCTGATGCGGGATCAGAAAGCTCTGCTTCTTGGCCCAAGTCGTGACGCCGCCGCGCAGTGTGTACTTCAGGTTGGCCGACTTGTCCACGTCAGCGAGCATCACGCGGAAGCCGATCGGCTCGCCGGGCTTGAAGCCCAGGTCGCTCAGATCGGCGCCGCCCTCGATGACGTAACCGCCGGGCTTGCGGTGCACGACATACTCGAACTTGCCTTTGCCGACGAGCTTGTCCTTGTTCACCGGCGCGGGCACCTGCCAGTTGATGTCGGCCTTGGCTTCGCTGCCGCGCCAGTTGAGGTAGGCGGACTTGGACAGTTGAAACGCCACGCCGTCCTTGGGGTCCAGCACGTCGTCGCGAACCTCCAGGCCGACGTACAGCTCCCCGCCCTTGTGCATTAATCGCAGACGGGCCGACAGGTCCTTCGGGCCGTGCCAGCTATTGGGGAAGAAGATGTGCCCGGCGAGGTGCTCGCCGCCTTCGGCCTTCATGTCGCTGGCGGCCTTCGGCCAGGCGTCCAGGTCGCCGTTCATCGGCGGGGGCTTGTCGGTCCTCGGCGCGGTTAGCGTCGGCGGGTCGAGGATCTCCTTGCGGAGACGGATCTCGTTGACCAGCCCCTGGCCCAGTGCCACGTCGGCGGCGTACGGATGGCCGGCGGCGACATGGTGACTGGCGGCCTTGGCCGCGTCCAGGTATGCCTGCGGGACGGCCTCGGCATTCAGGGCCTTCACCTCGGCGCAGAGCCTCAAGAAACCGGCGATCCGCGCTTCCAGCCACTTCCTGTATTCGGGGCAGTCGCGGATATCGAGGACCGGAGTGGCCTTGCCGTCGTCGGACACCGTGACCACGTCGTACGGTCTCAGGTCGATCCGCTTGCCGTCGAGTATGATCTGCTGGGTGAAGGGAATCCGGCTGACTGCGTAGACGTATCGCTTGCCTTTGTAGACGGCCCAGCGGACCTTGACGGTATCGGTGATCTGGGCCGGCCCGGTGCCTTCCCGCATGGGCATGATGGGCTGGCCGGTCATCTCCACCGGCGGCAGGGAGCGGAATGCCTTGGCGAAGCGGCGGATGGCCGGCTCGGCGCCGAAATACTTCATGGTCCACGTGCCGGCGGAGACGGCCAGCCGGTCGCGGTGGGCGAGCATGCGGCTGTAGGGCATCAGCGTGCAGGGCATGCCGGCCGACGTGGTCGGCGCGGTCCAGTCCTTGTGGTACCAGAAGTTCACGTTCGGTCGCAGGCCGATCCAGCCCTCGTCGAACTGGTCGAACAGGCCCGCGTACGGCGTGGCGACGTGGTCGCTGCGGCGCTGCGAGCGGTCCACGTCCCAGTAGACCATCGCCCGCGGCTGCTGGCGGTAGAGCTCGTAAACGCGGTGGTCCTCGGAGGTGTACTTCTCATAGACTTGCAGGCCGGGGACGGCCTTCATGGCGGCCGGATCGTTCTTGATGCCCTTGAGGTACTTGAGCGCCTCGTCGCCGAGAAAGTCGCTCCACGGCTGGCCGCTCTTTTCCCAGCGGGAAATCACGTCCCACATGTCCGGGCCCTTCTTGCCGTCGAAGTACTCGGCCTGAAGGTGCCAGGGGCCCACGTAGGTGATCACGTCCAGATCGCCCCGGCGCTTCTTGATGTGCGCGACCACTTCCTTGGCGCAGCCCTTGGCCGCCAGCAGGTCGTAGAAGCCAAGGGCCTCCATCGAGCCAAGGGCGAAGCCCTTGAATGACTTGTACTTGCCGTAGCGGTCGATGAGCTGGTCGAAGCCGGCAATCATGACCCTCTTGAACTCCTCGGGCGCCAGCGCGGCCACGTGCTTGCCGCCGGCCATCACCTTGCCGTACATGCCCTCGGCGACGATGCCGAGGATGAAGCCCACGCCGCCCTCGTCGTCCATCGCCTTCAGAACGTTGTCGAGGTAGCCCTTGTCGTCGGCGATGTCCCAGGCCGGCACGGTGCACATCGCGCCCCAGGACTGGTTGGCGTAGCACATCATCGTGATGCGGTTGACGCCGATGTGCTTCATGTAGCGGCACATGTGCCGCGTGGCGTCGGGGCTCTGCCAGCCGAAGTTGTCGCGCGTCATCAGGAAGCCGAGGCAGAAGAAGGCGTCCATCGTCCGCGGGTTGGCCGGGTCGGGCTCGTCGATCTTCAGCGGGGGCATGTCCTGGACCTCGTAGACCCAGATTCGGCTGGCGGCGCCGCCTCCGCCGAAGCGCGTCCAGTTCAGCACGATGATCGGCGACCAGGCGTCCTGCGGCCAGGCGTACACGGTGGCGTACTGCATCTTGTTTGTCAGCGGCAGCGGCTCGCCCGTGTAGACGCCGACCTCCTGGCTGAAGGACAGGTGCGGTCGGCCGGGGCGCATCGAGTCGTGCGTCATGTAGGCGATGGTCCGCTTGGCGTCGTCGGGGTATTCGACGACGAGCACGACGGGCCTGTCCCTGCCGGCCGTCTTGAAGGCGTAGGAGAAGAATGCGTGCCGGTGGCCGGCCGTCAGGCGGTACTTGCCCGCTGGCCCGCTGACGACCCGGCTGGTGCCCTGGTCGCGGAAGTCGTGCGGGTCGGCCGGGTTCGTGCAGTCGATGTAGTCGATGAGCTTAAGCTTCATCCCCAGGTCCAGGTCGATCGGCACCTTTGGGGCGGCCTTGACGATCTCTGCCAGCTTGTCCGCCGGAACGGGCTTGATCGGCACGTTGGCTAGCCGCTTCTCGGGCGCCTGGGCTGCCGCCGTCGCACAGCACAAGCCCGCGCAAAGAGCGATCGCTCTCAAAGAGATGCGCTTCATCACGATCCCTTTCCATTTGGTCCGCGCGCAAAAGCCGATCCATAGCCATGGGTCGGCCTTATCCTAACGCCAGCGGCCCCGTGAACTCGGCATTCTTGAGGACGAGCGTCCCGTCGATCTCGACCGTCGGGTTAATCACCTCACCGTCCATGTGCCGCGGGCCGTGCACGTGTGTGGCTCGCCGCAGGTTGTTGCCCAGGGCGATGTGCACCGTGTGGCACTGGTGGGTGCCGTCGGACCACCAGTACTTGTCGTTCTCGGGAATACGCGTTGTGGGGATGCCGATCTCGTCGATGGCGTCGGCGGGCGGGTCGCCGCTGGAGATGAAAGCCCGCAGACGCTCGACCTGCTCGGCGTCGCCGGTGTAGTCGGTCACGCGCCCGTCGGCCACCTCGATCCGCAGCGGCGGGCGGTCCAGCTCGTCGGATCGCCGGACGCGCATCTGGGTAGACCCGTCCACGACGATCGTGCCGTTCTCCGAGCCCTGGCGCCCCGTGGTGGCCACCTCGCCGTACAAGGGCACGATCCCCAGAATCGGCAGGGCCTTGGAGCCTTCGCCCATCCCGAAGGTGAAGTCCGTTCCCGCCGGCGACGTTACGCGGACGGTCTTGGCCGAGCGGAGCAGGCCGATGAGCTTCTGTGTCCGCGGGCGGATCGCCGCGACCTTCTCGCGGTCCAGCTCCCACAACTCCATGCCGTTGCCCTGGAGCGACATCCGCCGCGTGCCAGCCGTGAGGAACTCGTCGTCGTTGTCCTCTCGTCCGACGAGCTGGTTGACCCTTACCTGGTCCATCGTGGCGATCACGACGTCGGCCGAGTGCAGGGCCTCCCGTATGGGCTTGATCGCGCCACCGGACTCGTAGGTCTCGCTGCTCAGGAAGTGCGTTACGTCCAGGATCGTCGGCAGCGCGCCCATCTCGGCCGCGGCATCCGCCAGCGCGCGAGAGTACATCAGCAGCTTATCGCCGGTGGTGTAACGGGTGTCGGTGTGCTTGGTGAGGATCACCACCGTCTCGCCGGGCTTCAGGCAGCAGGACACTTCCAGCGTTATTCGGGCATTGTGCGCAAGCCGGTCCGACTCACTCTTCATCAGAACGCTCCTTTCATGAATGTCATTCGTGTGAAGGTCAGCCAGTATAACCTCCAGGCGAGTCTTTTCGAGGTACTGCCCGATGATTCGCGCAAGGCCATGGCGGGCCGTTCGGCTTGACTGACTTGCTGTTATCGCTGATACTTGCTGGTGAGGTCGTAGCAGCTTCCCGGGCGGCGGCGGGCCCGGCCTCAAGGGAGAGTGATCGATGTGTCGCATATTGGTTCTTGCCTGCCTGGTGCTGGCTCCATGTCTGGCCTGTGGCGGCGCGTTCGCGCAGGAGGCCCAGTCGCAGGGGGACATGGACCGGGCCGTCACGGAGGCCATCGATCGGGCGGCGCAGAACCTCTGGTCCCAACAGCGTGCCGACGGGAGTTGGCCGCCGCATAGCGGCACGCGCTATCCGATGGGTCCGACGGCCCTGGCGACGTATGCCCTGCTGGAAAGCGGCGTCAGCCCACAGGACGAGCGGATGGCCAAGGCGATCAAGTGGCTGGCTGACTTCGGCGTCGATGCCAACCGGACCTATTCGGTGGCGCTGCGATGCCAGGTCTGGCTGATCGTCAACCGCAAGATGCAGAACAAGTACCTCAAGCACTTCGAGGCGGACGTGACGCGGCTGATCAAGTCCACCAGGGAGGGGGCCTACAACTACTACGTCAACGCCGACGCCTGCAGCCACGGCGACCACTCCAACAGCCAGTTCGGCGTGCTGGGCGTCTGGGCCGGCGCGCGGGCCAACCTGGAGTGCATCCCGCAGGGATACTGGTACACGGTCATGAAGCACTGGCTGAACACGCAGTGTCTCGACGGCGGCTGGCAATACCAGCCCGTCGCCGTCGCCGAAAGCAAGGCGTCCATGACCGCCGCGGGGGTGGCCACCATGTTCGTCTGCTTCGACAACCTCTTTCACGATGCGTTCATCAAGTGCAACGTAGCCGACAGGGTCCAGTTCAAGTCCATCCAGCGAGGGCTGGACTGGCTCGACCGCAACTTCGACCAGACCATCGCCGGCGCCGCTTGCTACTACCTCTACGCGATGGAGCGCGTCGGGCTGGCCTCGGGCTACAAGTACTTCGGCAAGGCCGATTGGTACAAGCTGGGCACCCAAGAGCTGCTGCGCCGTCAGCGGGGGGGCGATTGGGGCGGGCTGCCGGACACCTGCTTCGCCATGCTGTTTCTGACCCGCGGCCGCAATCCTGTTTTATTCAACAAGCTTCAGTACTCCGGCGACTGGAACAACCGTCCTCGCGCGTTGGCGTCTCTGACTCGCTGGATCAGCCGCAACTTCGAGAAGACGGTGAACTGGCAGATCATCAACCTGAAGGTTCCTGTCAGCGAGTGGCACGACGCCCCGATCATCTATCTGAGCGGCGCGAAGAAGCCGGAGTTCAGCGACGAGGAGATAGCCAAGCTTCGGAGGTATGTCTGGCAGGGCGGCACGATCTTCAGCGTGACGGAGTGCGGTGGTAAGGACTTCAAGACGGGGATACGGGAGGTTTACGCGAAGGCGTTCCCTGACTATGAGATGGTTCCGGTTCGTCCGGATCACGAGTTGTATGGTCTTCACTTCAAGCTTAGGGGTCGTCCTCGGTTTCACATGATCCACAACGGGATTCGGCCGTTGGTGATCCACACGGACGACGACTTGGCGCTCTCATGGCAGACGCTTCGTCACGTGACCCAGCCGTGGGCGTATGAGGGGGCGGCGAACGTGTTTTTCTACGTGACGGACAAGGGTTCTTTGCGAGCCCGCGGCGTTCGTCATTGGCCTGAGGAGTCTCAGGAGGCGGTCGGCCGTAGGGTGAAGCTTGCTCGTCTGAAGTACACGGGGCACTGGAATCCCGAGCCCTTGGCGTACGAGCGTTTCGGGCGGCTCTTGGGTCGCGAGGGTGTGAGCCTTGAGGTGTTGGACGCCGTTGAGCTGAAGGACCTGGCGTCGAGCGGTGCACAGTTGGCGACGCTGACGGGTACAGGTGCGTTGAGGCTGTCTGTAGAGGACAAGGCCCTTCTGAAGAAGTACGTTGATGGCGGGGGCGTGTTGGTGCTGGACGCGGCGGGTGGCGACAGGAAGTTCGGGGCGTCTGCGGAGCAGATGGTGCTTGAGCTGTTCGGCCGGGACTCGTTGCAGCGTTTGGGTCCTACGGCGAAGCTGTACAACGTGTCGGGCAAGGAGATCAGGGAGTTCAAGTATCGTCGTCGGACCCGGTCTCGTCTGGGTCGGGATCGCGCCCCGTGGTTGAAGTCGGTGTTGCGAGGTGATCGTGCGGTGTTGTACTTGAGCAGGGAGGACCTGACCGGGGGTATGGTGGGTTACGCGTCGTATGAGTGCGACGGTTACGAGCCTGAGACGGCCTACCAGATCATGCGGAATATCGTGCTCTCGACGCCGCCCGCTGCTGCTGCGGCCCCGTAGCCGCCAACCGTGACCAGCGGAAAGCTTCCGCTCCCCCTATGCCCAGCGCCCTGTTTCCTTCCGTCACCAGGCCTCCAGTTCGCCGACGATCTCCTCGACCAGGTCCTTGATGGTCACGAGGCCGATGTGTTTGCCGTCGGTGTCGGTGACGATGGCCATCGCCGCGTGCGCCCGCTGCATGCGATAGAGCGCGTCGGTGACGGTCATCCGGTCGCCGATCAGCAGCGGCGGGGTCATCCTGTCGGCCGGCTGGACCGGCTCCGGGGCCATCAGCACGTCGTAGATGTTCAGAATGCCGACGACGCGCCCCTCGGCGCCGAGTATGGGGACGCGGGAGTAGTTGTGGTCCTTGACCAGCTCGAAGAGCTGCTCGCGAGTGATGCCCTGGGGCGCCCACAGGGCGGTCTTCATGGGGTGGCACACCTCGGCCACCCGCACGCCCCCCAGTTGCATCACGCGGTCGGCCATGATCGACTGAGCATGGGTGAGCAGCCCGGCGGCCTGGCCCTCGGCGAGTATGGTCGCCAGGCCCTCGTGCGCCAGGGGATGGGCCCCGCCGCGCAGCCGCGAGAGAAGGCCGGCAAAGCCGCGCACAAGCGGCAGCAGCCCGCAGGCGGTGAACGCCACCATCGACGCGCGAAGAAACCATACCAGGCGATAGACCAGCGTCTCGGCCGATCGCTGGAAGAGGTTCTTCGGCACGCTCTCGGCGAAGACGAACAGCAGCGGCGTGGCGACTGCCAGCGTGCACAGTTCGGCGTAGCGTTCGTAGCCTGCCAGCACGAACATCGCGCCGACGGCGAAGGTGGTCAGGTAGGCGGCCAGGTTCGTGCCGATCAGCAGCCCCGCCAGCAGCGAGTCGGACCTCTGAAGCATTCCCCGCAGCGACCGTGCGGCCCGGGAGCTGCCCTCGGCCCGCAGGTCCAGGCGCAGCTTGTTCAATACGTATATGCCGGTCTCGGCGCCGGCGTACAGGCCGGTCAGGACCAGCCCTGCGGCCGCCAGCGACGCCCACTGCACCCACTCGAGCATCGCCGGGACATCGGCGATCATGGCTCGCCCTCCAGAAGCTCGACTCGCAGCGTGCGGATTCGGCACCCGCGGACGGATTCGACCGTGAAGCGCAAGTTGCGGTATCGCGCCTGCTCGCCGACTAGGGCCACGTGCCCCAGAAGCGACATGACGAACCCGCCGACGGTGCTTATACGGCGGCTGGGCAGTTCGATACCCAACACGTCGGTCCATTCGTGGATGGCCAGGTCCGCCGCAAGGAGGTACTCGCGCTCTGCGAGGCGCTGGACGCCAAGCTCGGGGGCCTCGTCGGGATCGGGAATGTCGCCGACGATCTCCTCGAGCAGGTCCTCCAGCGTCACCAGCCCGGCGGCGCCGCCGTACTCGTCCACGACAATGGCCGTCTGCGTGCGCGTCACGCGGAACTGCACCAGCACGCGCTCCAGGTTGGCCTGCACGGGCACGAACTGCACGCCCGTCACCAGTGAGCGAACGTCAGCATCGGGGTTGAGGATCAGCCGCTTGGCGTGCACGAGCCCCAGGACGTGGTCGATGTCATTCTCGTACACGGGCACCTTGCGGAAGCCGGTCCTGCGGAACAGGTTCAGCAGCTCCGCCCGCGGCTCCGCCGCGTCGAAGGCTGTGATGTCTACACGCGGCACCATCACGTCGCGGACTCGCAGGCCCTTCAGTTCGAGGATTTCCTGGAGCAGCCGGTGCGCGTCGCGTTCGATGATCCCGCGTTTGGCCGACAGCGCCAGCAGGGCGTCCAATTCCTCCGCCGACACGTCGCCTCGTGCGGCGCGGGGCGCCAGCAGGCGCGTCAGGGGCGCGATCAGGGCATTGTGGAACAGCCACAGCGGCGGCGCCAGCACACGCCCCGTCACCGACAGCGGCGCCGCGACGATCCGAGAGAATGTCTCCCGCGTGGCCAGGGCGAGGACCTTCGGGGCCACCTCGCCCAGCAGGATCAACACCACCAGGAAGATAAGCGACGTCAGGCCGGCCGCCCAACCCGCCATGCCCGAGCGCCGCATCGACAGCACCTCGACGACCACGATGCTGGCGTACGCCGTGTTGACCAGCATATTGCCCAGCAGAATCGTGTTGAGCAGGCGCCGCGGGCGGGCGAGCATCGCCGCCGCCAGTCGGCCCGACGATCCGCCGTGGCGGAGGCGGTGAACTTGGCTGCGCGACAGGCTGAACAGGGCCGTCTCCGAGCCGCTGAAAAACGCCGAGAACGCCAGCAGCACCGCCTGTAAGGCGAGCTGCCAAGGGTGCTCGGAGATGAACCGATCCCAGCTCATGTCCCCTGCCTCACCATCGCGTCTGGTGCGCGTTCGGGGGCGCCTTGACGCCCGAACGTCCGCGGCGTAGCGAGCCCGCGTTCGGCGCTGCCCGGAAGTCCGAACCACGCACGGTCTTTTTGCGGCTGGGCGGCCATCTGGACGGGCGGACATTATACGGCCGGGCGCGCACTAGAACCAGCGTTTGGCGGTGAGCATGACGTTGTCGTGGCCGGGCACGATCACGTCGGCGACCTCGATGATGCTCTGGAGCGACTCCATGGCCGCCTCCGCGTCGGCGCAGCCGGCCCAGACCTGGCCTCGTTCTACGTGACCGGCCGTCAGCGCTGCGTCGCCGGCGATCACCACGGTGGTCGTGGGCGGGGTCAGCAACAGGCCGCACGAACCCACCGACGGGCCCAGAAGCGGGAACAACTGCACCTGCTCGGTGAGCTTCTCCGGCGCGGGGCTGAAGCGCTCCAGCAGCTTCTGGTCCTCCTTGACCGCCTGGAGATCCTCAGTGTTCAGGCGGTCGGCGCTGGCCGCCAGCTCGGCCAGGTGGTCCGAATAGCGGATGAGCTCCATCTCGCCGCACCACCATTTCGCCTCCGGCAGTGCGGCTATCCCGCGCCTGTGCACCGGCCGAAGCGTCGTGCAGAATACCTCGGTCACATCGGCCAGGCCCCTGCCCGTTCGCTCATTGAAGCGGGCGGCGAGCACCGTCGGCGGCAGCGAGGGGTCCACGAGGATCAGCTTCTCACCGTCGGCCACCAGTGTGGTCGTGGCGTGGGCTGTGCGCGCGGCGCCCGACTCGCCCCACAGCCGGTTGTGGGACAGCGCCCCGATGCTGATGATGGTGAACTCGACGCTCATGATGGTGCTGGCGCGGCGGCACAGGAGCCCAGCCGCGCGGGTTCGGTGGCAGTTGGCTACTCGAAGCGGACCTCCTGGAGGATCCGCTCGACGGTCTGCGTTGCCGGCTCGTCCGGGCCGACGGAGAACCATTGTACATCGGCGAAGCGCCGGTGCCAGGTTGGTTGCTTCCTGGCCAGTCGGCGTGTGTTGACCTTGATCTGCTCGAGGGCGCCGGCCAGGGAGATCTGACCTCGCAGGTGGGCGATCATCTCTGCGTATCCGACTGCCTGTGCGGCCTGGTCGGACAGGCCCGCGGGCTCGGCGAGCAGGGCGGCGACCTCGTCGCGCAGGCCGACCTCGATCATCCGCTTGGCGCGGAGGTTGATCCGGTGGTTGAGTTGGGCCTTGTCGCGCGTGAGGCCGATGAAGATGCAGTCGTGGCGCCGCCGGCCGGCACCCCACTGGCTCTGAAGGGCGCTGATGGGCTGGCCGGTCGCGCGGTGCACCTCCAGCGCGCGTATGATGCGCTTGGCGTCGTTCGGGTGGATGCGCTCTGCGGCGGTCGGGTCCACGCGTGCCAGCTCAGCGTGCAGAGACGCCAGCCCCTCGTCCTGCGCCCGCTTCCGGAGGGCCCCTCGCAGCTCCGGGTCGGCCGGCGGGCCGTCGAACAGGCCCTCGGACAGCGCCTTGATGTACAGGCTGGTGCCGCCGACCGCCAGCGGCACCGCGCCGGCCGAGCGGACCGCCTCGATTGCCTCGTCGGCGGCGGCTACGTACTGCGCCACCGACAAGCCCTCGCTCGGCTCGGCGATGTCGATGCAGTGATGCGGGATCTCGGCGCGAACCTCCGGCGACGGCTTGCCCGTCCCGATGTTCATCCGGCGATAGATCTTCATCGAATCGACGCTGACGATCTGCCCGCCGACGCACCGCGCCAGTTCGCGCCCTACAGCCCCTTTGCCGCACGCAGTGCAGCCGAGAATGAAATAGCACTTGGCCACGGTGGGATTGTTTGCCCGGCGGCCCGGCGCGTCAAGGACTGGGGCTTAGCCCCCACGCACGCGAACGCGGCCCGGCTCGACAATTGCCAGTCGCCCGGGAAGACGAGCGAGGAGCTCCGCCTCTCTGAGCAGCATCTCGATCAGGTCCAGGATCGTGTCGGCTGTGGCATTTCGAGGCACCCGAAGGACAATGATCCCGCTGTAATCCCTGGGAGGGTAGGTGCGGACATCGGCGAACCCGCAGTCACCTGTGAGAAGGCAGAGATGCTTCGTTCTGGCATGTCCGGCGACCGTGCGATCATCAGCGCTGCCCAAGCCGATGTCACGAACATCCGTCGCCTCGTGCCCATGCCTGCGGAGGATCGTGGCACTCCGCCCGGGCGGATCAGCGTCGATCAGGAATTCCATTTCCATTCCTCCCGTTGCATCCCCCGCCGCAGTGCGGGATCAGCGGGAAAGGGTATGGTGTTCCTCCTGGCTGACAAGCTGGGCGGCGAAGTCCAGCGCGGCGCGCACGTCTTCCGGCGTCACCCCGTACTCCTGCTGAACCTGTTCAAACGTCATCCCTCCTGCCAAGCCTCCCACGATCCGCGCGACCGGCACCCGGGTCCCGCGAACGACCGGTTGGCCGTGATGGATCGTTGGGTCGATGGCGATCCGCTCGTTCATGATAGTTCCTCTCGCCTGCCAACCGCGCCGAGCATATTATACTCCGGGCATGCCAACCTGGTAAGCGTAAACGGTGCCCGCAGGGTGCATCCTGACGAGGAGGCGAGCAATGGACTTGGCGACGAGGGGACTTGACCCGGTAGAGCTCTGGCCCGGCGGCGCGCCGGGGGCGATGGGCGACGGTTCGGCGGATCGGCCTCGAATTACCCCGTTCCTTCCGCAGGCGGATGAGCCGACGGGGGCCGTGGTCGTCTGCCCCGGCGGCGGCTATCACGTGCTGGCCGCACACGAGAAGGAACCGATTGCCAGGTGGGCGGCCTCGCTGGGCATGGCGGGAATCCTGCTGGAGTACCGCGTGGCGCCGTACCGTCATCCGATCCCCCTGGGCGACGCCCAGCGCGCGCTGCGGCTGGTTCGCGCGCGTGCGGGCGATTGGAACATCGATCCTCGTCGGGTGGCGATCCTCGGCTTCAGCGCCGGCGGGCACCTGGCTGGCTGTGCGGCGACGATGTTCGACGCGGGCAGGCCCGAGGCCGCCGACCCGGTCGAGCGCCAGTCCTGCCGGCCGGACGCGCTGATCGCGTGCTACGCCGTCGTCAGCCTTGACCGCTATCACCGCCACAACTGCATGGAGAACCTGCTGGGCGCCGGCCCCGACGAGGAACTGATTCGGCGGCTCAGTCTTGAGAACCGCGTGACGGCGGACACCCCGCCGACGTTCATCTGGCACACGGCCGACGACGAGATGGTGCCGCTGGGCAACGCACTGCTCATGGCCGAGGTGCTGCGCCGGCACGAAGTGCCGGTGG
>Ga0307379_10008531_pt1 | contig 13806 bp, 12 predicted proteins | sample UN2MG_FD_202237 | JGI IMG/M metagenome (GOLD analysis project Ga0307379, IMG submission 202237) | Soil microbial communities from Risofladan, Vaasa, Finland - UN-2 | ecosystem: Environmental > Terrestrial > Soil > Coastal area > Acid sulfate soil | place: Finland: Risofladan, Vaasa | collected...
GGTGTCCACCGCCTTTTCCCTGTTGACCCGTGCCTGGGCCAGGGCGATCTGAGCCTGCCGGAGCGCTTTCTGTTGGTCGGAGCTGTCGAATCGAACCAGAACGTCTCCGCTCGTAACCGCATCCCCTTCGACCGGAGACTCCAGAACGATCCCCTCGACCCGGGCCCGCACCGTTTGAACTCGGTAGGGCTCCACCACCGAAGGACCTTCTACCACCACGGATACTGAACCGGGTGTTGCCTCTACGGCCAATAGCTGGTCCTCCGCCGGGGTGGTCGCTTCGGCGGAATCGCCGCATCCCAGGACCAGCAGGAAGGCTACGGCAATGGCCAGGGTCCCGGCCACCGACGCCGTCTTTATTTTTCGCAACTTTCGTTTCATGGTCTCAAATCTCCTGTATCCATTCCTTCAACAATTTCTGCTAGATAGGCGGCACTGTCGGCCGCACGCATCCGCTGTACCTTTTCTTCGATCTCGGCAGCCCGTACGGTCCAGTGTGCCCGCACGCCCAGAGCGGCCGCAGCCAGAATGTCATAATCGTTCACCAGGCCCAGGCTTCGCTTGGAATCGAGGATCTTGCGGGTTTGTTCAACCCGTTCCAGATTTCTCCGGGCCTGCTCCAGGGATTGCGCGGCTTTTAACCACTGCTGATACTGGCTGCGGATGCCCAGCTCCAGGCTCTGTTGCCGTGCCTCGATCTTGGCCATCTCCAGTTCCCGCGCAAGAGCCAAAGACTCACCCTCCAGTGAATCTGCCCGCCCGTTTGTGAAGGACAAGCCAACCGAGAGGCCGATGTTCCAGGTATCCTCGGAGGTTCCCGATCCGCTCGTTGGAACCTCCCCGATGCTATAGATCGGGAAGGAGTAGGATGCCGACAGCTGGGGTTCCTGGAAGGTATAGGTAAGCGAAGCGCTGTGATCGGAGATACCTCCGAAGCCCTTCAAGCTGACGGACAGATCTGCTTTGCCGAGCCGCGCGAGTGTGTCATCAATCTGAGCGATTCCGTTGTTCAAAACCTTGAGTTCCGGATCATGCTCGAACGCCCAGGCTGCCATTACCCTGGGGTGAGGCAGCTCTGCAGTCTCGGGGAAAAGGGTTTCCGGCTGCAGCTCCGGTGTCTCCGGGGTGAGATCGAAGCCGAATGTGTAGGCCATCTCCAGCCAGCTCAGGCGCAGCTTCAAACCGCCCTCAAGAACCGCCTCTTCCCTGCGCTGCAGGTCTTCCTCCGCTTCGGAGAGATCCGTCAACGAAACATCTCCGATTTGAAAACGCTCGCGGAGGGCTTCGGTATAAGCCCGGGCCGCGACTAGCTCAGCAGTCAGCACTCCCTGTTCCTCCCGGGCGAGCCAGGCTGCCTGATAGAGCCCGTAGGCCTCCAGAAAAGCTTCTACCCTGGCTTGGGCCAGCCGGTCCCGGGCCGCCGTCAACGCGCCAGCCGCCGCCCGCGCCCTCTCTTTCGCGATCTCCGACAGACCCAGGGGAAGCTTGGCCGATGCCGTCCCTGAAAGGGCTACCTCCTCGGCGAAAGATTCTCCTACCCGTGTTGTAGCTTTCACCTGTGGATCGAGGGACACCGTAGGGTCCCCTGAAAAGCGAAGCCTCTCGAGCTCCTTTTCCGCTCTGTCGACGGACAACCGGGCAGATCGAACCGCGTAGGTTTCGTCCAGACGGGCCAGCACGTCGTCCAGGGAGAGTGAGGTCACCGCGGGTGCAATTATCAGTAGGAGTGCGGATCCAAAAATCACACGTTGCATTGCCTTCTTCGTTCCCATCTATATCCTTTTTTCTATATAGTAATGTTAATTTGAGTATTAAGATAATCGTTATTCATCCAATAGACAACTGTCCAGACATTCACACTCAACATTCACATTTTCTAAACGGGTAGTACGGCAATCGTGTTCCCTGAACGTTCGTAGCGGGAACTGCCGTTCTTTAAGATGAAGCTCCAGTCCTTCAACCGAGTGTAAAATCAGACCAGTATACCGGGCTTGACAGAAAGTCTCTTTCGTGTTACGAATACCGAAAAGATAACACGTTTGCAGTTCTAACTGGAAGAGGAGGAAGCTGATGCATATCCCTGACGGTCTGGTAAGCGCACCGATCAACATCGCAACCGCGGTGGTCGCGATGGGAGTCGGGGCGGCCGCCGTGGCTCGCGCCCGGCGTACGTTGGGCGAAAAAAAGGTCCCGATCCTGGGCGTTTCGGCCGCCTTTGTCTTCGCCGCTCAAATGCTTAACTTTCCCGTGGCCGCCGGAACGAGCGGGCATTTTCTGGGGGCGCTGCTCGTAGCGCTCCTGCTCGGACCCCTGAACGGCTTTCTCGTGATGGCGGTGGTCCTGGTGATCCAGAGCCTGCTGTTCGCCGACGGCGGGCTCACCGCACTGGGCACGAACATTTTCAACATGGGGATCGTCGGCGGCCTCGGGGGCTATGGCCTGTTCCGCCTGCTGACATTGACGCTGCCTCGGCGGCGGGGCGTCTTTGTGGCCGCTACGGCCGTGTCGGCCTGGTTCTCGGTCGTGCTGGCCGCGTCGGTCTGCGCTGTGGAGCTGGCTCTGTCCGGGACTTCTCCCCTGGCGCTGGCACTGCCCGCCATGGCCGGCGTACATGTCCTGATCGGGATCGGAGAGGGGATCATCTCCGCCGTGGTCGTATCCCTGATGCTCGGAGTCCGCCCCGACCTGGTTTTGGCCTGGAAGCCCCAGGAGGTGAAGGCATGAAGAATGTCCTTCCGTTTCTTCCGGTCGCTCTAGGTGTGTGCCTGCTGCTGGCTTCGTTTTTAGCCCCCCTCGCTTCCTCCTCCCCGGACGGGCTGGAACGGGTCGCCGAAGACCAGGGGTTCCTCGAGCAGGCCGAGGGGAACCAGGTGTGGAAGTCCGCACCGGTCCCGGACTACGAGATGCCGGGGGTAGGCGGGAGCGGCATAGCCACCGCTCTGGCGGGTGTAGCCGGGACCTTGATCGTCTTCGGGCTCGCCCTTGGGCTCGGCAGGCTGCTCGTCCGCGGGCGTGGTGCCGGCAAGTCCCGGGCCGATCGACAGGCTGCGGAGGACGCCGGAGGATCGATCTCCCGTTGAACCTGGATTTCCTGGACCGGTATGTAGGCCTGGACAGCCCGGTCCACCATTTGGACGCTCGGGTCAAGATCCTGGTCGTCCTGATGTGTCTGTCTCTGTGGGTTACGACTCCTCCCGGCCGGTGGATTCCCCTTGGGTTCGCGCTCCTGCTCCTGGCAGCGGCAGCGATACTGTCGAGAGTGCCTCTGCGCTACCTGCTTGCCCGCAGTCTGCCGGTGGCCGGATTCGTAGCGCTCATGGCCGTGCTTGCGCCGTTCCGTCCGGGCGGTGAGGTTCTGGTTCGGCTCACACCCGCTGTCGCCGTCAGCAAGGAGGGTACCAGGCTCTATGCCGCGGTCATCTCCAAAGCCTTTCTGTCGGTTGCCGCCGTGGTGTTGCTTTCCTCCACCACGTCCTTCGCGGGGATTCTCCAGGCGATGGAGCGGCTGCGAGTGCCCCGCACCCTGGTCCTGATCGTCAGCTTTGCCTATCGGTACCTGTTTGTCATCGTCGAGGAGGCCCTGCGCATGAAAAGGGCCCGGGACGCTCGCTTGTTCGGCGGCCGCTGGTTGTGGCACTCCACGGTGATCGGCCGGATGATCGGCACGCTGTTCCTGCACAGCTACGAACGGGCCGAACGGGTCTACCAGGCCATGATCGCAAGAGGATACGATCCGGGGATACGACCGCGGCAGGCCCAGCCGCTGTCGGCCGGCGATCTGGCGGCGCTGGTCGCTGTGCCCGTCGTGGTGCTCGGTTCGCGCCTCCTCCCCTGGCTGGCGGGCTGCCGGTGAACACGGATTCCCGGGTCGTTCTCTCCCTGTGCCGCCTGTCCTACTGTTACCCGGACGGCACTGCAGCCCTAAAGGAGGTTTCCCTTGTTCTGAGGGAGGGGGAGCGGCTGGCTTTGATGGGGCCCAACGGCGCGGGCAAGTCCACCCTCCTCCTGCACCTGAACGCCCTGCTCGACGGGGATGGAAAGCTCGAGGTCGGCGGGATCGCCCTGTCCAAAGCCACCGTGCGGACCATTCGGCAGAAGGTAGGTCTGGTATTTCAGAATCCGGATGATCAGCTGTTCTGTCCGACGGTATTCGAGGACGTGGCCTTCGGACCTCGCAACATCGGCCTGCCCGATATCGAGGTGGAGCGTCGAGTGCGTGGAAGCCTCCAGGCGGTGGGCCTGGACGGTTTCGAAAGGCGCAACCCCGCTCACCTGAGCATCGGTGAGAAGAAGAGGGCGGCGATTGCCACGGTGCATGCCATGCGCCCGCTGGTGTTTGTCCTGGATGAGCCCACCGGCAACCTCGACGCCCGGGGCAGGCGGGGACTCCTGGATCTGCTGCTCCGCCTGGAGGGCGCGCAGATCATCGTGACCCACGACCTCGAACTGGTACGAGCCGTCTGTTCCCGAGTTCTGGTAATGGGGGCGGGACGAATCGTGACGGAGGGTGCGGTGCCGGACATCCTGGCGGATCCCGCCAAGTTGGAAGTCTGGGGCCTTGCCTGACATCCAGCTCTTGGTATCCGGCGTGTAATAAAAAGAAATGTGACAAAATTAAGATAAGACAGGATTCGAAAAAAGGTGAACCGGTTTTCCACCTGCCTCTGAAGGGGCCAGGGTAAAGAATGTGCACTTATCGCTGTAAGGAACTTCTTCGGGGAAATGGGTCACAATAATAACAGGCCCATGGTGCATATCGAGCAGAGTCATGAACTTCCTCCAGAGGCATCTACGGCCCTCTGCATCGAGACCGGCAAAGGGTTCATCCAAGAGCATCACCTCGGGGAAGCGGGCAAAACAGCGGGCGAATCCCAACCGTTTTTTCATTCCCCCGGATAATTCGTCGGGCGTTCCGCTCTCCCAGCCGGAAAGGCCTGCCTCGCCGAGAAGGTAACGAGCGAATGCCAGGGAATCTGCTGATGGAACCCTTGAGTAAATCAAAGGCAGGGCAACGTTCCAGGCGTTGGATCGCCAGGGTAGAAACCGGTCGTCCTGAAACACAAAGCCAAGTCTCTCAGGTCGCCTGATCGTTCCGGATATCGGTTTGAGCAGTCCTGCCGCTGTATACAGTAACGTGGTCTTTCCCAATCCGGAATCCCCTGAGATCACAACGATCTCATCAGGCCTTACGGTCAGACTGATACGATCGAGAAGAAGCTCGGATTCCGGATAAGCGAAGCTTACATCCTGGAGAACGACCTCCTGTTTGCTAGATTCCTGTATAAACGCTCGTTTCAGCTGTTCAAGAGTCTCGGGACAAGGGATTATAGTACCCTTTCGTTCGACCCGTTTCCCGGGACGTGCTAGTGCCTGCTCTAACCTTCCAAGAAGCCGGCTGGCAATTAAAATGAGAAAAATGAGAATCAAGCCCCAGGCAAAGACCTTCCGCATCTGCAAAGACTGGAAGGAAGCTTGAACCTGAAATCCAATTCCGTTGTTAGCGCCGAAGTACTCGGCGATGACCGATGCCTTGATTCCCAACACAATACCTAGTTTTACTGCGGCAGCAAGGAACGGTTTGAGATGGGGCAGAACGAGCTCCCGGAGTTTGGGGTATACCCCGGGAGCGAACACATCGAGCATCTGTTCAAGGTGATGGGGAACGGCTTTCACACCCTCGTTCACGTTCAACGCCACGATGGGAAAACAGATCAGGGCTATGACCAAAACAGGGGCAAGGTGCCCAATGCCCAGCACGAGGATCAATGGGATGATCCACAGCAGCGGAGGTATGCCTTGCAGGATTAGAACCAAAGGGCGAAATAGAATCTCCACATTCTGATTGAGCCCGGACAGAATTCCCGCTGCTGAACCGCAGGCAAGGGCGAGGGAAAAACCCGCTGCAACCCTGAGGACCGTAATCAGGATCTGTTTCCAGACAAATCCTTGTGAGAGGAGCGACACCGTCTCTACGGCAGTATGCCAAGGAGAAGGAATGATATATGATCCGGTTAGTAAACTCGCCGTGCTCCAGATTGTAAGTAGGAGTAAACTGCCAAGAACATAAAGGATAGTCCTTTTTCGCTTCTTCGAAACAACTTGATCCATCACGGGCAAAAGAAGAACTCCTCTTGAAGCTCACCCCGTTTCCCGGGCAGAAACCCTTTGACATCCTCATAGTAAGCCTTAACGCGGTGTCGATTTTCCTCCGGGGAAGGAACATGGAACAAGGTTTTGGCGATTGAATGGGCAATCACCTCTTCGCAAAAGCCCAGGGCCGTAGAAAATTTCTTGGCTGCTTTTTCAGGATCAGACACAACCTGCTGGGTAGCCGCACGCCACTGGACTATAAATTCCTTCAACATCTCGGCGTTCCTTTCTGCGTAGCTGCGGGTCGTGAACAGGCTTACCTGAGGAGACAGCGCTTCGCCTTGATTCGCGGCAGCCCAGGCCTGTTTGTAGTCGATGAAGCGTTGCAGACCCCGATTGATGACCAGTTCCGAGGCCAAAGGCTCAGGAATCGGTGCGGCGTCGATCCGGCCTTTTAGAAGCAGCGCCACGGTTTGAGGTAAAGGAGAGTAGATAATAGTAAGGTCCCGATCCGGGTCGATATCCTGTTTATGCAGGAAAAAACGGGTCTGAAAATCCAGAGGGGAACCCGGGAACGGCAGAGCGATCCGCTTCCCCGCAAGATCAGCAATGCTTTCGATACGCGGACAGTCGATGGAGCCAATCAGATAGGAGATACCCCATACACCCGTGCTGATCATCAGGATGGGGCTGCCGGACAAGTAGTTCTCCCACCCCTGGCTGCTTCCGGTAAGAAGCAGATCTACCTCGCCGCGAAGCAACCGCACCAAAGCCTGAGCATGGTTGAGGAAGATATCTGCCTGGATATCTACACCCGGAAGTGGATCCTCCTCGGCAAGGAGAAGCAGAGGCAGGCTCGAGTTGGAGGGAGGGGCCAACAGGCGTACAACAGGGGTAACCGGTTGCGCAGAGCAGGCTCCAATCCCGACAAGACCGAAGAATACAAGAGCAATAAGAAATCTCGCAGAACGGTAATAGTGGTGATCTCTTTTGATCTGAAATAACGGGGTGACACAGATCATGACAGGGGGATTTCCACTTTAAAGATGCTGCCCTTGCCGGGAGCGCTCTCCGCATTTATTTGCCCCTGGTGCAACTCGATCAGCCGCTTGACCAGGCTCAGGCCCAGACCCGTCCCTGGTATATCAGCTGTGTGTTCGTTCTTGACTCGGTAAAATTCGTCGAAGACTTTGTCCAACTCCGGCTGAGTCATTCCGATCCCCGTGTCCTGCACACTGACGGCAGCGTACAGGCCGTTTTGAGCCACCTGGACTGTCACCTTACCCTGCTCCGCGGTGTATTTGATCGCATTGTCGATTAAATTGGAGAAGATCAGGAGCAGGGCCTCCCTGTCAGCCAGGGCGGTTTTTTCTTTCTCGGGGAGAAGCTCATTCAGGGTAAGATCGATACCCTTGTCGGTGGCATTCTCTCTCGCTGCTTCCACAGCCTCGCGAACGATTTCAACCATATCTACACTGGTACGGTGCAGCTCAAAATTGCCGGTCTCAATGGCGGTGATGCTGAGAAGCTCCGATATGAGAATACGCAGCGTCCTCACCCGGAGGTGCGAACGTTCTATCATGCGTCTTTCCTCCTCCGGATCATGCCCTGCCAACCCGCTGAGCAGCAGGTTGAGCCATCCTTCAGTTGCCGCCAGCGGGCTTTTCAGCTCGTGGGCCACCATGGAGACGAACATCGATTTGGCGGTCTCCAACTTCTTCAGCTCGGTGATGTCCCGAAATACCGCCACCGCCCCTGAGGTCTCACCGCCCGGTTCAATCACCGGACTCACGTTTACCATATAGGTGTTTTTCCCGATTGCCAGCTCCCGGGAGACGATCCTGGGACCGGGGTCCCCCTCAAGGACTTCATCGATCAGCTCATCTGTTTTCGGATACTCCAGCTCGGAGAGGGAGAAAGGCACGCTTTGCCTCGACGCCTTTGGGAAAATACGGGCGGCGCTGTTGTTACGCAGCACGACCAGCTTCTCCAGGTTGATGACCAGCAGACCATCGGTGATACATTTGAGGATCGTACTGCACTTCGATCGCTCCGAGGCGACTTCAAGCAGGCGCTTCTCCCTTTCCTCCCGCAGACGTTTGGCCTCGAGAGCCAGAGCCTGACGCTCCAGGCCGTTGCGGATGGCAAGGAGGAGCTCCTCCGGGGTGAAGGGCTTGGGGATATAGCTGTAGGCGCCCTGCTTGGTGCCCTCCACCGCCGTATCGATGGTGGCGTAGGCGGTGAAGATGATCAGGAGAAGATCAGGATCCAGCGCCCTGAGCCTCTTGATCAACTCCAGGCCCCCGAGACGGGGCATCAGCAGGTCGACGAGGGCTAATGAATAGTGGGGGTCATTTTCGAAGATCTCGAGAGCCTCGATCCCATCACAGGCAGTGGTTACCTCGAATCCTTCTTCCGTAAGGATTTTACGGCAGCCTTCACGGATGCCGAGCTCGTCATCCACAATCAGGGCACGAATCCCATGGTCGTTCATACGAGGAGCTCCTCCACTTTGCTAATAAGCACCTCGGGGGAGACGGGCTTGTCGAAGAAGGCGTCGGCCCGCATAGCTTCCAGCTCCTCTTGGCTTCGCGGGTTGAAGTCGAATCCCCGCCTACTGGCCGCCGCTGTCACTATGATTACCGGTATGTCTGTGAACCTGGGGTCGGATTTGATTTTTTTGGCCAGAGAGAACCCGGAGTCGAGACTCTTCATCATCAGATCCGTCACCACCAGCTTCGGCGCCTCGGCCTCCATGCTCTGCCAGGCTTGATCGGCGTCGCTGAAGCAGCTGACCCGGTACCCTTTCGCTTTCAATATGCCGCTGTTCATCTCCAGGAAATCAATGTCGTCGTCAACCAGCAGGATCGATGGTTTTGTTCCTGTCATGCCTCTACCCTCGCAAGATCTTGTTGATCACATCGAGCAACAGCAGCGGCTCTACCGGTTTCTCGATCAGGGCATCAACGGGTAACCAGGTCTCGTCAGGCTCGATATGGAAAGGAATTGTGTCGCTTACCGATGTGATCATGATCAGAGGAATGGTTTTTGTGTGCTCGCAGTTTCGCAGTTCCCGGGAAAGATTGAATCCGATAACCTCACTTTCCATCATCATGTCCAGGATGATCAGGTCCGGTTTCCTGCTGTTGACCTGCTCCAGACATTCCCTGCCGCTGTAGGCAGTACGTACCCTGTAGCCGTGATCGGCGAGCAGCTTGCGGTGCATCTCCATGAAATCCGCATCGTCGTCCACCAACAGCACTGTTTTTCTTACTCTTCGCGTGCCCATGGCGGCTCTCCTATTCCAACCATCTGTTTTGTCTTGGCGTCATTCAGCGGCAGCCGGATGGTGAAGGCAGTCCCTTTTCCGACGTCGCTGTCAACCGAGATCTCTCCTGAGTGCATTTTTACCACCCCATACACGATGGACAGCCCCATTCCCGTTCCCTTGCCGAGCTGCTTGGTGGTGAAGAAGGGGGTGAAGATCTCCGAGAGGACCTCCTTCGGAATCCCTTGGCCTGTGTCACGGACCAGGATTTCTAAACAGTCATCATCTTCGGGTTTGCGAACCGAGATCATGACCTTCCCTGCTTTTTCGATGGCGTCGATCCCGTTTTGGATCAGGTTTACCAGCATCTGCCGGATCTGGTCAGCGTCGATTTTTACCTCGGGAAGGTCAGGCTGGATTTCGCTTTCTATAGTAACTTGCGAATCCTGGGCCTTCAGCCGCATATTGGCGATGACCTCTCCTATCAGCGCAGCCAGGTTCGTTTGTTCCTTTGCCACGCGGGACTGGCGGGCAAAATCCAGAAGGCCCCGCATGATGTTGCGGCAGCGCGTCGCCTCGCTCAGGATCATCTGCACGTCCTCCGACCCGGCATCCTCTTTCTTGCGGTGTTTCAGGAGCATGTGGGAGTACAGAAGGATCGTGCTCAGCGGATTGTTGATTTCATGGGCCACTCCGGCGGAGATCTGGCCCATGGAGGCCAGACGCTCGGTCTGAATCAGACGGCTCTGCGCCGAAGCCAGCTCCCGGTGGGACTCCTGCAGCTCCTTCAGAGTCGTTTCCAGCTCCTCCACCAGGTAGGGCAGGCACATCTCGATCTCAGCCAGGCCCTGGCACACGGCGATGGCCTTGTCGCGACAGGTGGGATATCCGCAGGAGCCGCAGTTCAGCTGATCCTCCGGCCCGAACTTACGCATGGCCTTGAGGGTCTCGGCGATTTCCTCTTCGGAAGGCTGCGGCAGCAGCACGGCCTGGCGGGTAAACTGTCGGGAAAGATCCAGATCGTCGAACTCCGCCAGAGCTTCTGTCAGCTCCCGCCGGACGGTGAAACGATTCTGCTCGATGATGTAATCTGTAAGCAGTTCTTTACGGGTAAAGACACTCATTTCCACGGGTATCTTCGGCCCGTTGATGCAGCCCTCGCAGAACAGCAGGTCGAACAGCTTGGCCTTGCTCTTGCCCGCCTCCAGCTCTTTGAGCACCCCCAGCACCCTGTCCTTGCCTTCGGTGATCAGAACGTCGTTTTCCAGAATATCCGCCTGCAGCCCTGTGGTGCGCAGCAGTCCTCCGGAGATGGGGAAGGTCCTGCCCAGGTAGCAGGGAGGCCCGTCGAAGTCGCTGATCTTTTCCTGTTCCGGATCGATCCCGGCCTCAGAAACCATGGCGAGCATTTCCTTGAAGGTGAGAACCGCATCGACGGTTCCCTGCACGAAGGGGTCCCTGATCTCGTTCTTCTTGGCGATGCAGGGTCCGATGAAGACGATCCGAACCCCGGAGCCGTAGCGTTGGCGGATGGCTCTGCCCACGGCAATCATGGGACTGACGATGGGAGCCAGTGCTTCATGCAGGGCGGGCATGTATTTCTCTATGTAGGACACGATGGCCGGACAGGGTGTGGAGATCACGTATTTACCATTCTGGAGTGCGTCTTTGAATACTTTGGAGTATTCCCGGCTGATCAGCTCGGCTCCGAAGGAGACTTCCCAGATATCCCCGAATCCCAGCTTGCGCAAGCTGGCGACGATCCGTCCGGGATGGGTGGGGTGGAAGGCGACGGGAAAGGAAGGGGCCAAACAGGCAAAGGTCCTCTCCTTGCCCTCCAGGAAGTTCCGAACCAGCATGGTGCTGTCCTCGATCCGTTTGGCCTTCTGGGCGCAGACCTTCACGCAGTTTCCGCAGCAGATGCACTGCTCCTCGATGACGGTGGCCTGTCCTCCGATGACCTTGATCGCCTTGGCCGGGCATTCCCGAACGCAGGAGTAGCAGCGTTTGCACTTCTCCGGAATCGTCTCAACGATGCCCATCGCTATCTCCTATCTCAGATCGCAATCTTCGCTTCGCAATTGAAAAGGAAGATTGCGATGTCTTCCTCCAGTCGAAAATCTTGTAGAAATAAAACGATTTTCGGCTGTCATCATAATACTCGCGCTCTCGGGGTGTAGGAGGTGTGCAGCAGGTGGTGGGACTTCTCCCCGAGGGGTTTCTTCAAGTACTGCTCGTAGATCAACTTGATCTCCGGGTTGTGGTGGGAGGCACGCACCTCCTTGCCCTCATCCTCCTTGTAGATGGCGGCGATACGAGCCTTGCGCACCTCGTCGCTGGTCAGCCGGGGCTGGCCGCCGCCGCCGATACACCCGCCGGGACAGGTCATGATCTCCACGAAGTGATACTGTGAGTCCGCTGAGCCGCTCTTGATGTGCTCGATCACCTTCCGGGCGTTTCCGAGCCCGTGGGCAACTGCAACTTTCACGGTCACCCCCTCGAGGAAAGACCATTCCGGCAGGGCGCCTTCGATCTTGAGGGCCGCTTCCTTTACTCCCTCCAGTCCCATGATTGGAGTGACGTGCAGATTGGGGAAGGGCAACGGCTTCCCAGTCACCAGCTCGTAGGCCGTGCGCAGGGCAGCCTCCATGACGCCACCCGTGTTGGCGAAGATATCCGCAGCTCCCGAGGACATGCCCAGGAGCTTATCCATCTTTTCATCGGGAAGGCCGGCAAAATCGATCCCCGCCTGTTTGATCATTCGCCCCAGCTCTCGGGTGGTAAGCACGATGTCAACGTCTCGCACTCCGCTGTCATTCATTTCCGGCCGCCCGGCCTCATACTTCTTGGCTGTGCAGGGCATCACCGATACGACCACGATCTCCTCAGGTCCTTTGCCTATGCTTTCAGCGTAGTAGGTCTTGGCCAACGCTCCGAACATCTGCTGAGGACTCTTACAGGTGGAGATGTTCGGCAAGAATTCGGGGTAGAAATGCTCGACGTATTTGATCCAGCCCGGGGAGCAGCTGGTAAACTGGGGCAGGGCCACGGATTTTTTCTCCACCAGGGCCTGTTTCAATCGACTGAGCAACTCGCTGCCTTCCTCCATGATGGTCAGGTCGGCGGTGAAGTTGGTGTCGAACACCCCGTCGAAGCCGAGGCGGCGAAGTGCGCTGACCATCTTTCCGGTGATCAGGGTTCCGGGGGGATAGTCGAAGCACTCCCCAAGAGCAGCCCGGATGGCCGGCGCAGTCTGCACCACCACGTGTTTGGCAGGGTCGTCGAGCGCGGCCCAGACCTCGTCGATCTGATCCCGCTCACTGATCGCTCCCACAGGGCAGACTGCGGCACACTGGCCGCACTGGACACAGACCACATTCTCCAGGTTGCTGCAGAAGGCCGGTCCGATTACCGAAGCGAATCCCCGGTTCTGGGGGAAGATCGCCGCCACCCCCTGGGTCTCGCCACAGACGGTCACGCAGCGGCGGCAGAGGATACACTTGGCCGAGTCCCTCACCAGCGCCGGCGTGCTGACATCGGTGAACCGGACGCTCTTCTGCCCGGGAAACCCGATCTCCCGAATCCCCAATTCTTGGGCCAGGGACTGAAGCTCGCAGTCCCCGTTCCTATCACAGGTCTGGCAGTCTCCCTCGTGATCGGAGAGGATCAGCTCGACCACCGTGCGGCGAGCGTCCCGTACCCGCCGGGTGTTGGTCTTGACCTTCATGCCCTCGGAAGCGGGGGTTACACATGAGGGAACCAGGGTCTTGGCTCCCTCCACTTCCACCAGGCAGACCCGGCAGGCACCGATGGCCTGTACATTTTCCAGATAGCACAGGGTAGGGATGTGGATCCCGACCTGGCGGGCCGCTTCAAGCAGGGTGGTCCCCTCGGGAACCTCGATCTTCTTATTGTCTATGGTTAATGTTGGCATACCGTTACTCTCCTGACTCTGGTTCTCTATAGTCGCAGCGCAAACAGCGCTTTGCTTCGGCTAAAGCCACGTTTCGGGTCCAGGTGGCCTCTACCTCGGTGAAGCTCCCCTTGCGTTTGCTAACGGGTATGAGCTTCGGGGCCGCTCGGGGTGTCTCGACGGGATCCGCCTCGGGATCGAAGAAGGTGTCTACCTCGTGGTCCTTCCGCCAGAAGGCCCGATTTTTGCCGCCGAGGAACAGATCGATGCCTACGGCTGCCTTCTCACCGGCTGCCACCGCCTCGATCACCGAGGAGGGCCCGCTGACGGCATCCCCACCGGCAAAGATCCATGGTTCCGAGGTTTGTCCATTGTTCGGGTCCACTGCGATGTAGCCCATCTCGTTGAGCTTCAAGCGTACCCCGTCGAAGATTTTCGCCGGGTCGAGGGTCTGACCGATTGCCGGGATCAGCAGGTCCGCAGGCAGCGTGTACTCGGAGTCCTTCTTGGCTACCGGCCGGCGCCTTCCGCTCCT
>Ga0307379_10008532_pt1 | contig 13805 bp, 16 predicted proteins | sample UN2MG_FD_202237 | JGI IMG/M metagenome (GOLD analysis project Ga0307379, IMG submission 202237) | Soil microbial communities from Risofladan, Vaasa, Finland - UN-2 | ecosystem: Environmental > Terrestrial > Soil > Coastal area > Acid sulfate soil | place: Finland: Risofladan, Vaasa | collected...
TTCTGACTGGGATCGCTGATTTCTTCGGGATTCTGGGCGGCTATGTTGTCTCTGTCCACTTATTGAGTGTGAACCCGATTTTGTTCACACGTAACGCGGTGCGCTACTCTGAGATAGCCGATCTGGGAAACGGACTGATTAAGGCTGCGGCCTTTGGGCTGATTCTCTCCCTCGTCAGCTGTTTCACTGGATTTTATGCTAAAGGAGGGGCAGAGGGAGTCGGGAAGGCGACTACAACTGCCGTCGTTGCCTCCGCGATGCTTATCATCGTTGCCGACTACTTTCTCACAGCAATCATGTTTTAGGGGAGGCGACGAACGGGCCGGTGCGCGGGCGTAAGCGGGGGAGAATAGGAGTATATTTTTCTGACTGCTATTTGCCTTTCAGCTGTTATACTCTCTGGTAACACCAATTCGACAACCCCAAATGAGAAGGGAGAACAACTATGTCCAGAACTGAATTGAGGCTGCAAGGTATTGTTTGGGTCGCATTCTTGCTGATCGGCGCGCTTGCGGTCTTCACTGGTTGCAGTGATGAGAAGGAGAGCCAATCTGAAGAGTCGCAGACGGCACAAAAGACCGCGAAGCTCCAGACACTGGAGGGCGGGGAGGCCAAGACCAATGCCCCGGCGATACGCGACAAGACGAAAGAGGATGAGATGCGGCGCATTAACGAGATGACAAAGCTCGCCCTGAAGGAGCGGCCGGCCCTTCAGACCGCGCCCGGCAGGGAGCCAACTGAACTGCAACGGAACCTCCGGCCTGAGATTGCACCGATGAGAAGGAAGGAGGCCGAAGAGCCGCAGCCCGGGGAGGTTTTGCGGTCTGAATTGATTCAGGAGATCGCCAAGGTCCAAACGAAGTTCGGCGATATTTACATAGAGTTTTACCCCGATGTCGCTCCTAAGACGGTGGCTAACTTCAAGAAACTTGCTAGCTCGGGATTCTATGACGGGACCACTTTCCATAGGGTAATCCCGCGCTTCGTGATTCAGGGTGGTGACCCCTATTCCAAGGATGATGACCGTTCCAACGATGGGTCGGGAGGGCCGGGATGGATGATTCAGGCCGAGTTCAACGACATCAAGCACGAACGCGGCGTGGTCTCCATGGCCAGAAGCAGTGCCCCCGACAGCGCCGGCAGCCAGTTTTTTATCTGTCTTGCGAGGTTGCCTAGCCTCGACCACAAGTACACTGCGTTCGGCAGGGTCATCGAGGGGATGGACGTAGTCGATAAGATAGCAGGTGTGAAGACGGATGCGCGGGGCAACCCGACCGATAAGGTTGAGATGAGGGTGACCTTATTCACGAAAAAGCTCGTCGGGCCCTCCGGCGAGTAGGGCCTTAAGCTTAGCTCGCCGATAATCCTAGTGCTAGTTGAGGCGCCATGCTGACTAAGGATGAATTAGTCTCTATACTCCATGACATCGAGTCGGATCGAGTAGAGAGGACGACCTCCATCAAGGACACTGACAAGTTCTGTCAGGCGGTCTGCGCGTTTGCGAACGATCTGCCGAATCACCGCAAGCCGGGCTACTTGATCATCGGCGCCAACGATGATGGCTCCCTTTCGGGATTGAAGGTAACGGACCAGCTGCTGCAGAACCTTGGAGGTATAAGGTCTGACGGCAACATCTTACCGTTGCCAGCGATGACTGTGCAGAAGCGTGATGATGTCCCGGGGGGAGAGCTTGCGCTTGTGGCGGTTCTGCCTTCAGATATACCTCCCGTGCGATACAAAGGTCAGGTATGGATTCGAGTCGGGCCAAGACGGGCAATTGCCAGCGAGTCTGAAGAGAGGATACTCTGGGAACGGCGCACAGCCTTCTCAGCAACTTTTGACGCCACACCGTGTTTCGAATGCCGATTCGAGGACCTGGTTCCGGACCTTTTCTCCATTACATACTTGCCTAATGCGGTCGCGCCCGAGATCATAAAGGAGAATAGGCGCGACGTCCGCGAGCAAATGTCATCGCTGAGCTTCTACGATCTTCAGAGGAACTGCGCGACGTTTGCGGGGGCCTTGTTATTCGCCAAATACGCTCGGCATTGGCTGCCCGGAGCATACGTGCAGTTCGTGAGATTCGACGGAGTCAATATCACGGACGAACCGATAGACGAGCACCAGTTTGCCGGGGACCTTCTGACTGTGCTGCGTGAACTGGACGCTTTCCTACCTGGCCAGATACGTTCGAGGCCAGTCCCTGTCTCCGTCTTGCGCGACGAGCAAATCTATGATTATCCCTTGTTCGCGCTTCGCGAATTCCTAATGAATGCAATCATGCATAGGTCGTATCAATCCAATGCGCCGGTCCGGTTCTACTGGTTCGATGACAGGGTCGAGATCCAGAATCCTGGGGGCCTTTACGGCGAGGCGACGCCGGAGAATTTTCCGAAGCAGAATGCATACCGCAATCCAGTGGTGGCCAGTGCTATGAAGGTGCTGGGTTACGTCCACACGTTCGCAAGCGGCGTGCTGAAAGCACAAGAAGCGATCGAAAGAAACGGGAATCAGCCGCCCGAGTTTACTACAGACGAGCCGCATTTCTTTCTGGTCAAGGTCCCGAGGCTACTGTGAAGACGATTGCATTCTTCAACAACAAGGGAGGCGTGGGCAAAACCTCGCTAGTCTATCACCTAGCATATATGTTCGCGGAACTCGGCCTGAAAGTAATCGCCGCCGACCTCGATCCGCAGGCAAACTTGACATCGATGTTCCTGAAAGAGGAGCGCCTCGAGGAGGTTTGGCCGGACGGCGAGCATCCGCAGAGCATTCTGGGCGCGCTTCTGCCCTTAATTGAGGGAACGGGGCCAATCAATCAGCCTCACGTGGAGAGTATCTCGGATAGTCTGGGCCTTCTCATTGGGGACCTGGCCTTGTCCAGCTTCGAAGATGATCTCTCCGAGAACTGGCCGCACTGCTTAGGTGCAAAGCCGCGGGCGTTTAGAATTGAGGCGGCTCTATTTCGCATCATCCAGTTGGCAGCAGTTGCCAGGAAGGCCGATTTGGTGTTGATCGATGTTGGTCCCAACTTGGGCGCGATCAACCGAGCGGCAATGATCGCATCTCGTTACGTGGCCGTCCCGCTGGCTCCAGACCTCTATTCGCTTCAAGGCCTGCGGAACCTGGGCCCGACATTGCGTCGCTGGCGATCCGAATGGAAGGACAGACTCACTCGAAGCCCCAGAGACGATTTGGAATTGCCGGCCGGCGAAATGGAGCCCATTGGCTACATTATCATGCAGCACGCAATCCGAAGCGACAGGCCCGCGAGGGCTTATGGCAGATGGATGAACCGCATACCCGGCGAGTACCGGGTCTCAGTCCTGAATAAACAGCCCGAAGTTTTCACAGACCAGCCGCAGGATGACCCGAACTGCCTTGCCATGCTCAAGCACTATCGCAGTCTAATGCCGATGGCAATGGAGGCCCACAAGCCCATCTTTGCACTTAAGCCGGCTGATGGGGCTATCGGCGCTCACGTATATGCTGTCCAGGATTGCCTTAAGGATTTCAACAAGCTCGCCGTGAGCATCGCCAAGCACTGCGAGATCGATTTACCTCGCTCGACCGTCAGTCGCCTTTTTTAACAGCGAGATCGTCTGCCTGCACCCTCTCAGCAAGCTTGGCCTTGTAGTCGCGCCACCTTGAGGCAAGCGCCTCGTCGGAAAGCGCCAATACCGCAACCGCCAGCAGTGCGGCGTTCTCGGCGCTTCCGATGCCAACGGTTGCGACCGGGACGCCGGACGGCATCTGAACAGTTGACAGAAGCGAGTCCAGCCCGCCCAGGTCAGGGGTCTTTGCTGGGACACCAATGACCGGCAGCGTTGTTGCTGACGAGATGACCCCGGCGAGGTGAGCCGCCTTTCCAGCTATCGCAATGATCACCTTCAGACCTCTTGACCTTGCGTTACGGGCAAACTCGAGCGCTTGCTCAGGTGTTCTATGGGCCGAGATTATTCGCTTTTCGCAAGGGACGTCAAACTCAGAGAGCGTTCGCGCCGCCTCGTCTATGAGCTTGCTGTCAGACCTGCTGCCCGCGACGACCGCAACGACCGCAACGACTGGCGCTGATTCTCCCGGGCGTTTGCGCTCAGTCATTGGTTCGCCGGCTCTCATCCGATCTCCACGGGGATGACACACTTCCTGCAACGCCGCTCGTTGATTTTGGGCAAATTCACCGTAACCAAACCGTCCGAATAACTCGCTTTGGCCTCGCGAAACTGGACAGGGCAAGGGATGATCACCCTGATCTCGAACTTGCCGAAACTCCGCTCGAAGGTGTGGAACATCGCATCCCCAGCAGGAGGGTAGTTCGCCTCTTTCACACCCTCTATGTGTATCGCACCCTGAAAACCATAAACCTGGATCGACGAGGTACTCACGCCCGGTAGTTCGGCCACGATTACTAAGGAACTCCGGTTTTCATATACATCGACGTGCGGCTGGAACCGCTCCCTCTCCCAAGACTTGTCCCAACCATAGGCCGTAACGCGCTCGATCAGCCTGTTGAGCTGGTCTTGAATGCGCTCTACTTCGCCGGAAATGTCGAACTCAGCTTGCACGACGGCTCGCCTCGCTCTCACGTTGACCTTTCCTCTCAGTTCGATGTTGACCCACGGCAGTTACTAGTTTGCTATCCTTAGCACAATAGGTCTTGCCAAGCAAGCGCTGCAACATCTCATCGACCGACGCGCACGATACCCGCGTCCCCACGCACGGACCATTTGGCCTATCGTTGATTATTGACACGACCGGTATCGGATGTGTGTCCAATATCCCGGACGAAAGCTCCCTCTCGCACGCAACGGCCAGAATGACCCTTGGCCGATGGGTCTTGACCATTTCTCTTGCCAGTGTCCCACCCGGAACAACCCACGCCTGAACACAACGCTTATCGAAAATCTCCAACAGCGCCGCAATGTCGCACTTACCGCACCGCCTGCAGTTATGTATGTCGCTGGTCAGCCTGCGGTCGCACTCCGGAGCTTGCAAGCACTGCGGAAGCAGGATAAGAATCTCCTCCGGCTTGATTGCCAAGTGCTTGTTCATCGTGAGGTCGTTGTTCATTTGCACGAAGGATAACATTAACCGCTGTTTGGAGATGCCAATTACCTGTCCAATTAAGATGGCAACAGGAACCAAAAGCCTGATGATGACCCTCCGCAGAGCGCGGGACAGTTTGGTCCGGCCTTCCGGCCTGAATGCAGTAATTGACCAGACGCCCCTCAGGAGTAATGCCGAGGCAGTGGCGGCTAAGAGATAGCAGAGGACCGGCAGCAGAGTGTTCAGCTTCAGCAAAAGTGGCTTTATGGCCGTAAGCACGCCAAAGACAATTCCGCCCATAAGGAGCGCCGCGGCCCAAAGCGTGCGTGCACACAATCTACTTCCGCCCTCTGGGCGATCTGATAGATTCGTCTGCACCTTAGAGCCCAACTTCTGCCTCGCACCAATCACAACAGGAAAAATAGCCTAGGCCATGAGTTCAGTCAAACGCCGAGAAACTAAAAGTACAACAGCATTCACGCCCGACGCTCGAACTCATATCCGGCCAAGAGTCTCCATCGTCATTATCAACTATAACACAGGCAGCTACCTTCGCCGATGTATCGCGTCGATCCTGAACTTTGCCCCAGACGTCGAGACTGTCATCTGGGATAATGCCTCGAGCGACGACAGTCTGGTCCTGAAGTATCCGATGCAACAGAGCATCCGGCTGATTCGATCGCGGCAGAACGTCGGTTTCGCAAGGGCAGTTAACGCCGCAGTTGAGACCTGCTCGGGCGAGTTCGTGTTGCTCTTGAATCCCGATACAGAGGCACGGTCTGACTTCGTCTCACCACTTGTCGATTTCATGGAACAACACGGCAGACGAGGCGTTGTCGGCGGAAAGGTCATAAACCAGGACGGCTCACAAGAGAAGGCTTGCCGAAGAACAATCCCAACTCCCACATCCGCCATCATGCGCCTGACCGGCATCTCGCTGCTCTTTCCCAATTCCCGCAAGTTACCGCTATACAATCTCCCGGACAGCACGAACGAGAGAGCCCACAAGGTCGGCGCGGTCTCCGGCAGCTTCTGCATGTTCCCGAGGGAATTAGCACAGAGGGTGCCGTTCGACGAGCAGTTCTTCTTGTTCGGGGAGGACCTCGACTTCTGCCTTCGCGCCTCAAGATTAGGAGAATCTGTCTGGTTTGTGCCATCTGCGTCTGTTATCCACCAAAAGGGAGTCTCGATGCGCCGCAGGCCCATGTTTTCCCTGTTCTGTTTCTACGATTCGATGCTGAAATTCTACAAGAAGCATTTCGCCTCGGGACATTCACTTCCGTTCAACGTTGTGGTATTTATTGGCGTATGGGCACTCGCATTCCCCAAGATGGTCTTTCGCCTCGTAGCATTGCCAATCCAATGCGTGGCAAGGTCGCTGGAAGGGTGACTGACTAAGGTGTCGCACGCAACCAGGAGGCGTGGCGTCAGTCGCTCCACGCGCACCGCTCTTGACCAGATCCTGCTCCTAGTGGGTGATGTCGCGATCGCCCTCGCCGCGTACCTCGCCGCGTTCTGGCTCCGGTCAAACTTCACCTTTTTCATATTCGATGACGTGATGCCTTCTCACCGCATCTACGACGTTGGGCACTACGTGTGGCTGCTCATCTCCGGTCAGGTGGTCATCTTCTACTTCTTTGGTCTTTACGAGCCGCTTGACGCATTTCAGGTCAGGGTCCGATTGCGACCGATAGCGGGCGCCATAACCCTCGAGACCGTCCTGCTCGCCGCCTTCTACTTCTTCCTGCGAAGCGTGCCATTCCCAAGGTCGATCTTACCCATCTTCTGGCTGCTTAACTGCACGTTCATAAGCATCTTCAGGGCCTTATCTTTCCTCGTATTGGTCAAGGGCAGGCCGAAGAAAAAGGCCATTGTCGTCGGCACATCAACCGTCGCAAGAAGCCTACTGAAACGACTCAGCGAGAACCGAAGCTACCGAATCGAGGTAGTCGGCGTTATCCGCGCACCGACCGAGACGAGCGACGAGCGTGTGATCTGTGGGTTCCCAGTCCTGGGCGACGTCTCACGCGTGCCGGACATCATCGAGGAACTTGGAGTGGATGAGGTCATGATCGCCTCGCCCAACAGTTGGCAGCAGGATTTTTTGCCGAGGTTGATGTTCTCCTCTCGCCGCTCTCACGTCTCAGTCATTCCCTCCGATTACGAGGTGCTAATCGGAAGATTACAGGATTTCAGAATATCAGATGTGCCGCTAATCGAGATTGAATCAGCGCTGAAGCCCGCATTTCAACTCGCGATCAAGCGTGTCACCGATAGCACATTGTCCCTGGGCCTTTTTCTCGTCCTCTTGCCGTTTTTTCTGCTCATTGGCCTCCTTGTAAAAACCACCTCAAAAGGCCCCGTCTTCTACAAGCAGGAACGGATGGGCAAGGCCGGCAACCCCTTTAGGATAATCAAGTTCAGAACCATGGCCCACGATGCGGAGCGAGCAACCGGCCCGGTCCTGTCAAACAGCAGCGACAACCGCATCACTGGGATCGGGCGCATCTTGAGAAAAACCAGGCTGGATGAGCTGCCGCAGCTGTTAAACATCATCAAGGGTGAGATGAGCTTCGTGGGACCCAGGCCAGAGAGGCCCGTCTTTGTTGAAGAGTACTCGCAGCGGATACCTGGCTACTCGCAGCGGTTCTCAGTGCTTCCCGGAATAACCGGCCTCGCCCAAATACACGGCGGATACGCGACGATCCCTGAGATCAAGATCAAATACGACCTGGGCTACATCCAGAACTTCTCGATCTGGCTTGACCTGTTCATCATCATGGAAACGTTGAAAGTAATCCTAGTGGGCAACGGGTCCCGCTGAGCGCACCAGCGAGGGCCTCAGCCGCGCAGGGATGGCATCGGTTATAGGACTAGATAGAATGAGCGAGGACGAGCATGCACACCAGGTCGAAGAACCAGCCGTGAAATCTGAATCGCCCGAGAAACTCGAATCTGACGGCCAGGCGGATGACACGCTTCAATACGGATCGTCTGCGCTTGCTATCGCCTCGATCGTATTCGGCGGTTATCTGACGTTGACAGGACTGCTAGGCTGTGCCTGGCCCTGGCCTGTTCTGGAAGTCGCCGTGTCCCATGCGCCCATCCTTGTCTTTCCATGGATAATGAACGTCGTCGCGATCTGCCAGCTGCGTCGTCGTCGAGTCCCGCGGCGGTGGCTCGTGCTCTCAACCGCGATACTAGGAGTTGGGCTGTTGCTCCTGTTGACGCCGTTGCTCCTTAGGCGCAGTTGCTGGGATATCGCCTGGATGCTCGGGCGCATTGGGTTTGGCGTCCTTGTCGTGAGTATCGCCATCAACAACATATTGATCTGGGCACGAAAGAATCGGGGTGATTCCCATGCTGTGGCCGAAGTCGCAGGCATGACTTTGGCTCTAGCTGGTCTCATCTTTATACTTATCCCTTCGTTTTACGCTCACACCCTGCTGTTGCCGAGGCTGCCCCGTGACGACAGTCCTACTCGAGCTCTCAGCGATTGCCGGAACATAAGCACTGCCATTCTCCTCTTTCACAAGGACACCGGGATGTGGCCGATGTTTGTGTCTGCCGATCACGGCCCCGATTCCAGTCTCGACTACCTATATGGGAATATGGGCGGTATGCCGGGCTTGACAAAGGAGGCGTCGGAATCCTGGGGCAGCCGGTCGGAGGATATGTATTTCATTCTCGTCACGAATGGAAGGACACAGCCCTGGTATCAGTACGGTCGCGAATTCAGCAGGGACGAGCGCGATGCGTATCTAAAGGCCGGCAAAGCAGTCCCTCCCGCCGGTGGGTGGACTGGCCCGTATCTACCCTACGTGACCGATGATCCGTGGGGATATGCCTACCTTGTGTCCGTTAGCGGCTTCGAGGGCGGCATGAGGCCTGAGAACCACGTCTGGTGCCTGAGCGCGGGACCCAATCACATTGTGGATACTCCCGCGTGGGCAACCGAGACGCACGGCGACGATGTCGGTTACCGACACGAGTAGCCAATCGTGTCGCAAGTTTGTCGCAAGTTCCCCCTATCCCTTCAGTCGATGAAGCAGCTGGTTCGTCGCCCCTTCCGAAACGAGTAAGCCTCCTTGTTTGACCTCGGCGAGCTGCGTGGTCAGCCCATCGACAAAATACTCCAGCCAACCCGTCATATCCATCCCGCTTCCCCGGACGCTTCGGATGGCACGGTAGAACGGGGCGCGGTCCCGGTCGTAGAACTCGCTGATGGTGAAGAGCCTCTTGAAACCGTATCCCGCCCCGCGAGGTCTGGCGTCGTAACGACGGCTGGATTCAGTTCTGCGCCTGGAGCCGTTGAGGGGGTCCCGGTGTTTATGATATATAGTATCCGTCTGTTAGGATTTCTTTTGGGAGGTGGCGCGAGACTCAAAGCCAAAACCTCAGCTCAGTGGATGGTGCAGAACGTCTGCAATGGAGACCGTGAGACTTTCGTTGGAAGTGGGACCAAACTTTTCGTCCTCGTGGATTACACGTATCAGTAGGAATACGCCATGCGCCTGTATCTAATCAATCCCTCCAATCCGCTCGTCAGAATCGTCAGAGTCAAAGAGAACCGCTGGAACCGCTATCGCGTCTGGAAGCCACTCGGGCTCATGGTTCTCGCGGGCCTGACCCCGCCGGAGTGGGAAGTCACGATCCTGGACGAGAACCTTGGCGTGCCTGACTATTCGGCGATGCCGCGGCCGGACCTTGTGGGCATCACCGCATTCACTTCCCAGGCCAACCGAGCCTACGAGGTGGCCTCGCAATTCCGGCGCCTGGGGGTGCCCGTGGTCATGGGAGGCATTCACGCGAGCGTCTGCGAGGACGAGGCTTTGGAACGCGTGGACTCGGTCGTTACCGGGGAAGCCGAGGCCGTCTGGGCGCAGGTCCTGGAAGACGCTCGGCATGGCTGCCTGAAGCGCCGGTATTCCGGAGGGTTCGCCGACATAAACAAGGTCCAGCCCGCCCGGCACGATCTGCTGGCCACGGGCTACGCATGCGGCGCCATTCAGACCACGCGCGGCTGTCCTTTGAACTGCAGCTTTTGCAGCGTTTCGACGTTCAATGGGCTCCAGTATCGCCTGCGGCCCATTCCGGATGTCGTAAAGGAATTCCAGTTGATTCGTGAGAAGCAAGTTCTGGTCGTGGACGACAACCTCATCGGCACGCGCCCCGAAGACCTCGCCCGCGCCAAAGACCTGTTTCGAGCCTTGATTCACGCGGACCTGCACAAGGAATGGATTGCCCAGGCCACCATCAACTTCGCCGACGACGAAGAACTCATGGCGTTGGCCGCGAAGGCCGGGTGCAGGGGCGTTTTCATCGGCTTTGAGTCCCCAACAGAGGAAGGCCTCCGTGATCTCGGCAGGAAATACAATCTGCTGAAGGGCCGGGATTCCCGCGACTCGGTGAGGCGCATACAGCGGCACAATATCCTAGTCGTGGGGTCGTTCATTGTCGGTCTGGACACGGACGAGGCGGGTATAGGCAGGCACATCGCCGACGTGGCCCGTCGGTACGGCATGGACTATCTCAACGTGTTGTTCCTGACGCCTTTGCCCGGCACGCGTCTGTGGGATAGGATGGAATCAGAGGGCCGCATTGTCCTCGATGGGTTTCCGGAGGACTGGAAGTATTACACGCTGACTTTCCCAGTGGCCCGGTACACGCACCTGTCTCTGGATGAAGTTATTAAGGAGATGATCTCCTGCGACCAGGGCTTCTATTCAATACCACACCTCATGCGCAGAGTGTGGAGGAACCTGTGGCGATGGCGCAACCCGTTCATCACCTTGGTGGGCAATCTCTCGTACAGGAGTAACTCTCGCCTGGCCGGCAAGGCATACGTGGACTTCAAGTGCCAGCAGGGCCAAAGGTACATCAATTGACGAGGGCCGTTGCACACGAAGATGAGGCATCTAAGGGAACAAGCGCTGCCCAGAGCCGCCATCAACCGGGATTCCCCTGTTCGGCGGCCTAAAAGGCGCATGTCGCAAGTCGTGTCGCAAAGATTGTCGCAAAGATTGTCGCAAACATGTCGCAAACCTGCTGGACCTCGTGTCACAGCTCGGTGTCACAGCTTGTCATAGCTTGTCACACTGATTGCGTGGGAGGCATGCAATGATGCTGGGAAGGAGACGAGAACTACGGAACCTGCTGAAGGTGAGACCATACCTCGTCTTCCTCCGGTCGGTTCCAGTCCTCACCAAGTGCCTGCTCGCTCAAGAGAGCCGTCTCGGAGACATCGGGCTCGTCAATTATGGTCACGATCGCCCGACATCCACGCGTCAGGTGGACGGGCTCCCGTAACCGGACCTTTCCGTCCGGCCCGATCGTCGCCTCAACTGATTTCAGCATGATATGATCACCTCCACGCCTCCAGCACCAACCGCCGCGTCCGGAACTCGCCGAAACGCCTGATTTCCTTCTCCTTCAGGACGCGGAATGTCTCGCCGGCGAGTAGTGCCTACTTCTGCCATTCGTAGGGTTCAATGGGTTCCGGCTTACTTCGCCTGTACTCCTCGAGCTCTTCCTTGGTGAGCGGATACCATTCGTTGTATGGGTAGCGCCTGAAAAACCCAGACAGTCGCTCTCTGAAGTGCGCGGCGGCAACCTCATTGAGCCTACCCATTCTACGCTGTGCCCTCATGCTTTCCAGATCCTTCCTAGCGATCCGGAGCATGGTGCTGAAGTCGGCTCCCATTCTCTCGGTGAAACCAATCTCATGATTGACGGGGAGATAAAACCACTCGTAGTTGACACGAGCGTGCTGTGTGATCACGCCGACCCATTTCTTCGGGGTGTCCTTCATGTCCGCGATGCGAGGATAAATCTCTCGAAAGGGTCTGATCTCGCACAACGATATGTCACGGCTTCTTAAAGCGTCGCAATCTTGCGTGACAACCATCCCGATAACCGGCCTTATGTACACGGCAGCGCGAACTGGACGGCATCCCCATCCGTCAATTAGATCGACCCATCGACCCTCAACGGGATTATCCTGTTCATCAAAGGCGTGAAGCTTCTCCAGCGACACATCGACTCGGGGAACATCGCGGAATATGTCTCCCTGACGGATAGGATCGCCAGGCGAGGGCCTTTCATAAACCAACCGCTCAATCCTCTTCCAACACGTCCATAAGTCCGCCAATGAAGCGCGATTGAGCTTCCGCAACCTTTCTGCGCTCGTCTTCCGCCTCCTCAAGCTGGCGACGTGCGGAGGCAAAGGCGTCCGCAAGAGTGATCCTCTTAAATGGACTCCGAAGGCTGAATTCGCTCCTCTCAACGCCGGTAGCGAGCGATTTTCCGCTGGCTTCGCTTTCATAGAAACACATTTGCTTCCCCTCAAACGTTGTTGTTGACGAATCAGGGCACGTCGTCGGCAAGGATACACCCCATCCAAACATAGCTCGGAGGGATTGCTCGTCAGAGGCAATGTCAAGAAGCGGAACTTTGGTCAAACGGGCAAACGAGTCTTGCGATACGCGGATCAGCTCAGGCATCTTCACTGCCCCCAAATTGATTCTCTAGTTCTCCCTTTATCAAGTTGAAGAACCAGCTTTCTGCCACTTCATGAGCATTCTTAAGCCATAACTCGCATTCGTCAACCTCACGAGGTGACTGCTCCTTCTGAGATTGAATGTTCAACTCCCAAATCACTGCCGGTTTGCCCGAGCTTTGACCGGTGGCCAGTCGGATGGTTCCCACACCCTCCGGCCTGTTCAATGGGTACGACATGCTCAGGTAGAAGCCAACTGGGTCGCCTGAGATTTGAGGTGAAGCGGCCACCTGATCCGGAAGAGCAACCTTTGTGTGCAGCTTAGCAGACATATATTCGATAATGTCGGTGTCTCTTGGGTCAACCTGCACCGCGTTAATGTACCGCAACAGAATGCTGGAGAATCTCGGCTTCGGCTCCTCTCCACCAAGGCCATAGGCCTCAACTAGATTCCGGAGGAAATCCTTTGCCGCGGCCAAGAAGGCATCCCAATGGTACTCGTCCGTGAAGTTCAGCGTGGCTACTCCGGGTCCGGCTTGAATCAATGGATATGCGCCCTTCGCCTTACGAAACCGGTATTTGACCTCATGGGGCGTGATCTCATCGGGCAATTGGGCAGCAGCCAATCTGTCTATATGCGAATAATCATCCTTGAGAAGATCGTGGAACTTGCCCACGTAAAAGGGGTACATTGGATCCCGACGAACGCCCTTCGCGATCTTTTCAAGTTCCCATTTGAGCTCCAGAATCGCCTCAACTAGAGGCTTGTTTGACAGCTTTATGGACATGTTATCGATCCTTGTTCAACTTGTCTTCAATGAGAATCTCGCCAAACCACTGACTTTGGGGGACAGCGCTCTCTGAAATCCGCTTTGATCCCTTTTTTCCCGTTGCCCGTCGAAATCTAAACCATATCTGACACGTTCATGTTCCTGTTCCCACAGACGCTATGCACAGCTCTATCTAATACTGTCGTATAGGCAAACGTTTGATTCAAGTGATTTCAACTGAGGTAGTCCTGTTTGCTAATCGTGACCCCTGACGCCCTCACTCCTCCATCCCATCCCACGCCTCAAGCACCAGCCTCCGCGTGAAGTATTCGCTGAAAGACAGGTGATCATTCATTCTACCCCCCCAGTATCTCGCGCCAGTCATAGATGGAGTGCACATGGCCCTGCTCGGCCAGCAAGCGCTGAGGTTCAGCCCCGCCCCCTATTCCTTGCGCAACCCCTCGACATCGACGCCTTACGAAGGTAGATTG
>Ga0307379_10008533_pt1 | contig 13804 bp, 11 predicted proteins | sample UN2MG_FD_202237 | JGI IMG/M metagenome (GOLD analysis project Ga0307379, IMG submission 202237) | Soil microbial communities from Risofladan, Vaasa, Finland - UN-2 | ecosystem: Environmental > Terrestrial > Soil > Coastal area > Acid sulfate soil | place: Finland: Risofladan, Vaasa | collected...
ACTTCAATATCAATTGTTCTTATAGTAATGAAATATACTAATAAGAGACTAATACTAACAAAATTTCGTATTAATAATAATATAAAAACAGATTTAAACAAATTAAAACCATACATAACAGCAATTAAAAAAGTGTTTAGGCTCTCAATAAAAATAATAGGAGATAAAATATATAACAGAAAGATATAGTTTTTTAAAGTGATCGCAAAAATGTTATTGAAGAAGAAGACTAAAAATAAAGCAATAAAGTAAGCGCCCATTGATACAATTAGTCTCATATAAAAGGTCTTTAATATAAAATTTTTTACTATTTTCATCTTATTTTGCGCTATATAACGTGGTATATAATATTGTAATGAAAATAACAATCCTGGAGGTATAAAAGAGATTGTAAGTGTAAAAATTCCTATTATAGAAGTCGCTATTATTAGGAATCCCCATAACTCTTGAGAAATCATTCTTGCGAGGAGAAATGAAGTAATTAGTGAAAAAATATATGTCCCATAACGATTAAAAATTGAATAAAAAGTATTTTTTGCTAGAACTTTATAATGTGTGTCTAACTTTTGATTATCTTTTTTTTTATCAGAATTTTGCATCTTAGCAATACTATGCTTTTTTTTTATATGTTAAAATTTAGATTGAAAAATTAAAATTAAGTTTTTATATTTTTATTAGAAAAATATTGAACCTTTCTTTTATTAATTAAAATATGAATTATTGATTGATTTTTTAATTAAAAATAAATTAAAATAAAAATTTTAATTTAAATGTTAATTGATTGAAATTGAATATTTAATAAAACGATTATAGATTATTTTATGAAAGTTATAATATTAGCTGGTGGATTGGGTTCTCGTCTTGGTGAAATGACTGAAAATATCCCAAAACCCATGGTAAAAATCGGCAATAAACCGATAATATGGCATATTATGAAAATTTACTCTCATTATAATTATAATAACTTCGTAATTTGTTTAGGTTATAAAGCAGAAATTATAAAAGATTACTTCTATCATTACGAAATTAAGAACAATGATTTTACAATTGATTTATCGAATCAAAATCTCCAATTTCATAACAAATTTAGCGAACCAAATTGGCAGGTGACTCTAATAGATACTGGATTAAACACCCTCAAAGGTGGAAGGATTAAAAGAGTAGAAAAATATCTTGATCCCGATATAAATATGCTTACATATGGAGACGGTGTTGCTGATATTAATATATCAGATTTAGTTAAATTCCATAAATCTCATGGTAAAATGATTACTATTACTGGAGTATATCCTCCTGCTCGTTTCGGTGAAATTATTGAAGAGGGGGGCGTTGTAAAAGTATTTTATGAAAAGCCCCAAACATCCAGTGGATTAATAAATGGTGGTTTTATAGTTTTTAATAACTCTTTCTTAGATTTCTTAACGCCTGATGAAAATTGTGATCTTGAAAAAGGAGCACTTGAAATGTTATCCGCTAAAGGAGAAGTTATGGTTTATAGACATAAAGATAATTGGGAATGCATGGATCATGAGAGAGACGTGTATCATTTAAATAATTTATGGAAAACAAATAAAGCATTTTGGAAAGTATGGTAATAAAAAGTATTTTCGGAAATTTTTTTGAAGATAAGAACATTCTTGTGACTGGACATACAGGTTTTATTGGTTCTTGGTTCTCGATTTGGCTAATCGAATTAGGTGCCAATGTAACTGGATATGCTTTACCTCCTTTAACTAAGAATGATAACTATGTTGTTACAAATCTTAGTAATAAAATAGATAGTATTATTGGTGACATTAGAGATTATGACAATCTAAAAGAAGTATTTAAAAAAGTCAAACCAGAAATAGTTTTTCATCTTGCAGCTCAACCAATAGTACGAAAATCCTACAGGGCTCCAAAAGAAACTTATGACATTAATATTGGAGGAACTGTTAATATTTTCGAAATTTTTAGAAAGTGTAATTCTAGTAAACTGTTAATAAATTGTACAACCGATAAATGCTATGAGAATAAGGAATTTTTAGAGGGTTATAAAGAAGATGATCGATTAGGGGGTTATGATCCTTATAGCTCAAGTAAAGCATGTTCTGAATTAATAACATCTGCCTATAGAAGATCTTTTTTTAATAAAGATTCAATTCAATCAAAAAAGAAAGTTTCTTCTGTTAGAAGTGGAAATGTAATAGGGGGAGGTGATTGGCAAGAAGATCGCCTAATACCCGATTGTATGCGATCAATAATGAAAGATGAAGATATAATAATTAGAAATCCGAAAGCTATTCGACCTTGGTTATATGTATTAGAATCAATTCGAGGTTTTCTATACTTAACAAAAAAAATGGGCGAAAGTGAAGAGAATTATGACGGGGCATGGAATTTTGGCATTAATATAACTTCTATGTTAAATGTGGAAGATATTGTTAGTAGGATAATTCATTATTTAGGTAGAGGGAATTTTCAAGTAAAAATTCCCCCAAGTAGCAATATTATGCATGAAACTAATTTACTTCTACTAGACTGTACCAAAGCTAAGAATTTTTTAAGTTGGAAACCAGAGTTAAATATTGAAGAAGTAGTGAAACTTACTTGCGATTGGTACATGCAAGAAAATGTTGATTATGATTTTGATGTTAAACAAATAAAAACATATATGGATTTAATAAAAAAATAATATTACAAACTCAATTAATAAAAAAAAATATGAAAACAGAAGTAAAAGGGTTCATAGATTACACAATTGCGAAAATAATAAAATTTGGATAAATCTTAAAAAAATATAATAACAAAGTTTGTTGAATAAAAGAAGGCTCTAAAAGATGAAAAAGCAACCAATTATTCTAATCAATATATAATATTCTGAATCTGGGTATGGGGACAGATTAATTTTTCCCCCTAATTTATATATGAATGAGTTTAAAAAATATCAGGATATTCCTCTTTTTAATGCAAAAAATATGATGAGTGTTGAGGAAAGAATAAGAGAATTAAGAATTGCAAAAGATGTCACTAGATTGGTAAAAGAGAGAAGCAGATATTTATTTGATGAAATTACAATTGAGGAGTGATTTACTTTAAAATAAATTAACTTCTTTTATATTTAATAACCTTAATTGATTAATATGAATTTGTCAAATAAAATTATAATGGTAACTGGTGGCACAGGATTTATAGGTTCACACTTAGTAAATCAACTAATAAAAAAGGGATGTCACGTTAATATTATTACTTTATCTAATGATTTTGATTGGAGAATTGAGGACAAAACAAAAACTAACTTTTTCTATATTGATCTTCAAAATTATTCTGATGTAAAAAAATGTATTGATAAAATTAAACCAGAGATTATTTTTCATATGGCTGCATATGTAAACCCTGAAAGAGAAATAAATCTAATAGATAGATTAATTTCAATAAATTACATTGGAACTAAAAATTTATTGATATCTTTAAATGATTATAATTATGATTTATTTATAAATACAGGAACTAGCGATGAGTACGGTAATACACTTGCTCCTTTCAAAGAGAACCAACGGGAAGAGGCAATTTCACCTTATTCTGCTTCAAAAATTGCCACCACCTTTCTTTGTGAAATGATGGCGAGTGTTTATGTTAAACCAATAATTACGATTAGACCATCTTTAATTTATGGTCCTAAACAAATATCCAATTCTTTAATTCCATTACTTATATATACTGGAATTTCTAAGAAAACTCTTTCTTTAACACCTTGTGAACAAACTAGAGATTTTCTTTTTATTTATGATCTTGTAGAAGCATGTATATCTTTAGCAGTTAATGCTAATAAAGTAAAAAAATTAGGGATCTTTAATATAGGAACCGGAAAAGAGATTAAAATTTTGAAAGTTGTAAATCTAATAAAGAATCAATTTCCTGATGCTAATTTTTTAATCGGAGATAAACCATATAGAATCGGAGAAGCCATGAGTTTCTACTTATCAGTTGATAAAGTAAAAGATGTAATTGGTTGGATACCTAAATGGAATTTAGCAGATGGAATTAAAGAAACAGTTAAATGGTGGTCAGAAAACAAAGATATTTGGATGAGATATAAAAAAATAATAGATTAAATAGAATTTTTGAAGTCTCAATTATTATATATTAAAATAATGATCTTGATTTCGAGGTGATTAATTGCTTTTAAAATATTTATCAAAAATATTAAATTTAATTCAGAGATCTCTTGCTAAAGTCCAAGGTATATTATTTAAAAACTATGATATGCGACATATAAATTTGTATTATCGGAAATATAGCCGAGATAATCATTTTTACACTTTTTCCAAGAGTATTACGGAATATGCAATCAAAAATAGTGAAAAAATTAACGAATTAAAAGAGAATTTAGATCAGAAAAGTATCGAATTAATAAACACATTATTGGAGAGATATCATTACGTCTATACGCATAATGTCTTAGAATTAAATAAAATTCTTTCATTAAAAGAACTCGAAGAAGAAGGAGTTATTATTAAACATAATATTGAATATAAGCAAACTAAAAAGCCCATTTTAAGAAATTTTGATACTGCTGTCTTTTATTATAAGCATGGTTTAATTTATGTGCCAGAAGAAAGTATATACAAGTTAATAGAAAAGGATGTAATAGATGGAGGTGCTTATATAGGAGACTCTGCTTTTATGTTTGAAAATGATTTCAAGATTAATAAAATTCATTCATTTGAACCAAATTTTAAAAATTATAGGATTTTAAGAAAATCAATAGAATTAAATAATCTAAAAAAAGTCATCCCTGTTAATGCAGGTTTGGGATTCAAAAAGGGTCTAATAAAAATTGAAGATTCTGGATCAGCAACTTCTTTACTTAAACAAGGGTCTGAAGAAATTCAAGTAACAACAATAGATGATTATGTACTAGAAAATAATTTAAATATTGGAGTGATAAAATTAGATATTGAAGGATGTGGATTAAGAGCGATTAAAGGTGCAATAAATACACTGAAACAACAGAAACCCATTTTGCTTCTTTCAATTTATCATAGTAGTGAAGAATTTTTTGAACTAAAGAGTTATATCGCTAGTTTAAATCTAGATTATAAAATCATAATCCGGAAATTAGGCGCAAATAAACCTTTCTATGATACAAATCTTATCGCTTGGGTCGAATAATGATTTTTTAAAGTTAGAAAGATTAGTAAAAAAAATAGGGGGTAACTATCATATCAAAAATTGTGTTAAGTATTTGTATCCCTACATATAACCGGGGAAAAGTTCTGGTTAAAAATTTAAATCATTTAAGTTCATTTAAAAGTGAAGAAATTGAAATTGTTGTTAGTGATAATTGTTCACCAGATGATACTGAAGAACGTACGAAAAAAATCAAGGATCCAAGAATTAAATATTATAAAAATGAAAGAAACCTGGGGTTCGATAAAAATCTCCTTAAATGTTGTGAGAGAGCCAAGGGAATATACTCGCTTTTTCTGTCGGATGAAGATATCCTTAATTTAGAGACACTACCGTGGATTATTGAATACATAAAAAAGAGTAATAACGTCACTCAAATACTTGGTTCAGTTGGAGATTTAAGACCCGGAAAAAGGAAAATTTATTATAATCCCGGTGATCAAATATACAAATCTGGTCATAATGCCTTGGTTAATATATTATTTAAGAATGGATATCTCTCAGGGCTTATATTAAGAAATGATGCAATTGATATAACTCATGCAAAAAAGTATGTGGGTATTGATTATATGCATCAGGTATTGATGGCCCAAGCAATGTTAAAAGGGGATACTTTTTGTTCATCAAAAGTATTCTGTTATATTGGAAAGGTTCAATATAAATCTCATATAACTAAGTTAGAAAAAAGTCCAAAAGTTGAAAAGATTATATACTTCAATCATCCGTTAATCAGGACCTCTTTATTGATACTCCGATTTAAATTGATAATTGATATTTCAAAAAATATGCATAAAACACGTAGGACTTTGCTTAATAAAGAAAGAATGATAGTATCCGGTTATTTATTGAGTGTCTTCTTTAAGACTCCTTATTGGTTCTTCAAAATTTTTCCACACATTTTAAATATTAAGGAGTATAGTACGTCAATTATCTTTTGGAAGAACTTCCCTTTCCAATTTATTTATGAATGCATAAAACTTAAAAAAAAAAAGAATCTAAATAGTTTAATTCAAGGAATAATAGCCCCGAATTCCTTTTATGGTAGAAAGTGAATTCCCAGGTAAAATTCGTTTTATTGAATATTCTTAAAAAAATAGATTAAATAATAAAATAATTATTTTGAGGTCGTAATTATATGATTGTAGAAAAAACTATAACTTGATTTATGCAATTTCCTGATTTCACTCTTAAAATAATAACAAACTAATTTCAAAACAAATTAAACTATGAATAGAGCAAAATTTATTAATTCTATAAAAGAATCAATACAACATAGAAATTTTATCCAACTCCTTAGACCATTTCTTGCTTCAATCCATAGATATAAATTAAAAAGGGGCTATTACATTAATCGTGTAAAAAGCTATTTTTTTAATAGTTTAGATGCAATGGAATATAATATTATAACTCCAAGTTATAAAATCGAATTTAATGATAAAGAAAGGATATTTTTGGATGAAAAAGTATACTGTGAGAGAGACCTGAATAAATTAGAGACTCAAAGAGAAGTATTTTCGTGTATTTTAAACAATGTAAAATTTTATGGAATGTCTGGTGGAATATCATATGAAAATAAAGCAATTGTTGAATCTTTTTTTAATTTAAATCGATTAAAAGACTCAATTTGTATTGATAGTTTTATTTTTAAACATCGATATATGAAAGGAATATATTCCTCAATTATGCACCTTGATTGGGCGAAAAAAAATATATTTCATTGGCTAATTGATTGTCTGCCAAGATTATATGCGATTACAAGATACAATAATATCAGAATTAATCTCATAGTAAATTCAGATATTGAAAAAAAACAAATGGAATTGCTAAAATTCTTTCTAGATCATCGATTCCGGTTAATATCAATTAATTCTAATGAAGTATGGACTATTGAAAGATTTATTTTTCCATCTTTTGTCTCTGCAAATTGCTCTGGATTTATACCAAAGAAGTACTTAGATTTTATCAAAGAAAATATAATTAAAGGATTTTCAATTCAAGCTGCACATAATAAAAATAGAATTTATGTTAGCCGGAAAAAAGTGGCAAAAAGGAGATTAAAAAACGAGAAAGAAATCTATGATCTTTTAGAAAAATATAATTTTAGTATAATATATCCAGAAGATCTGTCTTATAAAGAACAAGTTGAAACTTATTATTCTGCAGAAATTTTAATTTCTGTTCATGGTGCTGGGCTAACAAATATCATTTTTTCAGATAATCTTAAGGTTCTCGAGATATTTCCTCCAAAAAAAATCAAAACACATTACTTTATGCTATGTAAAGCCTTATCATTCAATTATAAATACGTTATTGGCTTTAATCAAAATCCTAAAAATGAAGATTTTGAAGTTGATAAAAACCAAGTTGAAGTGATAATAAAAGAGTTTTTACAAGAATAATAAAAATAATAAAAAATTGATAATTAGTAGAGAGTTAATATAATAAATTCGTTGAACGATATGACAGAGATCTTAATTCTATATAATTTTTTTGTAGCCGACTATAATTATCTTCCTCAATTTTTAATTAAATCCATTAAAAAGTATCATAACTTTAAATTAGAATCTTTTGTTAACTCTTTGGGGAAAAAAAAAGGTAAAAACATAAAAATAAGGATTATAAATGCTAAGAATGAAAGATTAAATGTTGAAAAATCATTAGAATTTAAATTATTTTCAGAAATAAGACTTGAAATTGACCGAATTGAATATCTAAAAATAAAACATAGATGTTCTGAAATAACAAAGAAAAATTTAACTTTTTTTTTTGAAAACTTAAAAAAATTAAAAACCTTCAATATTGATGGTTTATTTATACCTGAATTAATAGAATTTGATCTAATTGGATTTTTTAATATGTTTTTTGGCTATTTCGAAATATTAAATCATTATATTCAAAAAACTAAACCAGATAAAGTGATATTGTTTAATTGTAATAAGAAATCTTTATCGTTTTTTCAAAATTTAAGATATAACGGAAATTCTACTCTATATTATAACCCAAAATTCCCTCATAAATTAATTAAGTTTTTTAATTTCTCCTTTCTTATTCTGATACTTTTAGGATCTTACTTAAAAAGTAGATTATTTGGAAAATCGAAAAGAAATAAATCCCTAAAAAAACGGGTTAAAGATAATATACTTTTCATAATTAAAACAAAAAATCAATATAATAGTGTTAAACCCATTTACAATCATTTGAAATTTAAGATTGGGCTAAATCCGATTTTTTATTTTATTGAATATTTTGTTTCTTTTAGAGATCTTACTAATCTTTTTAGGTTTTTTAACCAAAAGAGGAAGATATTTCTTAAAAATAAGAAATATATTTCTTATTCTATGAGTTTCAATTCTTTAAGCTTAGAAAACCTAATCGATATTTTTTATAACTCACTTTTTTACATCAAATTGATTTATTTATTTAATTTTCAAAGGAATTTAGTTCATTTCATAAATAATAAAAAACCCTCCTTAGGATTAATAAGTAATGATTTTAAACAGCCAGAAAGAATTGCTGCAGGTTATTTTAAGTTAAGAGATATCCCGACTTTATATATTCCGCATTCTGCAATTCCTATAATTGATGAACTCATATCTAAATTTAATATAAAATATTATGCTCTTGGAGGTGAAGCCGATATTGCATATTATTTAAGCAAAGGAATTTTAAAAGAAAATATTACTATTACTGGGAGTCCGAGATATGAGAATCTATATTCAGGTTCAATTAATAAATTGGATTCTGTAATTGATATATTTGATAGAAAAAAATATGAATTTTCTAAAAACAAAACAACTATATTACTTACCACTAATCCTATCGATGATAAATCAAATGAAAAAATAATAACTTCTGTTGTTAATTCTTTAAAGGAATTAAATCTAATTGAAAATTTAATAATCAAATTACATCCTAATGAGAATGGAAACCTTTGTAGGAAGATTATTCAAAAATTAAATGTGACTCCTATAATTATAAAAAATTATAAAATCCTTGAAGTAATTAACTCATGTGATTTATTAATTTCACAGAAATCTACCACATTATTAGAGGCAATGATGATTGGAACTCCAATGATTGTATTAGATTATGTAAATAAAGATTTTACAGAATCAAGCAGATATGAGTTTTTGAATGCAAAATTTATACCAAATATTAAAAATCAAGAATTATTAACTCATGAAATTAAAAAAGTAACTGAAAAAAAAAATACAAATGAGGAAATTAGAAATCGATATAAAGAATATGCAAAAAAATTTTTATTCTATGATAATGGTGAACTTCCTACTGAAAAGATAGTAAATCTTATCTTAAAATTAATCAAAAATAATAATTCTACAAAGAAACACTTCAGCATCAGTAGTAGCTATAAATGATCCCCAAAATCTAAAACCAGTCTTAAATGATCTAATAGTTGATAACGATTTTATTCAATCTTTAAGGAATGGAAGGAAAGATTAAATGGATTATTTGTTATACATAATAGAAATGCATCAAAGAGAATTAAACTTTTAATGGAAAGAATATTAGAAAAATAAAACTTGAAAAAAATCGCATAGGAATTTGTTAGCTGTAATAATCCAAGCCCGTTTGGCTTCTACGAGATATCCTAGAAAAATCTTAAAACCGATATATAAAGAGAAAACAGTTTTAGATTTACTTTTAGAAAATCTGGGGACTTTAAATATCAAGCTAGTTATAGCCACTACATTTAATAAGCTTGATAAAGCTATAATTGAAACTGCTCATAAACATGGGGTAGATTATTTTAGGGGTGATGAAAATAATGTGCTCAAACGATATATCGACTGTGCGAAAGAATATGGAATTAATCAAATTATCCGGATTACATCTGATAATGTATTTGTTCAACCTGATTTAATAAAACCATTAATTAAGCTTGAAGATTCAGATTATGACTATGCTTCTTATCATATTGGAAATAAAAATGTAGTTCTGACTCATTGGGGGTTTTTTGGTGAATTTGTTACATTGAAGGCTTTGAAAAAAGTAATAAGTAAGTCATCTGACAAAAAAGACTTGGAACATGTTACCCGTTATATTTATAACCATCCATATAATTTTAATTTGAATTTTTTGAATGTGCCTCCGGAATTGGAGAGAAACGATATTCGGTTAACCATTGATATCAAAGAAGATTTTGAAATTTGTAAGGATATATTAAATTATTTATTTAGAAATAACATTGAAATGAATTATAAAAATATTTTAAATTATATTGATAGTAGTCCATCGTTGCTTGAACGAATGAAATATAATATAAAGCACTCAAAATGAAATTAGCTTTTTTATCAAAATACAAGAAAAAGGAATATTTTAGATGAATGTAGCTTTAAGAAGAAAGAAGGTATTGATAAGAGTCGACGGATATAATAAAATAGGATTAGGACATATTTATAGAACAATAGTTATTGCAAATCATTTAAATAATTACGATGTTCTCTTTGTTTCTAAAAAAGAATATGCTCTGGGTATAAATTTATTGAAAGAAAATAATTTCAAAATAGAATCCTTTTCTTATAAAGAGGAATTTGAAAGAATAATAAGAACCTATAATCCAGATATTATTATCAATGATATCTTAGATACTGATATGGATTATATTAAACAATTAAAAGAAAGGCAATTTTTTGTTGTTAATTTTGAGGATCTAGGCGAAGGAGCAAAATCGGCAGATTTAGTTATAAATGCTCTATATGACCGTAAGAATTTTCTTGATAATCATCATTGGGGTAAAGATTATTACATCCTTCGGAAAGAATTTCACCAAATTCCACAAAAAAGAAATAATAAAGAAGTAAACAACATACTCATTACTTTCGGTGGAACTGACCCCAACAACTATACTGAAAAAGTACTTCATGTAATAAATAATAATCATATATCGAACAATATTGAAATCAACATTATTTTGGGATTAGGATATATGAATCTGGAAAAATTAGAGAGAGACATTATATCATTAAATCCTAATATTTCAATAAAACATAATGTAAATAACATTAGTAACTATATGTATGAAGCAGATATTGCTTTTACTTCGGCTGGTAGAACAGTTTACGAACTCGCATCTATTGGCACACCTACTATAGTTTTAGCGCAAAATGAAAGAGAATTATTACACACTTTTGCTAATGAAGAAAATGGATTCTTAAATTTAGGTTTAGGATATACTATCTCTAATGATACTATTAGAAAATGCCTGGATAAACTTATTTTCAATTATGAGTTTAGAAATATCTTAACTAATCGTATGTTAGAGAAAAATCTCCGAAATGGTATTAATAATGTAATTGATCTTATATTTAGTCATTATGAAAAATTTAAAAGGGAAGAAAAAAGATGAAAGAATTTAGAGAAATATTAGAAAAAAATGACGTTTTTATTATCGCAGAATTAGGTGTTAATTATTATGATATAGCTATAAAAGAAAACATAACTAATATGGAAGCTGCAAAGTTTATGATTGATAAAGCTATGGAAAGTGGTGCTGACGCGGTTAAATTCCAATCTTATAAAGCAGAATCCCTTGCATCCAAAAAAGCTCCTTCATATTGGGATCTCGAAAAAGAACCAATAACTTCTCAGTTTGAATTATTTAAAAAATTTGATAGCTTTGGTGAGGATGAGTATAGAGAGCTATCAAACTACTGTGAAAAAAAAGATATTTTATTCTTATCAACACCTTTTGATTTTAATGCTGTTGATTATCTTTTTGATTTAATGCCATTTTACAAGATTTCGTCTTCAGATTTAACAAATCTTCCTTTTATTGAATATATTGCTAAAAAAGGAAAACCATTATTCATATCGACAGGTGCAGCTACAATGGAAGAAATTGGTGATGCGATAAACGTTATTATTACTTCGGGTAATAAAAATATCTGTTTAATGCATTGTATTTTAGATTATCCTACAAAATATCAAGATGTTAACCTTAATATGATAAAACATTTAAAAGATACATATCCAGAATTCCTCATTGGTTTCTCCGATCACACTAAACCAGATGATAACATGATTGTACCTACCGTCGCATATATTTATGGAGCAAAAATATTAGAAAAACATTTTACTTTAGATAAAACGTTAATAGGAAATGATCATTATCACGCGATGGACCCCAAAGATTTAAAGAAAATAAGAGAAAATATAAATTTTGTTCAATTGATCAGTGGTCAATATCATAAAGTACCTTTAGAATGTGAACAAGAATCACGTAAATATGCGAGAAGAAGTATAGTTGCTAATCTCGATATTAACAAAGGGGATATTATTACTCGAGAAAAATTAACTTTCAAAAGACCAGGAACAGGCATTCCTCCTTCTAAGATAAATATTATTCTCGAAAGTACTGCATTGGAAGATATTAAAGAAGATGATATTTTAACATTCGATAAAATTAAATTAATAAATAAAAGCAAAGGATAGAAAATTGGCAAAGAATATTAATATAATTGCTATTACATAAGATTGCTCGAGATCCGATTATATTGGTTGTATAGGGAATACTGAAAATTTAACACCCCAATTTATAAGAAGGTAAAAAAAGCTGTTCTTTTTGATTTGTGCAAAAGCGATTAACAATATTTTTAATGATAAAAAACATAAATTATTAATTAAAATATATTCATACAAAATAAACCCAAATACGTTAAAAATTCTATGTATCTAAAAAAGAATCATTTCATAATTCTCTCTATTATCTTACTTATCGTACCGTATTTTATTTTTTTAGTTGATCTCTACGGTGGAGCTATTACTTATAGTACGATCATCCTCTTAACCGGATTTGCTCTACTAATTATCGCATTCTTCTATTTCTTCTTATTTTTTACCAACGATAATACCAATAAAGTTGAATTTCAGTTTAGAATGGTGAACGAAAACACTTTCATAATTGTTTTAGTTTGTCTAATGATTATCACATTCATCATCCCTCCAATCACCTTCTCTGAAATGATAATCGCCTGGGAACAAATTTCTCCAATGAATTACTTTCGGGGGATAGTTTTTCTAATAGGATTAGCGTTCGTCCCAGGTTATTCAGTATTAAATCTAATATTCCCTGAAAACCGCATCGCTGAAAAATTCAATGTTGAACCATTCTTAATAAAAATAATTTTGTATCCTATTATATCATTCACTCTAATTGGTACTTTAACGCTAATTTTTGATCAAATGGGTCTTCCAAGAAATAATTTCTCTTTAATCCTTTTTTTAACAATTTTAGCGCTATTCTTTCTAAATAATGTCGTAACTAGTCATCGGAAAAAAAAAAATCATTTATTCAAAATCAATATTATCACCATCTCCAAACACACGATGTTCATTTTATTTGCTTCATTATGTGTTGTGATTATTGCTTTCGGCATTTTTACACTTACTCAATATCTAGCTATGGGAGATGCATATCGAGCCATTAGCAATTCCAATTTGATTGCAAGGAGTGTTTTTGAAGAAATTGATATCTCAGATCCATATTATATCTATTGGGCTTACATAATTTTTGGATTAAACGCTCTCATCGGAATTCCCGCGATAAACGTGAATGCAATGCTATTTCCGTTTTTATATTTATTTATTTTATCAATATATTTATTGTCAAAAG
>Ga0307379_10008539_pt1 | contig 13796 bp, 17 predicted proteins | sample UN2MG_FD_202237 | JGI IMG/M metagenome (GOLD analysis project Ga0307379, IMG submission 202237) | Soil microbial communities from Risofladan, Vaasa, Finland - UN-2 | ecosystem: Environmental > Terrestrial > Soil > Coastal area > Acid sulfate soil | place: Finland: Risofladan, Vaasa | collected...
TGGTAGATACGCCCGAGTTCCTGCGCCGAGTGTACGAGCTGGTGGACGCGAATGGACCGGCACGATATCAGGTACACATTCACCCGCTTACGTTCGACGAGCTACTGCACGAGCGGAGTGTCCTGATATTCCCGCACACCTACGGGGGCGTGGACATCGTGCGGAACGCCGGGATCGAATACGGCGACATTCACCTCTTTGACCTACTCGATCCCGACACCAGACAAGATTCATTGCCTGACCAATGAAACTACACCTCTGCCCCGTCACTCTCGCCACGGCTAAAGACTTCATAGCCGAACATCATCGGCATGCCGATCCACCTGTCGGCTGGATTTTCGGTATCGGCATTGCCGATGATGCGGGGGCGCTTCGGGGCGTTGCGACTGTGGGACGACCAGTAGCACGGCACTTGGATGATGGCACGACAGTAGAGGTGAACCGCTGTTGCACCGATGGGGTGCCCAATGGACCCAGCAAACTTTACGGTGCGGCATGGCGGGCAGCAAAGGCGTTAGGCTACCGCCGACTCATTACGTACACCCTCACGTCAGAGTCCCGCATCAGCCCTACAGCTGCGGGCGCAACCATCGTGGCCGAGTTACCCGCAAGGGCGGGATGGAACGCCCCAGGGCGACCCCGACCTGCCCTCGAAACGGATGGGCAGGCAAAGATAAGGTGGGAATGGAAATGACGACACCCAGGCAAGATCAATTGTCTACAAAGGAGAGGTGATGGAAACAACACAGCGAGGGTTCGCAGTTTACGGGAGACTTACCGATGATGACGGGACGTTAATACGCTTGCAGCAAAGTAGTGCCGAGAGTAGCGAAGGCGGCGTTGGCAACGTCCGGATATTCCTACACCTGGCCTGGACAGGAGCCAAACATGAAGTTAGCTACGCTAATTCTTTTCCTCTGCCTCGAACCCGCGGCTCTCGTTAAGGCCGCGTCGAAAGGGGTACTAGAGGAAGCTTTGGGCAATGTCACGCCGACAATCGTCTTCTCTTCGCACCCACCGCCACGAAGTGACGCAGAGGTAAGCGGTGACAAGTACACTCGACAGCAGGGCAGGCGTCAACAAGACCTCGTTGACATGGCGATCGCCCTAATGCCAGAAGAGGCGACTGTAGAGAGAGTGATGTTCTATCTACGCGATCACGTCGAGTACAAGAGGCTCAAGTACAACTCTGCTCACGGCTACTCGTTAACCCTAAAAGGGATGTCAGATATTCGAGATGCGTCTATAGCTATTCTCAGGGCGGCTGAAATTCTTGAACTTTACGACGCTTAGCCTCATACATGCCATAGAAAAAGGCCGCACAATGCCTGCCAGGGAACCGTGCGACCAATCGGCAAGTAACCAGGGTTCGATCGGCCCTACAACGGCTTGAGGCCGTTAAGAGATTTCCAGCAACGCCTGCCGCTCATTGCCAGCAACGCCACTCTAGCATTATGGGAGACGGCTCTAGGCTCATCGATCACAACCCCGAAGGGGGCTTGGAAATGCAGAACGCAGCACTGATCCTGGCATACTTTCTCGACTGGCTCCTCCGCCCCCTGCAACTACTCAGGGACGAAATCCTTCGCCTCCAAGACCTGCGCGTAGAACGGCAGGCGTTCGGCATCTACGCGCTACTACACTTACTCGCCGACGAAGAGGGGATTAACTACGTGTTCGCTGCTGACATCTACCCAGCTTTGGCATTGGCAGAGCGACGGGGTTGGATAAGCAGCTCGTTCGCAGAGTTCCAGGCAGAGCGGGGGGCCGCCAACGAAAAACTTGTCGTGAAGCGCCGCATCTACTTCCTGTCAGAACAACCGATCACGGAGAGGGCGCGCAGGAGCAATTAAGTGCGCTACCTACGGTTGATTGCAGCTCAGCTTGCAGCGAAAGTCCTGGCGGCTTTCTGTGGTCATTGCTGGTCTGGGGACTCTCGCAAAGGGTAGATGAGCGCTAGCAGACTGTGATAAACTTCTAGTGTGAAGCAAGCGAGCACGAGCTTCGATGAATCTATAGCGCAACTCGGCAGTAGCGACACTGACGCTGCGTGCGAGATTTGCGGTACGAAAAAGGAGCGTCGCACCGTCACGTCGTTCGGCGGCGAAGAGATAGAAGTCTACGCTCTCGTATGTGATTGTTACGAGCCTGAAAAGGTTGCTGAGCGTGAGAGTCGGGGCCGTCGCAGGCGCGTCATAAGCTACGATATAGCGAGAGCTGAGCGCGTCGCAGGCTTTGGCGAAGATGCTCGTGAGAAAACGCTTCAGAACTTCAAGGTGTCGAATGATCGCATGGCAGACGTACTAGAGATCATGGAGTCGTTCCCCCCGCACTTCTGGCTAGATACCCCCGTCCCGGATATCATTAAGGGCAAACGATTTCTAGCCATCTTCGACTACCCGCCGCGCGAGGGCAGACGGGGGAAGACGCATCTGCTATGCGGAATTTATAACAGGTGGCGCGAAGAAGGCGCGTTCCCCGTTTACCTGAACTGGTCGCACTATTTGACGTTCAGGCAGCATCTCATGAGCGACCCCGATGCCGCCGTGCAGAGTTCCGCATGGCTAAACGCTGTTATAAACCCGCTCTACCCGATCGTAATCGATGATTTCCTGAAACAGAATGCGCGCACGCCCTGGGCGGCCGAGATCGCCTACAACCTGATCGACTCGCGCTTGAGAAGCGGGGCTGCCGTTGTACTCGCGTCGAATGTCAAGCTGGATGATCGCGAAGCTGTCATCACGAAGCTCAGCAAGCTTGGCGAAGCCGACGAGTTCGCGGGGCGAGTGCATCAGCGCTTGCGAGAGAACGGCGTTGGGATTGACGTAACAGGTTGGCGGCAGTTCGGTCGCGAACAAACAATGGTCACACTACGCTAAGGAGGAAGCATGATACCGCAAGAAGTACGCGATTCAGAGATGGCTTGGGGTGGCAATGCCGAACTGCTGCCGAAACGCGTCCCAAGGGCGTTTCAAAAGCCCGAAGCTAACAAAGCAACGAGCAAGGCGGTTTTTAGAAACGCCGCTATCGACCTGCTAGCGATGCGCGCCACAAGTCCCACATACGAGCCGAAAGACGGCATCGACGGTAAAAGGGCTTTCCGCCACATCCTAGCTGCACTGCGCTGCAAAGAGGTGGAGGAAGAGGTTCGCATCTCTTCGGTGGCCTACCTTATCGACCAATGGTTCAGCAAGTTCGAATACAGCGACCGTATCCGCTGACATGCCTGATTCCGAGAGCCACCCGAAGAGCGAAGTGGAGTTCGCCATAGAGCTTCTGATGCTCGACGAACTCGTACAACAGGCTACGTACTGGGAAATGATCGCCCAGGACGCATACACCCAAGCTGAAGGAATCCTGCACAGAGCACAGTCGAATTTGCGGAAGAACGTAGAACGCCGCAAGAGCTTGGTGGAACAAATGAAGCGAGAAGGGATCGATCTAGCACAATGAGTCAACCCTCTTTTTGGCACGCAATGTCCCTAACTGGCGCTAGATACGCAATCACTATGCTCGAAGTGCAAAACATGATCGAGAGTGTGATGGTAGCCAAGGCCGCAGGCGTGAGTCTCGCGCACGCCCACAACGTCCTGAATGAGTTAGTGGCGCTCGGCATTTTGAAGAAGGGTCTGCGAACGCGCCGACAGGGTTTCAACCCCTACTACTACGCGCCGGGGCTTATGTACGACCAAGCGATCGAGGCGATCGAACGCATCGACGAGCTTGAAGAGCAGACGGCGGCGTTTTTAGGCGGGGGTGAACAGAAATTGGCAGAAAGCATCCCCGGCTAAAGGGGCCGTGGAAGCATACAAAGAACAAGGCCGGGTTTCGCGCCGACCTGGGCTTCTACGTTCGTAGCGGCCTCGAAGCCGACGACGCTAGATTTCTAGAGGCGTTGCGCAAACAGGGCTTGATAAGGCGCTGGGAATACGAGCCTGTCAGGTTAGTCTTTACTAACGGTGGCAAGCGTGTCGGCTACGTCCCAGATTTCCGCGTCACAAGAAATGACGGCACGCAGTTCTTTAGAGAGGACAAGGGCAAGCTCGACCCGCGCAGTAGAATGAAATTGCGTCTAGCACGCAAAGCGGGGCATCACGTTCAACTCGTTCGGAGGGGAACGCTAGACAAGGAAAGACGGCACTTAGGCGTAAAGATCGAGCACTGGGAGGGCGGTAAGGGGAATGGGAAGAAGAAAAGAAAAAAGGAAGTACCCCGAGGAATATGAGAATCACGCTGCCTATCTAGACCATCTCGAAGGTTTCGCTGTTATGGGCGAGGCCGATTCAGACTGGGTGTACAACGGAGAGTACAGCTACGAGGTGGATAAATTTACCCCGCAGCCCCAAGAATACTTCATCGAGATTCTACGCCTCGCCCGAATCGGCCTTGAGAGAGAAGCGCCCTGAACGAACACGCCCTGCTCTTCATCGGCGTGACGTTCGCCTACTTGAAGCGAACTCACTTCGCCGAAGTGTCTTGGCCGCAGCCCTACAGGGACAGCGCCGTGACAGAGCGACAGTTGCAGCGCATTCGCAGCAGGCGTTGCGGCCCCGCGAAAAAACTAAGACTCCCAGAGGAGTTATATAAAGCGTCGCTTAGCGTTGTGCTCGGTGTGTCCAGCCACACCGAGGTGAAGACGAAGGGGCAGGCAGAAGGGTTGCTAACTCTCTACGATAGTCTCGACGAGGATTCGCTCGCTGCCTACGAACACTTCAAAACGGTTGCGATAAGGGACGCTATCTGCCCGAGCTGTAACGCTAGAATGAGACTGCCAGCTACTTTCACAAATATTCGATGCGCTGAATGTGGGGAGATCGTTCAATGAAGATCGACATCGAAAGGTATCTCGTCCATAGCGGGGTTTCTGTGACTTTCCCTCAAACCGAAACAACGGTGGTAGTCGGGGGGAACGGCAGCGGGAAGTCGTCTCTACTAGAAGCTGGCCTGTGGTGTGTTTACGGCGATGGGCGAGGCCGCGTAGATGAAGCTAAGGTTACTGTCGAACTAGAAGGACACGTCTTTGAGCGCAGCGCGTCGAAGGGGCGGGTCACGGCGATAGTCAAGCTGCCAGACGGCTCGGAAATTCAGGGCGTTCGCAAGATAGAGGAGTACGTAGACACGGGCAACGTCCTGCCGAGCAAGGAGATTCTTTACCTGACAACATGGGCCGCTCAGGGTAAGTTGGGGTTCATAGATTTGCGTGCAACCGATCGAAAGAACGTGCTTGCAAGAATGCTGGACCTTGAGAGGTGGAACCAATTCCGCAGCAAGGCAAAAACGGCCCTATCAGAAGCTACAGCCGAAAAACTCCGACTCCACGGCAGAATTATCTCCGACGAAGGCCGAGTCTTCGATCTTGAACAGAAAGCCGCGCGTCTTTCGGATGCCGCCGAAGAGTTCACGAAGCTTCGGGAGCCACCAGCTAGCACGGTTGATGAAGGAAGGCTTCGCCATCTGCAAAGCAAGGCTGACGAAGCTCCACCAGCGCAAAAAGCCTTGATGCAGATTGAGGACATGCTCGCGCGAGCCGCGAAAGAACTTTCCGAGCTGCCAAGCGAAGAGCAGCTTGTCGAAGATATCAACGTGGTACGCGCCAAGACGAAGAGAGCGCAAGATATGAAGGTCGATCTTGCTGAAACCAATGTCCAATTCTCTGCTGCAAAGAATGCCGCCGAACAAGTAGAGGGCATCCCGTGTCTGGGTACAGAGTACCCGGCCACCTGCCACTTCGCTCGCGAAGGCATTAGCGCGGCCGAGCACTTGCCTGAACTCGAAGCCGCTGTAGATAAGCTAGCCGAGACACTAAAAGAGTGGGAGTTTACGCTCTATTCCGATGCAGCCGTAACCGAAAGGCTCAGAGATAGGCGCATGGAATTGGCCCGGCAAGTGCTCAAACTAGAGCCTGGGCGCGACAGAGCGGAGCAGCGGCTACAGCAGGCACATGAAGCGATGGATGAACTGCATCGTCTCGCCGAAGACTCCGAAGAAACAGCAGAGCGCAAAGCTCTCAGGAGGCGATACGAGAGCTTACGTCTGGCTTTTGCGCAACGAGAGCAACTGCTAGTCTTAATAGAAGAAGCTGTGACAGCGTTCAGCGAGTCACGCGCCGCGCTAGCGAGCGCTGACAGCAAGCGCGCTCTACTAGCGCACGTAGAAAAACACTTCTCCCCGAAAGGCGTACCGGGTCACATCGTTGAGTCAGCGCTACCAGAGTTGCAAGCACGCGTCAACGAGAAGCTAGCCCACTTCAGCGACGACCTCAGTGTGCAGCTCAGCGCCACGCGCGAACTCGCAGCAGGGGGTACGGGCGAGACGCTTGACGTTCAGGTGAGTAGCTCCGAAAGCGTCAGGTTTGTAGAGTCATGCTCTGGTGGTGAACGGGTTGTTGTCGATATAGCCTTCAGACTCGCCCTGATAGATTTCTGCAAGACGAGGGCGATCCCAACCGCAAGCACCATAGTTCTCGACGAGACAATGGCCCCGCTCGATGTAATGCACAGGCAGCGAATGCTCAGGGCGCTACAAGAACTCGACGTAGGCGGCTTGATCGTCATAAGCCACGTGCCAGATATCCGAGATGTACCCGCCGTTGTCGTGGACGTAGAAGCACTGCACTAAGATAGAAGTGCGTCTGATCGACGCAGCCTCCGTTGCAAGACAGGCGCACTGCTCCACACAGGCAGTGCGCCTGTGCCATATCAAATTGCGACTGCTGCACGCTTCTCCATAGGGCAGTGAAAAATACAAAGTGACATGCTAGAACTGTTTTAGCGCAAGAGACGAACGAAGCGCTATGAGAGGAGTTAGCAGATGAGTGAAAGTCAGATGCTTGACGAACCCCAATTGAGAGCTGCCATGAAGATGAGTCGCGATGTGCGCGCAGCAGCAGCGACGATGGGGCCAGAAGAAGCGCGAATGCTCGTGTCGATGTATTACAACTGGCAGCAAGAGCGTATTCGCGCACAGGGGAGGATTCGCTCCGCACTCGAAGATGACTCGCCCCACGAAACGATCGCGCACTTCCTGGGAGTCTTCGAGGTCTTGGAAAGGCAGGCGAAGGGAGCACTCGAACGCTTTGCGCTGGGCAGTCCCGAAGGCGAATGGGCCATGTCTATCACGGGTATCGGCCCCGTACTCGCAGCGGGGCTTATGGCGCACATTGACATCGATCGCTCACCCTATGCGGGTTCACTAATGACGTTCGCTGGGCTGAACCCGAATCGTAAATGGATCGGTGCGGAAGGCTCGCGCGCCCTCATCAAGAGCGCCTTCGCAATCGAGGGCGTTACGGAAGCGGGAGCCGTCTATCACATCGCTCAGCAGGCCAATCGCCGCATGAGCGAACTCTACAAGGCGATGCACGGCGAAGATTACGTCGAGCTGCCCCCCGAGCGCTACCTCGAAGTATTGAACGCTCTCGCGGGGCATGACGTGAGCAGTCTGTGGCTGCAATGTCAGATCGAGAACAGCGCCTACATCGACAACAGTTTCAACCTCGCACTTGAACGACTCGAAATCAAGCCGGGTCTTGGCTACAGACAGCTCTACGATGGCGTGAAAGTTGTGAAGACCGCTCTCACTAAGTACCTCGCTCGTCGGCCCTGGAACGCTGATCTCAAGGTACTCGCTTGGAAGATCGGCGAGTCGTTCGTCAAGGTGCAGAGTCGGGAAAGCGATGTGTACGGCAAGATGTTCGCAGCAGCGAAGGAGAAGTACAACGCAGCGAACGACCGGGGCGAATATGCCGACGCTGCTGAGGAAAAGCTCGACACGACGAACATCGGGAAGGAGACGATAGCGTACTCTTGGTACAGCGAAGGCAAGCTTCCGCCTGCGCATGTCAACGAGCGCGCCAAGCGAATCGCCGTCAAGATGTTCCTGTCACACTACTGGGAGGTTCTGTACACGATCAAGTATGGTAGGGAAGCTCCGCCCCCCTACGTGATTCAGCACATGGGGCATGACCACAATCGCTACATCCCGCCGCCCAACTTCGACAAGAGCCGCTGGCTGAGGTAAGTTCTACGTGTCGGGGCGTCTTCCCCCGCCCCGACACGAGCTATCACCCGAGAAGAGCACGAGGGCGAAATGAGCCAAAAGTTGAGACAAACAAGTTAGAGGAGCGAGACAAAACCGCCGAATGTCAAAGTCAAAGCACGAGCCAAACGACCGAAAGTGTTCAAACCGCGAGTGCGAGTCAAATGATACGCAGGTCAGATGAAGTGAGCGAGTTTGGCGCTGAGAGTGCCAGGAAGAGAAAGCGAGTTGAAAGTCTCGAAGACCAAAGGATGAGAGCGAGTCGGAACGATAGAAATGTTCAAACCGTATGAACGAGTCAATGCTGAGAATGTCAGTAAGGCATGTGCGAGCCAAACCAGGAGAATACCAAAGTGAGCTTGAACGATTCAAAGTCCTTGAGCAGCACGACCCTAGCGAGAGTCGAACCCTTAGAGTTTTCACCCCCGACGAACGATGCGAGATCAGTCGAAGAGCACAAGCCCGGTCAGAGTCAAGCTCCATGAATGTCATTCCTTCTTCGCGACAACGGAAGCGCAAGCCGAACGTCGAAGCTGTAAAATGAATCAATAGCTAGTCACTAGCGCGTACATTGACAACTAAGCTAGCCAGGAGGTACAGAGTGTCAATCTACCGGTGCGAGTCATAAACCTAGAATTGTCAGATAGAGGAAACGAGTTATAGGCTACGAGCGACAATTTGTTTGCGCGAAACGTACAAGAAGAAGATAATGCCCCGAGATTGAGTCTTACGGGTGAGAACGGCACACATCGGGATCGAGTTAGTTCGATGGAACGCAATACTCCATGAGCGAATCACAACAACCGAGCTTCAATCTTCGTGTAGTGATGCAACAAAGTTATACGCCATAGCTGTGATAGATACAAAGAGTTAGAAGGCCACGGATTGAGATGGAGTAAAGAAGGAGCGAGCAGCAACACCACCGAGCGAACCATCCTCCGCGAATTGTAAAGTCAAGGAATGACCCAAGAAAGGCGAAACGAAGTAGCACGCAGCAGACATAGATGCGGGATTCACAAAACCCGAACAACGTTCGAATAGCGCGAGCCAATACATTAGAATGGCATAGATGTTGAACGAATCACTCCCCCAGACCAGCAAAGTCGAAGACTGAATTGCAGGCCAGGAATCACTCCCCCAGATAAGACTGAGCCAAATTCATGGCATGTCGCACAAGATATTCGAATCAAACGTGCGGAACGACAACATCCTAGTTTGAGACAAGGTACGTGAATGGCACGATACAAGACAGAGTTAGCGCGTGTGGAACAACAGAACTCAGGACCGAAGCAAACGCCGCGAAAAGCAAGCTTGGTGACTGAATCAAGCAAGGAGAATGACAATGAGGAGAAATGACCCAGAAAAGTAGTAGAGCATAGGGATCGACGGAACCAGATTCCCGTGAAGAGCAACAACAGCGTTTGAATCTCCCAAGAGCGAATCATAGTGTGAAGAGCAATCGCAGGGCTACTGTCTGAACCATCCTGACCGAATAGCAAGGAGGATGTATTGAGTCAAATGAGAGGAAAGGCAAAACACATGTTCGAACCACTTGTTATGAACGGCAAATGATGAGATTGAAGCACTTAAAAAGAGCGCCATACCTGACGCTAGAATCGAAGCTAGAGAACGCCAAGATCACAGCCTGCACCACAAACCCCGACTGCCACAGGACTGATGTGAACCGTTAGCCCAGAACAACAGAGCGTGGAGCTGAATCAGAGTACCCGATCAACATTCCAGCAGTCTGAACTAATGTATTGGGAATACCGTTGTCGTAGTGTGAAGCGTGTTCCGCGAATAACAAAGTGCGCGACTGAATCATCCTTCCAGAAATTGCCAACCCCAGCGAATGAATCAGAGCATATGAACGCCAAGTCAACAGACTGAGTTAGACGGTGAGAATGACAAACGACTTCGCGGACTGAATCATGTCCCCAGAACAGCATCTCTTGCAAGTGAATCATCCTAGGTGAATGTTGAGTTCGACGAACGAACCACTGAGAGCGAAGGCCAAAAGGACGGAATGAATCAGATCATATGAACGCCAAACCAAGGGTTTGAGTTAGACGGTGAGAATGACAAACGACTTCACTGAGCCAAAAGGTTGGAAGAACATACGTATGACGCGAAACATCCTCAATGAATGACCGGCCCCCCGAATGAATCATTTAGATGGAATAACATGGAACGAGAATGAAGCAAACCCGGAGAGCGCCAAACGCACCGATTGAATCAGAATAAGCGAACGCCACTTCTACAGCTTGAACCATTGCTTAAGTACAGACAAAACCTAAGCTTGAACCCTTGCGGGCGAACAACAATACTCTCAACTGAATCAATCACCGTGAACAGCAAGACAATCGAATGAATCACACTCCTTGAATAGCGCCCTTCGTGAACGAACCACACACCGTGAACTGCATAGCCGTCGAATGAATCAGAATCTATGAACAGCACGCCCGTTGAATGAATCACTGTGCTGGACGCTTTCTAGTCTCTGCGCTGCGCTATACTAAGAGTGTAGCGCAGAGACGAAAGGAGCGGAAATGACAGAGCAGCAAACTTTAATCCCGGTAGAGAAGGTCGAAGCGTGGGCCGACACCATCGCTGTAAGCGATATCCTGCCATTCGAGGTGTTTGCGAGTTCACCCTCGCAAACCGCGATTGGGCTGTTGGGGAACTTGGGAGGCATCCTCGTACAGCAGAGGGGCGAGAAGTACGCCATCGTAGACGGGCTGCGGCGCACACAACAGTTGATCGAAGACGGCGCAGAAGAGGTCATGGTCACTGTCATCTCGGAAGATGTCGATGCGAATACTATCGACCTCGCAGCGCTCGGGAAGAATTTCCATCGGCCCAATCACATCTCGGAAGCTGAACACATCAAGCGGCTTGTGCGAGCTGGCTTCGATGAAAAGAGCATCGCTTCGCGCCTGGGTGTGAGCGTAGGTACGATCAGGAATCGAATTGCGCTTACGGGTGCGCCAAGCTGGGCGCTCGACGCGGCAAAAGAGGGCGAGCTTCCCATCTCTATGCTGCCAAAGCTCGCGTCGCTTCCGCAGTCGCAGCTCGACTCGCTCTTGGAGTTATATAGCGAGCGCAGGGACGCAGACAAGAAACGGTGCCTGACGCACGCAGACCTTCGCGATGTCAGACGTGAAGGTGCTGAGAGCGTTATCGCGGCACTGCCTGCTCTAGACTTCGACCTCGACCCCGATGAAGACGCTAACACCGAGGTCAACTACGCCTACTTTGTCGAGACGGCATTTCTCGCAGCAGTCGAGCACGGCGCTAACGCTACGGAGCTTATCGCCAAGCTCGTCGCGCTTACGGAGGGATGATGAACTACGCAATCGGTAAGAGAGGGTGCGGCTTCAGGGCCGCCGGGGGCGTGTACATGGAGTGCGGCCTCGCGCCAAATGGCAAGCCTGTCGAATGGTTTCTCTATGATCCGCCCCTTGAAATGGGGAACATCGAGCTGTCTGCCCAGGGGATTCAGCTCATACAGGACAGCGCTGGCGTCTATCACGTGGTCGATTGGATCGGCGAGAGCAACTACCCCCGCGTCGCAGACTTCATCGAAGAAGTGCGGGAGATGGGAGTCTCGCGCCGAGCGAGTGCGACGACCCACTTCGAACTCCTGGGGCCGGGATCAACGATGATCTTCGTCCACCGCCACGCGATCTACAACGACCCCGCAACGGTCATTGAGCAAAACGAGGCGATGCCGCCCTTCGCGGGTTCAGACGCCGTTGCTCTCTCGCGCTGCGCCCTGTTCGCGAAGGCGAAAGATTCCAAGCACTTCCACGACAGCTCGATAAGCTGCTCTAGACTCTGGTATTTCCAGACACCCGATGACATTGTGCGACGTGACCCACAGTCGATCTACCTGCGAGACATCCCCGGCGTCGTAAGGTATCAGGTCACACCGCTTTCACCCGCCGCCGACGCAGAATACGCAACCCGCCCAGGCTTGTTCATGCGGGTTCCAATCAGTAGGCTCGCAGTCGTCGAAGCGCAAGACGGCTCGCATCTTGACACGCAGGATAGAATCGCCAAGATGACGGCGCTCAGAGTGGATGTCACTCAAGCATGAAGCAAAGCTCCCTCCCCTCCTGGCCGCAGCCTTCGAAAGAGTTGCTAGCTATGGCCGAAGCTCACTTCGTCGGCAACATGGCTTGGAGGCGTCTTTTCTACAAGATATGCGTTGTGAAGGTGGCTATACAGATTGGCGTCTCCGACATGTCAGCTAACGCTTACGTCGGAGACGCCAATACGAGGATGTCGAAGAGCTTTAAGCATCGCATACACGAAGTAGATGCGATAAAGCATGAACTGTTTTTCAGCTATCTAGACGCCTTGCGAGCAGACATCAAAGCGTTTTCGCTAGCACAGCAGCTCAAGACGCAGACTCTAATTCTGCGCGGCGTAGATCAACTCGTAGAAGCAAGGCGATTTGAAAGCGAAGGCTTCTCTATCTACGACGTGCGCGACTATTTTATTGAAGAGTACAGAGCGGAAGGCGTGGAATTGCAGCGCGACGACTTCATACGGACTGACGGGGCTAGAATTCTAATGCGCAGGTATTTAGAAGGCGGCTCCCTTCCAATACAGCAGCGGTGGAGAAGCGGGATCAGACAAGCCGTCTTGAAGTCGAACCCGCCCAGGCTTGTCTATGGCGTCACCAACGACCACCTCGCAGACCTTGCGCTCGCAACTGGAGGGGTGGCCGTGCGCTACGAACAGTGGGGGGCGCAAGGTCGCGAAACGACCAATGGCTTCTCGCGCAACCACACCCCCCCAGAGGAACTGGCAGCGTACTTTCGCGCAGTGTGCGAGGCTAGTGTAAGAATGGGCTATGCGACTTAGCCTGGGAATAGACCCTTCGACGACGGGCTTCTACTACGCAATCATTAGGGACTCTGATAAACTGTCGGTGCTAGAGACGGGCTTCTTCGACGCGGATTTTCACATAGCGCGCGGCTTCCTCCTCGACAACAGATTCGACAGAATCGGCCTGGAAATGGTGAGCGATTACATTCGCAGCGCCAAGCTGTTCAGGAGCCTGATCCACACCGCGACGTGCTGCGGCCTGTTCTTGGGCGCAATCGAAGCTGCACGACAGACTGTTGGTTGGAAAACAGAAGTCGTCAAGGTCAACGCCAAGGTGTGTAGAGAAGCTTACGGTATAGGTGGCACGAAGGATCAAGACGCGCAGGTAAAGGCTACATTGCAAATTGCCCTTCACGGGAGGCGTCCGAAAGAGCCGTGGAACAACCACGTCAGAGACGCGGCACTCGTGGGAATCTACGCACTTGGGAATGTAGAAACATCATAGACTGTGATAAAATATGACTGTGACACAAGACAACTTCGCAGAAGAATTCACCCTGAAATACGCACGATCCCTAAGTGGGGGGCGTGGCGAGAGGATGGACCTCGACGAAGACCTCTTTGTCTTGCTCACAGGGAACACCGTCGCGCTCCTGCGAGCAGATTGGCAACCCGTCGATGCAGTTCATGCGGAGGAGTTAGTCGAGCGCATCGAAGCGGAGAGTGGCCTGCGAATGGTGGTGTTCGCGGGTCTTGAATTCGGCCACAGGCTCGTACCCGGCCCCTATCAGAACGGCGAGTGGTTCGAGTTACTTGACAAGCAGAGGGAGGAGGCAGAGAAGCAGTGGAGACGCATGATCAAGAGACTTGAGAAGCAACGAGAAATCGACGAGGATAAACGAGAGAAAGCGAAAGAAGCGAGG
>Ga0307379_10008541_pt1 | contig 13793 bp, 7 predicted proteins | sample UN2MG_FD_202237 | JGI IMG/M metagenome (GOLD analysis project Ga0307379, IMG submission 202237) | Soil microbial communities from Risofladan, Vaasa, Finland - UN-2 | ecosystem: Environmental > Terrestrial > Soil > Coastal area > Acid sulfate soil | place: Finland: Risofladan, Vaasa | collected...
ATGTACTGCCGTCTTTTTTTCTAAATTCCCACTTCCCGTTCTCGTCGGCGTCTTCAATCAGAGCGTCCCCAGCCTTAATTATCACTTCAATAAGTTCCTTGTCTTTGTAGTAGCGGTTCCCCTCGCTTTTGTAGGCGTATGCAACCGCCAGAGGGTACATCCTGTTCTGGTCCGTGCTAATCCAGATACCCCTGCCGAAACGACCGGTTTGTGAATCATAATCTTCCAGAAGTTCCGGCACCTGCTTGACCAGCGCCTCCAGAGCCTGCTTTTTGTATGTCAGTTCCTCCCCTTCCGAAGTGCTCCCGAACAACAAAGCTGATAACGCCGTAACTATGAGAATCTTTTTCATCTTATAGCCTCCTGTTCTTTTTTTGCCGGCACAAAACGGCCTGTTTTCATCTTCCAATTGTTGTATTCCCCCAATCATAAACACCTGACATCAATCCGTCAATATCGTTTAAAACGCCGCAAGGTATGATTAACCGAGCCTTCAAAAATAACGCCGATGGAAACAAAAACAAAGTCAGAAAAATAAGGCGGCAAATAAAGCCATAACTTACACCTTCCTTCAAATACAACTGAGCTGGATATTTTTCCAAAGCCGTGGTATTATGTTGCCAGTGAGTGATTAAAATCAACGGTTAAAATTGATTGGAGAATAAGATGAATCGCAGAACATTCATAAAGGCAGTCCCGGCTTTCACCGTACTGGCAGCTACAAGGTCTAACTCCACTCAGGAAGCGGCCGGCTCAGTACAGGAGCTGAAGCCTATAACGCTTCCAAAACCCCAGACAGAAGGTGGCAAATCCGTGCTGGAAGCCCTACAAAACAGAAGGACAATCCGCAACATCAGTCCGCAAAAACTCTCACCACAGATGCTCTCTAATCTTCTCTGGGCTGCATTCGGAGTCAACCGCGAAAAAGCTTCATTTCAAAAGCCCGGAAGAACAGCCGCATCTGCAAGTAACTCCCAGGAAATCGACCTCTATGTTGCAATGCCCGAAGGCGTCTATCTCTATGAGGCCATTCCTCACCGTCTCACTCCCGTCGTCTCCGGAGACCTCCGGGCCAGGGCCGGAAGGCGTGCCGCAGCAACAGCTCCGGTGAATATCTTCTATGTCGTGGACCGCAGCAGGTACGATATGGGACCTGGCCAGCCGGACAGAAATATTGGTGACCCGGAAGTGCAAAAGTCATATTACTATGTCGCTACGGGTCTAATCGCCTCAAATGTCTATTTGTTTGCCGCCTCACAGGGCCTGGCTGCCTGGTTTCACAATTGCGATAAAAAAAACACTGAAAAAGAGTTAAAACTGAAACCGCAGCAGAGTGTGCTCTTCGCACAAACTGTTGGTTATCCGGCATAGATTCAAAGAAAGCAAAGAAACACAGGGCTTCGGTTGTTCACATTATAAAGTTAATCTTTGCGAACGCTGTAAGCAAAAAGCTTATCCGAATGGCGCACATAAAGCCGCCCGCCGAAAACCACAGGATGGGCCCAGTACAGACCGCTGCCCCCGCGCGGAATACGAAACGAGCCCGACCCCTCCCACTTCTCGGCCGTTGCCTTTATCAGTGACATCGTACCTTTTTCATCAAGGCAGTAAAACATCCCGTCGGCATAAGTCAGAGAACCTTTCCCCGGAGCCTGCCACATCTTGCGCCCCGTATCGAAATCCAGGCAGAACCACCCGCGCGCCTCATGGCCGGCGCCATAAAGATACCCCTTCACCAGCAACACGCCCCCGTGGTGGTTGTCTAATAGCTCACTCGTCCACACCGGTTTGACAATAAAATCACCGCCCGCTTGCCGCTGGGCTCGCAGCAGAATACTGCCTTTACCATAACCGCTTGAGGCATAGACCAGACCTTTATCGACTATCACGTCCGTGATGTTGTTTTCACGTTTGTTGCCGAACACATAATCCCATAGCAGACGCCCGTTATTTGGGTCAAAACTAAGCACGCGGTTTGCGCTCAGCGTAATGACCTGCTCGAAACCATCAATCTCTCCAATCACCGCCGAGCAGTTCCCGACCGCATCCTTTATATCGGTGTTAGCCCATAATGTACGTCCCGTAGCCGGTTCCAGCGCCGCTATATACCCACGTTTGCCGCCCGGACAGCAAAAAAGAACATCTCCATCAATCAACACGGATTCGCTATACCCATATTCCGGCCGCTCCGCTTCGAAAGTCTTCAATAATTCTACGTGCCATCGTTCCTTACCCGTCTTCAAATCGAAACTGGCCAGCCGTCCAAGCTCGGAAAGGTGATAAACAGTGTCTCCATACACGGTCGGCGTTCCCCGGGAGCCTGCATACGGCACGGCCCAGGGTTGTCGCTCGCTGGCTTCCCAGGACTGCCCGTTGAGGCGTTGCCACACTTGCTTTCCCTCAAGGTCCAGACTCGTTACGTATGTTTGTTTGTCTATCATACCGGCTGTAAAAATTCGCTCGGCGACTATCGCCACCGAACTGTATCCGTGTCCTATCCCGGAGGCTGTCCATAATAACTTCGGACCATCTTGCCCCCAGCTCTGCAAAAGCCCTGTGTCGCTCGACAAATTATCGCGCCGAGGGCCATGAAAACAAGGCCAGGTTTTGTTATCACCGGCTAAGGCAGCCGTGGATACACTAAGAATCAGCAGAAAAAAACATCTCAAACTGCACATAAATTCTACCTCGAAAATTTAACCGGCTCTTCTTAAAGTCAATAGCTTTGCCTCTTCCTTATGTCATCGGCTTTCCGTTTTTCAACGACCTTTATCTTGGCCGGTGACGCTATCTATGCCGTGATAATATCAAAATTATCTTTCAAACGCAAACCACGAATTTAACACCTTGCGGCTGTAATTAGTGAGAAAAATTCATACAACCATCAGCAAGCTAAAAACCCAAATAGCTAATAATACCCCCCAAATTACTTTAATTTGATACTTCCTGTTGCTCCTATAATGTCCAGCCATCACGATACTGGCGATACACGTACTCGTTGGCCTTTGGAACGTTGGTACATTTCATATTCGCACCGTCCCAGTATATTTTTTCACCCGTACGTATGGCAATATTGCCTAATAAAACCACTTCGGTCAACGGCCCGGCATAGTCGAAATTTGAACCGGCTGCTTCACCGCCCTTGCAGGCCCGGACCCACTCTTGGTGATGACCAATTGACCTCGGAAGAGTTTTCGCCGGACGTTTGTATGCCTGCATCGCCGTCTCCGGTATCAGACGAGGACTCTGGGCGCTCTCATCCAAAGCCATTATTTTGCCTTTGTCCCCAATGAAAAGCACACCGCCGTTTTTATTACCCATCTCTCGACCAGGTTCAAGCTCTTCCGGTCGGGCCGGCCTTAATCCGCCGTCGTACCAGGTCAGTTTCACAGCCGGCATATCACCGCGTGCCGGGAAATCGTAATAAATAATCGAAGCTAAAGGCGCGGTTTCAGAATTGACCTCGGTCGAGTGAGCTTCTACACTCGTCGGATAGCCCAGTTTTAGAGCCCAAAAAGGAGCATCGAATATATGGCAGCCCATATCACCCAGCGCACCGGTTCCAAAATCCCACCATCCTCGCCATACAAACGGCAGATAAGCCGGATTATAAGGTCGATACGCTGCCGGGCCGAGCCACAGGTTCCAGTCTAATGTGGATGGTACCGGCGGCGTGTCCTTGGGACGACCGACACCCTGAGGCCACCAGCCCAGCGGCCTGTCCGTCCAGAGGTGTACCTGGCGCACCGGCCCTATCGCACCGTCCCATATCCACTCACATATCAACCGAATCCCCTCGTCGGAATGCCCCTGGGTACCCATTTGTGTGGCGACTTTGGCTTGGCGGGCCGCGGCGGTGAGCTGGCGGGTTTCATAAAGCGAATGTGTCAGCGGCTTTTCACAATAAACGTGCTTGCCCATCTTGATAGCTGTCATACTCGCCGCTGCGTGTGTGTGGTCCGGCGTCGATACCACCACCGCATCAATGCCTTTTTCCTCCTCCAGCATTCTCCGAAAATCACGGTATTTTTTCGCTTTCGGGAATCTCTTAAACGTCTCTCCGGCCCGAACATCATCCACATCACAAAGCGCAATAATGTTTTCACCCGATAAGGCGGCAATGTTGCTGCGCCCGCGCCCACCCACACCGATAGCGGCGATATTCAGCTTTTCACTCGGCGGCGTATAGCCTGCACCTCCCAAAACATACCGGGGAACAATCGTAAAGCCTGCCACAGCCGCAGCCCCGCCCAAAAACCTCCGCCGGTTGATTTTGTTATTCCTTTTCTCTTGCCCCTGCATATCGGTGTGCCTCTGCCTGCTGGCCGATATTTTTCGTTCAGACATATCAAACCTCCTATGTTATATTTCGTGAACGGTTAGTCCTCTAAGGTTTCGAAGTATTTTATCAGTTGGTTGCATTTGCCCAACGCACGTCTTGCACATTTGTCCGTGTAGTCGTCCAGAAGCTTTGCTGCTTTTGTATTTTGGCCTGCATCAAGGAGTTTCTTTGCCTCTGCTCGGATTTTCCAGTCGCCGGCAATAAAGTCTTTCTCAAGCTGGTCGAATTCTGCGCGCACTGCTGGCTGCCGCTGATTGTACTTGAAGCCAAACTCAGTCACCTTTTCATTTTCACCCCGTTTATCGCCGTTTATGAGCATGCGGAGTTTATCGAACTGCCACCAGTATGAATCCTTGGTGTAGCCCCAAACGGTCGTTTTTGCAGAATCTGTTATAAGCCCTTTTGATTTTCCGGCTTTGTTGACGCCCTTCGGTATTTTGCTCCCATCTACATAAAAAGGCACGTAGCACGAGCAGCACGGTACGTTTGCTGCCCAGTAGGTCATGGGGATTGTCTTTGCGTTTTTGCCGGGCAGAACGAAAATATTGGTCCCTGCCGTGATACCCCAGGTGAAGTTAGCCGGAGAGTGGTGCATGCAAATAGTCAGAACGTCAGGCACGGCTGCATTGTAGAATGGGCCTTCAATAAAAGTGTCTTCGAAATGGTCTCGAGTGATTCTAAAGCCCCAGTTGACGTCAATCTGGCCAAGCTTCTGCTTTAAAAGCTGCTGTACTCTTTTGCCTCGGATGAAACTCGGCGCCAGCGGAGTTGTTTGAAAATCGTGGTAGGCTTGCGAGAAATCAAATTCGTCGACCTTGTCGGCTGGCCACCAGCCTTTGTTGCAGGCATATTCGATAAGGTCATCACAGGCAAGGTCCCATTCGGTGCGGATTGTGATATAGTTGCCAATGTTCGCCACGCCGGAAGTGATTTTCTTTGCAACCCAGTGTTTTCCGCCTGCTTCGAGTACCCATGCTTCCGTGCCGTCAGCTATGAGAAAGGAGTTGTCCCAGCTTGCATCGATGTCACTCAAGCCCGCCAGCCCTGAACCCCACTGGCCGTATTCTTCGATTAATTTCGTGATGACTTCGAGAGATTCACGAGCAGTTCTGCCTCGTTCCAGACCTAAACGCACAAGGTTCATCCCAAGCAGGCCTCTTTCGACCGCTTCGCCTTTTTTAGCCTTAGAGACATTCGAGGCCCACTCTTTGGTAAAGATTGATTCGTTCCCGATAGCGACGCCGAATTCGTTAATTCCCTGTTCGAATCCCCAGACCCAGAATTGTTTCGAGCCTAACACGGTGTACGTTCTTTCTACCTGTGGGATTGTCCGGTATTGCATCTCGATCATTTCGCCTGGTTTGTGCGTTTTGCCCTCCCATCGAACGAATGGCTCACACTCATAGCTTGCCACGTCTGAGTTTTTGCCCATAATCATAATGCCGTCGGCTGTGGCATCGGGCATTGCGACCCAGGAGTCACACGCTATGACGGATATATTTAATACTGCCAGGATGACGGCTGCTCTAAAGAATGTTTTTGTATTAGTGTTTGTTGTCATTTTTCTAATTCCTTTTTTGGGAATAGATAACCGAGATTCCCAATATATTCTTGCTTGCTTACGTTACTGAGCCTCTTTTCTAATAGAATATCAACTCTGTCATGAAATTCAAGCTTTCTCGTTAGTTCTTTCCCTTGACCTTGCGACTGTAATGAGCAAGAAAAATCCCTACAACAAAAGTACAACCCAAAAACCAAATAGCCCACAAAACCACAAAAATCACAAAAAACGATGAATGTTGTGAATATACGTTCGTATAAGAGATGGTATAATAAGTGTAGGATATTGTGTTTGTTATGTTTATGACAAGTTGAGAATTGTACTGGTTGAAAAGGGAAAATATTTCCAGTTCAATACAACTGCGATTAGTTTAACCTTCAGCAGGTTCATACGCCGCCGCACCTAAAAAAACTTCCGCCAAAAACGTTCTATTGTTATATCTGCCCCACGCAAATCCTTTCGGGGTTCATTTTCACACTTAGCCCGCTACACAACAACGGTTCGTCTCAATACTACACAATAAATCGTAAATACTAAAGCTCAAAGCATCAGTTTTAGCCGGTTATGCCGGTCAACGTCGCGCAAAATAGCCGAAAACAGTTGCAATTTAACGATTGATTTGCTAACTTGTTCAAATCGGAAGGCGTAGCGGTGTTGTTAAGCGGTGCAAAGGGACCCGGTAAAAATAAGAAATGAACAAACCAGGAGTACAAGGATGACCAACCGCACGGAATGATGTTGTTTAAGTACCCAACCTAAAATGGCTTATGCAGGGTTTAACTATCAAATTAATGGAGAAAAAGATGAATAATAACCGCCTTATTATCTCATTCCTTGAGGTTAACTTGATGGCAAAAAAGATATCTGGATTGGCGCTGATATTGCTTATTTTTACCGTTATGGCCTCCGCTCGTCCGGATGAGGTGCGAGTCTACGAAGAGCCTCTTACTCTGCCCACCTATCGTGTCGGCGAACCCCAGCAGATGCCCTTCTGCTGGGGGGGACTTTACCCTTTAACAACAATCAACAAGCTCACCGATGAGCTTTACGAGCGCACCTACCGCGCGCTCTGGCTGGAAAACGAATATGTCAAGGTTCTTGTTCTGCCCGAACTCGGCGGCCGTCTCCACGGAGCACAGGACAAAACAAATGGATACCAGTTTTTCTACAACCAGACGACTATCAAGCCGGCGCTGGTTGGCGCTTCCGGTGCCTGGATTTCAGGCGGTATCGAATGGAACTTCATCCGAGGCCACCATCCGAATACCTTTCGCGAAATCGACTCGCGGATACAGCAGAACCCGGATGGCTCCAGGACTATCTGGACAGGGGAAATACAGCGGCCCAGCACAATGCGCTGGTCGGTGGGCAACACTGTGCATCCGGGGCGCAACTGGGTCGAAACCAAGGTTCGTCTCTACAACTGTACTCCATATATGCAAACTTTCTGGTGGTGGGCGACAGCTGCAATAAGGGCCACCGAAGAATACCAGGCGGTTTTCCCCGGCGAGATTGTTACCGGACACGGAAAACGTCAATTTTCCCGATGGCCTATTCAGGATGGTCTTGATAAAAGATACTGGAAGAACACTCCCCGCTCCAGCAGCTTTTTTGCCTGGCAATCAGAAGACGATTATTTCGGCGGCTACTCTCCGGAAAACAAAGCTGGTTTTGTTCACTTAGGAGACCACCACATAATACGGGGGAAAAAACTCTGGACATGGGGTACAGCCCCCAGTGGCCGCATCTGGGAAAAGATTCTTACTGATGGTGACCTCCCCTACTTCGAGCCCCAGCTTGGGGGATACTCGGACAACCAGCCGGACTGGCACTGGATAATGCCGGGAGAAACAAAGGTATTCAGCCATTTCTGGTTCCCCGTGCGCGATATCGGCGTTTTCGACTATGCAAACATGGAAGGGGCGTTGAACCTCGATTTGGAAAAAGGCAGGGTAACTTTCGGTTGGTCGCCTACAGGGAAAAATAAATCCGCCCGCGTAGTTCTTACTTTGGACGGCAAAGAAATTTTTACACGTACCGTCGATGCAGACCCGGCTGCCCCGTTCGTGGCGGAAACTAATGTCTCCGTAGGTGCAGATATTTACTCGCTGGCACTCACAGTTTTTTCGGCCAACGGCGATACCCTGCTGAGCTATCAACACCCAAGACCTGCAAATCCTCCGTTTCCGAAGCCAACCCCCTCTATTCCGGAACCAGACCAGGTAAAAAGTACGGACGAGCTTTTTGTATTCGGCGACCACCTTGAAAAGTTCCGTCAACCAACCAATGCACTTCGCTATTACAACGAAGCATTGAAGCGCGACCCGGCTGATGTACGCAACAACACGGCGTTGGGGCTTATGCTGCTAAAACAGGGAAAGTTCGAGGACGCCCTCGAACACTTTCAAATGGCCCTCGAAAGGGACCCATCGTTTACAAAAGCGTACTTCTATCAGGGCATAACACAGTTATGGATGGGTAAATCTCACGAAGCTGAGAAATGCCTTAACCGGGCCGCCTATGACCTGGCTTATTATGCGGCGGCACACCTTGAGTTGGCACGGCTCGCAGCTTCACAGGGCCGGTGGGGCAAAGCCCTCGAGCATATCGAGCGAAGCATCAAGGGTAATGGTGACAACGCAGGGGCATACGCGATAAAATCATTGATTCTCAACCGTATGGGACGCGGTACCGAAGCGCTTGAGGTGGCGGCCGGTATCCAGAAAATTGACCCGCTGGAGATGCTTTCCCTCTCGGAATATGCCTTTGCCTTGACCAAACTGGGCCGAAACTCTGAGGCAGAAGCGATAAAAGACACGCTGCTTAAGCTTACCCGCGGCTTCACCGAAAACCACCTCTCCTTGGCTATCGAGTATGCTCGTTGCGGCTTGTACAGGGAGGCGATAAATATACTCGAAATGCTCCCTGCCGATGGCACAGTTAATGAAGGTACGCTTTCCCCGATGCAGTATTATTACCAGGCCTATTACCATCACCTGCTCGCAGATGAGTCGAAAGCCGAAAATCTACGCTCTGTGGCCGCAGGGATATCGCTCAAATACGGTTTTCCCAACCGGCTGGAGAGCTTTCCGGTGCTGTCTTGGGCCGTAGATGAAAACCCGCGGGATGCCGGTGCATGGTATTTGCTGGGAAATCTCCATTACAGCAAGGCTGGCACGTCACGGGCTACTGAGGCGGTTGCCTGCTGGGAAAAAGCGGTGGCTTTGGACCCCAACAACGCCGTAGCACAGAGAAACCTGGGAGTTGCTGCCTGGCGCAATCAGAAAGAACCGCAGCGGGCAGTGGCTTTCTACGAAGCGGCTATAAAGGCCGACCCAAATGATTCAAGAACCATCCAGGAACTGGAACTGGTATATGAAATGCTCGGGCTTTCGGTTACAAAGAGAATCGCTTTCCTTGAAAAACACGTTAAAATCGTATCGCAGGACGATAGCTTGCTTAACCGCCTGGTCAGACTTTATGTTTTGTCCAATCGCTGTGATGACGCACTTTACTGGCTGAACAAACACCACTTCCATACATACGAATCGAGGTACGTCATTCACCAATACTGGGTGGAAAGCAATTTACAGAAAGGTGATATCGAATTTGCCGCCGGAAATTACCAGAGCGCACTCGAACACTATAAGCTCTCTTTGACCTATCCGTTAAATCTGGAAGTGGGCGCTCAGCCGAATGTAATCAATGCCCGCAAAAACTACAAGGTGGCAACGGCACTTGAGGCTCTCGGTAGAAAAAAGGAAGCCGACGACGTATATACGATGGTTTTGAGCGATGACGTCCTTCCGTCAAATGCCTTTATGTTCTACAGGGGCAAGGCCCTCGAAAAGCTGGGTAGGGATGATGATGCACGACGGGTATATGAGCAGATGCTGGATGCGGTAAACAGGGATAGCCGAACCTATCAGCCCCAGCAACCGGATGAGGAACCGTTCTTTGAACAGATAGCAGAACATCCGGAGGCGCTGATACATTATAAACGCTCATTGGCACTCGATGGGCTGGGAAAACACGATGATGCCCAGACCCAGCGCAAAAAGGCTTTCGAACTTGACCCGATAGTGAATTTTCGTGCTTTCACCGCGCCGAGGGCCGCATGGTAAAAGTCAGACTGGAACCTGATATGACCTGAGCCGGATTTCCCATATAGAATTGTATTTGCTTGCTTGGCTAAACCGCTAATCCTCATTTATAATAAGATATCAACTCTATCTTGATAATCAACTTTCCTTGTTGACTCTGCGCGTTGACTTGCCCGTAAAAAGCGAAGAAAAATCCATACAACCAACCTAAAACCAAAACCCCAAACAGCTCACAAAACCACAAAAATTGCATACCCATAAGGCTAGTAATATCAAAGATTTATAAAATTCTCAGATAAAAGTGAACGTTTTGAACTTCCGATTGAAAATGAATAGAATATCCGCTGCTGTAAACTTTATGGTTGTAAGGAGTTTTATTAAAACCATCCTCAGAATAAAATAAATCAGGGCCGGGTTGCGGAGGGAGGGAGGATGAGCGAAACACCCGACCCTGAAAATTCCTTTTTAATTTGTTTTTCTTTTATTGCATAAAGAGCATATACTTACCTTCATATAAGGCAGTGCACCACCCGAACACATTGGGTGCCGGCGGAGCGGGTGGCGCACCGCGGAGGACTCTTATTAAATCTCCGGTCATAATTAACCATATCAACTTCCTTCGTCGCTCTATATAACCGCCGATGCCCCAAAACAAAAAAGAGCACCGCCGCAATCACGCTAAGTCCAGGCCCGGAAGAGGCCCTTCGGAAACGTGAAAGCAAACGGTGCTCTTTCTATAGACTTTTCGAGAACACCTGCCCTTGTGCTGAGAATAGCACAAAAGCTGCGGTGGCTTCCGCCTAAACGAAAGCCACCGAGCCTTCTACACGCCTTCCGACTTACATTCTTCCGGTTTTGGACTTAGGCATATAGAATCTCAGTGATTCTTAATTATCCGCGGTTTTCTCTCCGCGTATCATTATTATATACTTGTTGTCTTATTTGGCAAGAACTTTTTTAAGTTTTTTTTATATTTTTTTCACCCCTTTTTTTCAACTCTGCACAGTTTACCCCTTATGGAGGCGGCTTCCTTATCATTTATCCCCTTGCGATGCTCACTTGCTTATCTTTTGTTTTTACGATTTTAATACCACCTGTTTTAACTGGTGGATGGAAGTTTTATTAAGCGGTTACTTTCCGTCGTTCGCATCCTTCAATGTACCTTCTATTTGGTAGGTTTATTAGAGTTGCGATATTCTGCCTGCGCACCGAACGGCGAAATCTTCTAACTTGCCAGTCTGTCCAGTTGGGATGAATATAATATTCGTTGGGTTTCTGTGGTTTTGCTCCAGGTCGATAATTGTCCTCTGTATAGTCAAGCGGCCTATATCTGCAATCGATTACTCTTACTCCCCAGCGACGACAAGCTTCAAGTTTTTTCTTCATTTCCGAGTAGGGCAATTTACAGTTATAAATCATGAAGATGAAAATATTCATTCGATTATATCCCGCTTCTTCAAGCTTATGAACTGCATCTCGTATTTTAGGCCACATTTTATATGGGCCGTCCCATGCGACCCTTGGATTGAGGAAACGTGCCTCCTTAAGGAGCTTCGCTCGTTCTGGAGTTAATAAGTTTAGGTCAAATCCGCTCTGACTTTCACAGCTAAGCCTGCCATGTGTAGGTGTCCGGAACTCCGCAATTTCACGCATTATTTTATCGATATGAGGGTTGGCTAATAAATTATTATCGTAGAACACAAGTTTTCGTTTAGCAACTAAAGGGAGTACCGTATCAACGTAGGTAAACTCAGGCTCAATCTTCCATGTACCGCAAAAAGTACATCGCCTTGTACATCCTCTTGACGAGTGAATAACCTGATAATCTAAATCCTCCGGGAGCAATGAATAATCCGGAATTAGGTTTTCCGCGATTCCATCTTTATATAGGCCTCGATATACATCTGCAAAAGGTGATTTTTGTTTACAATGCTCCGGCATCAGAGAGGCATAAACTCCCCCAATTTCTATTTTAGCATTGGGATATGCTTGATGGTAGAATTCCGCCGCCTCATGAACGTATTTGGACCAATAAGTAAATAGCGACGTAATCAGAATCCTATCATGCCGGAATCCACAACGCTTTAATCCCCGGACTAATTTTACTTTATCCCCTTGTTGTTTATGATAAGTACCAATCTTTAAAAGTCCTACCGGCAGAAAGTGCGCATGATTCTTGCTCTTTGTCGCTACAGGAAAGTTGGGTTCTACTAAGAGAATTTTGTTCATATTTTATAAAGTCGGCTTTTTAATTAAAATTTATTGAATATAATGATGGGCATTTGGTAAAAGTTTTTTAAGCTCTTTCTTAAAGAGTCCGTGATTTGTGATATGGTTATTAGGGTCATAGATGTAATTAATTATTGTTTGTCCGTATTTAGACTGTTTATATCTAGGATAATCGATAGATAGCTCCCCGCTTATCTTCTTTGCATGCTTTTTGTCTCTAACATATTTAATTTCGATTATAATCTTATGATCTTTTAGGACAAAATCCAATCTATTGCTCGTCTCACAGATTTTCTCTGTCGGGTCTTCAAATTCTGTAGATTCAAATAAAGCCCGTAGTACAGAATAAATAAAATTTTGTAGTTCCGGTTCATTTACAAATTTAACTTTTGTTCGTTTCTCGAATTCAATAACAGCTTCTTTTAAGTAATTAAACAGTAAGTCAAAAACATTTCCTTGAATGATTGCTTCTTCAGCATTTCTCAGCTTAGTTTTTTGGTCAATTTCGTCAGGTACACAAGTAGCCTTTGGTGATTTTTTCGTTTTTGTTTTTTTAGCTTTTTTTGTTTTTGTCTTACTTTTGCTTTTCTCTGTCGGGCTAATAATTTCCTCAAAGGTACTATATGTCTTCTTTATATTTTCAGATTTTCGGCGTAAAAAATCCAAAAGCAAATTCTCAATTTTTCCATGATGTTCTTTTTCGGCGAAAACTTCCTTGAAGGTATCCATTAAATATCTAGTACTGCCAAGAAGGCCTTTAGCAGCCTTTTCAGCCAAAACATGCCTAATTGTATGTTCGTCATACTTCTGTAAAATTTCGGGATAGTACTTTTTTATTTTAGCTACAAAACTGGAGTCGATTTGAACCAGATAACTCATTGACAATTCTTTTTCTATTACCATCTTAATTATATTTTCATCATATTTAATCAAACGCATAATGTCTTCTATTTCATGAGGTGAGCTGTTTGTAATTTCTCGAATTTTTTTCTTAAGTTCTCTATCTGATATTGTAGGTTCACTTTCTTTTATTTCTTCTATAATTGTTTTTATTGATTTTGTTTCTGTTATATTCGACCAGTCTTTTCTGAGTTTATGTACTTGGTATGCAAGAATGCGACCGTTTATTTCATCAGTTGCAATGAGTGTGGGTACTTCTTCTAGTTTAACTTTAACCGCTGCCCTGAGCCTTCTCTCTCCATCAACTAATATATAATCTTTCCCTTGCGCACCATTTTTTCTTACTATCAAAGGTTCCAGAACACCAAATTCTTTGATTGAATTTATTAATCTACTAAAGGCCTTATCTGTTATAATTTGATTTTGTGTTTCACCTCTAGGATTATTAATATCAAATGAGATTATTTTAGGGTCTAGATATTGTAGTCTTCTTTGTAGATAAGCCATTTTTTATATTCCTTTTTTGCTTTGTATAATTAGTTAAATTTTTCTTTTGTCTTGAACTTGTCCCATCCATAGTTGGAGGTTGAAAAAAGCAATGGCTACTCCGGCCTGATTTTGTGTAAAATCGGGCCAGACAAACAATTATATTTTTTGA
>Ga0307379_10008544_pt1 | contig 13789 bp, 3 predicted proteins | sample UN2MG_FD_202237 | JGI IMG/M metagenome (GOLD analysis project Ga0307379, IMG submission 202237) | Soil microbial communities from Risofladan, Vaasa, Finland - UN-2 | ecosystem: Environmental > Terrestrial > Soil > Coastal area > Acid sulfate soil | place: Finland: Risofladan, Vaasa | collected...
TCTCAGCCAAAGGAATAGGGATCGGCAATGCTACCGTGCCGTAATACGCAGCAGGCTCGCCGACGGCTGTGCTTGAACCCGTAACCGTCTGGGTGGTGAAGTTGCCACCCAACCAAGTGCCGTCTCCGACAGTGCCCCCGTCATAAGGAGGGAACAGGTCACTGGCGGCTGCTCTCTCAGGCGTCAGGATGGCGAAGGTCTGCTCTCGTCCCGCCCCAGCTCCCGAACCAGGGATGGCCTGAAGCCGAGTAACATAAGGAGCCAAGACGGTGATGGCCCTGATACTTCGATCCACCGAAAGCGTAGGCAGGTCAAAGTACGATCCCAAACGCTTGCTGGGATGAAGATGAATTTGTGGAGCAAGACCCGCATCTACAGCGGGGATGGCAGCGATTCGGAAGATCTGATACTTGGCGGTATCGACGAACTCAGGAAGGGCTCCCATCGGAAGCCGTCCAGCCGGGATCGAACCAGGGTTAGCCCCATCGTCAGAGATGACAATGTAGAGGCCCCCATTGGGCTCTGTGGGAGTTCCGATGGTCATCGGCGTGGGCACACGAGGGCCATACGCCAACGGCAACGAGCTGGCTGCGTAGGGCTCCATGACGTTTGCGGACCCGTCCGTCTGCACGTCCATGATGAGCCTGTCCCCACCACCGATACCAGTGCCCTCTTCAACACGCCAAGTCCAGTTCGTTGCCGGGTTCTTGAGCGTAGGCCCAAGGACTTCAAACGAAACAGGATGACCTACAAGAGCAGGGCCTTTGTTGCCTCCAGCGTTCGTGTAGTGGTTGAACGGGACGAAGTTGATCTCAGGGACGCCTCGTAGACCAAGTTTGCTGGTCTTGGAACGAACCGGCACAGGAGGTCCCGTGGGATCCACACTCGCAGTGGGTTCGCCAACACTCGGAGACAACGAAGGTGCAACGCTGCCCCCAAACCCGTACTTGTACTGAGCGGCCCATGAGCCAGCGAAGCCTTCAACGATCTTGGCCGCGGCTAAAGCTTTGGCTGCATTGAGGGTTGTGTCGTGACCAAAATGCTCCTGCCACGCTTCTCGTAACGGGGTGGTTTGCCCCGTTCGCTCAAACTCCTTCTTAAGTTTGTCGAGAAGGTCTTTTTCTTGGTCAGTAAAGTCAGCCATGCGGAAGTCCTATACGGGGAACGCTGGTGGCCCGTAGGGGCTAGCGTCGTTCGGTCCCAGCCCGTCGCTGTGGCGGAGAACAGTGATGCCGACAAGGCCGCGAGGGGTGTCTGTGGTTGAGCTTGGTCCCCCTTGGGTGAAGTCCAACGAGCTTCCGAGCTTTTGACGAACCCGAATCATCACAGGAGCTACTCCCGTTGGCGCAAACGCTCCAAGGTTGGCGAAGACGGTTGCTGCCGGGCCTACGTTGATTTTCACTTGTGAGTACACAGTACCCGTGATGGCGTCCCTTCCATCAAAAGTGACCGTCGGATTAATGATTTGGCAGCCAGCTCCATCAAGGAAGGGGTCTTGCTTCGACGGACCATCCCCATCGCGTCGTCCCAAGTCCATCCAAGCGGTCAGACCAGGGATCTTCACTTCGATGCCGATGTCGACGTTGCCGGGGGTGAAACCAGCCGTGTATGCGAAATCAGCAAGCTCCAACCCGTCAATACGGAGCGTCAAGAAGGGCTGACCCACCACCGTGGGCTCAGGGCTGAGATCGTTGCTGTAGGCTGCATCGAACACCCGGATGTAGACACGCTCGGCATCTGCAATGCCGGAGTAGTCTGGCTGAGCAACCGTGATGTCCCCGTCCGTCAGGCTGGGACGGAACCCTGTCGTGTAATTCGTGACCGGGTAGATCAGACGGCCCGCGAAAGGACATGGGTTCACGACACCCTCAGTCACAAGTGGGTTTCTATCCGGCAAACCACAAACCTGAGCCTCGGTCGCCACCACACCAGCGGTGCCTAGATCGAGCAAGTTGTACTCAAGCTGAAGGAACGACGCGAAACCGAACGAAAACGGAGAGGATGACGCAAACCGAACAGGTAGTTCGATCGGGCTCTGAGGGAAAGGAGTACCAGGACCGACCAAGTTACCCAGCAAAAGGGCGACGTTGTAAGTCGGATCGAGGGAGACCATTTCCGAGTCCGCCACGCGATACACTTCATCGTAAAACTTCTCCTCAACGTCCTTGCGAGCCGTCTCCAAACCTGCACGTGGAGGTGTGCCGACTCCGCCTGTGGTGAAGTTTCCGTAAACAGATGTCCCAATCGTGGTGGGAGACCGGTTGATGGTGGAGAACAAAATGGAGTCTCCGCCGGGATTGGGGAGAAGGAACTCAGTGGCGTAAGAGGACGCGTCCTGTTGATCTAAAGGCTTACGAGCAAAGAACCGGGCCCGAGCGTCTTGCCAAAAATGCGCTTGACCTGCGTCCCCTGAGAACGTCAGTGGCGTATCTCCGCCACCCAACGCAACATCCGCTGGGCTGCCAGGTGCTGGGGAAGAGAAGAGGTCGTAAGGACCACCAACGCTCCCCAGGTCGTCGTAACCAAAATCGACCCGTTGGTAAAAAGTGGTCCCCGTAAACCCTGCTCCCACACCAGGCAACACGCCGAAATCTGCCGTGAACCCACCGCAGTACATGATGACTGGGTTGAGGTGTGAAAAACCGGGAGTAAGTTCCGTCGGGCCTCCGAGATTGCCCATACGGAAGGTGTTGCGGAAGAGATCAGAAACACTGAAGTCCAGCGTGTCGATGCGGAAGTTCGTCCCCACCCCTGTTCCGTTGGGGAGGAGGTACTGAACCCCCGAGACAAACATCGTCTCGTCCGTCTCTACCGTGAACGTGAACGTAAGCGCATTTGGGATCGGAGGGTTCGCAGGATCTTCGACAATGCCGAAACGACCCGTGTGGTACGCCAACGAAGTCGCCAGCTCAGGAACGAACGTGGACGAGTCGATGAGGTTGTCCGTGCTCTCTTCCGGCACGTATGTCACCAACCCAGTCCCCCACAGTTCGTAAGGCGCAAAGAGGTCATCCGGCATGACGCCATCACGCGCAAAAGCCTCAAAGTCCGCCTCCCGCTTGAAATGCAACATCAAGTAGTTGCCTTGAAGCTGCGGGTCGGTGCCCAAGGGAGTGTTCGTCAAAAACAAGAACCGATGACGAAACCTGGAGATTTGAAAATGCGGGTAGTCTTTGGGGAAGTTCCCGTAGTTGCCCGCTTGCGTTAGATCAACTAACGGGGAAGCGGACACCACCGGCACATCGTAAAACCGGGGCTTCTCTGTGTCCGGCGTGTACTCGATGCCAGTGGCCGTGTCCGAGTAGTCGTCGAGATACGGCAAACGGTAACGGAAGAAGTTGTTGTCGTTGCCGCCGCCTGTAGCAATGGTTGTCCCACCCAGGATAGGGATGCCTCCAGCGATGACAGGGCCCGCTGCGGGGTCGGTACCCAGGCGGACCTGTCCAGCACCAGGAAGAGGACCAGCAGGCAAAGCAGCCGTGGTGATGCGGTTGATGCCCGCGTGGATCTCAGCAAGATCGAGCTGTCCTGCGTTACGGCCGGGGAACTCCGTCAGGTCCGTTCCCTCGGTGAAGATTCCACCTGGGGCGCCATCACAATCACCGCCACCGTTACCACCGATGCCTTGGCCACACAAAAGAGCCGCAACCACACGGTCATCAAGACTTTGAGCCAAGAAGTCAGCCACGTCTCCACCAACAGGCCAGTGGAACAAAGCCACGACACCACGATCAGCAGGGTACAGCGAACCTGAAACTACAATCGGAGTGAACCCGCTGCCCGTTGAGGGCTTGATGCGCATGGTCTCACCCACTGCTCCAAAACCACCAGGAATCTGAACCCCACCTTGGTGGCATTGTCCAAAGCCCCCGCCTGTATAGGTCGGGTCAGCCGTCAAAGCAGGATCGACGTTGAAAGCCGGGTCCGTCTGGGGATCGTTGCCCACCGGCACAAACACGTTGCCACGAACATTGGGCGTAGCAAAAATCAGCGTATCGAAAGCGTTGCCTGCAACAAAAGGAGCCCACCAGAACTCTGGGTAGACGAAGAAATCGTTGTTGGGCTCTGACGGAACCGGAGAAGTGACTTCCCCTCGGGCCACAAACCCTGCGTCGTAAAGCTTGAGATGTCCCCAATCCGGGATGCCGGAGAAGGTGAGCAAGTTTGAAAAGTTACCAAGCGTCGGAGGACGAGGCGGGATCAAGCCCGAAAGCTCGTCGAGATTCGCCTGGACGTTGTTGCCATCGTACAAACCATTGCTTGTGGTCGTCGAAATCGCTGAAGCTGGGTGCGCATCGTGAGGGTCGTTGATGTGTGACCCGATGGCGTGGGACTGGCCTTCGATGACCTCATCGACGAAAGCGTTGGCGTCAACGCTGTCCTGGTTCGCCATGCCCGAACCCTTTTGGATGTCACCTGGATTTACGTTACGTGGCATGACTTACTCCCGGTTCCCGACAGTCAGGAGAAGGTTCTTGGTGCGGAACACCCCAACTCCCGTTGTTGATTGAGGATCGTCATCAAACGACACGACGTTGTTGGCATCGAGACGGGCCCATCGAGTCATCACGACAAGGAGGATCTCATCCTTGCGGAACAGAGCGCTGTCCTGAAGGGAGCGACACAGGGTCGGTACGAAGACCTTGTGTCGAATCACGTTGGACATCCCTTGGGCCATCGCCGTCGGACGGTGCCCCGTGTCGTTGATGATGGGGTACAGCGCCCGGAACTCAGCATCCTTGAAGGGCTCCTCATCCGTGGCGACTCCACCAATGTTCCATTGGATGCTGCCTTCAGCGGGAACCAGCGTGTGCAAAGCCAACGTGCCTACTTCAGCATCGAAGTTGTCGATGGAGATGTTGGCCGTGGCTGCGAAATAGTATTCGCCGGGGAACCAGTCCGCGGGGGCGCTCGGCGGGATGAACGTCCGACCGTCATTGACGGGGAGTTGATCCAACGGGGCAAAGTGTGGATACGGAAGCTCCACGCTGCCCATACCAACCTGACCGGTCCAGACGTTCTGGGACACATACAGCGGCTCAACCAACAAAGGCGTCGGCATCGCTCCCGCTGCACCGATGTACGGGAAGTTTGAAAACCCTGGGGCACCGACAATGCCCTCTTTGGTTCCAGCCGTTTGTGGCGCATTGGTACGGAAGTACACCGCTTGCTGGTATCCGACCGGCCCGTAGTTGGGGATGGGGTCTTGACCAAAGAACTCGATGTTGCAAAGGGTCTGGCCCGCTCCCGACAAAGGAACCGCCGGAGGAGGCCCACCAATGTCCAAAGAGACAAAGCGAGTGGAGGCCCCAAAGTGGGTGGCAGGGTCGTCGGTCACACGAGTGATGGTGTCCACCGCGTCGGTAACACTGACGGATTGTGTAGGCGATCCCCAGAAACGACGGGGGAACACCAGACTCGTTGCGTTACGGCTGACAACCGAGACGACTCCAACTGATCCAATCGGAGCACCGGGATGTCCGATACCACCTGCGGGGTCGTTGCTCACATACTCCGTCATAATCTCCCGAAAACCGGGACGAGTTGACGGGGCCAAAGGCATCTCCATGTCACCAGGGCGCTGTGGTGGTCCGGCAGGAAGGTCGTTCTCAACCATTGGTCCAAACGGGAACGGCCCTGCGTCTTGAGAAACAGGATGGTCAGGAGTATCCGTCGTACCCACACCGACGGGGTACGTGATCTCCAACTCCAAGAAGACGGGACGACGAGAACCTACGTCACCCGTGCCAAGGGTGCCCACCATGTCGGCCGTAGCAACAGGAGTTCCGCCGTTGACCTGAGTGGCGTTCACGTCGAGTTGGACTGTCAGATGACTGGAACCAAGCCCAACGATCTGAGTGGCCTTCAACGTCTGGTCCACGGCGACGCCGTAGTTGCCGTCATCGTGGAAAATGCTCAGGACATCCGTGATGAGTGTCCCTGGAGGAACCACGCCATCGTAAAGCAGGGCTGCGGTCGAAGAGGGCAAGAAAAAGTTGGCAAGCGTCGTGATGTTCAGAGCCGCGAGGTCGATGTGAAGGATGTCCTCTTCGGCCCAACCAAAAAAGGCTCCAGCATAACCAGCACGTCCGTTGTACTTGCCAGGGTTCGCTCCGGGGGTGTCCGTCGGATTGATGACGAACACAACACGTTCGACAACAGGTTGGTCACCAAAACGTCGAGCGATGAGATCAAAGTCTCTGATGGTCTCACCGCGAGTGGTGTCGCCAGCCAACGGAGGAACTCCGCCGGAGACAGCGGTTCGGCCGATTTCGTTGCAGACAAGGTTCTGGGTGGAGACATCTCCTGATCCAGCTCCGAGTTCTTGTTTGGAAGCCGTGTCGATAGCCCAGGTACGCACAGTGCCGTCCTGAAGGGCCTGCATCTGGTACTGAAGCTCTGCTGCCAGGTCTTGCCCCGTCAGCTTCACATGCCGACGTAAGTCCATCACGTCGGTGTCAACGATGGCATCGCTGAAGGAACCATCCACTCGGTCAGACTCCCCTGTGGCGATAGGAGCGTAGACGTTGATGTTGACGAAGCCGTCAGCGTGGTCGTGAGGGATGCCACCATTGGTGTTGTTCAGTGGCCCCCAGCCAGCTCCGGCGCCTCCGTCATAGGCGTTGTTCCGTCGGAACACGAAAGCCATCGGGATGGCGTAGACGAAGCCGTCGAGGGTGTCCAAAGCCGCAGCGTCCGCTTCAGTCCCGGCCCCGGCGATGTAGAGGCCGTTGTCGAGGACATCGAATGCTGTGGCATCTGAGCCCATCACCACGGACTTCAGATCAGCCGGAACGAAGGGGTAGCCGCCAACCGGAGCACCTGTGGCTCCTTGAGCCAAAACAGTCGGATTTGAGAACCCATCCGTTTGAGTCTTGAAGTTGACACCCTCAGCGACCCCGGTATGTCGAATCCGATATTGAACCTGAACACGAGCCGTAGTCTCAGTCCCGACATCTGGGTCTTCGATGTTGTCCACCAAAGCCACGGTTGAGGACGACTGCACGTTGCCGTTTCGGAAGATCGAATCCTGAGTCGGCTTGTTGGGGGTATCCACACCACCCGTCAGCAACGGTCCCGACGGTGTGATGGCCACACCATTGGATGAAGCGAGGCCGATGACGTTACCCGCAGTACCTGCGGACGTTGCGGTGATCTGGACGATGTTGGCGTTTGCGACAGCAGTGACAGCCGGCACCGGGAAAGCATTGATCTGCGTCGCCAGAGAGCCCGCAGTCTGTACGGGGCTACTGGGCCAAATCCTGAACTGAGTCGGCAGCGGCGGAACAAGCACTCCGGTAAACACCACGCCGTTGACGGTCACGGTGTCGCCAACAACAGGAGCCGTCAGCTCGGAGACCTTGAGGGTGCCTTTCGCATTGGGGCTCTCGGAAACCAGAGCGAGCCAAACCTCCAAGAACACGAAGTCCGTGCGTTTGATGGAGGGAGGGGAGCCGTCGAAGGTGGTGGCCGGATCGAGGATGATGAGGTTGTCACCATCCACGTCCGTTTCGGCGTACTCGATGTCGAGCAACATGCCGGAGACCAGCGCCTGCACCTTCTTCATGTGGAAGGAGTTAGGAACGAAGTCAGGGTTCAGCACCGGCCCCGGGAAAGACCAGGGGGCGTCGTAACTGAAGTCGTCGTAGCTATCGCCTCGGGACTGCCCTCGGAGGAATCCCGAAGGAGAAGTCCGGGCCAGTTGGCGTACTGCGGCAAGAGCTTTGAGGTCTTGCTGAAGGATAAGCTCCGAATCCAGAACGAGCTTTCCCTTTTGGTACACGACATCCGTGTACGCAGTCTCGCCCGGCGGGAGATACCGGGAGACTGTCGAAGGGTAATACTTGTTCCGAATCGCCATCGTTCAACTCAAAATGTAAGTCTCCACGTGATCGTAAGGATCGACGTGGCGGGTTTCGAAATGACGGCAAAGGTCAGGTAGTTGACCAACATGTCGTACTGTGACGTGTCGATAGCGGGGTCGTAAGGCTGACCGCCCTCCCCTGCAAAGTTGGGGTTGTTGTTGATGATCGCCTCGTTATTGGAGATCGTCGAAACCAGTCCCATCTCGTTGAGAGGACCAACGGCTTCGGATTGACCATAAATCGTGGTGAAGTCCACGACGTTTGTGCGAATGGCCGAAGCCGCGCCGTTGGCGTCACGGAAGGTCGTATCCGAAAAGGTTTTGCGGGTGATCTCTTCGTTGAGGCGACGCTGTTCCCGTGGTGGGGCGTCGGGATTCAGAAGAGGACCAAGGGCTCCAGATCCGACCGCAAGCATGTTGATGCCGTGGGCCGGTTCATTGGGGTCTTTCATCAACGCGGCAACCAGAAGACTGGCGTCCAGTGTGACTACGTTGTCTTGGGCTCGATCCAGTTGGACTTCGCCGGTTTCGGCGTCGACCATGTGAAACATGACGCGCCCTTTGCAGCGAACGCCTAGTTTCTCTTGGTACTGGAAACCCATTCCCAGCTTGAAGCCGGAACTCAGCTTCTTGAGAGTTTCACGAATGATGGGCATGGGTTCTCCCTGCTAAATGCGTCCTGATAGGAGGAAAACCGCTAAGGTTGCGGCGTCTCCGTCCCGAAGTAGAGGATTGTGGTTGTGTTGGTCACTGTGTCGTAGAGCTGACCAAACACACTCCATCCCACTGTACCGCCCGGACTCTGTGCCGGTGGCGTGTTGGGACCAAGAGGAGTGAAAATGATCGTGTTCTGGAGGTTTCCACCAGGAGGTGCGTCACCCCCGCTGGCTTTGAGGAACTGAGAGCTGGTCAGGTTCCCGAAAGGACCCGTGGGGCCGTCCGTAAACGAAATCGGCTCCACTTCGGTGAAAGCGAGCCCGGACAAGCTCACATTCAGCAATCCGTTGCCGATGTCTCCCCCGCCGCCGTCAGGGGCAGTTCCGCCACATCCGGGGATACTGTCATCACAAAATGGTGACAAACGGCAGTCTTCGCCTTCGGAAACTTCGCAGAACTCGATGTTCTCGTAATCGATCTCAGGGTCCGACGTGAACTCCAAACGTCGAAAGGGATCGTTGAGGATGAAATCCGGGTCGTTGTTGAGCGTGTCGTTTGGATCGTTGATCCGAGATCCAAAGGCCAACGCCCCCATGTCTTTGCCAACATGGCTCTTGGTGACACTGGGTGTTCCAGCGTTCAGCAATGTCACGCCATCCAACAAAGGCTGCGAACAGATGTACGTGTTCGTCAGGGGCTTGCCCGGAGCGAACTTGACGGTCACAGGGAAACGCGGGGCCACCGGAGTCCCGGTGATGCCAGTAGTGCCTTCCGCCAAGAAAGCGAGGTTGTCGTTTTCCTGCTCCTTTTGGTCGTTCAGGTTCGGCCAATCGACGAAATCTTGTGGTTCCGTCGGGACATCTGACTGCGGAGCAAACCCCAAAACCATGAACGTCGTGAGCGTGATGGTCTGTGTGGCCACGTCGAACTCAAACGAACCGGGGAAGTACGTCACTGTGTCTCCGGCTGCGTTCACCCATTGAATCGAGAAAATCCGGGACGCATAGATGTGCGCAGGCGACAGTTTGATGACCGTTCGGTTCTTGGATTCGATTTCGACCGTCTCCACCGTGATGTCGGTCGTGAACTCACCGCTCGTAATCACGTTGTACTGGTTCAGCACCATGTGGTGCGGCATGATGATGTCTTCGCTCGCATACTTGTAGATGCGGTACCGGACATCATCCCAACGCTGCTGTGTGATGGAACGGTTGTCGAAAGAACCAAACTTGACGTAACCCAAGGTCGTGGAGTCTTCGACCGGCGGAAGATGCCGATACTCCACGTTGATCCACCCCGCAGAGGGCTGCGTGAACTGAGGACCAAAATCGCCTGTGAAATACGGAGGCGGAGGCATGTCCGGGCGCAGGATGGTGACTCCCCACGCTGGATCACGATGAACACGTAACCGAATACGGGCCCTCCAGTCCATCTCTTCAACCACCGCACTCAAATCCGAGTTCGGAACATCCAGAGCATCCGTCCTGGGAATCTCCCAGTTGTCGATGTCGTCTACATCTCCACCAAGCCACACGCCCAAAGTGCGCTTGGCCGTGGCTGGCGGCAAAACAATCGTCGAATAGTCTTCCCACTCGACGAACACCTGGGTCAGCGGGTTGTTGAGCCCTATGATGGACTGGGTTTCCGTGCCCGTCAGATCAAAGTTGGTGAGGTCCGTGGGCGTCTGCACCACGTCATCAAGAACCAACGTGACCGTGTTGGTGTCAACGTCGCAAATGAGGCGGTAGGTATGAACTTCCCCGTCCGTCCAGTCGAAATCAAACGCGACGACTTCTACATTCGTAGCAAGAGAGAAGAGAAAGACTTGGTTGGGTGTGCCAGAGCGAAGTTGTAGCCCGACGCCACGACTGCTCAGGGGTGCCCCGACATCTGCTCCAAAAAAGATCCCGGTGTCTCCGGCTGGATCAGTTGTGGTCAGGTCTTGTGCCCGGAACCGAGCTTCGACAATCCGGGACTCGCTCTGAGGAGTTTCGCCGGACTCCACCAAATCCGTCGTGTACGTGACCGACTCCCCAAGAGCCTGGGTGAACTGCATTCGTTGCCCTTGAACAAGAGCGCTAGTCAGATCTCCAGTTTTCGTCCAAAGCTGGGTGTCTGGAAGCAGCAGTCCCGACAACGACAAATTCTCCAAGAACAAAAGTTGTCGAACCGAAGTCTCTTCGTACAAGAGATTGGTGAGCTTCACCATCCGGGTGCCGTCTTGGATGTTGATCTCCAAGTCACCGGCTCCAAGCACACCGCTATCCACCTGGAAGGTGGCATCCAAGTCGATAGCCAGTCGTCGTGTCAGGAAAGGCTCGATGCGGGCATACCCGATGGTCAGGTCCGGGGTGAGTTGGACAATGACAGTGCCGTCAATCTCCGCATCAAGGGCTGTAACGACAATGTTAGGCTCCTCAACCTCCATGCCGTCAATACCAGAGGTGCTCTTGAGAAGAAGCTGGTCTCCAGTGGAGTCGATGATGCGGGAGCCGAACTCTTGGGTCAGGAACCAGATGTTGTTTGGATCGTCTTCAGGGAGGTCGTTCATCTCCGCAGCAGCGACGATGCCTCGGAAATAGATAGTTGTGTTTGCTGGCTCGATCCCGTAGTGGGAGAAGCTCCACAAAGAACTACTGGTGGCACGACGGCTGATGGACCCGAAAAAGACTTCGCCTTCATCTCCCGTCGGGAACACCAACACACCGTCGGGGGGGATCGCAAAAGGAGGGGCGCCCTCCAAACGAAGCGCTTGACCCCGAAGTGTTCCTCCGATGAACAACGTGGCTTCCCCTTTAGGAACGCCTTTGATGTCGTGCTTGATGATGAGGCGGTACGTGACGGGCGTGCCTGTCGAGCCACCATCCCATTTGGATTCCCAGAAAGCACCGAAGAAAGCGCCGCCCCAAGTCTTGGGGTTGTTTGGGAAGGACGTACCCGCGTCGATGGTCACGACGGAGGTGCCGTTGACGTTGTGCTTCACCGCAATGGCAGTGTACGTGCCAGCTTGAGGCTCATTGAAAAGCTGGAACCTCAACGAAATGTCACAAAGTAGCTCTCCTTGAAGGAACTCAGGAAGATCCGCCGTCTGCACCTGGAACGTCGTGGCGCTCAGGATTTTGATGTTCGACCGATACGCCAGAGTCCATGACTCAAGAAGCTCAGGATAGGCCGGGTCCGTCAACATCCCGATGTGTTGAACATCGTTGACCAGTAGGGCTCCGACCACATAGAGGTGGTTGTTGTCGTGAGCGCCGAACGCCACTCCGGTGAACACCCCATCGGGTTGTAGGACCGTCACCCCATCGTCGTCCACAGCGTCTACGTCGATGTAGAACCGAGACACGAGCAGAAGCGTCGAATCGAACGACGCATCGTAGTCCCGGTAGTAGAAAGCGACGTTACCTTCATTGAAGGACCCCGAAACGTCATCGGTGATGGGGAAGACACCCGCAGGGATAGTGTCGCTGGGCTCGTCAATCTGGATCGTGCCGCCCGCCTCAAAAGAACCCAACGCTTCCGAGTTGTTCCCAAATAACGTCCAAGGAGGATCCGCTGTCGTTGGATCAGTCGTGCCATCGTAAAAGATGACTTCGCCTTCCGGCATCTCCGACTCAGGAGGCAGGGCTACCCGATGAGGGTCTCGGTTCAACAGTAACGTGGTCGGGCTGTTGATTGCAGCCGTGTACGACTTCTGGAACGCCACAAACCGTGGGCTCCGCAGCAGCGGCTTCCGAATCGGGCGTGCTCCAAGCACCACTCCCATCCCGAAACGCCATCCCGCAGGAGAGTTTCCGCCGCCACCAGGCAGAAGAGGCCCTGACGACCACCCCGTGCCCGGCACTCGGGTATTGCAAGTAGGTTTGCAGTCGAACTTGTTGAGAACCAGTCCCTCTGTGTTGAGTCCCGCGAACTCAACGATGGGACACGGGAACCAGATGTAGTCGATGGCTACGTCCATCGTGCCCGGTGGCATCAATGGGATGGGGATGACCGGGAAGATCTTGCCGATGTACGGATTGACCGAAGCCACTTCCACCGGCACATCGTTGACGTAAAGAGCGACATCTTGCTTCGTAGCCGGTGTCGCATCTCCCCACCCTTTGACCAAAGGCCCGCATTTGGTCAACGCAAACGCATTGGTCAGGGCAGCAGACCCAGTGAACGGGGCGTTCTGGTTGTGAAGGAAGTTCCACGCTGCTGAGAAGACCGTTTGGGTTGCCGTGAACAGCAAGTTCTGAAGCGGGAAGTCCACGACATCGTAGACACCTGTTGGATCAACAACCAACTGGCAGCCGTTGGGGATAGACGACAGTCCGGTGAAACCTGCCGTCAAACTTGCAATGAACGGCTCATCGTTGATGACAACCGTGTACGTGTCCGCCTTTTGGTTACGCACCAAACTGAGCGTCGTGACTCCCGTGCTCCAGTCGAGACTGCCCGAAGCAGCGAAAGCTCCGCTGGTGACTTCTACGGTGTCTACCCCTGCAACCCTCTTGAGCGTGATGCTCACTTGGATCGCTCCGTCGTTGACGACGAAGTTCAAAAAGTCCGTATCCGACAAAGCCGGCGTAATGACGGCTTGAGATACGTCGAATGTGAAATCACAGCGATACGACGAACTGGGTTGGAGTTTCCCGCTCGTGTCGATGAAACGCCATCCGTAAGAGAACCCAAGCTGGGTGCTCAACAGAACTTCGTCCACTCCTTGAGTCGTCGAACCGTTGCCAAGTTCCTGGGCAATGAAGGTCGTGTCTGCGGTTGGCAGAACATCCCCGGCGTACTCGATGGCCGTCGCTGGACTGACCAATCCCAAGTACGTGGTCGAAGTCATCCCAAGGACATCGACTTTGACGTTCTTCAAGTCCCCCAGATAGGGATGAGCCACAGCCGTCGGGATCAAGTTGACGGGGTAATCGGTCTCGTACCCATAGGCATCAAGCTGCAAAATCCCCGGACTGAACCCTGCTTCGTCGAGCATGTCCTGCTCAAACTCATACAGAAGCTCGTTGCCAGAGATAGGCGTGATGGTGAACGGAGGCGCTTCGCCTTTGGTGAGCAGCTCAGCCTGGTTGAGAGGCGCGTAGGCGGCTAGGAGCGTGCCTCCAATGTCTCGGGGCCCATCGACCACAACACGGTAGAGACCGCCCAGCGTCGTCCCTGTGTGCGTCAGGAGCACGGATGTGGGACCGAAGGCGCCTTCCACTCCGACAGCCACACTCAGGACGGTGACAGGAGCTGCTCCGATGAGGTCAGTGATGGTGTAGG